>Ga0164297_10004908_pt1 | contig 11742 bp, 14 predicted proteins | sample GEODES058metaG_FD_113539 | JGI IMG/M metagenome (GOLD analysis project Ga0164297, IMG submission 113539) | Dystrophic lake water microbial communities from Trout Bog Lake, Wisconsin, USA - GEODES058 metaG | ecosystem: Environmental > Aquatic > Freshwater > Lake | place: USA: Trout Bog Lake... | reverse complement strand
GACGCATCCAGTACAATGATAGAGGTAGGCCGCCGCAGAGCTGAACTCCTTCTTACACTGCGTGCACCCCTTCTCCTTACTAAAGGCTGGAATCCAGTCCTTAGCGTGGAGGCGTGCATAGTGGACAAGAGCATTTGCCTTTGTCCGTGTCTCAAAGGGGCACCCCGTAACGGGGCACTTGAAACAGACCCCTGCATAGGGGTTGACAACCTTCTCGTTGAGAAGGTTATCATTGGAAGTCACCTGAACCTCATTGCTTTCAGGGTGAACTGCCGCCACGTGATGGAGGAAGGCTGACTTCTGAACGAACCCCTTATTACAGTGTTCGCATGTGTAGGTGAAATCCTTCATATGTCGCTTCATATGATAGTACATGGTGTTCTGACGTGCGAAGCACTTGCCACAATCCTTCTCCTGGCAGACAAACTCACCCTTGGCATTCTTGACGTATTCCATTGTCATCTTGTTCCTTGATATCAAAATGGTAGAGTGATATGATTTCAATTTTTAGGATTCCAGTGAACAAGCCACCTATAGCCCATCCGCTCTACTAGAAGCAATGGGTCTCCCCACGCAGCTAGCTCTCTACGGCTCCGCTCATACGATAAGTTGGCTGTATCTTGAGAGCCCCACAAAATCCCGTGACCTGATCGCCCTTCTGAACACAATCGCTCTCAGTCTCCTCGGTCTCTACACCATATATCAAACAGGTCTACCAGATCCCACCTGCTTACTTGCCGCCCCCGAACAGACCCTTCTGAACGACGCCATTACAGCCCATTTTATGACAGACTTAGTCATAGGCCATGTCCTAGACAACAGCAATATGGAGCTCGTCACGGGTTATATCCATCACAGTGCCTACGCAATAATCCTCCTCTATCTCCGCTACACGCAGGAGTCCAACCTGATCTACCTCTGCCTCCCCTTCGAGATCCCTACGGTTCTGATGAACTTAAATCGGCTAGATCCCCAAAAACGGCTGAGCCTCCCCTTCGGTATCACCTTCCTCCTCTTCCGTGTTCTCTATAACCTCTATATTATCGCTGTTCTCAGGGCCGACCCACTAAAAGTCACCGTAGCCTCACTGATGTTCGCCGTCCATGTCCATTGGATCACTATCTGGACTAGGAAATTAGTTAATCGTAACAGATAACAGGGATGGCGGTAAAACAGCCATTATGGGCCACAGCCGCAACTCTAGTAATTCTCACGGTCGTTGCTGCGTTGATCTATTACGACGCCAAGGCCACTTACGCGGTGACCATCGATAAGGAGACGCGAGCCCTCACTAATTTCGATACTTGGGCCGACTATAATCAGGAGAGGGCTTCGGCACTACCCACCGGCAAATCACGAAGTGTAATGTTGTTACACGCGTACGTCCCCTTCTGGAACGCTGGCTCAGAGGTCTGTGCACATACCGTCAACCGTCTCCTAGCCAAAAGCGGGCATGAAGTCTGGGTAGGAGTCCCCGGTTACCCTTACAAAATGTATCAGGGGGTCCATATATTCGATATGAATAATCGTCTAATGCTCCACAGGTTGATGACGCATGCGGATGTAATATCAACCCACTCCTATCGCGATAAGTGTCTCGCTTTAGCAAAACGCTATGGAGCGGCCTATATTGACTGGTTTCACGGCGGTACCTTTACGGCAAACGCACGAAAGGCGGGTTACGACCAGACGAATCCACGATACTGGGCTGTTTTCAACAGTACCTCTCTACAGGAGGCCCACAGTCACATGACTGAAGATCGTTATCACATTTTGAGGCCACCGGTAGACTGGCGAGAGTACGAGGTCCATCACAACACAGCACAACCACAGTATGTGACGTTAAGTAATCTGAACGAAAACAAGGGCGGCCAGATACTGATTGATATAGCAAAAGCGGCCCCTGAAATTCAGTTTTTGGGAGTACGCGGTTCCTACTGGAAGCAGATCGAGGACACCACCCTTCCCAATGTAACGTATATCAACAATACACCACAGATCAAGGAGGTCTATGCTATGACGAAGATACTGATTATGCCGTCTAAGGACGAGACCTGGGGACGCACTGCGGTAGAAGCAATGTCCTCCGGCATTCCTGTGATTGTGGCTCCCACTCCCGGCCTTAAAGAATGCGTCCAGGACGCTGCCCTTCTGGTAGATCGGACCGAGACCAAGGAATGGGTCCGCCTGATCCGCCGCCTGCACAACGACAAGTCCTTCTATGACGAATATTCAAATCGCGGTAAAGCCAGAGCCCGGCAATTGGAGCCGACTCACGACCTAGAACTCTTCATAGAGTGGTACGAGAAGAAGGTCGTTCCTTCAGCCGACAAAAAACAGGCGGCCCCCCCGAGTTTCTTGGAAAAGTTTCTAGATAAGATGTAGAAAGATGCCCGCCAAGATCCTCTCTGTTGGTTCCAAGGCCCAAGTATTCCACGGCACTGCCAATCGCACGGCCGGTGGCCTCAAGAAGGAGGATCTGATGAAGACGGACAAGGGCCGTATCGTCAGCAAGAAGCAGCACGCTGCGGGCCTCAAGGCGATCAATCGCCTTCGCAAGGCTGGCTACGTCGCCAAGAAGGGGGAGTTCAAGCTCTTTACCAAGCGTTCTGGCTCCAAGAAGGTCGCCTCTCCCAGCCGCCGCGTCACCCGTTCGATGACGGCCGTCCGTGCAGCGACCCGCAAGGCCGCTGCCGCCAAGGCTGCTGTGACCCGCAAGGCTCGCAAGCTCAATGCCGCCAAGATGGGCGGCCGCCGCCGTCGCTCGTTCTGGTAGAGATCAGATTTATTAAATAAAACATTTCAAACGCATGCCTTGTCCTTAGCCCCATAGGTATGAGGATAGAATGGTGCGCGTTTGATGTGTTTCAATGTACGGCACCATCGATCTTCAGCAGTCGTCGAAGCTCCGCCTGCTCCGCTATCCATCGGTCGCGTAGTGCCCGCACAGTTCCGATAGGGATAGAACTGAAGCGTGCATCTCGCATAACGTATTTAGGAGCATCGAACATATTTGTCTCCCCACCAGCCTCTAGCTCAAAGAGAAAGCGAAAGACAGCCTCTTCTTGTGGAGTTAAGACCACACCAGACATTTTTATCTATCAGAGTTAAAAACCCCTCTGATCAAGTTTTTGGCTCTACATGTACAAATCTATTTTTACCAAGGCTGTAATGTGCCGTATAGCGGGCTAGAAGTTCAGAAACAGCCCCCTCATCGAACTCCTCACTAATACCCAAGAAATGATATAGCTCGCTATACGTTCCAATACATGCTATCTGCTCCTTTGTAAAGAGAAAGAGATTTCCTACCCTTTTATTAGCCTCATAATAAGAGAGTAACTCTGCATTATATCTAGTGAGCAGCTCAAAAGACTCCTTTGGCCAATCCGCAAACCAGGCCGATTTACATTGCCGTTCAATATCCGTCGAATAATTCAAAACAATCTTGGTCTGTGGAAAGAGCTCAATAAACCGGTTCAGCAATTCTAATCGTCCCTGCCATCGGATCTCTTTACATCCCCAAATAGTCGCTCCATCACGCTTCAGTAGCTGTCTGAAGAGCTGCCGTATAGACTCACGCATCAATTCAATATCAAAGACATTGGCCCATTCCGATCTGCCATTTTTAGGCAGAGTTTTTAAAAGATTATCATAGCACTCCAGCAAATTAATAATAGCACCAAAATTCTCCCCACAGAGATGTACCGAAGGAGCCAGATTGATTACGTCTTTGAGAGTTGTGGAACCCGAACGACCTGTACCAACAATCAACACAACCCGCTCGTCCATTGAGGCAAACTCATGACCCCCCTTTATGCTATTTTTATCTGGGCCCAGATCCGATCCACCATTTCGGCCACAGATCCCTCAGTCAGAACGACCTCCGCCCCCACAGCAGGTTCAAAGGGATCTGAGATCCCAGTGAAATTCGGAAGAGTCCCTGCTCGTGCCGCCTTGTAGAGCCCCTTAACATCGCGACTCTCACACACCGACAGGTCGGTATTAACAAAGACCTCCACATAGCGACCGCAGCCAGTGATGAGCCGGCGATTGAACTGACGATCCTCTTCGTAGGGAGCAATATTGGCTACAACACAGACACCACTGTGCTTAACGATCTCCGACGCCACGTAGCCGATTCGACGCACATTGGTAGAGCGGTCCGCTCGACTGAAGCCCAACCCCTTACTCAGATGAGTACGGATCTCATCGGCATCCAGATGCGTCACCATGTGCGATGGCCATTCCTCCTCTATCCGCTGTTTCAAGGCTGCGGCCAGAGTTGTCTTCCCTGCTCCTGACAAACCAACAAAGTAGACACAGAGACCTCTAGGCCGCGAGTAGAACGCCTTGAGAGTTCGAATCACCGTAGGATAGGAGTACCAAGCAGGCACCTCTTCCCCAGATTCCAAGAGTCGACGGAATTCGGTGCCGGATATCGACATTGTCTCCACGCCGGCAACACGTGCCGCAGAAAGAGGGACATAGATCTGTAGTTGAGGACAGTATGCCACTTCCTCTAAGGCCACAATAGTAATACCGATAGCCTCAGCCATATTTAGAGCCAGTTGCTGAGCCGCAAAGGGCTCATAGAACGGTGATCCAGCCGCCGTCTTATACGACGGGCCAGCGTGGTCACGACCGACGATAAAGTGGGAGCAGCCGTAGTTGCGACGGATCACAGCATGCCAGACGGCCTCACGCGGTCCCGCCATCCGCATACTCAGTGGCAGTACGGAGAGTCGTGCTCCCTCCCCTAAGCCTTCCGCTAACACCCCCTTGTAACAGGCCATCCGTACAGGGAAGGGGACGTCACATTCCTGCGTGACTCCCTCGACTGGATGTAGAAGAACAGGTACATTTGGAAACCGTCGCTGTGCGTCCAGAATCAGATCAATATGGGAACGATGGAGTGGATTACGAGTCTGAAATCCTATCCATGGTCCTGCGGCCTTGGCCTCAGCCGGCGTCAACCGATAACCCGTATAACTCAATGGATGAAAATCAAACCCCCCTGCCACAACCTCAAGGTCCCCGCTGACGTACCAGACTCCCGCCGACCACTTCTCACTATAGTACTTAATATAGGGGTGATTGATGTCCGTTGAGCCAAACACCGCCGACCACTCGGTCGCCAGATCGGGCTGCCAGCACTCACGCACCGTCAGTGTAGCCACCACGGCCCCCGTCCCAGACTGCAGCGTCACCACCGAACCCAACTCCACATCTCCCCCAAGACCGCAGACAATGGGAATAGGGAAGACGGCTCCAGAGACCAGACGCATCGACGACAGACACGACTCATAGTCGTCGCGACCCATGTAGCCGGTTAGAGGGGCAAAAGACCCGTTAAGTAGGCACTCCAAGTCACACATCTCACGCTCATCTAGGATCTTCATAATACAATACCTAGTAGTTATTGTAATCTGTTTAGGCCGTCTCCCCCTTCATCAATCCAATAATCCGATCGGAGATCGCCCCTAACCACGCCGCCAACGAATCCCGTCGCCCCGCGGCTACCAAATCGTCCGAATCGCGTGGCCTGTACCATGCCAACCCTACTACACCGCTCTCCAAGACAGACGAGACAAGATGGAGCCCCTGTGGGCGGGTCTCGTTCAGAACCAGACCGAGGTTGCTATCACTGGTTCGTAGCGGCATCCCCTTCCAGAATCCGCGTTGGGCTGCTACGATCCCCGCCACCGACATGTTTAGGGGAAAGAACAGCGACCCCACCACCAGACCACTGGGATTCCCTACATCAGTGATCCAACGAAACACGATCAGTGTAATCCCCTTAGAGTGTGTGACAAAGCCAGTAGGGATCACTACGTCTGGTGTAACGACCACCACGATGGGCCCCAGAAGATGTCGCATGATAGAGGCCAGAATAGACCAATTCCGCCCACCGCCCGCCCCAGTCATGTCGAGTATCATTGTCCATCGCTCGGCTGCAATCAGGCCGCGACATCCTGAACTCTGTGTTCCGTGAAGTAGGATCCGTGTCCCGCCGCCACCACCAATAAATTCATAAGGCAACCATAATACCCCAGCGTTATCGGAGTAGATCACAGAAGTAGTACCGGCAATATCGTGCCCGAAACCCTCTATCTGTAATTCGCTCCCGTCCATCTGTTTAACCAGCACACGGAAGTCTTAAGCAGTCGCCAAAATAAAATCAGTAGTAAACGCTAAGGATGATGTCAGCACGGACACTGGTGCTCTCTGTGATAGTAGCACTCCTTGTTATAGTAGTCATTGCCCTCTTCTCACACAATTATGCTACTCAATCCCCATATAGAGTGAGCCCAGAGGAAGCCAAACGCCGTATTAAGGCTAATCCAGAGACAGTAGTTCTGGACACACGTACCGAGCTGGAACGCGACGTACTGGGCTACTATGAGAACTCTCTGAATCTCTCTACAGAGATCTTCCGACTCCGCTACCCGAATAAGAGGACCCCTATCATAGCCTATTGTAACTCGGGTCATCGTGCCCGTGCCATCACAGAGACCCTCCAAGCGATGGGATACACCAACGCCGTTTACATAACCACTACCTATCCAAAGCTCAGCTGATTTTGACAGCATCGACGGTTATGTAGGTGGTACACCATTCACAGCAAAACCGCGGTTCCCCTTTACAAAGACCAGATCGTATTCGTTCCATAGCTTATTATAGCAGTGCGTCTCCATCGGGTCATCTAAAAAGACCAGATGGTATGCCTCGGGCTGGCGATCGCTAAACGTAAAATCAACCCCTTTGTAGTACCTCAGGAGCGATCCAATATTCCACCCTTTTTCGATCACGCGTCTAGACATAGCTATCTCTCGTTTATGGATTGCGTCGTCAAAAGTCTCAACGTAGTCTGTCATGCTGAAGATACCGCAGTCTATCAGATAGTCAAGAGTTGTACGGCCAAGTGCAAAGATATATGACTGTACATGACTATGTGTAATGGGTCTCATACATGTATTGATCGTGCTACCGAAGAGTTTAACGTTACCCACTAGACCTTCAAGGTAGAGGTCAGTCCAGCGTCGCTTCTCTCCAGGTCTCATAAACGGGCCTATTACAGAGGAATTCACAAAGATAAATGAACTGTATCCCTTATACAGTTCGTCTGTAAGAAGTCCGTCACTCCACCCACCAAAGTCATAACCTATATTGTCACGACGTAACACGCGGACATAGGATGGGACCTCAAAATACACATCTTTGTTGTTAGCAATAAATATAAAGTCTACAGCCGGATCCTTAAAAATACCGTAACGAATAAAAGAGGCAACTCGAATATTCATCTCGTGGAATACAAAGAGAACAAGTGACCTACCTTCCATTAGATACTGACTATAGTTCGAACTTTTAAGTGCGACCGCCATGGATTTTATAAAAATAGGGTGTTATATCAATACGTCTATTCCCTATAAAATCGGTGAGCAGCCCACCCGTACGCTCAGATAACCAAGCATGGACCTTCGTCTTAACTATCCCTTTCATCTTGTAAGCATTCTCTAACTGTAGAATATTAGGTACTGAATCTCTATTTGTAATGAAAGACGCATGAGCTGTACCCACTATAAATCTGTCAGGTGACAGCTGAGATATAAAGTGTAGATCTGTCTCTCTGTATACGCGTTGTAATTCATCAAAATGCCCGCCATCAGAGAGTCTAGCAGTATAGTGAAATGAATAGAGTGTCCCATTATCAAATGTCTGTTGGCTTAAGTTAGGAATACGTGTGAAGGGTATGAGAGCGTCCTGGATGAACATATAGACAGAATAATTTGTGTACTTATTGTAAGCGTAGGTCCATGCTCCTAACTCATAACCTCTATTTTTAACGTATTCAATGATACAATCGGCTGGTACACGACTGAACATACTAGTATCAGTTGAATCACTATCAACTATAACAATATCAAACTCACTATAAAATAGTTTAATACCCTCTATAGTTTTAAGAAGAACTTCGGTAGGATTCCTGGTACAGATCACTGCAAGGCGGTCCTTCATAGAACAATAGATCAGATATCCGATTTAAATAGCCTCCATAAACAGAGATGTGCTACGCCGCCACCGGAGCCGCAGCAGCGACCATGTTAGCCCTAGATGCCGTCTGGCTCACACTGAATGCGTCAAAACACGCTGCCCTGATCAAGACCGTACAGGGCTCGTCCGCTCAAGTCCGTGTTATCCCGGCCCTCTTGGTCTATGTTCTGATACCACTAGCCGTCGCCTATTTCGCCATCCTACCCGCGAAGACGTTGAGTGAGGCCACAACCAGAGGTGCACTCCTAGGGACCTCTATGTACGGTCTCTACGACCTGACAAATCTGGCATCTCTGAAGGGCTGGACGACCGCCATGGCCGTGACTGATACTCTCTGGGGTACCGTTCTCTGCGGCATAGGTGCTGCTGTTGGCTTCTACACAAAGAGTAAATTAAGCAAGAATTAGTGGAAACATTTGACGTCCGCAATTCTGTATGCCAACCACACAAACACACATGATCGATCAACAGGAACTTGGACAATTCTATTCGTCACGAGCCACAGAGCTTCTAGACGGAATGACAAAGCCACCCAAAGGCACAATAGTAGTGGAACCCTTTGCCGGTGAAGGCGACCTATTAAAATGGCTTGGACCAGGATATATCGAACTGGCCTATGACATTGATCCCAAGACACCGAAAACCCTCCGTCGTGACTCGCTGATGAACCCACCCCGTTACGCAGGTGCCTACGTAGTGACGAACCCGCCGTGGTTGGCCAAGAACAGGACGGATAACAAGGCTCCCTTTGATAAGTGGGGCACAGACGATCTCTACAAGTGCTTCATCAAGAGTCTACTTTATGACCCGCCCCTAGGTGGCATCATAATAATTCCACTGAGCTTCTTTAGCGGTCACCGCGAGTCAGAGAAGAAGCGTCGCCGTGAATTCTTCCACAAGTTTCACCCTCTCCGTATCAATATCTTTGAACAACCCATGTTCGCAGATACCGAGTATCTGACCTTGGCAATCCAGTTCATCCGCCGTTGCGATGACTCGACAGATGAACTCCTCAAGCTGAACTTCTATCCCTCGAATACCACCATGAATTTCAAGATCAACCCCTTCAACTTCGGTCTCCCTAATGAGGATCCCCTAGAAGCTCTCCAAGCCCCACCACCAGATAAGTTCATCCGTGTCCGCCGTCTTGATGAGGATCGCCCTGTCATGAAAGACGAGACCTTGACACGGATCTTCCTCGAGTCTTTGGATTCAGGCACAGCCATGACACCTGGCCATGGTCGCATAGGTCTCCGCTGGTTAGAACCAGACGAGATCTATTTGGGTAAGGCGACCTCTAGATCAAAGGCACAGATTGTAGTCCGTGGTCATCTCAGTCACCGTCTTCAGCGACAGCTGATCCAGGAATTCAATACGTGGTTGGAAGACTGGCGTCTGAAGACCCGGTCAGTCTTTCTTCCTGTCTTCCGTGAAGCCAAAGACTATCCGCGTCGTCGCTTGGCCTTTGAGACAGCCTTTGACGCTATTCGCAACCTGATCTGGATGAAGACGCTGTCGCACTGAAGACGCTGTCGCACTGAAGACGCTGGTGCCGTCACTGCTTATGCGGCGTAACAGTGATGGCATTGGAGTCACGGTCGATACTGTCCTCATTGCGGGCCTGGAAGTACTCACGGATCTGATCACGGAGTCTGTCATGACCCGGATAGAGGGCCCATGCTCCCTGCCAATCCTTATGAATATCCGCCGCAGGATCGAAGCAGTTGTCAATCAGAATAGCCCAGCGATCCTTGTACTTACGATCCCGCTTTTTGCCATGCCAATAGTGATAGATCGTACCACTGATATAGCCGATATTCTTGTGTAAACGGAGTGCACGTTCCTCCCACGCTGTCACCATCTTCTTGTAGTGGGGATGAATCCCACCAGGATAGCTCTTCTCTCCCTCACCGATCAGACAGCACGCCATGTGATGATCGCCTGAGCCAAGAATAGCAAAATCTAGGAGTCCACCCATAGTATTGATCGCTTCACGGGTAGCAGCCCAAGCATAACCAGGGTGCCAATAAGTATGGGGTGATGTGGCGTCACCATAGTAATAGTAGACCTCATTGCTACTAGTATTGCCGGCCCCAGTAACAGGCTTCCGTGGTAGCCCCTGTTTGTAACAGGCGGCAAATCCCTTAAAAACAGTCATGACCTCGTGTTTCGGACCAAGATCTATCGCATCCTCAAACATCTGTACCACAGGATGGTGCTGTAATTCGTGTACGGTCTCCTCTATCCAGTCTGGACGCGTAAAATCGATATCGCCGTCGATCCAGGCCACGTACTTCCACGTTGATGGAAGTCGGCTGATGCCGATATTGACCAGGTTCTCCTTGTGCCAGAGCTCAGACTCGGTACGAACCTGAATATGGCAGGGGTTCGACGGATCCGTCACCTCGAACTCTCGATCACCAAAGGCCCCCTCTACCACGTAGAGCTTGGCACCATACTTTGCCATGCGAGCCATAAACTCCTTAAAGAGCCGGGGACGTACCTTGAACCGCTCGGGGTTCGTTATCACTGCCACTACATAGAAGTCTTCCGCAATATTCATTTTGACAGATAGACAGATATGTTATGGCTCACTCTTCCGCACCCCCTCATAGAGAACCAGTGCATAGACACAATCGACTAGAGGATTATGTGCCGCAACTCCCCCAAGTGCCGCGGGCCCCCAGCGTTTAACTACGTTCTCTGTAACTCGAGTCAAAAGCCGCTCGCGCTCAGCACGTAACTCTGGGTAACGACCTGCGTACAATTCCTGTAGCGTGTTCAGCTTCTTATCCGTCGCACCCGTGTGTAGATGACTGAACGTATCCAAGTCGATATTCTCAAACGCCGGTAGACCTATCCCCTTCAGTGTACACGTGTTCTTCAGTGCCACTAGGTCATTGCTGCCTTTGTGGATGAGCACGCATGGTTTTGTAGAAAGGGTCTCAATAAATCCGCCAAAAACCAGGTTAGAGAGACTCCGTTCCTTAAAGTTGCGACCCGCATTGTAGATTCGATGCCCGCCAGCAGACAAGAGCTGTTGTGCTGGATTCAGCTCACTCATAAAAGCGAATTTCAGCTTATCTATCCGTTTTTCACGGGCCACCCCCGCTAAGGCAGCCACCTCAGCGTCGGCCATGAGAATCTGGTACTTTGATTGGGCCAGTTCTGCCGCCACTTCGGGAGCAGCAGTAGTATATCCTGGCTCTAATATCTGAACATCTGCAAAGCCGCCCTCTGGTCTATACTCGCTCGGAAATGTGGCTAATTCAAACTCTCCATCGTTCAACGTATAGAGACCCAATGATATCATAAAATGATAGCGATGGATATATTCGTCCTCGGGTGTATAGGTGTAGGGCTCAGTAGGTTGAAATCCGCCGTGCCATAAGAGATCATTGGCTTTGGGAACCTTGTAACCCTGAAACTCCGCGTCGATATAGATAACTGTTTTACCTGTCAGATCGACATTCATCCTATTACCGGGTTTTACAAAAGTTAAATGCACTCTGTGCAATTGACTTTGATGATATTCGGTACAAGACGTTATTCAATTACGCGAACGACGAGTTGACCGACGACGAGTCAACCGACGACGAGTCGACCGCGATCCCCCAGCTCTACTTAAGGCACGCAAGCGCTCCTCCATCGAGGCAACAAAGGCAGCCGCCTTAGCCTTTACCGCCGCCG
>Ga0164297_10004902_pt1 | contig 11751 bp, 8 predicted proteins | sample GEODES058metaG_FD_113539 | JGI IMG/M metagenome (GOLD analysis project Ga0164297, IMG submission 113539) | Dystrophic lake water microbial communities from Trout Bog Lake, Wisconsin, USA - GEODES058 metaG | ecosystem: Environmental > Aquatic > Freshwater > Lake | place: USA: Trout Bog Lake... | reverse complement strand
GTTGAAATTAATGCAGCGCCTGGTTTACGCATGCACTTAAACCCATCCTTTGGTAAGGGGCGTGCCGTGGGTGAGGCAATTATCTCGACAATGTTTAATGAAGGCGATAACGGACGTATCCCTGTCATTGCAGTCGCGGGAACCAACGGCAAAACGACCACCGTACGTTTATCAGCCCATTTATTGAGCACGGCAGGACATCGAGTTGGTATGACAAACTCGGATGGCGTATACATTGAACATCGTTGCATCGACACCGGGGACTGCAGTGGACCGCGTAGCGCAAGAAATGTGCTAATGCATCCGTATGTTGACGCGGCGGTATTTGAAACCGCGCGCGGTGGAATTCTGCGAGAAGGTCTCGCATTTGACCGATGCGATGTAGCTATTGTTACTAATATCGGGATGGGCGATCATCTCGGGTTGAACTTTATCAGTACCGTCGACAGCCTAGCGCTAGTTAAACGAGTGATCGTTCAAAACGTCGCCCCCAACGGCACCGCCGTACTTAACGCGACCGACCCCTTGGTCGCTAAAATGGCAGACAGTTGTCCCGGGGCCGTTACATTTTTTTCCAATGACAGCCATCACCCTGTCTTGATAACGCACCGCGCGCAAGGAAAGCGCGTAGTATTTCACGAACATGAATATATTGTTTGTGTAGAAGGAAATTTCGAGCATCGTATCGCGCTTCGCTCGATACCTCTGACCCGTAACGGCACGATTGGCTTTCAAATAGAAAACGCCATGGGAGCCATTGCTGCTGCATGGGCACTAGGCATGGATTTCAAGACCATAGAGGCTGGCCTGGCCACCTTTATCAATGATGCTCAAACAGCACCCGGTCGCTTCAATGTCTTCGACTATCGCGGTGCGACGGTCATTGCCGACTACGGCCACAATCCTGACGCGATAGAGGCATTAGTCCCAGCAATCCAGAGCATACAGGCCAACAAACGCATCGTGGTGATAAGTGGTGCCGGCGATCGACGCGATGAGGATATCAGCAGACAAACAGAAATCCTCGGAGAGGTTTTTGACGATGCTATTTTGTACCAAGACCAATGCCAACGTGGCAGAGAAGACGGCGAGGTGCTAGCCTTGCTACGCAAGGGCTTGGAAAATGTGTCGAAAACTAAAAACGTTGAAGAGATTCGAGGTGAATTTCTCGCAATCGATACCGCACTGAACAAATTACAGGCCGGCGATTTATGCTTAATTCTGATCGATCAAGTGCAAGAGGCGCTCGACCACATTGCACTGCGTATCAATCAAGCTTGAGTAGCGGCTTCCATTAGTAGCAGCCTACGGCGAGGCTCACGCCTCGGATTATTTTGGGGTTTCGTCCTTTCCTGATGCCCCTGGTGCAAACGGAAAGGTTGTAAACATATTGCGCGTCTGGTCCTGCATTTTGTCTTGCATTTGTGCAAAGAGATTTTTGCTTTGCTCGACATAACTGTTCATCATGTTCTGCATCAGAGGGGTCTGACCGTTCATGAACTGCGACCATTTATCGGGCGCAAACTGGTTTCCGTAAACCCCTTTGGATTGTTCCGCCAGACGATCCTGAATCTCCATGAATGCTTGAATATTTTTTTCCAAATAAGAGCCCATGATGCCCTGCATAGCATGGCCGTAGAAACGGATGACCTGTGCCAGCATGGTTGATGAAAACATCGGCACACCACCGCTCTCTTCTTCGAGAATAATCTGCAACAGAATGCTACGCGTCAAATCATCACCGGTCTTGGCGTCGACAACTTTAAACACCTCTTGATCCAATACCAACTGCTTTACATCAGCCAAAGTAATGTAGGTGCTAGTCTGAGTGTCATAAAGACGCCTGTTAGGGTACTTCTTGATTAGCCGCATTGCTGCGTTTGCCGCTGCTTCTGTCATGTGTTTCTCGATCTGCTTTACCGTGCTTACAAAGATATCGGCGATAAAGTCATTAGCATAATCCTTATCGCCGAGGCTAGCTTAACCCATATGTAAACCGCCGTTGAGCGAGAAATCAGCACCGGTTGAAAATCCAGCATCATCCGAAGCAATCCAAGCGCAAATCGAGGCAATTTCCTCTGGTGTACCCAAGCGCTTGACCGGGATAGTTGCCACGATTTTCTCAAGGACGTCGGGACGAATGGCTTTAACCATATCAGTTCCAATGTAGCCAGGCGAAACCGTATTGACTGTGACACCCTTACTAGCAACTTCTAGCGCAAGTGACATGGTAAAACCGTGAATCGCAGCCTTTGCAGTAGCATAGTTTGTCTGTCCAAACTGCCCTTTCTGGCCATTGACGGAGCTGATATTAATGATCCGCCCCCAGCCCCGATCCGCCATTGAATCAATGACCTGCTTGGTCACGTTAAACAAGCTACTGACGTTTGTATCCATCACTGCTTGCCAATCCTGAACCGACATTTTACGAAACACACCATCGCGGGTAATACCTGCGTTATTGACTAAAACGTCAATCGGACCGTGCTCACCGACTGTCTTCTTAAAAGCGGCCTCAGTCGAGTCCCAATCTGATACGTTGCCTACCGACGCATAAAATGTATAGCCCAAAGCAGCCTGCTCGTCGATCCATTGCTTGAAATCGCGAGTTGGACCGCAACCGGCAATAACGGTCATCCCTTCTTTAGCAAGACGCTGGCAAATGGCGGTTCCAATACCCCCCATACCACCGGTTACATAGGCAACTTTTTTACTCATAGATTTCTCCTGATGTCGCTACGGATCTTCATGACCCACATCGAGCGGCCGCATTATTCTTGAATCTGACTTCGCGCGGCGAAGAAGTCAAAGTTACAACACCCACTAAACAGCTCTCACCTGCACATAAGCACCAGGTGCAGCTTCAAGCACCGGATACGCCTTACTACCTTCACTTGTTGGTGCCTTGACCTTACGACCAGACTGCTTCGACAGCCATGAAGACCAATCATTCCACCAACTACCCGGATGTTCGGCCGCATGATCGAACCATTGGTCTGCACTCGCGTGACTCTTACCGTCATCGCATGTCCAGAAACTACGTTTATTTTTTGCTGGAGGATTAATAACCCCCGCTATATGGCCAGATGCCCCAAGTACAAATCTCTTCTCGCCTTGCAATACGTTCGTTGATAGATATGCTGTCTTCCAAGGAACAATATGATCTTCACGAGACCCATATAGATAGGCTGGGATTTTTATTTTGCCAAGATCGATAGGCGTGCCCGAACAACTCAGCTTGCCCGGTTGGCAAAGGTTGTTCTCGAGGTAGGTATTGCGGAAATACCAGGTAAAAAATGGGCCTGGTAGGTTTGTACTATCGCTGTTCCAATAGAGCAGATCAAAAGCTGCGGGCTTCTCGCCTTTCAAATAATTGGATACGACATAGTTCCAGACCAACTCGTTGGGACGCAAAAAGGAGAATGTCGTGCCTAATTCACGCGCTGTCATGAGCCCGCCCTTCGCCATTTGCTGTTCCCGCAACGCGACGTGCTGAGGGTCAACAAAGACACCAAGGACACCCGTGTCTCCAAAATCAAGCATGGCAGTCAGCAGCGTCACAGAGCAAGCAGGTTCCTCGCCGCGAGCTGCGGCCACAGCAAGAGCAGCCCCCAACATGGTACCGCCCACGCAGAAGCCTAATGTGTTGATTTTATTTTGGCCAGAAATCTCCCGCACCACGCTGATCGCCTTAAGTACACCTTCTTCCAGATAGTCATCCCAAGTAGCATTTTCGATGCCATCGCGATCCTCCGGCACCGGATTGCGCCATGACACCATAAACACTGTAAAACCTTGCGACAACAAATGCCTCACAAGAGAATTTTCAGGTTGAAGGTCTAGAACATAGTATTTGTTGATACACGGCGGCACTAACAAAATCGGTCTGGCGTGAACCGTGCTAGTGGCAGGCTTATATTGAATCAGTTGGAAAAAACGATTCTGAAACACAACACTGCCAGGCGTAGTGGCAACGTTTTCACCTACAACGAACTTAGATTCATCGGTCTGCGTAATTCGCCCCTTCTTTAAATCGGCGAAAAGGTTTGTCAACCCGCTAACCAATGAATCGCCGCCGGTTTCCACCAACTTACGCTGTGCGTCGGGATTTGTCGCCAAAAAATTAGCGGGCGACATCGCATCGACCCACTGCATGATGGAGAAGCGCAAGCGCTCCTTAAGGTCAGGTGCGGCTTGCGAAGCTTCGACCATTCGTTGCATGGCATTAGCCGATAACAAATACAGGTGCGCCATCATGAGATAGGCCGGATTACTGACCCATGCCTCGCTTGCAAAACGACGATCTTTGATGGGCGGGAGATGTTGCTCAGCAGCAGCGGCAGTCAGTTGTTGCCACTGTTCTATAAATTCATTGCGAATAGAATCCAAGACGTCTTGCGGTATTCCCGGTGGTGCGGACCACCCGGTTGGAAATTGAACGTTCAAATCTAGACCCTTTCTAATGACGACGTGCAACAAGCTTTACGGCCATTTCGTTTACATCGTGCAGCAGCAAATCCAGCTTGTCAATGCGGGTAAACGGCTCCCCTCAATATAACGCTATTCATGTTGCAGCCAAGCTAACGTCGCCATCCGTCCGGTCTGCTTGTCGCGACGGTAAGAGAAAAACCGCCGCTGCGGGTCTGTAACGGTGCAAAGACCAGCGTTTTCAACGTGAGTAAGGCCCCATTTTCTTAGGCGATATTCAGCTAATCCAGGTAAGTCAGCCAACCACTTATTAGCTTGATCTGGGTCAAGCCGGAAATATCTGTCGGCTTGCGGATCAACGGAAACAAAAGCCTCAAGTACATCTGCACCGACTTGGAAGGCGCTGGGACCAATAGCCGGCCCGAGCCAGGCTCTAAAATCCTGAGCTTGAGGCTGAGAAGCAACCATCGCCTCCAGCGTTCCCTCAAGCACTCCTGCTGCCAGTCCTCGCCACCCTGCGTGAGCAACTCCCAGCACTGTTCCCTGACTATCAGCAAGCACAACAGGCAGACAATCAGCGGTCAAAATCGCTAAAACACAACCGCTTTGTGTTGTCACCGAGGCGTCAGCCTCAGGCACCAAGCAACTGTCGAGAGGCTGTCTGAAATCTACTAACTCGACTCGGGCGCCATGAACTTGCTTGAGCCACTGCGGCTCAGACGGAAGCGAGGCGGACAGCAAACGGCGATTTGCCAGCACCTGTTCAGAATCATCGCCCGACCCTAATCCCAGATTTAGACTCTCATAGGGTGCCTGACTGACTCCGCCGAAACGCGTTGTGCAAAAGGCAGTTACGCCCTTCCAGGAAGAACGGGGATACACCATTTGCCCAGATAAGCCTTGCTCTGCCTTCATGACCAATTCACATTGTCGAGCACCGATAACATATCACCGGGTATTGAAGCCGTTACAGTTACGCATTGTCCTGTGGTTGGATCCTCAAATATCAATTCATAGGCGTGTAGCATCTGTCTCTGTGCCTCTCCTAAAACCCGTCCTCCGTAGAGCGTATCCGCCACGAGCGGATGACCTAAGCTGGCTAAATGGACCCGAATTTGATGGGTTCGACCCGTCTCCAAGCGGCATTGAACCTGAGAAACATTGGCATCATCATACTCACCCGTCCTGACAAGCTCGTAATGCGTGATAGCGGCTTTGGGGGCGCTAGGCTTATCCACCGTCATCCTTACTGGAACTTTGGCATCGCGGCCAATTGGCCGATCGATAGTGCCTGCAGAAAGCATTCGACCATGAGCCAAAGCCAGGTAACGCCTGCCCATTGTGCGAGCCTGCAATTGACGAACCAAATGCGTCTGAGCCACTTCATTTCTGGCTACCACCAGCAAGCCAGAGGTGTCCTTGTCCAGCCGATGGACAATGCCAGCGCGAGCTACATGGGCCAGCTCCGGATATCGGTAAAGCAAACCATTAAGCAACGTACCCGACCAGTTACCGGCACCAGGATGGGTCACAAGACCGACAGGTTTATTAACAACGATCCAGTCGCCACTCTCTTCCAACACTTCAAAGTCAACCGGCTCTGGCGCAAATGCCAAGTCCTCTGGAGCCGGCTGTTCATTTACGGTAATGACATCATCCTCTCGCAAAGCCTGGCGAATTTTGGCAATCTTGCCGTTTACTTGGACGTGTCCGCCCTCTATCCAGGCCTGGAGTCGGCTTCTGGAATGCTGCGGAATAAGTTGAGCGAGCAATTTATCCAACCTATCGAGTGGCATGCCATCGATGACTTTGAAAGAAAGAGGCTCTTCCTCCGGCAAGTTATCCTCAATTTGGGCGGTTTCGGTCATAGGACTAGTCATATAATGGATGGTGAATGCTAACACCAAGGGTCAGGACGTGATCAGATCGAGCCGTTTTACTTCTACATCCACGAATTTGGGCATGGCCATGCTCATGAGGCTACTTCTTGTCGTTTGCGCCTTAGCCTTGAGTGGTTGCGCCAACAAGGGTCAAGAATACGACCCCACAGCCAATTGGCCGGCTGAACGTCTATTGAAAGACGGCAAGGAGGAAATGGGTTCAGGAAACTGGAAAATTGCAAAAGAGCGATTCTCCGCCATTGAGGCTCGTTTCCCATTTGGCGCCTACGCCCAGCAGGCCATGATCGATCTTGCTTATTGCGAATGGAAGGACAAAGAGAACGAAAAGGCACTGGCAACAATTAACCGTTTCCAGCAGCAATATCCAGCGCATCCGGGTATGGATTACATGATTTACCTCAAGGGGCTCATTAACTTCACACCACCAAGTGCAATGTTTGCCAACGTCACGGGGCAAAACCCGGGTGAGCGCGATCAACGAGCGATGAGACAATCTTATGCAGCTTTTACGGATTTGGTACAGCGATTCCCCGAAAGTCGTTACACCCCGGATGCTCGCAAGCGGATCATCTGGTTGGTCGACACAATGTCACAAAACGAGTTATTCATTGCTCGGTATTACTATGAGCGCTATGCCTATGTTGCCGCCATCAATCGGGCACAAAACGTGTTGACAGAATACGAAGGTGTGCCCTCGGCAGAGGCCGCACTCTATATCATGGTCATGTCATACGAAAAATTGGGCATGCCCGATATGAGCGAAGATGCTAAGCGCATCTTATTGAAGAACTTTCCCAATACACGCCTGCTGGCGGAAGGTTTCCCAGACAAATATAGCTGGTACAACCCGCTTCGCTTATTCTGATGACTCAGGTCTGGTAGAGACTTGTTGATCTAGTGTCCGGTCAGTCAAAAATGCAATAGCCTGCTGCTGATCACGTGTTCTCGCAAAGGGTGGCAGACCTCTCCACAATTGTTTTCCGTACGGCTTATCAACCAAGCGAGTATCACCAACCATTAGGACACCCCAATCCGTCTCGGTACGAATCAATCTTCCTGCGCCTTGCTTCAAAGTGATAGCGGCCTCAGGTAATTGATATTCCATGAAAGGATTACCACCTCGCGCCTTGCAGTACCTTAAGCGGGCCTCCAATACCGGATCATCAGGCGGGGCAAACGGTAACTTATCAATTGCCACCAGCGTTAATCTCTCTCCTGCTACATCGATACCTTCCCAGAAGCTCGCGCTACCGACGAGCACTGCATGATCCAAGGTGCGAAATTTTTCCAGCAAGTCGCGACGAGTACCAAAACCCTGACGCATAATTGGCCACGATATACACTCTCGCTCATACAAGTCGCCTAGCAACATCGCTACTCGCTCGACAGCCCTCAGGGTCGTACACAATATCAAAGCTCCTCCCTGACTGGCCTGTATAAGGGGAAAGAGCAAATCCACAAAAGCCGGCAGGAAATCATTCGATTGAGGTACTGGCAAGTCAGTCGGGACATATAGCAGGGCCTGCTTGGCATAATCAAACGGCGACTCCAACCTTAATGTTGAGGCACCTTCGAGCCCGAGACGGGCAATGAAATGAGAAAAATCTCCATGCACTGACAATGTCGCCGACGTAAATATCCATGCTTGCGAAGTCTCACGATACTTAGCGAACGCTTCAGCGACCGATAAAGGTGCGGCATGCAATCGAACATGATGCAAGCCCATTTCTATCCAGCGTACGATCTGGTTATTTTCGTCGCTGCCTTTATCGGCTGCGGTATGCCAGTCATGTATTTTTTGCTCTAACTCTTGACAAGTTCGAGCTGCGATAGCTAAGTCAGGATGCTTTTGCTCAAGCTGTTTGAGCATTTGCCCAGTCTCATTGAGCGCCAGTGCGAGCGACTCTCGGCTTTGATCGAAGGCCACCTTATCGGCAAATGCATCGTAAGTCACTCTGCGCGAAGGCATTTTATCAACTGCGGCACATGACAGCCTTAAGTCCTTTGCTGCCTGCTCGATACGGCGAGCTTGCTCGGACCAGTTGGTGGATTCCCGGGCGTGAGCAAGACCCGCTGTCTCAACGAGCTTAGCTAAATCGAGAAATTGATGCGTCGACAAACTAGTACCCAGAAAGCGAGTCGCGGTATCCGGTAGTTGATGTGCTTCATCAAAAACGACCGTATCAGCCTGAGGCAACAGGTCGGTGACGCCTTCTTCGCGCAACATGACATCGGCCATGAACAAAGCGTGATTGATCACCACCACTTCAGACTCTTGAGCCTGACGACGTGCTTTTAAAACGAAACAGTCTCGAACGTTCGGACACTCTTGGCCCAAGCAATTTTCTCGCGTCGACGTCACGCGCTGCCATATTTCCGCTTCTTCAGGAACAGCACCTAAATCTGCCCTATCACCTGTGAACGATTGCTTAACAAAGGTTTGAATTTGCCTCAGCTGATGCACTTCTGTGCGGGACCGTAACCCTCTGTCTTCATCCTGTAGACGACCCAAATGGTAATGACAAACGTAGTTACCACGACCTTTAAGCAAAGCAATCGAAACTGGTAGTGACAGTGCTTCTCGAACACGCGGCAAATCACGAGAAAATAGCTGATCTTGCAAAGTGCGAGTTCCAGTCGAAATCAATACTTTTCCACCTTTCAGCAAAGCCGGGATCAGGTAAGCCCAAGTTTTACCGGTGCCAGTACCAGCCTCTGCAATCAGCGTGCTACGTTCAGCGATAGCGTACTCAACAGCTTGAGCAAGCTCAATCTGTGCAGGACGAACCCTGTAATTCGCAGCATGCTGGGCGAGCGGACCACTTTCAGAAAAAATTTCTTCTATCGACTGTTCAAACATTCAAAACACCTATTAGGTATCTGATCATACTGCCTGAAAACAGGCGAACCTCTCGAATGTGGCAAAATCATCCGTTTGCTTCAACTTTTTAAGCCTTATCTCAATGAGCATTGCTGAAAATCTCTCTACCGCTGCCCTTGCCAGAATCATCGCCCAACTCGCTTCAGAATTATCCATTCGCCCTCCTCAGATACAGGCTGTGATTGAACTACTTGACGACGGTTCGACCATCCCGTTCATCGCTCGCTATCGCAAGGAAGCGACAGGCGGACTGGATGACACCGTGTTGCGAAACTTGGATGTCAGGTTGCTATATCTGAAAGATCTCGAGGAAAGGCGTGCAGCTGTGTTGGCCTCCATTACAGAACAAGGCAAGCTGACACCGGAGCTCAACAATCTGATCGACCAAGCCGATACCAAGCAACGCCTGGAGGATCTCTATACACCATTTAAGCCCAAGCGTCGCACACGTGCCCAGATCGCAAGAGAGGCGGGACTAGAACCGCTCGCTGACGCCATTTTGGCTGACCCGTCTTGCGATCCGACGGTTTTAGCCAGCAATTACTTAAACGCAGAGGCGAATATCGCTGATGCTAAAGCAGCTCTCGACGGAGCCAGAGATATTTTGGCAGAGCGCTATGCTGAGAACGCCGACCTACTGGAGGATATGCGCAATCATCTCTGGTCGACAGGCTACCTTTATTCCAAGGTGACTGATGGCAAAGAAACAGAGGGTGCAAACTTCCGTGACTGGTTCGACTTCAACGAAGCCTTGCGCACGCTACCGTCGCACCGCGTATTGGCCTTGCTCCGAGGACGTCAGCAAGGCGTACTCGAATTACGCATCGGTCTTGAGGCAGACCAAGATGCTCTGGTTCCTCATCCGTGCATTGTTCGTATTGCACAATTTTTAAAGCTTGGTAAAGACTTATTTGACCTGTCACCTTCGCCTCGCGCGAAGTGGTTAGCTGATGTCTGCCGATGGACATGGCGAGTCAAATTGCTAACGACATTTGAAAGTGAAATGATTTCGCGCTTACGTGAGAGTGCCGAAAGCGAAGCGATTCGAGTATTTGCCGCTAACTTGAAAGACTTATTGTTAGCAGCCCCTGCTGGACCCAAAGCAGTCCTGGGACTAGATCCTGGCATCCGAACAGGAGTGAAAGTCGCTGCGATAGACAAGACTGGCAAAGTTGTCGAGACGCATACAGTCTATCCATTCGAGCCGCGGCGTGACCGAGAAGGGTCAATAGCAATTCTTGCCGGCATTGCGAGAAAGCATCAAATCGAACTTGTCGCGATTGGTAACGGGACGGCCTCGCGCGAGACAGAAAAACTCGTGGGCGATCTAATGGCTGCGCACCCAGACCTCAAACTTACTCGCGTCGTAGTATCTGAAGCAGGCGCATCGGTTTACTCGGCCTCGGAGCTTGCTGCGATGGAGTTTCCGGACCTCGATGTCAGTCTGCGCGGCGCAGTCTCAATAGCAAGGCGTCTGCAAGACCCTCTGGCTGAGCTAGTCAAGATAGACCCCAAAGCGATCGGTGTAGGTCAATATCAGCACGACTTAAATCAACGCGAACTCGCACGCTCACTTGATGCCGTGGTCGAAGACTGCGTCAATGGTGTTGGTGTGGATGTAAATACAGCCTCGGCGGCACTATTGACTCGCGTATCTGGATTGAACAGCACCTTGGCTAAAAATATCGTTGCGCGGCGCGATGAAAAGGGAGCGTTTCTTAACCGAAAAGAACTACTAGAAGTGTCACGCTTTGGTGAAAAAGCCTTTGAACAGGCAGCTGGGTTCTTACGAATTGCGAATGGCGACAACCCGCTAGATGCCTCATCGGTGCATCCCGAAGCCTACCCAGTTGTTGAACGTATCTTAAAAAAAATTGCAGCTGATGTGAAAGATGTCATCGGACATCGCGAGAAACTGCAAGGGCTATCACCAGCCGAGTTCACCGATGAGAAATTCGGGGTACCCACGGTGCGCGATATTTTGGGGGAACTAGAAAAGCCAGGTCGCGATCCGAGACCTGAGTTTAAAACTGCGACATTCAAAGAAGGTGTTGAAACTATCAATGACTTGCTGCCAGGCATGATTTTAGAAGGCGTTGTCACTAACGTGGCTAACTTCGGTGCTTTCGTTGATATCGGCGTTCATCAAGACGGGCTGGTTCATATATCGGCGCTAGCAGACAAATTCGTAACAGATCCGCGCGATGTCGTGCGAGTTGGACAAACCGTAAAAGTCCGAGTGCAGGAAGTAGATGCGGCAAGAAAGCGGATTGCCTTAACAATGCGCCTTAACGATGAAACGCCACCGGCAAGATCTGCGGGAAACGGACCAGCCGGCGTTTCAAGCAGACCGAATCATGCAGGTAATCACAAACCCAGATCAATTAACCAGCAAGAGCAAAGTGCTCAAGGTGCGATGGCCGCAGCATTTGCCAAGTTAAAGCGTTAGTCAGCGCGTAGAAACGATAGCGAAGGCGAAGACTAACCTGCTGCGGGCGTCATCGCTATGCGTAACAACTCGAGCAAAGCATCTCTTTGATC
>Ga0164297_10004901_pt1 | contig 11752 bp, 10 predicted proteins | sample GEODES058metaG_FD_113539 | JGI IMG/M metagenome (GOLD analysis project Ga0164297, IMG submission 113539) | Dystrophic lake water microbial communities from Trout Bog Lake, Wisconsin, USA - GEODES058 metaG | ecosystem: Environmental > Aquatic > Freshwater > Lake | place: USA: Trout Bog Lake... | reverse complement strand
TCTATTGCCTATTGCTGTTTGTTGCGCATCGATAGATTCTTCATACACAACCCAACCAATGAGTTTGACCATAAAAACTCAATGCAGCTTGGTGAAATTGATTCAAATCTTCTTGCCAACTTGGCCAATCAGGATCAATGGAGATAGCCTTTCTATAAGAAGCTAAAAACTCTTTCTTCATGGCTACTTCGTCTAAACCCGTTACAAGTCCCTTGTCTAAGACCCTCTTTCCCCTGGCATAGACCCTTTGAATGAGACCCTTGTGTGCTCGGCTCATCAACTTACCCCACCAGTCCACATTGGGCACGACTCCTCCTTCTTCATCCAAAGCGGAAATGTCCAAACAGATCAAATCGGCTGCATGTCCCTCTCGAATCAAGCCAGAAGGCGCGCGCAAATCCTTTGAAGCTCCCAATACGCTTTTACGTCCGTTTTGCGATGCAAAACTCCACCACTTGGCCATAGAGACTTGCTCCTCAAACCCCCAACCGCTGTGCAGCAACGCATTCAAACGCATTTCCCTCATTGCATCATCATCCTCATCCAAGCCCAAACCATCAAGGCCCATCGCCACATGACATCCAAGCTTCATCATCTGTCCAACTGGAGCAATCCCTGATCGCAAATGCAAATTTGAGCTGGCATTGACAGCGATTGTGACACCTTTTTTGGCCAACAACTCTAGCTCCTGCTCTCGGGCCCATGTACAGTGCGCCAAGGTAAGTCTGGGGCTCAGTAGACCGAGTTCATCCAAGTAGTTCACAACACCTTGTGGAAACTCTCGATCTGCCCAAGCTCTTTGATAGCGAGTCTCCAAAAGATGCATGTGCACCGGGTAGTCACCCAGACTACTCTCATTCGCAATCGCTTCAAGCAAGTCTCTTGAACACCACTGGACTCCATTGGGCCCCATTTGAAGAGTCATCACATCATCCAAGCCGCTTTCCTTCAATGCAGATTTCAAATCTTGCACGCTTTGAACATAAGCTTGAGGATCGACCATAGGGGCAGACAATCGCCTAAGTACAGAGTCTGCTATGTGTGGACTCATGTATGCACTGACTTCTTGATCGCTGGCATAAGCGAGACCATGCTGATCTCTCACGGCAACGGCAAATCCAATTTGAATTCCTACATCCTTGGCAGCCCTGGCAACAGACAAAACCTCGTCTACAAATGGCACCCCACCCTGAACCCTGGTGTAGTGAACCATAAGTGCAGTGACGCCGCCCTTCAGGGCTCTGATAAAAGCATTGGCAGCAACCAAATAAGGATCTACTCGAGGTAGCAACCCCATCATGGGCAACCAACTCTCCAAAGGTCTTTGGAAGGCCCCAATCGTGCTGGACTTCAAGCTTCGCCCATGGTCGTGAGCGTTGGTCAAAGCAGGGATGACCAAAAAAGGCTCTGCATTCTCGTCATCTTTGAGTCTTTGAACACTCGTAATGAGGCCTTGATCAAACCCGATAGACATGCGAGAACAGGTTGGCTTGAGGGCTGGAGATTCAAGCACCAAGGCAGCAGATAGGGTTGTCAGACTCATCCAGCACTTACCTTGGTCTCATAAAGAACCGAGAGCGTGATTTTTCTGACCTCGATCTTGCTTTGCTCAATGTGAGCTTTGATCAACCTCAAAGCCTCCGTTCGCCTTCGCTGCATTATGGTCTTGAGGATCAAACTGTGCTCTTCATATGTCTGGTGAATTCGAGTGGGCTTGGTGAAATCAAGTCGCCTGATCATGCGAATGCGTTGAGTGATTTCTTGGTGGGTCTTGTTCATTTCTTCATTGCCAACGGCTCTGACCAAGGCGGAGTGAAACTCCTCATCCAACTCACCCACTGCCTTGGGCTCAGACAATCGTTTGGATCTTGTCACCAACCAATCGTTGCGCAAAGGCTCCAGCAAACTGGAACTTTGATGCAACCGGCAAAGAAACTCAACCGCATAGGACTCAATGAGTACTCGAAAATCATAGAGTTGATCAAGCAACGAGAAGTCAATTTGCGCAACCTGCCACCCCACTTTAGGCAAGCTCAGCACTAGACCTTCGTGCTCTAAGCGCTGAAGTGCTTGCCTGAGCGGAGTTCGACTCACTGAGAATTGCTCACTCAACTGATTCTCAAACAACATGGCACCTGGAAGCCAGACAAATTCGAAAATCTTTTCTTTGAGTGCTTCATAAACTTGGTTGGACAAGGGCAATCCGCACCTTGGAGAAATCGTCGAGCATAGAGTATGAATCGACTTTGTTTTCAAATTGGATTTTGCCCTCATGTGTGAGATTTCCAGTATAGGTTACAACTTCTTTATTTTGATGTGCCGCGTTAATCTAATTAGGCCAATCAATCATGCTCACGTGAGCTGCAGCAATGCGCCACACCCCCTCTAATTTCACCCAAGTCTGACTTTGAAAACCGCGCAAAGCTGTATCACTGCGAGTGAACTCGGTTAGCGCTGTTCCAAACTCATATCCGAAGGTAGTTATTCGAACATGATGTAATTCACGAGTGAAGTCGGGAGCTGGGGTCTTGCGCCTAAAGTCGACCAACGCATCAAATCCAATTTGCTTATCAGCAATGCCATAACGAGTAACTCTTGCATCTGGCCAAAAATAACCATTAAGAGCCTCAACATCATTGTTCATAAAGGCCTTTTCATAGGCATGAAAAACTTGTGTCAATTCGTGATGCACCGATTCCAAATTAATTTCTTTGTCTTTCATAATGTAGCCAAATATTTTTTCCAACCACCAAATTCGCTGATGTCACGCGCACCCACCTCGCCAATCGGCTCACAAATGAATCCACTAACCCACTCACCACTCAAAAGCTCTACTTTTCCCAAACCTAAGGGGTGAGGAATCAAAGCTAAAAAAGAACCCAATTGAGCGAGAGGCATCTCGTAAACTTCAACTGTGATGCTCACCCCACCCTCATCGACTCTAAATAGGCCAGGTTTTTTAGGCGTCGTATTGTCCAAATCAACAAGCCTGTAAGCGGGTGCTGTCTGAGTCTCTCCAATCAGACGACAACCTCTGTCTAGCAACTGAACGTTCAAAGGCATTCCTGACAAATGAGCACCAACCACAGCCAATTTCACACTTGGCGCACTTTGAGGCATGTGGTTTTGAACAGTCTCGCTCAACTCCAATTGCACTCTGCCTGACAAATGACGACCCAGTGGCAAGTCCAAACCCTTCTCCCAAGTTTTAGCCAAATCAATCAAGGCAGCATCCTTACCTCCAGGCGCAATGAACGTGACACCAAAGGGTAAACCACTCACGGACATGAAACTTGGGACAGCAATGGCACATTGCCCTAAAAGATTTACAAAATTGGTGTATTGACCCAACTTGGAGTTCTCCAAAATGGGATCTTTCTCAAGCGCCAAAAGGGTGGGCGCAGTGGCTACTGTTGGAACCATCAATGCATCAATGCTTTGCCATAGAGAATCCACTTTCAAGCGTATTTCTTCTAACTTGTAGCGGGCTTTGAAGGCATCACTGGCACTGTACTGTTTAGCGCTTTCAATGACTTTTCGCACCACGGGATTAAAGTCAAGAGGATTCGATTCTAAAAAAGATTCAACGCTTGCATAACGCTCTGCGACCCAAGGACCGTAGTAGAGAAGATCGGCGGCCTCGTACATAAGGGACATGTCCACTCGCACCAACTCAAACCCCATGCAAGCAGCCCGCTCAAGTGCACGCTCATAGCAAAGGTCAAAGCCCAGAGACTGGTCGCAGCCAGGCTCCATGGGCACACCGAGGCGAATAGGCGCATTGGTTCGACCCAACCAAGAACTCCCAAGCGTAAAAGTCTGATATTTGGGCTCGTGCTGGGCTCCCTCTATCACCCTCATGATCCTTGAGGCATCTGACGAAGTGAGCGCAAAAATTGACACCACATCTAAGCTCTTACAAGCCGGCACAACGCCTTGCATGGGTACGCTGCCAGGACTGGGCTTGAAGCCCACCAAATTATTGAGCCCTGCGGGCACCCGACCTGAGCCTGCAGTGTCGGTGCCCAATGAAAAAGGGACCACCCCTTTGGCCACCAACACAGCTGAGCCCGAACTAGATCCGCCACTCACAAACTCTGGCCTGAAAGTGTTGGGAACCGCTCCATAAGGGGACCTTGCCCCAACCAAGCCCGTGGCAAATTGATCCAAATTCGCCTTACCCACACATATCGCCCCCGCTTGCAATAGGTTTTGGACCACGCTCGCACTCTGCGAAGGTATGTAAGCATAAGAAGGGCATGCCGCAGTGGTTGGAACCAAGGCCAAATCGATGTTGTCTTTGGCGACAAATGGAACGCCATAAAGCGGTAAATCTTGGGGGCTGTGCAACTCCAAGTACTTCAATTGTCCGTCAAGTTGATCCAAGTCCAATCGAGTAATCCATGCCACATCGGATATTGAGTGAGCCTCTAACCACCTTGAAATCAAAGCTCTAGGCGTCTCACCTCGGTCGCGGTAAGCATCTAGCCAAGCTTGAATACCAATAGGAAATTCACTCACCTTTTTGCCCCTTAAATCCATTAAAAATTGCTTGAGTGGATGCGCTCCATCCCACAATACCAGCCTGTGCCACGATCATGGCAAGCGTTGCAGCCTTGAAATGCGGGAAATAGCTCTCTGTTGCATCCTCCACGACCAGACACTCAAAACCTCTGTCGTTGGCCTCACGCATAGACGTTTGCACACAAACCTCAGTGGTAACGCCCGTAAAAATGAGATGCGTGATACCCCTGTGGGTGAGTTGCTCCATAAGCGTCGTTTGAAAAAATGCCCCTTTGCCCGGTTTATCGATCACAATCTCTGGGGGTGCAGGACGCAACTCATCAATGATGTCGCAACCGTATTCACCCCTCACCAAGAGTCGCCCCATGGGCCCCAAGTCACCAATACTCAATGTAGGATTTCCACGCTTGAGCTTGCTAGATGGGCAATCGCTTAAATCTGGCAAGTGAGATTCTCGAGTATGGACCACACAAGCGCCCAAACTCCTCCACATCCCAAGCAGCGCTTCAATCTTTGGCACGATCAACCTCAATGGGCCCACGTCATTGCCCAAGCTCTGTCCAAAGCCGCCAGGTAAAACAAAATCCCTTTGCATATCTATGATCACGAGCGCAGTTGACTCGGGCTTGCATTCAAAAACATAAGGTTTTGCATCAATGCATATCATGAGCTCAGCTCCTGCTCAGCCATGAGCGAGCCCATATACATGCCAAGAACATTTCGCTCAGCCTCTTTGGCATTTACCTCATAGACCACCCGCCCCGATGAGATGACAGCAATTCGGTCAGACAGTTGCAACAGCTCATCCAAATCCTCACTGATAAGAAGCACTGCAGTACCTGCGTTGCGGGCCTCAATTAACTTTCTGTGGATCTCAGCAACAGAGGAAAAATCCAATCCAAACACAGGGTTACTCACCAAAAGGAGTCGAGTGCTATCAGACAATTCACGCGCCAATACGGCTCGCTGTACATTCCCGCCTGAGAGGTTAGCAATCGGGCTTACAGAACTAGGTGTTTTGACTCGGAACTGCTCGATGAGGTTCACCGCGTAGTCACTGAGGGCTTTGAATTGCAGAAAACCTAACCGGGAGAACGGAGCTTGATCGAACACCCTGAAACCCATGTTTTGTTCCACAGTAAAGTTGCCCACGCACGCGTTTTGAAGAGGCTCCTCGGGCAAACTCTTCACACCCAAGCGAACGTTTTGGGCACGTGTTGCTTTGTAAAACTCTCCCCCTACCCAAACCTCACCAGAGGAGCTGGGCCTTTGACCCGTGAGAGCTTGGAGCAATTCTTTTTGCCCATTTCCAGACACCCCTGCAAGCCCGACAATTTCGCCTGCGTGCACCTTCAATTGAAGTCCATCGACTGCACGCTCGCCCCTCTCCCCCATCACCTTTAAAGCTCGGATGTCCAAAACAACTTGCTCCAAGGGAGACTGGACCTTTTGGGGCAAATCGAACACGCGGCGCGACTCACCCACCATCAGGTGAGCCAAATGCTCAGGCGTGGTCATGCTCACTGACAAAGAGCCTTCGAGTTGACCGTACCTCAAAACGGTCACATCGTCCGCATAAGCGAAAACCTCTTTGAACTTATGGGTAATCATGATGATGGAGCAATTACCAGCATGGGCCCAATTTTTAAGAGACAACAAAACTTCATCAGCCTCTTGAGGAGTGAGCACAGAAGTAGGCTCATCCAAGATCAACAAACTGGGGTTCAAGATCAATTGCTTTAAGATTTCTAACTTTTGTTTTTCTCCTGCAGATAGTTGCTCGGGCGTACTGTGAAGGGACAACTTAAAGGGAGTTGTTTGAATAAATTCTTCCAACTCTGCATGAATTTGATTCCAATCAATAACCGAGGGCACTTGACCCCGTGCGAGCAATAAATTCTCTGCCACCGTCATCGCGGGAATCACCGTGAAATGCTGAAACACCATACCGATGCCTTGGGCTCTGGCTTGAGCCGGTGAATCGATGGCTACCTCTCGGTCATTGATCAGGATCGAGCCGTCGTCGGGTTTTTGGTATCCGATTACGGTCTTGACGAGAGTGCTTTTACCCGCTCCGTTTTCGCCAAGCAGAGCATGAACAGTCCCAGGCCTGACCGTTATACTCACTCCACTCAAGGCCGTGAATGCACCAAAACGCTTGGTGAGGTTGATCGTCTCTAACTTTAAAGCTCGCATGTGGTTATGGGTCCTAGAGCTCAAAGAAGGGACAGTGTATGCATCACTGCACTGGACGTGGATACGGCCCCAAACACCCCCCCTTGCATCTGGATCATTTTCACCGCGGCATCATGGTTGCCCTGATCAGTGGCTCCCGTACAGTCCTCAAGCATCACGCACTCAAAACCACGGTCATTGGCCTCTCGCATGGTGGTGTGTACGCACACATCGGTTGTGATACCCGTCAAAATCAAATTGCGAATGCCTTTTGTGCGCAAAATAAGCTCCAAGTCTGTTGCACAAAAAGAGCCTTTTCCGGGCTTGTCAATGATCAACTCATTAGGCAAAGGAGCCAATTCTGGAATGATGTCCCAACCCCTCTCCCCCCTCACCAATATTCGCCCGCAAGGTCCTACATCTCCGATACCCGCACCAATTTGCTGTGATCTCCATCGCTTATTAGCAGGTAAATCGGAGAGATCTGATCGATGACCCTCACGTGTGTGAATCACAAAGAGTCCCCTTTCACGTGCGTTAGAAAGTAGTGCCTTGATGGGTTCAATGGGCTTTCGAGTGAGGCTCAAGTCATAGCCCATCTTGTCCACATAACCACCAAATCCACAAAAGTCAGTTTGCATGTCAATGATGACCAATGCTGTGTTCTTGAGCGTTAAATCCTGATCAAAAGGCCACAAGTAAGGAGTCGATTGAAGCGTTGGCATGTGCGAGGTCTCACTTTCTTTTCGTTGTTCACTTGAATGCGTTAACAATAACAATTAAGACGTGAGAGGATTAATTTCCTCTCCCGCATAACTTCGGGTGGGCGGCTCAAAGCCACAAGGCGTTCCATCTTTAACCACAATACTTTCGTCCCATGGCAATTGATACGTCCCGTTCACCATGTCTTTCATGAATGTGTAGGGACAATCCTGCGCACCACCCTTCACAGCCACATATCCTCTGTGATAGAGCTGATAGATGTTGTTCTCCACGCCCCACAATGCGCGAGCTTCGCGAACCAAATCCGGTCTGAGCTCAGAGGTGATGATTTCATCCGCGCGTCCTCCACCTTGGACCATCACGGTGCCGTCAAAATTACAGAACATGCCCTCACCCATGGAATCAAAAGTACCGTCACTGCCGCACATGCACACGCTGGCAGTGATGGCCAAATTTTGAAAAGCGTTGGATTGATTGGTGATGGACCAAGCGTGTCGAACAGGTGCCGTATAACCAGCCGTTCTGATAATGATCTCAGCTCCCTTGTAGCTCGCCTCACGTGCCATTTCGGGAAACATGCCGTCGTGACAAATAATCAATCCAAGCTTTGCTCCCCTGGGGCCAACGCAAACGGGAACTCCAAGGTTTCCTGGCTCCCAAGGCTCTACTGGAATCCAGGGGTGGAGCTTGCGGTAGTACAGTTGAATTTGGCCTAGATCGTCAATGATCAAGCCGCTGTTGTAAGGATTCCCTTTGGGATTGAACTCCATGATAGAGAAACAACCCCAAATTTTGTTTCGCACACATGCAGCCTTAAATGCAGCCACTTCAGCTCCGTCCAAGCTCACCATCAAGTCTTTGGCCGTATTCATGCTCAGTCCATGCAACGCGTACTCGGGAAACACCACCAAATCCATTGTGGACATGTTTCTTCGTGCTTTATCAACCATGTCGCAAATCACCTGGGTTTGCAGTTTAAGTTGTGCAGGGGTATCGACAACAGGCAACTTTAACTGCACCAAACCCACCACCACCCCTTGGGGAGATTTATTCAAACCACCTAATCCACTCATGATGTTCTCGCTCCTATTATGTTTTACCGTGCCACACTCAACTCGCTAGGTGAACCCTTGATGGTTCGATTGGGCGCGCAAGTCAAAATCAAAATCAACAAAGTCAACGCATAGGGAATCGCGTTGAAAAGGTTATAGCCCTTGCTAACGCCCACCGATTGAAGCGCAGGACCAATGGCGCCTGCTCCACCAAACACCAAAGCGGCATACAAGCAGTTCATTGGATTCCATCTTGCATAAATGACCAGTGCCACAGCTATCAATCCTTGGCCACTGGAGAGTCCTTCGTTCCAACTACCTGGATAGTAAAGTGATAGTGAAGCGCCACCTATTCCTGCGATGAATCCTCCATAGCATGTGGCCAATATTCTTTCTCTGATGACCGAAGCTCCAAGGGCCAACGCAGCTTGCGAGGAGTCACCAACCATGCGCAAGTTCAGTCCCCAGCGCGTATTTTTGAAAGCCCAATTGAGTACCAAAGCCAAAATCACGCCAATAGGAAAGAGTGGATTGATGCTTAATGCCTGCATCACCTTGGGAGAGATGCTGAATAAGCCAAGAGGTATGCTCATGAGTTGAGCCGCTTGGGGCTGAATCAAAGGTTTACCAAAGTAAAAGGCCAAGCCCGTCCCAAGCAGCATGAGTCCTATTCCCATGGCAATGTCATTGACTCTGGGCATAGAACACAGTAACCCATGTATGGCACCCAACAAAGCGCCAGCTATTGCAGCGGCCAAAACGCCTACCCAAGCTGAACCACTCCAAAGCGAGCCAGCAAAACCGGCCATGGCTGAGAAAACAAGCACCCCCTCGAGCCCCAAATTGATCCGCCCAGATTTCTCTGTAATGCATTCGCCCAGGCTCACAAAGAGAAAAGGTGTGCCCACTCGAATGGCGCCTCCCAACATGGCCAGCAAAATATCGGGCAGCATATCGATATTCATAAATAGGGCTCCTTGTGATTCATTAAGCAGCTTTTGGGTTGACAATGGACCTGGACTGAAACCACACCCCAAGACGACCTCGGGCAGCATCAGAGGCCAAGGTGATCACCAGCACAAAACCCAAAAGCACATGTACCGACGCGTCAGGCATGCCCAAGTGACGCTGCAACATACTGCCAGCGGCAGCAAATCCACCCAAGAGCAAGGCAACGGGCAATATAGCCAAGGGTTGATGTCTGGAAACAAAGCTCACCAAAATGCCGGTATAGCCCAAACCCTCAATGAGAGATGCATTGGCTGCGGTATGAACGGCGGCAACTTGAATGCCCCCTGCTAAACCTGCGCACCCTCCTCCCAACCCACAAGCCATAACAACCAAACGATTAACAGGCAAACCCACTAATTTCGCAGTTCGTGCGTTTCCCCCAACCACTCGAGTCGCAAAACCACTGGTCGTTAAAAAGAGCCAAACAAAGGCCAATATGCATATTAAGACGCCCCAAACCAATCCCCAGTGGATGTCGTAATCCAAGATGCTGCCAATTAGAATCGATGGTTCTAAGGGCTTGGTAGAGGGTTTGTTCAGACTTGCTGGGTCGCGCAACACATCTTCAACGATAAATTTAAATAAGTTGATGGCGATGTAACCCAGAAGCAAACTACTGATGGTCTCGTTCACACCTCTGTACTGTCGCAAAAAACCTACCAACGCTATCCATGCCCCTCCGGCGAGCGCAGAGGCCAAGAGGATAAAAAATGAACCTAATATGCCTTGAGGTAATGGAACAAAGACTGGGAGAGCAGCACAAGCAAGTCCCCCAACTACCAGGGCCCCTTCTCCACCAATCACAATCAAACCGGCTTGAGCAGGTATCGCAACACAAAGCGCCGTGAGAAGCAAAGGAGCAGCACGTTGCAGTGAATTTTGTAAGGAAAATGCATCACCAAAGGCACCTTTCAAGAGCAAAGACCAAACCTGCAACGGATGATAGCCACCGAGTTTTGCAAAAAGTCCAAAGAGAAGTAACCCAGAAAGCACAGAAATCAAGGGCAGAGCTAATCCTTCAAATACCGAGATCCAAAAGAATTTCACTGTGTTCCTTCGAGTTAATGATTTTTAAATTCAATATCCAAGAGAAATCCCCACCGCCTCATGAAAAAGCGGTCGGGACCCATAAACAAATGACCCGAGATTGAAACGGAGTGTATTGCGAGGCGAAGATCTTAGATCTTGCCAATCACACCCTCGACCAAATAGCCCATGCTCTCCAAATCAATGTCGGTTTGCTTATAGATCTTTCCCTTGGGGATGACAATTTTTCCAGAGTTATCTTTCAACTCGCCAGCGAAAATGTCAAACTTATCGGCAATCATGAGGGCCTTGATTTCGTCTGCTTTTTTCTTGGCTGCTGCAGTGACTGTGGGACCATAAGCTGAGGTCTTTACAAAACCTTCCTTTAATCCACCTCGAACAAAATTTGGATGAGGTTTGCCAGCGCGTGCAGCATCAATGATGATCTTGTAAGGTGTTGACCAGTTCCATTCAGCACCCGTGAGATAGGCTTGTGGAGCCAACTTGGATTGATTGGCGTGGTAACCGCAAACCATAGCTCCCCTCTTGGCTGCAGTTTCCACGATGACTTTGGGGCCATCCACGTGCATTGTGAACACATCGACACCTTGATCAGCCAAACTGTTGGTGGCCTCTGCCTCTTTGACAGGCATGGACCAATCACCCGTAAAGATAACCGTTGTTGTAATCTTTGGATCCACAGAACGAGCACCCATGGTGAAAGCGTTGATATTTCTCAAGACCTGAGGAATGGGCTTGGCCGCAATAAAACCGAGCTTTTTGGTTTTGGACATGTAGCCCGCAATCAAACCATTCAAATACTGGCACTCATCAATGTAACCAAAGAAGCTACCCGCATTGGAGGGGTGTTTTCCTGCTGTCCATAACCCACCACAGTGAGCAAATCGAACCCCAGGATTTTTTCCAGCCAACGCAAGGACATGAGGATCAAAGTAACCATAAGAAGTTGGAAATAAAAGTGAGGCACCATCTTGACTGATCATACCTTGCATGGTTTTTTGAACCGCTTGGGTCTCAGGCACGTTTTCCTCTTCCACCACTTTTACACCAGGTAAACCCTTCACAATGGCTGCAGCCTCAGCGTGAGACTGGTTGTAGCCATAGTCATCCCTAGGACCCACGTAGATAAAACCAACAGTGAGGGGCGCATCTGCTGCGTAAGAATTCAAAGCCATCGAGGCTGCACTCGCTCCAAGTGTGAGCCCTCCAGCCAATTGAAT
>Ga0164297_10004899_pt1 | contig 11752 bp, 13 predicted proteins | sample GEODES058metaG_FD_113539 | JGI IMG/M metagenome (GOLD analysis project Ga0164297, IMG submission 113539) | Dystrophic lake water microbial communities from Trout Bog Lake, Wisconsin, USA - GEODES058 metaG | ecosystem: Environmental > Aquatic > Freshwater > Lake | place: USA: Trout Bog Lake... | reverse complement strand
GGAGGTGTTCGCTGCCAACCCGCCGGCGGTAGTGCGTCAGTGTGACGTCCCGTGGCCAGATGTGGGGTGCGTCAAGACGGGTCTTGCGCTGGGCATGGAGGTTGATGTGCGTGCGCTCCAAACGCGTTGGCATCCCGATCGATTCATGCAGCGCTTCGGCGCGAGGCTGGCTGACGGTGAGCGGGATGCCATCCTGGCGCGGGTCACTGAGGTTGCAGCCTCTGTTAACACTCTGCGTCGCGCATGAAATAGAGATGCAGAGCGTGTAGCACGAGTCCCACATGACTGCGCACAAAGGCTGTTGCTTTGGGACAGGCGCCACCTCATCTTCTGAGGGGCCACTTCCAGCGACTCCGCTCAGTCTATCTCAACACACGCGCACCTTCCCAACCACACACATGGCCGCCATGACTTCCCGCATTGCGCTGCCCGCCGCGCTGCGCGCCCCGGGCGTGTCCAGCGCCCCCAAGCGGTCCGCCCGCGCTGTGGCCCCCCGCGCCAGCGCCGGCAAGGAGTGGATGCTCCAGCAGCCGGGCATCACCGCGCCGCTGGGCTTCTTCGACCCGGCGGGCTTGTGCGACTCGCCCACCATGTCGGTGTCCGAGGCCAAGCGCTTCCGCGAGGCGGAGCTCACGCATGGCCGTGTTGCTATGCTCGCCACGCTCGGCTGGTTCGTGGCTGAGGAGTTCCACCCGTTCTTCGGTACGCGGTGCAGTGTGTGCTGGGCGTGCGGAACGCAGCTCGCGCGTCTGTGTGCCCCGCTGTGCTAGTTTCTAGAAAAGCGCCTTTGACTGGGAAACACGTGCGTCCTGCGCCAGGCGGCGAGATCGGCGGCCCCGCGTTCCGCCACTTCCAGGTGCGTGGCTGCAACGCCGCTCTGCTGCGCCGTCCCTTGCGCGCTGGCCCCCGCGGCGTGCCGTGCTTGCTGGAACGGCAGTTGTGAGCGGCTGTGAGCGGCTGGACGGCTCGTACTCCTTCGTGGCTCCTGCCGCGCAGCGGGGCGTGTATACGCCCTCTCTTCACGCGCCCCCTGACCCGCTGCGTGTGTGGCTCAGGAAATCGAGGCGATTGTGCCCCAGGTGCGGGCCCAGGCGCCGCGGTTTTGGAGGCAAACCGCGATAACGACCCAGCGGGTCTAGGACGCACCCAAACAGGGGGCTCCACGCGGTGCCACGCCGGAGGCACTTGCGTAGCGCCGCCCCACACGACTGGAACGTGCACACAGCGCTGCCCTGCACTGGCAAACGCGCGTGTTGGGCGCGCAGGGCCGCGCAAAAAGTGGCTCCACGCAGTAGATACGCTGCCCGCTAGACTCTCACACTCGACCTCACGGCACCCGCAGTTCTGGGAGATCGTCGTCCTCGTCATCGGCATCCTGGAGTCTCAGCGCATCGCGAAGGGCTGGAACTCGCTGAACAGCCCCGCGAACGAGCAGATCCGCGCCGAGTACAATCCGGGCGAGCTGGGCTTCGACCCGCTGGGCCTGCTGCCCACCGATGCGGCTGCCAAGGCTGAGCTTCAGACGAAAGAGATCAACAACGGCCGCCTGGCGATGATTGCCATCGCAGGTTTCGCTGTGCAGGAGGAGGTTGATCACATCACCATCTGGCGCGGCTTGGTGGAGGACAAGATCATCCCCGCGGAGGAGGCGAACCTGCTGCCGTACTAAATACTGCTGTGTCGTGAGTTGCGTGCCACCCAAGAGCAGCGCGCCCGTGGGGTTGGCCCTGAGTTGACTCGTCTCGTTGGGATCAGGACTGTTTTGATTTACGTAGGAACGCTCTGTAATGCAACATCTCAGTCTTCTAAATACAACTAGAGTCGGCTGCGCAGGAACTCCGTCAGTTTCGGTCCTGCGCCTGGCAGTTGAGCAGGCAACGGCTGCTGCGTCGACGCGCCGCCATCAGTGCGTAGCGCCCAGACGTGAGAGATGCGGTCATCCGGACTATCCAGAGCGGCACATGCAGCCGCGACTGCCGTCGCCCCCGCTTGACCACTTGTCCCTGGCCGCAATGTGCATCCAGCAGGTACAGCAGCGCAGGCGGCACACAGCGCTTCCAACGCAGGCGCTGCGACTGAGAAGTTGAGCGCGGGTAGAGACGTGCTGCGCGGTTGGCCACTGGAAGTAGCAGCACTGCCTGCTTGTGTGAGCGCCGCATTACTGGTGACTAAACCAAGCAGCGCGCCGGTGGATGGACACAGCACTGCGCCGCCAGATGCACCAGCATGGACAGCGGCGCTGACGCGTAGCAAGGCGGCGGATGTGTCGTGCGCGGAGACACAGCCTGCGGTGACCACTGGTGGTGGCCACCACGCGCTATCGCCTCCCACGCGGCTATCATGCCCTGATGCTGGCCCGAAATGCGCGTGGCCAGCGACAAGGACACGTGCACCCGGTGCGAGGTGTGTGTCTGGGGAGCGTGTGGGGTGCAGCTGGGTGAACCGTGGTGTTTCAAGGCCATCGCCATCAATCTGGACAAGTGCCACATCTAGCGGGCCGCGACTGACCCACACAGTGCGCGCTGACAGCACAGCGCGTGCGGATGAATGCCACGGCCGGATGTGCGCGCTCGCTGCCGCTCCGTTGGGTAAATGCGGGAAGGCAGCGTGCTGTGTAGTATTGCTGCCTGCATGTTCATCCTGTGCGCGCGACATTATGGTCGTCGTCCAGGGTGTACCGCGCAGCGGCTGCGCACGACCCGCTGAAGCTGCAGGTGCGCCGGGGTGAACAACGTGTGCAGCAGTGAGGAAGAGACCAGCTTGTGGCGCAACACACACGCACGTGCCCCATGACGGCGCGCCAGCTGCAGAGAGCATGGCGACAGCACGCAGTGCCGCCTCAATTCCCGGGTGGCTTGCGCCAAGCCGTGCTCTGGTCAACAACATGTTGTCCAGGGCACCATGGGGCAGCAAGCCAGATGCACGCAGCGCAGCTACAAGCGTGTCTGTAGTCACACCAATACATACAGCAGTCGCAGCGCGTACTGGCCGGAGAGGGCAGAGCAGGAATGCGCAGCAGGTGGCAGGAGGTGAATCCTCTGCACCTCCTGAACACACAGCCATCGGCGCGCCTTCCATGCCAGGCATGAACTGCATGTCAAGCAACAACGCCGCAGGTGGTAACCGTGGCCATTCTGTCACAGCATGGCGTGCATCACTACGCCAAGGAAGCACTTGAGAGACCGTTGCGCTCCAGACTGAACCGCTGAACGCTGCCGGGGCAAGACAGCCGAATGGAGCGCCGCAAGCAGCTAATGCATCGCCAGGTGTGACACCAGCCGCGGAGCGCCAGGCTAGAGCGGCGCGGATGGCGGTTGCGACTTCTTTCGGGACAGAGATGGACAGTGCCGCGACCCAGGTGCTTGCGTCTGTCGCTGCGCCATGCGCTGCAAGGAGTCCGACTGCCTGTGCCAGGTCAGGCACCGCGGCGGAGAGGTCAAGCATTGCCAGCACTGACGCTGTTCTCCACCGTTTGGTCTGGACGTCGCCGCTGAGCAACACTTCCACTGTGAGTGCCCCCGCGTGTGCTTGTACATGCTGCAATGACGCTTTTTCTGTGCTCGACTGTGTTATGAAAGCCGCGAACGGCGCAGCGGGCGCAAGCAGAGTCACGGCGTTGTTGTCGTCATTGACATGCAGCACAGCACCGGAGGCGGAGAGCGCGACGCTGCCGTCATGTGTCAACACCGTATGGAATGCAGCTTGCCCACGAGCCTGGCCGTCTGCATCGTTGCCGCTCACTCGGACCAGGGCGGAGACAGAAGCAGCACAACTCGCAGCCCCTGTGAGAGACATACCGCGCAAAGCGAGCGCAAAGCGCTACAGTGGCTTAGGACATGCGCGCGTTGATTGCTATTGCAGTGCGGTGGATGGAGGCATTGTCAGTGGAATAGCAGCGCGCTCTCCGAAGGGCAGCTCGTCAGAGGCTCACATCACTCGTTGGATTGCTGCGGCGAGTACCTCTGGAGGCTGGCCGCCACTCACGGTCTCCTCTCCTCTCGGTCCTTTGATGATGAAGAACGGCACGCCACGCACACCCATCGCTGTTCCGATCGCCAGCTCTTTCCTGGCTTGCTCGTCGAACGCCTTCGGGTCGGCAAGCACAGCGGAGACCTCGGACTCAGGCAAGCCCGCTGCGACAGCGGCATCCAACAGAACTTGGTGGTTGCATAGAGGCTTGCCTTCCGTGAAATAAGCTTTGAAGAGCGTCTCAGAAAGCACGTGCTGCTTCTCGCCACCGTGCGTGGCGTGCGTCCATGAGAGAAGTCGGTGACTGTCCCAGCTGGGACCCGTGCGTCCAGTCATAGTGAAACCAACAACGCCCGCGTTTTGCAGGGCAGCTTCAAGGCGCGGCTGCCATTGCTTCCACTCATCTTTGCCAAAGCGCTTATCGTAGAATGCAACCTTGTCGACGCCCTCAGTCAGAGCTGCGTCTCCCCAGTCGGCTTGCCACTGACTGGGCGGCACCAACAAGAACGGACGCCAAGTGATGCTTGACTTTGGCATACCAGTGCTGAGCATCGCTTTGTCTAAGTTGCGCTTGCCCACATAGCACCACGGGCAGACCGTGTCGCTGATTATATCCACGCGCACGTTTGCCTGAGCCATAGCACTTGCGAGGCGTTTCCCAGACTTCGGCGGACCCCGGGTGGGCCACCTCCGACAGCAAACGCGGCCTTCGTCGGTTGCACACGTCTCTCTTCCATTCAAGCTTGAATTCCACATTCAGTGGTGATGGCGCTGAGCATCAAGTGCGATGTGTGTGGGGCACAGTTCAGAGGGATGCATGAGGCTCAAGACCACGGTGAAGCCACGGGCCACGCCTCCTTCTCGGAGTCCACAGAGGCGGTACTGAACCTCGTCTGCGCCGACTGCGGCAAGCCGTGTCGCAGCGCCACAGAGCAGGACGTGCACACCAAGCGCACAGGTCACACTCAGTTCGTGGACAAGACGGCGGAAGCCGCGAAGCCAGTGGACGCAGAGGCGCAGATGAAGCAGCTGCGTGCCGAGGCCGCTGCTGAAGCTCGCGGATTGGACGTGACTATGGTGGACCTCACAACAGACAAGGCAGCCGAAGAAGGTGGGCCTCCGTCCAGTGAACCCGACGGCGAGCTGATCACACCTGAGGTGCCCCAAGCGCTGCTGGACCAACTCACCACCGAGTTCGGGTTCACCGAGAACAAGGCGAGACGGGCGCTGTACCAGACAGGCACGGACAGCATCGAGGTTGCTGTCAACTGGCTGGGCGAGCACCAGGACGACGCGGACGTGGACACGCCGCTGCTTGTGCCGAAGAACAAATTGAAGCGCAAGTTGACGAAGGAGGAGGCGCGCGTGCAGGCTGAGGAGCTGCGCAAAGCCGCTGCAGCCCGACGAGAGCGAGAAGAGAAGGAGTCTGAGCGTGTCCGTGAGAAGGAGCGCATCCGGATGGGGAAGGAGCTGCAGGCTGCGAAGCGCATCGAGGAGGACCAGGAGCGGCGTCGCAACATTGCGTGGCGGCAGCGTGAGAAAGAGGAAGAAGCAAAAGCAAAGGAGAAGATCCGCATCAAGCTGGAGGAGGACAAGCGTGAGCGCCGACGCAAGCTGGGGCTGCCGGAGGAGCCGACGGCGGAGGAGGTGGCTGCCGAGGCTGCTAAATCAGCGGCAAAAGCGCAAGCGGAAGCTGATGCCAAGGCCAAGGCCGCGGAGGCAGCTGCCAAGGCAGCCGTGCGGCCTGTCGGTGTCGCTGAGCGCCTGCGTGCGGAGCTGGTGGCTATGAAGCGCGCGATTGCGGATGCGCCAGAGAAGCACAAGACGGCTTTCGAGACGTTGATGAAGCTTGTCGGGAATGTGGCTCAGGCGCCTGACGAGGAGAAGTACCGCCGCATCCGGCTGACGAACGCGACATTCCAGCAGCGAGTCGCGAGCATCGATGGCGGCGTGCGCTTTTTGAACATTGTGGGCTTTGTGGCTGACGCAAGCGGCGAGTTCCTGGACATTCCGCGGAGCAGCGTCAACATCGCGGTCCTCAATGCCGCTGGCGCGGAGCTGCACAACGCGCTGGAGAACCCATTCTTTGGTGTGCTGTAGATTCCAGACGAGTGCACTGCTCTCTCTGCTCTCTCTAATCGCGCATTGTGGGGCGCGTCTCTGCATTGGCTTCCAACTTTGATGCTGTTCTGCCAGCCCTTCCTCTGTCTCCTACCTTCACTCTACGCCTCCTTGGCACGCTTCAGGCGATCCAGCAGTTGGTAGTTGTGCGCGAGTAACGACGACAGCACTGCCTGGCCGCGCGGTATGACGCCCTCTTTCAAATCCCCGGCAAAGATGCCACCATGCGCGAGCCGGTCGGCGTCAATCTTGTCCAGCATGCCGCCGTGGCGCTGCAGCTCATCGAGCGACACGCTGCCTTGGGATTTCACTGCATCCTCGAGGAAGCGCTTGATGCCCTGCAGTTGGTACAGAATGTCCTGGGCACTGCTGCTCATCGGCTGTGCGCTGTCCTTCAGCTTCTCAAGGATGGTGTAGCACGCTGCCAGCTCGTCGCTGCAGTCCGCCTGGCCTGCAGGGATGACCGTCTTGGACGGATCATCGTGGTCAATGCGGCCGCCAAAGATGCCGCTGTGCGCAGCACGCTCCTCGTCGATGGCGCTCAGCTCCTCGCGGAAGTGGCGCAGGTCCTCGTCGCTGTGAGACTTGGTATCAGTGCACTCGCCCAGGTGCTTGTGGATCTCACGCAGCTGGGACAAGATGCTGTACGTTGGCAGGTCCTTGGTCACGTGCTCCGGGATCTCCTGACGCAGGGCCGCTTCTGACATGATGGCGCAGAGACAGACGATGCGAGCTTGTGGATGGGCCCAGAAATGTCTATGCACACAACAATGCGCCATCACTGCAGTTCAGGCGCGTCTTGTTCATACATCGGTCCGCCGACAGACGGAGTGCGTCCCTTGCGTGCCTCCCACGCCTCCTCGCTTCCCTCGCCGTCCATGCCATCTGCAAACCATGCTGCAAGTCCACCACGCAGGTGGAGCACTCGCTGAGGCTCCATCCCAGGCAGACGGAGCAGCGCCTCCGCAGCAAACAGGGAGCGTGAGGCTTGCCCCGCGGGGAAATTGACCGTCTTGCGCAAGGTTCCGCCAGATGCGCATGCAACGATAACGCCATTTGTGTTGCCAGCCAGCGCTTTTTGCGCAGCTTCCAGAAATCCGGGCAGGTCATCCTCCGCAGGGCGCACCGAGAGGGAGGCGTATGCAACCGACCGCAGCGCGCCACGCAGACCAGTGGCTGCGCCGTACCGAACAGAAGGCGCACTGATAGCCCCCTTTGCGTGATACTCCGCAAAATCCTCCGCTGGAGAGACGTCGAGTAGAACCCAGCCGATGTCCATCAGTTCTTTCGCCTGCTTCGGCGTGACGCTCTTCAGCCTTGCTTGGTTGAGATAATCAGCCGCATCTGACCAGCCCGGAACTTGTCCACTGCTCAGTCTCGGCTTGTTGCTACTCGGCCTGATGCGGAGCAGGTCTGCAACGGGACCGAGGGCGTTAATCAACGCCTCCCCGGCCGCTTTCTGGGCCTCGACCACCACCTTGTCGAGGTCAGCAATAGCCTGCTGCGTGGGAGAGCGCTGGAAGGGCTGTTTCTGCTCAGCCCTGACTCTCAGGCTGCCATGCACGCGGCGGGGGTGTCTCAAGTCACCCGCTGTACTGCGCTGAGGCGGCAGAGACCTGGCAGTTGGACGCGACGAAGCAAACATTATCTTCTCCAGGAGCGGCACAGCTGAGCACTCGGCCGAGGTGGCGCAGGCAGGCAGATAGACACGGGACTGGGCGGAGGGCGTAGTTGTGGCTCCCAGTGGCAGAGTTACCCCGAGCACCCTCTTGGGTTATTGGGTCTCTCTGGCAGTTAAACAAAGCAGTGCTTTCGTAACTGCTCATATAAGGTTTGCGCTGTGCGCCGCGCACGGAAGCCCGGCTATACCTTTGCGGACATAAGTCTTCCTAAAGAGGTTTGCGATTGGCCACGTGCACATCCTTGGGGCTGATGAAATTAGCCCCAAGGCTGGTTTGTGAATACGCCAGTGCGCTCTCTGATACGCCGTGCTGAAGTACCGCACAGCGTCGCACCTAGAGCAGGCATCGAGCTTGATGCCGCTTTTCAGGCAGTGTATGCTCAAGGAGCTGCCACGTCAGTTCACGGTCATGCGCGTTCCACCACTGCGTTCACTGACGAAAACTTTTCGTCCTCTTCACGGGGGCTCACATCGTCCGCTGCGCTTTCGCAGGCACTTCCTCTCCATTCCTCGATTCAGCCTTCTCGGAGTCTCTCGTCTATCTAGAGCAACTCTTGCTCCAGCTGCTTGAGGAACACGGCCAGGAGCGCCTTCTTACCCATCCGGCTTCGAATGGCTGCTGCGAGCATCGGGTCTGCGCAGCCAGCAGCCAGGACAGCAGTATCGTCATCCAGGCTGGTCGGGTACGCCTCCTGCAGCTGCAACGCGCGCATTCGCAGCAGCGGGAACAGCTGCTGCTCATCCACACCGAGATGGGCTGCAACCTGTGCGATGCGGGGATCTACGACCAGCTCCACCTCGTCGCTGCCGGCAGCGAAAGTAGAAGAGAGGCAAAGCCAAGTAGACCGATCGAAAGTGGGTGACTCCCATGAAGCCAGGCCCTCCCACCCGATGCCATCGTTAGAGAGCCGCGGATCAAGAGCCAAGGAATCAGCATCGCCAGCGAGCTCAAGTAGCCACCCCGCGAGATGGAATTCATCTCTCCAGAAAAGGACGCTGTCATCGCCACTCGATGACGGCACGAGGCCGTAGGTGAGGAACAGCGCATCGGGTGCATGCGGCGTTCCGTCACCTGGACCATAGCAGATACACAAGTGCTGGCCAGCCAGTGCTTCCTCGACGCATGTGAGCTCCAGCGCGCCGCCGACCCAATCAAAACTCAACTGAGGGCTTGCGCTGTGGTTCGCAAGATCGAAAATGGGAACGACGACCTCTGTCACGCCTGACCGGCCAGGAGGCTGCTCTGCACATAGCACAGAGCACCGTCGTGTAGCAACAACATTCATCGCCCACATTTCATCTTCAGACGATGAACTTGTCCGTAAGCGGCGAGCAAGCTTGCCCGCCTCAGCCCGAAGCGGCTCGTATTGGAGCTCGTTCAGCGTGGCGTCTGGTGAGAGTGCTCCCTGCGGAGAAGAGTCGTCAGACAAACAAAACGAGGACGCGCCAGCGCAATGCGTCACACACGCACCACGCAGTTCTCACGTGGCCAAGCAGCAACGACGGGCGCATTCTCAGCTTGCCTTGAGAACTCAAGCGCAGTAGCAGCGAGTTGCCTTGTGACTGACCAAGAGTCATCTCCCTCGCCCGGGTCCCTGGCCGCGTACAGACACACGGAGAACGGGAGCCGTGCGAGAACAGTGCCAGCAGCAACGGGTGTTGTGGCGACGAGTCCACGGCCCGCGCCTGGGATGTCCGACACGCCCAGCGACGAGTGGATAAAGGCACCCCGTGCCGTGCACCACTGACTCAGGGCGTCAAAGCTAAAAGGGGCTGTAGTTGCAGTTGGTGAGTCAGCAGCTGCAGAGGCGTGAGGATAGAGTCGCGACGCTCGTCTGGTGGTCTGTAGACGAGCATCAGGTGGCGGACGGCGGCGGCAGAAGCAGAGCTGGTGGTGCGCAAGGAGCGCCATATTTGGCGCTCCAAGCACGGTACGGGCTTGCGATGGTTGTGAAGCGCGACAAAGATGAGTGAGCGCCTGCAGGGCGCAAAGGGCCCTGCGACTCGCAGGACCTCCTCGGAGGAGGTCCTGCGAGCACTCTTGACCTCGATGCCCGCGCACTTGACGCTCAAATTGGGCGGATGTCGAGTGTCCAGTGCATGTACACTTGCGCAGAACGTGCGGCTTGCGTCGACGATGCGCGATTGGATGACAAAGGAGTTGGGTGGGACCTCCGCCAGCGTCACTTCCGGCTTCACCAGTCTCCCTACGCACAAACCATGTTCGCCGTTGCCAACAACGCCGTTGTCGCTCGCCCCCAGGCCCGCCGCGCTGCGGCGCCCAAGCGCGGTGCGCTGCTCGTCGTGGCCCAGGGCAAGGTGCGAGAGGTGTCGGAGATCTGGCATAGGGGATAGCGGTTGTGGGCACACGCCCGTTTGCCTCAGCGCAGCGCACGCAACGCTTGAGGCTTGGCACGCGAACCAGTCGCAGCTGCTTGAGTTAAAGCTGCGCACACAGCACGTGGGCGGGAGGAAGCTGCGCGGCTGCGTGCGCAACGACGACGTCGGGTCGCTGTGGCGCCCCCTGATTGTGGGGCGTCTGAGCCTTTGCAAGCTTTGCGCCGCGGAAAAGCGCCCCCAGCGTGTGCACGAGCTGCAGCACAGTCGGCATGAACAACCTCTGCGACTGCGGCCAGGATATGGCACCAGACGCGGCCGCGCTGCGGCTGCACACCTCTGTTTTAGTGCCTCCAGCTCGCGATCTGATAAAAACCCACGTTCCACGCGCACCTCCAGGGCGGCGAGGAGGGCGGCAAGGCGTTCGGCAACGACGTCGTCGGCCTCGTGTCCAAGAACGCCAACTTCGCCATGCTGGGCAGCGCCATCACCAAGGCACGTGAGGCGAAGCTGAACGTGGGACGCGCCACTTCCTTGTATCTGCGACCCCTGTCCGCTGCACTCGCTCCTACCAGCCGTCTGACTCGCCACTGTGCGTGTGCGTCCCTACCACACAGACTGGCCTCACCGGCGCTCTGTCTGGCCCGGGCCCGTTCACCCTGTTCGCGCCCAACGACGACGCCTTCATTGCTGCCACCAAGAAGCTGGGCATCACAAAGCTGGAGCTGATGAGCCTGCCCAACCTGGGCGAGATCCTCAAGTGCCACGTCATCAACGGCGCGGTGACGAGCGACCAGCTGAAGGAGGGCATGGAGGTTGAGACCCTGGCTGGCAAGAAGATCAAGATCTCCCTCGCCGGCGGCGCCTCCATCAGCGGCAGCAAGGTGAAGAAGGCGGACGTGAAGGCGTCCAACGGCATCGTCCACGCCGTCGAGTCCGTCATCCTGCTGTAAAGAGTTGCTTCCCATTGCTTGCGCTTGAGGCCAGCGTACGGCCAGCACATGCACACAGTTTACAATCCTAGGCTAGTCTATGTGTTGTCAATCCGATGCCCTTGATCTATGATGCAGCGTGTAATGCATGCACCACCTGCGACGCCTTGCACGCGCCCCTGGTCATCTCACACAGCTCTGCTCGGATGCGGCATCACTCGCGCGCGTGTGCGCGGGCAATGCACAGCTGCTCCTCCAGGTCTTGCACTTGCTTCAGGAGGTAGGCGCAGTGACTGCCGTCACTGTGCGGCTACTAGCAGTAGCTCCACGTCATCAGTCCTTCCGTTCTCCGCGCGCACCACATGGCCGCGGCGCGCCACATCACACCGGACGCACTGCGCGCGGCTAAGGCGGCGCATGGCGCTGGCAGTGCGGCTCCAGCAACGCACTTTGCCATGGGTGCAACGCGCAAGCCTCGTGCACGTTCTTCACCGGCGCGCGGGCGCACCGCGCTGTACCCGTGTCCACAGTGTGCCGCCGCAGCGGCCGACGGCGCAGACCACAGCTCGCCCGCCATCAGCGTGCGTGTGCGCCTTTCGGACGCGGCAGGGCCCACAGGCGACTTGCTTGTCGACGTGAACCCGCACGCCACCACGCCGCGCGTGCTGGCTGCGCGCTGGGCGGCGGAGCTGGGCATCAGCGCCGCGCTGTG
>Ga0164297_10004897_pt1 | contig 11757 bp, 10 predicted proteins | sample GEODES058metaG_FD_113539 | JGI IMG/M metagenome (GOLD analysis project Ga0164297, IMG submission 113539) | Dystrophic lake water microbial communities from Trout Bog Lake, Wisconsin, USA - GEODES058 metaG | ecosystem: Environmental > Aquatic > Freshwater > Lake | place: USA: Trout Bog Lake... | reverse complement strand
GCCCTATACCTGGTGGGCGATATATTTGATGCCTGGTTTGAATATAAGAATGTGATACCCAAGGGATACACCCGCTTTTTGGGCAAACTGGCCGAACTCAGCGACAGCGGCCTGCCTATTGAGGCCTTTACCGGTAATCATGACCTCTGGATGCGTGGCTACTTTCAGGATGAACTGAACATTCCCGTACATCATGCACCCATAGAGCGGACGTATAACAACAAAAAATTTTTTATAGGCCATGGCGATGGGCTGGGTCCCGGCGATCATGGCTATAAAATGCTGAAAAAAGTATTGCGCAACAGCGGCACCCAATGGTTGTACCGCAGGGTGCACCCCGATACCGGTGTGGGCTTTGCCTCGTGGCTCAGCCAATTGGGCCCCAAACATGCCGAAGGGTCGGCCAAACCATTTGCCGGACCTGATAAAGAATGGCTGGTGCAATTTTGTATAGACAAACTGAAGCAAGAACATATAGATTACTTCATCTTTGGGCACAGACATTTGGCGCTGGACTATGCTTTGCCGCAAAACAGCCGCTACATTAATCTGGGCGACTGGATCGTTTATGACAGTTATGCCGAGTTTGACGGCGCCGATCTGAAACTAAAATACTACAGAAAAACCACTTAGCATGCAGCGTACATTAATAATGGTAAGGCACGCCAAGGCAGTATATGCAAGTGCTTTGGAAAGTGATTTTGACAGAGCCCTGAGCGACCGCGGCAAGGAAGATGCTGTGGCAATGGGCAAAAAACTGCATCAGACAGCCCTGGTACCCGATCTTATTATTGCCAGTCCGGCCAAAAGAACGCGACAAACCGCCAAACGCCTTGCTAAGGAGCTGAATTATGACCCGGAAGACATCGTGTATCTGGAAAAATTGTATCATTGTACCCCTGCCGTGTTTGAAGCTGTGCTGCGCGATGCTGTGGCCCCGACCGTTGGGACCTTGTACATTGTAGCACACAATCCGGGCATCACAGAGTTTGTAGACAGGGTATCGCCCAAATTCAGGGTAGACAATATGCCTACTTGCGGAGTGGCCGGTATTCATTTTGAAGGAATAGAATGGGGTAATTATACTACCGCTACCGACAGGAACGTTTTTTATTTTGAATTTCCACGAAACTAATATGAGTACAACCAAACCATCTGCTCAAATAACGCCTATCCTCGAAAAATTGTTTGAAGAACAATTCGGGATGCCGCCCGAAAAACTGGAGGCGCTCCCCGTATCCGGTTCCGACAGGCGCTATTACCGTATCAGGGGCGGCAAACATACCGCCATTGGCACCTACAATAGCAATGTAGCAGAAAATAATGCTTACTTCTATTTCACCAATCTGTTCACCAAGCATGGCATCAATGTGCCGGAGGTATATAAAATGAACCGCGACCGCCGGGCCTATTTACAGCAGGACCTCGGCGACACTTCTCTTTTTACACTGGTGCAAAAAGAAGGTTTTAGCGAGTCGGTACGCAAGCACTACCATACCGCCGTGGCCCAACTGGCCAAACTACAGTGGATAGCAGGTCGCGATGCAGATTATAAGCAGTGTTTTGCCTCCAAATCGTTTGACGAGAAAGCCATTATGGCCGATCTCCTGTATTTCAAATACTACTTTGCCGATCTGCAAAGTGTGAACTACGACAAATCGCTGCTGATGAGCGAAATGGAACTGCTGAGCAAGGACCTGGGTAGGATTTTGCCGCAAACGCTCATGTATCGCGACTTTCAGAGCCGTAATATTATGGTGCATGACGGCAAGCTTTATTTTATAGACTTTCAGGGTTGCATGCAGGGGCCGCCGCAATACGACCTTGCATCGCTGCTGTGGCAGGCCAAGGCGCAACTGCCTGCTGCCTGGAAGGACGAAATGGTGAACAGCTATATTCATGCTTTGAATGATCTGCATGTTCCCCGAATGGACGAGATCTTCTTCCGCCGCGGCTATATGCAATTTGTGCTGCTGCGTTTGCTGCAAGTGCTGGGCGCATACGGCTTCAGAGGCCTGTTGCAGCACAAAACACATTTTGTCACCAGCATCAATCCGGCCCTCAAGAATCTGGAGATCTTCCTGAGCGATAATCCGCAAACGCCGCCGTTCCCCGAACTGCGCAACCTGCTGGAACAAATATCATCGGCAGAGATGCAGGAACGCTATGCCTTGTCGCAAAGCAAGGAAAAACCCAAACTTACGGTTCACATCTATAGCTTTTCTTATAAAAACGGTATACCATCTTTTTCAGGCGGGCATTCGGGCGGCTTTGTTTTTGACTGTAGAGGCATACTGAATCCGGGCAGGTATGAGGCATACAAACGACTTACCGGAAATGACGAAACGGTGAAACAGTTTTTGGAGCGCGAGTCGCGCATGCCCGATTTTATGGATCATGCCTATGGTATTGTATCGATCAATGTAGAGGATTATATAGCCAGAGGATTCGAACATCTGTCCATAGCGTTTGGCTGCACGGGCGGTCAGCACCGATCGGTCTATGCGGCCAACCAGATGGCGGCCTATCTGAGAACACGCTTCAATACCGAGACCAATGTAACGCACCTGAACGAGAAAAAGTGGGAAGTACAGGAAAATAAAGATGCCTGACCACAGTACAAAAATTATGATCACTACCGTTGTTCTGCCATGTTATAATCCGCAACCGGGCTGGGAAAAAAATATCAGTCTGTTCTACGATTCTTTTAGGTCGCAAATAAACGGGGAGGTGGAATTGATATTGGTGATGGATGGCGATGGCCCGTGGTTCAACGAAACCATCAGCAGCTACTTATTACAGCATATACCGGGTATCATCATCGTCAGTTATCCGCAAAACCGTGGCAAGGGGTTTGCCATCAGGCAAGGGGTGGCCAAGGCTTCAGGCAATATTATCATCTATACCGATGTGGACTTTCCGTATACTATGGAAAGCATGTGCATGATACATCAAGAATTGGCCAATGGCCATGCCGATGTAGCGATCGGCATCAAGGACGGGCACTACTACAGCTACCTTACCCCCATGCGCAGGTTCATATCCAAATTTCTACAGGCACTCATACGCCTGTGTGTCCGCATTCCTATTTCTGATACGCAGTGCGGGCTCAAGGGTTTCAGCCTTTCGGTAGCTACGGTCTTTATGCGCACATCGGTAGACCGCTATTTATTTGATCTGGAGTTTGTAAAGCTTTGTTACCGTGAAAAACAGCTGAAGGTAAAACCCATTCCGGTGACCCTGAATGAAAATGTGCACTTCAGAAAGATGAATTATCGTATCTTATTACCCGAAATGATGAACTTTGCGAAACTACTGTTCAAAGCAAGGTAATGCCTGATAAACAAAACAGATCGTGGGGATTATTGATGTTGGTGGCCGCAGGTCTTACCACTTTTTTTGCAATGGGCGCCATTGCAACCAGCCCCTGGCATATCATTCCGGAAATGGGCGGCGATGGCGGCAAGAATGTTTTTGCATACCTGTACCACATTTTGTACGACAAGGGCATTTGGTTTACGGGCATGAACTATCCGTATGGCGAGCACATTGTATTTGCCGATGGCCAAACCGCCTTGTCTGTACCACTCAGCTACTGCAAGTGGCTCACACTGCAGCAGGCATTTGCCATTATGTGGAGTGGCATCATGCTGAGCTATGTGGTGTCGGTGATGTTTTTATATAAAATATTCATGCGGTTGGCATTGCATCCGGCTGCCGGCATTGTGTTTGCCATTCTCATCACTTTTTGCGCACCACAGGTGCTGCGGGTCTCCGGCCATTATGCGTTGGCCTATACCTGCGTGCTGCCCATGTTGCTATACTGGACATTGTCTTATCACGCAAACCCGAAGGTGCGCTATGCCATCTATTTTTTTGCAGCCGGCACGGTCATGAGTTTGATGCACCCTTATTACGCAGGCATGGCATTGATCTTTGCAGGGTTTTACTCCCTTTCGTACCTGATGGCCAACCGGCAACCTATAGTGCAGCGTATCAGACATTGTATGCCATTATTGCTGAGCGCCATCGGCAGCATGTCAGTATTGTTTGGCTTTATGCACCTGACCGACCCGGCTACGGACCGACCGGCTACGCCTTACGGCATTCTGGAAAATTGCACCACACCCAAAGAAATACTGACCTCGGCCTATTCGCCGTATTGGAGTTTTTTGAAGGAGCGCTTCCACATTGGTCATATTTGCGATGGCGGTGAAGGATATATGTATCCGGGGCTCGTGGCGCTTTTCATCATTGCATTGTCTGCTTTATTATGGATAGCCGGAAAGCTCCGCAAAAAAAGAATAGATGTTTTGGAACCCAATCAATTCCCCGACACTTTTAAGCTGATGGCTGTTTTGGTATTGCTGTTTGCAATGGGGGTTCCCTTTGTTTTTGGGTTGCCGGGCTTGCTCAATTATTTCAGCATTTTTAAGCAGTTCCGCACACTGGGCCGCTTTAGCTGGATCACTTATTACATTGCCACTACCTATGCTACGGTGGCACTGTATCATTGGTACCATACGTTACGCCAAAGCGGACGATTGCCACAAGCGCTGATGGTGCTGTTCATAGGCATGATACTTTGGGCTACAGAGGCCGGTGGGTACATTACCTTCATCAGGCAACAGGCCCGGGAAGGTTATAAAAATTATGACGCTTTTTTTCAGACAGGCGCACAAAATTGGTCTGGTTTTCTACAGGCCCATCATTACCGGTCCAACGATTTTCAGGCAATTATCGTAACACCCTTCTTTGAAGTGGGCAGTGAAAAAATATGGGTCAACGGTAGTGGCGAAGCAACCGCATGGGGCATGGCCATGGGGGCTGAAGCAGGACTGCAATTGCATTTGCCCCTGGCAGACGGTATGCTGTCACGCACATCGTGGGCTGTTGCCAACAGGCAAGTGAAAATAATTGGCGGGCCATTTACCGATAAGGCTGCACTGGTTGCCGCCCATTTGCATAAGCCGTTCTTATTACTGAATGCAGATACAGCCGGTGCTACCGACCCCGATAAAAAGTATCTGTATCAGGGAGCAAAGTACCTGGGGCATTTTCAGCATTCCGAGGTGTATGTATGCTATGCCGATACTATTTTGGCACATGACAAGCTACTTGCAGACAGTGTTAATGCCATAGCCAAATATATGCCCGTTGGCGATACCTGTATAGGCAACTGCGGCAATTGGATGGTGCAGCATTTTGACACCGGGCGATTCAAACCTGCATTATTTGGCAAGGTTGCGCAAACGAGTTTTGAAAGGGATAATATGCACATTGCCGCTATGAAAGCCGATAAACTGACTGCTTATACAACCATGGAATTTTCGTGCTGGTTTTTATTATCTGCTGCCGATTACAAAAGCCCGTGGGTGACCGTAGAAATGCTGGACGAGCAAGGGCGTATATTAGGAACAACCGATATTGACACCAAGCAAAGCACCGATAGCAAGGGCCTTTGGTACAGGGCCGGAGGATATTTTACTGTACCGCCGCATACCGCTGCCATCAGCGTTCTGCTGCATGATGAAGGCAATAGTTATCTGGCCATTGACGAGCTTGTCATAAGGCCTGCCAATGCGCTCATAATATCGAAAGACGAAAAAGGAACGATATTTGCAAACAACCATAATATTACCCAATAAGCTATGAGCAAAGAACAGATCATAGAATGGCTGAATGAGGTGACCGATCCCGAAGTTCCGGTGCTGACCGTAAACGATCTGGGCATAGTAAGAGGTGTAGCAATAGCCGACGAAGGCGGACAAACTTCCGTTACCATTAGCATTACACCTACCTATTCGGGATGCCCCGCCATGGACGTAATAGCTACGGGCATAAGAATGGTATTGATGACACACGGGATACGAAAGATCAAGATAGAACAACAATTGAGCCCTGCGTGGACCACCGACTGGATGACCGAGACCGGGAAGCAAAAACTAAAAGCATACGGCATAGCCCCACCACAATACCAGCCCAAGACCTTAGGCCTTTTTGAAGATGTAAAGGTGCCATGCCCGCGATGCGGATCGGACAAAACGCAATTGGTGAGTCAGTTTGGCGCTACCTCTTGCAAGGCCATGTATAAGTGCCTGGATTGTTTGGAACCTTTTGAATATTTTAAATGTCATTAACTTAGCAAAGCATCAGCCAGATAGCATGTTTACATTCGAGCACAAAAGCCGGCCGTTAGTTGCAGCCCGCATCTTCTACCGCCGCATCCTTAAAAATCTGTTTATTGCCACCTTCATTCTTTCCATTTGTTTGCTCATCGGCATACTTGGCTACCACTACATAGCCCATATAGTATGGATCGACGCCATACACAATGCATCTATGATCTTGAGTGGTATGGGGCCCGTGGTTGAGATCAAGAACACAGCAGGCAAATTATTTTCATCGGCCTATGCCTTGTTCAGCGGCGTTGCTTTCATCACTAATATAGGTTTGCTTTTAGCACCTGTAGCACATCGCCTCTTTCACAGCCTGCACGTGGAGTGTGAGAAGGTGGAGTAAATTTTTGGCTGCTGTGAAGTATAGTAACAACTTATGGCCGCTTGGTTAATGGCGGTGTCCTATCACTTCAACTGATCCATTATTTGTTGTATTTCATGGTTGGTTTGTTTGATCTCCCAATCATAATTATCGGTGTTCTCCGAAATTTTTTTCGACAGCAGTCCATAACACTTGATCCTCAGTTCGCAATAGTGGATCATTTCTGTATTAATGGTTCGCAGTCTTGCGGGTAGCTTTAATTGTGCGAGCCCGTTCAGCAACTTTATACTCTCATCCCAGTAATAAATGCCCCTGTTATTCAGCTCATCAAATATGCGTTCCTTGGTCGCATTTTGCGAGTCAAGATTGAGAACTTCCAACGCCATCGATTCCATTCGCTGAAAACGCTGCATTTCATCTGTGTAGATCTGGTATTCATCCTTCATGAGCCAAAGCATGGAAGCGCCCATAGCTATTGTTATCAGGGTCATGATCAATCCCCTTGTCCATAGCTTCGCCTTGCTTATCGACAAATTGGTCAGGTTGTGGTCTGTGACACCCATCAGGAATCCCGAAACCAGCCCGCCTATGTGCGCTGCATTGTCAATATTACTTTTCATGCCATTTGCCAAATTATAAACGATCAGCAAAAGCATGTTCGCCATGATGCGTTGACGGGTGGCCTTATCAAAGTGATTGGTAAGCAACAAGGCAACAAATGCACCAAATAAACCGAAAATAGCGCCCGATGCGCCTACGCAGACCGTAAAGGGGTTGAAATAGTCGCTGAGCAGGCTGCCAAAGACGCCCGAAAGAATGTATATAAAAGCAAACCTCACCGGCCCTATGATCCGCTCCATAATGTTGCCTATGTACAGCAGGCAATACATATTCATCAGTAAATGGACCAATCCGGCGTGTAAAAAAATGTTGGTCACCAGCCTCCACACTTCACCATGTTTGTTGAGGGTAGTGAAATCGCCACCCCAGTCTATCAGCGACTGGGATTGGGGACTAAAGGCAGACACACCGCAACATACCATGATAATAAAAACCAGTGTATTGATACCCGCCAGCACGGGTGTTACAAAAAATCCCTTGTTGATACTGAATGCCTGAATAATGGACCTCGGATCGCCACTTACCTTTTTTCTTATTTCGTCGGTGTCCCTGATCACTTTCAGAATAGCCTCGTTAAGCAGGTTCCTGCGCAGTATATTTTGTTGTTGGGCTTCGTAGGTATCACCGGGCTTTCCAAAATAGGCTTTTGAACCATCATAAAACAGCGATACTGTTTTACCGGCAGGGTCATCGGCATCAGAGATGTGCAGGATCATCTCGTTCTTAAATGTTGACACTACTTCCCAACCGAGGCTGATAGCCGCCTGCTCCGTTAGCGACAAAAATTGCTCCTGTGTATTGAGGCCAAAGGAAATACAAGTTTCGTCCGGCATTCTATAGGTAGCTTCCTCATTAACGATTTCGGCGCTTTGGGTTGCCGCTTCAGGTATAGGCTCCTTATTCAGTTCATTTTCGGTATTGTGCTGGTCCATCCTGCAGTGATTGTATTAAAGTAGGTTGTCAATAAGCACGATGGTGTTGTCGCACAGTTGATGTTATAAAAATAGTTAAATGACCGAATAAAACAATACGCATAGACAGCGCTCTGAAATCAATTGACCTCAAATGAGTCAGGATCGGCTACGCCCGCGTATTTTCTCTTTTCTGTATCTTTGCACTTTTCTTAAAATGGCGTTACTCCACAACAGGATCAATAATGAAGAACTGAAACAACAGATGCTGGCTGAGACCGAGCCACGCACTACTTTGTCGTTCTACAAATATTTCCACATTGCCGATCCGCTGCAATTCAGAAACGACCTTTATAAAAAATTCAGTGCGATCAAGGTTTTCGGGCGCATTTATATAGCTGCCGAGGGAATTAACGGGCAAATGAGTGTTCCGACCCACCATTTTGAAACCTTTAAGGAAGCGCTGTATGGCGCTGCGCCTGAATTGAATGGTATTCGCCTGAACATTGCTGTTGACGATAATGGAAAGTCGTTTTGGGTGCTGCGAATGAAAGTAAGACCCAAGATAGTGGCAGATGGCATTGATGACCCCACATTTGATCCTGCAAAAACAGGCACCTATCTTAAAGCCGATGCCTACAACCAATTGGCAGATAAGCCTGACACTATTATTGTAGATATGCGCAACCACTACGAATACGAAGTGGGCCATTTTGAGAAAGCGATCGAGGTTCCTTCAGATACATTCAGAGACCAACTGCCAATGGCGGTGGAAATGCTGGCAGAACACCGCGATAAGAACATCATTATGTATTGCACAGGTGGTATACGCTGTGAAAAAGCCAGTGCGTATATGTTGCACAATGGTTTCAAAAATGTATTTCACGTAGAGGGCGGGATCATAGAATACACACGCCGTGCCAAAGAACAGGGCCTGCCTGTAAAATTCATTGGCAAGAATTTCGTGTTTGACGAGCGGCTTGGCGAACGCATTACGGAAGATGTGATAGCGCAATGCCACATTTGCGGTAAGCCGTGTGATACCCATACCAATTGCGCAAATCAGGGATGTCATTTGTTATTCATTCAATGCAGCGACTGCGCTCAAACCTATGAAGGCTGTTGCAGCAAAGAGTGCCGCGACATTATTCATCTGCCCGAAGAAGAACAGGCATTGATACGCGCCGGAAAAGACAAAGGCCGGATGATCTTCAATAAATCAAAAAGTCATCCGCTACGCCCGCGACTGAAACGCCAGGAAGAAACTAAGCCGGAATAGATTTAACCGGTTTATTGCCACCTGAAGGTTGATCAAAATAAATAGCTTTCATCTGCGCCGAGTTTATAACTCGGCGCAATGCAATCGTTCGAGTGTTAGCCCGCCTCGCCGGGGCACTCGCAATAGCAAAGATATTAATACACAGATTGAAGCAATCAGCACTGCCAAATATACCAATTTGACAATCCGTTAAATTTCGGGATTGCGCAACTAGCCGAAAACCTATGCTGAGGATTTCAAGATCCGAAGGGTAGTAGTAGCGAGAAGCCGAGTGGCAAGACCCCTGATAGCGGATTTTATTTATCTTTGGTCATAATGAACTACGAGATAATGAATAAAATACATGCAATTGGTGTGTTTTTATCTTTAATTGGCATTGCAGTCTTTCTTTATTTTAATGATAAAGATGCAATAAATTATAATAGGGAGCAAATTTTTAATGGAATTGTAATGAAAAAGGAACTTGATGGGAAAATAATTGGTCCTAATATTATTGTCAATAATACACCATATGAAATTCACGATCCGGATTTTTTCGATTTTGTTGAAATCAATGATTACGTAATAAAATATAAGGACTCGTTAAAGTATATTTTAATAAGAAATTCCGATACATTTTTTTTCCCAATTAAGACTGGAACTTTCTATCCATTGCGAATTTATAATTAAATATACATGAAGCATACATTAATATTAATCAATGTTTTACTTATTTCCCACTGTACCGAGTGAAGAACACTCGGCGCAATGCAATCGTACGAGTGTTAGCCCGCCTCCCCGGCGCACTCGCAATAGCAAAGATATTAATACACAGATTAAAGCAACCAGCACTGCCAATATACCAATTTGACAATCCGGTAAATTTCGGGATTGTGAACCGGTGCCTGCAATGCCGGCAAAAGGTTGAAACGGGAGGAAGAGACTAAGCCGGAATAGATTTAACCGGTTTATCGCTACCTGAAGATTAATCAAAATAAATAGCTTTCATCTGCGCCGAGTTTATAACTCGGCGCAATGCAATCGTTCGAGTGTTAGCCCGCCTCGCCGGGCGCACTCGCAATGGCAAAGATATTAATACACAGATTGCAGCAACCAGCACTACCCGCGCATAGGGGCGAGGTGTTGCTTAACACAAACTTAATATTCCGGTAATATTAAAGTAATAACAATGTTGTCCCTTTGTGTAACCGATGAAACAAGGTTAGCAATTGAATGGCTAAAAGAGAAGTGGACATCGTTGTGTTGTCCGATATTCACCTGGGTACCTATGGCTGTCACGCAACGGAACTATTACAATATCTGAAGAGCATCAAACCCGGTGCCCTTATCCTCAACGGAGATATTATTGACATCTGGCAATTCAGCAAACGTTATTGGCCGGTGACCCATATGATGGTGGTAAAACACATTGTAGGGCTGATAGCCAAAAACGTGCCTGTATACTACATACCCGGCAATCATGACGAAATGTTGCGCCGCTTCAAGGGCTTTAACATGGGCTCGTTGAAGATCACCAACAAGCTGTCGCTGAAGATAGACAACGCCCGTGTGTGGATCTTTCATGGTGATGTGTTTGATGTGGTCATGCAGCACAGCAAATGGCTGGCCAAGCTGGGCGCGGTAGGGTATGATACGCTTATCCTGATCAACCGTTTTGTCAATTTCATTTCGAATAAGCTGGGAAAGGAAGATGTTTCTATCTCTAAGCGCGTGAAGAACAGTGTGAAAGGCGCTGTAAAATTCATCAACAAATTTGAAGACACCGTATGCGGTATTGCTACTGAAAATAATTATGACTATGTGATCTGCGGCCACATCCACCATCCCGAGATCAGGAATGTAGATACGCCCAATGGTCAGATCACCTACATGAATTCAGGCGACTGGATAGAGAACCTTACAGCACTGGAATATAACAATGCGCAATGGTCTATATATAAATACCACGAAGATCCGGTAGCCAAGACCATAGAAGTGAATAAAAAGAAACACCAGAAAGAGACCACTAAGGAAATGATGGCCAGCCTGCTGCAGGAAATGAACATGAAACCCGGCAATGCGGCGCCCTCTTTAGAGGCAGACGACCTAAACGAAATCTTTGACGCAACTTAAAATCACCCACTTTTTTTGAAGATCCTATTTGCAATACAGGGTACCGGGAATGGCCACATCAGCAGGGCCCGGGATGTTTACCCTGAACTCGCCAAGTACGGCGATGTAGACGTTTTGATCAGTGGCATACAAGCCGATGTAGAACTTTCTTATCCGGTAAAATTCAAACGCTACGGCATGAGCTTTATCTTTGGTAAAAGCGGTGGTGTCGACATTCTGAAAACAGCGCAAAAGCTGAAATTCTTTAACCTGCTGCGCGATATCCGTACCTTTCCGGTTGAAGAATATGATCTGGTGATCAACGATTTTGAACCCATCTCATCGTGGGCTTGC
>Ga0164297_10004895_pt1 | contig 11761 bp, 9 predicted proteins | sample GEODES058metaG_FD_113539 | JGI IMG/M metagenome (GOLD analysis project Ga0164297, IMG submission 113539) | Dystrophic lake water microbial communities from Trout Bog Lake, Wisconsin, USA - GEODES058 metaG | ecosystem: Environmental > Aquatic > Freshwater > Lake | place: USA: Trout Bog Lake... | reverse complement strand
CTCACGCGGTGTTGCAGTGCACCTGAAGTCTGATTCCACGAAACTGCTTGAGCAATGCTCTGGTGAGCTCCTATGGAGCGTTGGTAGGCAACCATAGAGCACGCCCCCGGTTGCCCGGCACTAAAGCAGTTATTCCACTCGAGAACCCCGGCGCTACTGGTAATAGTGAACGCGGGAGAACTAGCACTGATGGTAACGAAGCACGCCACTCCATGGTTTGTGATGTGCAGCACATTTCTAACCGCAACACCCGCGTGGTAACTCGGTGCACTTGCGTTAACGCTGAGCGTTAACTGTGAAGGACTACACGGCGCTGGAGATAGAGCGCCCGCCAGTGACGATGTCGACAACGGAAGGCCAACGAGTGACAGGGTCAGTACTGTTCCAGCACCTAAGGACATGATGTGACTGCGAAGTGTCATGTCCCTATCTTAGAAGCAAGCAACCTGCGTTAACGCACAAGACAGCGAACTGCTGATGAAGCTGTACCCAGCGTCGTTGCATTCACGGCTCGAATACGAATGCTGACACTTTTCCCAGAGCTGAGAGCGCGAATACTGCCACGAACAAAACCTCTATCGAGAAGAATCTTCCACGGTCCATTGTTGAGTGAGTACTGATAATTAATTGTTTGACCACTAATGAGTAGCGGAGTCACGGTAACGCTCAGAGTCCCCTTCGCACTTGAAACAACGCTGAAGGGAACTACCGGCAGGGCGACCGAGAAGGACTGCGACGGTGTACTTGGCACCGAGACAGCATTTTCCGTAGCGTTCACCACGTAGCTATAACTCGCCCCCACGCTCAGCCCACTCACTAGGCACGTAGTGCTCGTCGTCACGCACTGCGCGCCACCAGGGCTTAGCGAAACGCTGTAGCTCGTAGCGCCACTTGCGGGTGCCTGCCAGCTGAGGACGGCACTGGCGCCACTAACACTGGCTCTCAGTCCAGTGGCGCCATTTACCTGCGCACACGTGACGTCGAAGTCAAAGACACGATTACTGAACTGCGTCATGGCGACTGGCCCTCCACTTGACGAAGGGTTCGCACACGCCGTTGCAGCGCTGCTCTGGGACGAAAAGCCAGCGAGCCAGACGGGAAGCGCAGAAAACGCACTGGCGCCTGGTCCCATGATTTCGCCCCATTGCAGCGACGTCGCGTAGATGCCAATGTTCGTGATACCAACACTGCGAAAGCCACTAATCATGCCGCTCAGCGTGGCCTGATCGTTTGCGTACGACCCAGGTGTGGGGCCATAAGCGCTCTCGAGTGATTGCCACTTCGATGCTGTTTCAACATCGAGCCACCAGGTGGCGGTACTCGCCAAGGTCGGTGAGGTGCTTGTTGGCACTGGTGGCGTTGTAGTTGTTGTTGTACTCGTTGTTGAAGGCGGAGTCTCGTTCAGTAGCGCACTTTGTGCACTCGCAAATGAGGCCAGTGCACTATTCCAGCCGTAGTCGTAGGAACACGAAACTTGATTGCTCGCATCACAAGACTCGGGAAGAGTAGTTCCAGCGCTTGGCCAGAATTTTGAAAATAACGGTCCGGGGTTAGCCACCACTGTGTAGAACGAAGGAGTAACGCTCAAGGTAGCCGCCCACGAAAGCTCTTGGCTGACGCACGGGTTTGCGGTAAAGGGTTTGCCATTAGTAACACCAACAACGGCGAAACTGACGGCAGTTGGAACACTCGAAGGACACTGGGGATAGCTGATGTCGGTACCCAGTAGGGCCGGCACAATGGGACTCGCCTGCGCTGAAGTGCTGAGCGTCGTTGGTAGTACTAAGAGCACTGCTAGCACACCAAGCGTCCGTAGGATGGAAGTGTGCATGTACTCATCGTAACCGTCGCACGTGTTTCGAACTGGCTCAACGCGAAAAAGACGCCACCCGCATGCGCATAGTTTTTATTGCGTACATGACTGCTCTGGGCATTGCAGTCGGATCATTTCTTAATGTCGTAATTTACCGAGTCCCACTCAAACTTTCGATTATCCGACCACGTTCGTTCTGTCCTAGTTGCAAGACAACCCTGACAACAATGGACAACATTCCCATTGTTTCGTATCTCGCCCTTAGAGCCAAGTGTCGACACTGTCAGGCAGCAATTTCTTGGCAGTATCCCTGCGTAGAAGTTGTGGGTGGGATTTTGTTTGCTAGTGGCACCTGGCACTTTGGTTTCACCTGGCAACTACCAGTCTTTCTCGTTGTATTCGCTGGTCTGCTCGCACTATCGGTGACCGACTTTCTTTCGCTGCTTGTGCCCAAGAGAATTGTCTACGCCGTTTTATTACTAGAACTTCCCCTCATGATTGTGGCGTCGACCGCGAACCACGAATGGTCAAAATTTGTTACTGCACTTATTTGTGCCGCGGTCTGGTTCTTACTGTTCTTCACGCTCAACGCGCTTAGCCCACGACTGCTCGGCTTCGGAGATGTTCGCCTCTCTCCAGTGCTCGGTCTCGCCCTCGGTTGGCTCGGCATTGGTTACGTTTTTTGGGGATTTTTCCTCGCCAACCTCGTTGGAGCAGTGATTTCGCTCAGTCTGATTGCGACCAAGCGAATGACCCGAGAACAACGCATACCGTACGCGGTGTTTCTTAGCCTCGGACTTTTCCTTTCAGTCCTAACGGGACATCTGTTTGCGGGACACTACCGAGGCTTTTAATACAACTCAACTGAGTATTAGCGAGATGCTTTGCGCTGTTGCGCTTGTTCAATTTCGCGGTTGAGTTCCTTCGGGTGCGATGAGATGTTGAGAGCTGCTTCGTGGCTAATGATTTCATTGACTACGAGATCACTAAGACTTGTTTCCATGGTGCGCATGCCGTCTTGTTGTTGCATGGTCATGACGTTCATCAACTGGTTTGACTTACCTTCGCGGATGAGGTTTCGAACTGAGTTTGACGCCAGCAACACTTCGTACGCGGCCACCATGCCTCCTTCGATTTTTGGAACCAGACGCTGGGCCACAATCGCTACGAGCGCGTTCGCGAGTTGCACGCGAACTTGGTCTTGGCGCCAGTCCGGGAAAACGTCAATTATGCGGTCCACCGCCTGGGGGGCGTCATTGGTGTGCAAGGTAGCAAATACTAAGTGACCAGTTTCTGCAATGGTGAGCGCGAACTGAATTGATTCGATGTCGCGCATTTCACCGAGCAGCAAAACGTCAGGGTCTTCACGCAGTGCTGAGCGCAGTGCACGGTCGAAACTGGGGCTATCAAGCCCGACTTCTCGCTGACTTAGCGCCGCAAGCTTGTTCTCGTGCACGTACTCAATGGGATCTTCAATGGTGAGAATGTGCACGGGGCGAGTTTCATTAATACGGTTAATAAGTGAAGCGAGCGTAGTTGACTTACCAGAACCAGTTGGCCCAGTTACCAAGACGAGTCCGCGGGGACGAGTCGCCAGAGCCTGGACACTAAGTGGCAGACCCAGTTCATCAACGGTCGGAATTTTATTCGGGATCATGCGAAGAGCGAGTGATAGCTCACCGCGCTGGGTGAACGCGCTAGCACGAAGTCGCGCTCGGTCGAGCCATGAAAAAGCAAAGTCCACGTCTTGTTGAACTTCTAAGACGTGTGCCTGTTCTTTGCTGAGCAGTGCATGAACAATGTCGTGCATCTGAGAACCACTAAGTTCAGGCTCTCCTTCAATGATGCGTAGTGACCCACTCACGCGAATACGCGGGGCTGATCCGGCGCTCAGCAGTAGGTCTGAGCCCTTGGCGTTCCAAAGTGCCTCAATCCACGGTTCAATAATTTTTAGATCAACTTTTGCCATCTGTCTATTCACCTTTTATAGGAATCAAGAAACTCTTGGGGACCCTATTGTTTCCTTTTCAAATGAAACATCGGTAGTGTCACCAACGTAACACCACCGACGTTCAATCAATGATCTAATTACTGAATTCCCGAGCAAGCATTTGCTGGAGTGATTGCCTTAGCCAGCAAATCCGGATTTGCCGGCGTAATTGCCCAGCTCAACACCGATCCACCAGTGCCGTAGAGGATAGAACGAACTTCAGTTTGCTTTGGAGTAGTAACCGTTACATTAAGGTGCGTGCCATCCCATGCAATGCCGTACTTATTTGCCTCTGGGGTTGCAGTTGGCCATGCGTTGAGGTACGTGATGGTTGATCCGTTTGACGCGGTTGAGGCAGCTGTCAAGTTGGACTGAGAAGCTGGAAGCGATCCATTGTTTTCTGTCGCGTAGTAATTGATTGCGTTCTGAATGGTGTTGACATCGGACTGGCAGGCAGCCGCATCACTTTGTCCCACAACTCCACCAAGTGAGAACACAACAATGGCCGCAAGAATTCCGAGAATTACAATGACAATAAGAAGCTCAATGAGCGTGAAGCCCTCTGAACTGTACTTCTTTAGTTTTTTTAACATCGTCAATCTTTCGTTAGATACGGCCCCCGATGGTTTTAATTAATAAGGCTACATAAAATAATAATTTAATTATCAAATGTCAATTCGATATACATTTATTTACTTTACCCAGTATTAGACACTTGCAGTGCTTGATGTTGTAACTAATGGATAGCCGCTTACCGTGACGGTGTAATTAATTGGCTTATTCGATGCAGTAGTTGCAGTCGTATTGTAGAGAATGAACGTAACTGTTCCATTGGAACTAGTGGTACCAGATTGATTTGAGTTAGAGCTGGCGCCGCTTACGCCCGACAGGTTCACTGTTACCCCAGCCACTGCAGCAGAAGTCGAATCAGTAACCGTGACCGTTATTGTTGTGTAGTAACCAGAGTTGCTGAAACCGCATTTGTATATGTTGGTACTACATGCTACCGCCGTTGCTTGGCTAGTCGCAATGTACTTCGGTACTCCCTTAAACGTTACTGACGTAGAGAATCCACTTATTAATCCAGAGGTCGAAGTTATTGCACTGTTGGCCGTACTTGAAGTAATGAACACCGTAAAGGTGTCAGCTTCTGCAATGGTGTCACTAACGTTGAATGTCGCGACTCCATTGGCATTGGTGGTCTGCGCTGAAGTTCCTGTTGCAGATCCGTGATTTGGGCTGAGCGACACTGAAACACCCGAAAGCGGTGACCCATTGGAACAAGATCCCGTCCCATCAGCAATAGTCACAGTAATAGTTGAAGTCGCACCTACAAACAGAGAGGTCGGGCTTGCACTGATAGTTGAACCCTGGCTGCCAACACAAATAGCTGGGATAACAAAGGTCGCAGTGAGCCCCGTGGCTGGCACTGTTACTCCGGAATAGGTGTCCGTTGCCTGCAAAGTAAGCGTCTCTGCCTTCGTGTCAGTAATTGTGAAGCTGGCCGTGCCGCTGCTACTTGTTGTAACTGTGGTGAACCCTGAAGCAGTTGAGGTTCCACCAGTGAGCGTCACTGGAGCTCCTCCAATTGCATGTCCCGCAGAGTCCTTGAGTGTTGCTGTAACATTGCACGAAGCATTTCCATCGCTATAGAGCGGAGATTGACACGACTTAACTAGCGAGGAGTTGCTGACAGTTGGTATGTAGAAGTAAAGCAAAGCAGCTGTTCCAAGATTTAAGTTTCCATTGGTGGTGTCAAGAGCAGTCACGCTGACCTGAGCATCTGACGTTGCTGAGTAGCTCACTGAGAAAACAGCTGTTCCACTTGCGCCAGTTGTCGCCGTTGCCGGAGAAATAATTGCTCCATTCGTTGCGGTGAGAGATACCACATCGCCTGGAACTGGGTTACCTGACGAGTCAGACAAAGTAACGGTAATTTGGCCCGCGCCATTGGGTGTTGAAGTATTTGTTGAAGCAGTAGGAATCTTTGTGACATTCACTGACGAGCTACTAGGACACGTAGTGGGATCGACGGTGCAGGCAACACTGGCACCATAAAACCTTACTTTTACCGTGCCAATTGAAAAACTCGCAGCTCCACCTTGTGAGGCGGTGAGAGGAAGTGTCAAGGTTTCATCAGCAGTATCTTTCACTGTGAAGGTTGCTTGTCCGTAACTGTTAGTTGAAGATGTTACTGCGCTACCTGATCCGCTCATTCCGTTAAGAGTGAGAGTGGCACTTGGAGATGCTGGCTGGCTGAGTGTAACGCCTTGGTATGAAACTGGGCTTCCTGCACTGTTGGTAAGAGTAACGGTGACTGTTCCATTGGAGTTGACTCGAAAAAGATACGAACCAGTTGAGTCTGAGTACGGCGAGTTACTCACCGTCACAATGTTGTTGGCGGCATTACCAAGACTTCCTGCAGCAGCCAAGGTTGCTGGCGAGAGGTTGCCTAGAACGTTACAGAGATTGTTCGTCGCATAGGGCTCTTCTAGAACCTGGGTCCCGCCGTTTGTCCACACTTGAACGTCAACTTGACCAGTCAATGCACCAGTTGAATTTGGTCCAACAAGAATCGCGTAATTGGCACCTGGGTTATTGGGGTAGGTCTGCATGTAGGGCTGATTGTTAGGACCAAATTGCCCCGCACTCGTCCCCTGACCAGTGAGCGGATAGTCATTGAGTGAATATGTTGCCTGGCCTGGAGCGCCATTTACAACTGAGGTTCCTGTGGCGGGGTACGAATTATTTTGGGCGTAGTACGCCGACAGAGCCACTTGAACTGATCGAGCATCCGCGTTACACGCTGCGACAGCAGCTTGTCCCGGAACTCCAGTGAGTGAAAAGACAGCAATGCCCGAAAGAACGCCAAGAATGATAATTGTCACTAGAAGTTCGGTGAGAGTGAACCCTGCATCAGATTTCTTGTTGCAGTTCGTTTTCACACAGCCTCCGACGACTTGAGCAGAATAATAAATTTTATTTAAAGAAGACTTCTTATTCTAATGTAGGTCGGTCTAGAAAAGCAACGAAAACTTTTATTTGGTTTGGTTGCTGAAAATCCATTGTGTGATTGTCTGTGACAAACCCGGAATGTATGAGTATTGTGTCCCATTACCTTGGCCGTAGCCCTGTTGCTGCGTTGTTGTGGTGGTCGGGCTTCCTTGATCAACGAAGCTTGTCTCAGTGCTTAGATAAGGATTTGTCGCACTACAACCCGCTGGCTCCATGCTCACTGGGCATGCCACGATCACCACATCGCGATTTGTTTCATTACCGTTCTGGGTCTGGGTGCCACTGCACCAGACCTGCACTGGGACAAGTGTTGCAATGTTTGACGTTTTGCTCGATCCATCAGTAAAGAATGTTCCGTTTTGAGCTGACGTCATTCCAGAAGCAGTATCGGTGAATGGAGCCATTGTCGTGGAGTTGCTGCAGTCCTCGGTGCCATTAGTAGTCCATGTGGCGTAGCGACTTGTTTGAAGGGCGATATGCACTGCCCCACTACTCGACTGCTGATTAACATTGCCCGCTTGGAAATTTGTGCTGTTAGTTAAGTCAGTATTAACCCATTGCAACAAACCTGCAATTGTTAAGCTCACTAGAAGCATCAAAATCAACGCGAGCATCAGAATCGCGCCTTGTTCTCCCTCGTTGCTGGTGCGGAGATTAAATCGAAAAAACTTAACTTGAGCCATGATTAACTCCTGCTTTCTCTAGAGGCATTGAACAAGGATGAATCCCTAGCTCCTATCAACCAGAGAAGCCTCCACCGAAGTTATACGAACCAAAACCCCGACCATTCGATTTTGACCCATTGCCATAGGAGTTGCCGCTGCGAGATCCAAATCCACCGGTTCCTCGACCGTACGAATTTGAATAACCACTGTTCCCTGTGTTCTGAACACCATTGTTGAAACAACCAAATCCGTTATATCCGCTACAGCCACTTGTGGGAGCGTTACTAGCGCTACCTTGATTGGAACCAACGCCACTGGAGATACTGGGGTCAGTTGGTAGAAAAGCGTTATTCGGCGAAGTAACCACGAATGAAATAGTTGAGGTCGGTTGAACTTTTCCATTTAGCGAAGATCCGGTAGCAGTAATAGTTACAAGTTGTGGGTCGCTGACGGAGCCGTTCGCTGATGTGGTGACGCAAGGTGATCCGGAAGTGACCCAAGTATTGTTCGTGAGCCAACTGACTGATTCAACGAAGCTGTACCCACTTTCGCTACTTGGATTTGGATATGGCGACAGGCTTGAAGGTGAGCCACTCTGGCACCATAAAGAAGAAAAACCCGAGGTGCTGGGTGACTCAATCTGGTGATACAAAGCATTCGCATAGTTCGTTGCCGCAAGACCAACGGCATCGCTACCACTCTGCGTCCCCGAGGCAGAAATCGAGGTGGCGAATGCACCTAGGGTCGCTGTCACTGTCAAGCCAATGATGACAATCGCCAGCAAAATTTCTACGAGCGTGTCACCACGTTCATCGTTTGCACCAGAGCAGGTGTCTACTTCATTCAATTTGATTTTAAATATTCTTTTAGAACGACTCATTAACCGCAACTCGCTCCCAACTGTGAAGAATTATTCGGAGAAGCATCGACGTATGCCGATGAAACTGTGTCTGCCTCTGTAATTGCTAACTCTACCAATGGAACATTATTGCTCGCCAATTGACAGGTTGCTGGCCCAGTAAAGACCCAGTTAGCCCCGGTTGAGTAAAGGGGGGCACCATCTGTACAAGTGTTCGTGCAGGTTTCCTCAAAGAAACTAAGTTGAGCTCCCGAGATACTGTTAGCCAGCACCTGGCTGCTGCTGAAGGTGCTACTTGCACCGTTGGTACAGATTGTTCTAAGAAGGTTGTAGAGCGTTTGCTTCACTACACCAAATGAGGTTCCCGGAGTGAGCGCCTGCGCATTTGCCACGGAGAAACTGTTCGCTGTTTCTGCTGAAATAATCCAGTTTCCGTTGTAGCCATCTGGAGTGACTCCCGTCACCGTAACTTGTTCGCCGACGTGGTACTGATTTATAGCAGTAAACGTCATTGTTCCAGCTGCCCACGACGCCGCTGTAATACCAGTGGTGGTGACAGTATTGACCGGTGCGCCAACATACGAAACAATCGGACCAGTCGGGGCTTGATTCGAAGAAGGATTTGCGTTAGTACCGAAACTATTTGAAAATGCAAACGTTGCGATTAACGGGTAGCTTGACGGACCGCACTGCGCATCATTAGCCGTAGTCGCTGAGCACGTGGTGGCACCATCGACATTGGAGCACGTTGTTAGGGCAATTGCATTATGAATGTCTTCTTGAAACGCTGGAGTAAGTGACTGCACATTGCTGCCCAGTGAAACTGAAGCCGTTGTCGCACCCGATAATGAAAAAATAGCAACCACCGCAAATGCGAGTGCGCCAACGACAAGTGGTATCACAATCATCACGATCAATAACTCAAACAGGGTAAAACCTGTTTCGTTGTGAGCGTCATCGTGGTGGCGAGAGACGAGTTTCATCCATTGCCCAGAGGTCAACACCGCGATTCTCACTAACCGACTTTTACTTGTTTATAGATTCCGTACATTGCACTAATGAGAGCAATGGCAACAAAACCAACCATGAGCCCCATGGCAACAATAAGGATTGGTTCAAACAGCCCAGTGAATCGCTTCACCTTTACTTCTAGTTCGCGGCCATAAAACTTTGCAGCAATGTTGAGCTGCTGGTCTAATGTTCCGCTCTCTTCTCCAACTCGAAACATCTGAAGGGCTGCGCCTGGGAACAATCCGCTGAGCGAAAGTGGTCCAGCCAGTCCTTCTCCCTGCATGACTTGTTCACGTACAACATTGAGCGCTCGTGAATATACCGAGTTGCTAGCGGACTGCGAAGTAACCGTCATCGCTTCAGGCAGACTTACTCCGGATTTAACAAGCGTAGACAACACGCGACATATTCTTTCGAGTACCGCTGTTTCAATCAGACCACCAATGACTGGGATACGTAGAAACGTTTTATCTAGTAAGTAGCGCCCAATGCTATTTCGTCGCATGAAGAAAATTGTTGCAAAAAAGCCGACGATGACCGCAGCTGCGACCAGCCACCAGTGAGAAAAAACGGCCGAGACGCTAAGAAGCATTCTCGTGGGTAGCGGCAGTTTTGCATTGAATGACTTGAAGAACACAACGAATCGTGGCATAACAAAAAGCACCAGCACGAAAACTGTAACAACTGACATACCAGCTACAACCGCGGGATAAATAAGTGCCGACGTCAGTGTTCCACGAGCTTCCGCGTCACGTTCCATATATTCTGACAGCTGGGCAAGTGACGTGTCGAGTGTCCCGGTAAGTTCTGCGGAGCGTAAAATTCCAATATAGTAGTTGGGGAATGCTTCTGGATGACGCGCACATGCCGTTGCGAAGGTGTCTCCAGCTTTTAGCGACATAATAATTTCGGCTAAAACTTTTTTCATCTGTTTGTCGACAGTTTCACTAAGAATTACGTCGAGAGATTCCATAATTGGAATACCGGCCTGAATGAATACACCCATCTGGCGAGAAAAGTGCATTACTTCCTTACGCGGCACCTTCTTCTTCGTGATTTCAATCTTCGTCCAACTAGAGAACTCTTTAATTTTTATATCAAGAAAACCTTGCTCCAGTAGTTCGAGTTGGAGCGCCCCTGCAGATGGAGCGTCTTGCTTCGCACTTTTTTTGGCTCCCGTAAGGTCAACCGCGGTGTAGCGAAATGTCGGCATTGTTCTTCGAACTAGATCGTGTAAGTGCTACGGAGTACTTCACTAATAGTTGTCAGGTCAAGCTTGACAAGACGGAAGGCCTCTTGTCGAAGTGTGCGCATGCCCTCTTTTTCTGCCATTTCCTGCAATTGTTCTTGGGGGGCAAAAGCAGCCACGAGGCGTTTGATCTCCGAAGTAATTGGTAGAAACTCATAGACACCAATTCGTCCATGGAAACCTGTGCCGCTGCAGAAATTGCAACCTTCACCTACATAAAATTTTCTCTTTCCAGGCAAACCAGACGACTTGTAGAGTTCTAACTCTTCAGCCGTTGGCTTGTAGGCCACCTTGCAGTGAGAGCACATCAAGCGAAGTAGTCGCTGCCCTACAATCCCAGTGATTGATGAAGAGATCAGAAATGACTCGATGCCCATGTCCAAGAATCGGTGAAGTGCAGAAACCGCGTCAGTGGCGTGCACTGACGAAAGAACTGCGTGACCAGTCAAGGCAGACTGCACCGCGATTCGAGCTGTTTCTACGTCACGAATTTCTCCGACCAAAATGACGTCAGGGTCCTGGCGCAAAATGGAACGCAGCCCAGTAGCGAATGACAGTCCCGCTTGATTGTTTGTTTGAATCTGACTAATCGAAGGCAGGACGTACTCAACTGGGTCTTCAATTGTCATAATGTTTCTCGTGCCATCAACAACTTCAGAAAGCACCGCGTACAACGTCGTTGTCTTTCCACTACCCGTAGGACCAGTACAGAGCACCATTCCTGAAGGCGAGCGAACAACTCGGATGAATTTCTCGTAGGTGTCTTGGGGCATTCCAAGATCAGCTAGCGTCATAACTGAACGAGACTTTTCAAGAATTCGCATGGTGCAGTGCTCACCCCAGATTGTGGCAATCGTTGCAACTCGAACGTCAACGCCTTGACCGTCCACTTCAGCTCCGAATTGCCCATCTTGTGGACGGCGACGCTCAACGATATTCATTTGTGCCATTACTTTGATACGACTCACCATACTTGGTCCCATCACAACTGGTAATTCAAGCACCGTAGTGAGTACGCCGTCGATACGAAAACGAACACGTACTTCGTTTTTCTTTGGCTCAATGTGAATGTCCGATGCACGGTCTCGAACTGCTTGGGTGAGTATTCGAGCTACGACCTGAACTACAGGAGCATCTTCGCTCGCTGCAGCGTCATTGG
>Ga0164297_10004891_pt1 | contig 11777 bp, 6 predicted proteins | sample GEODES058metaG_FD_113539 | JGI IMG/M metagenome (GOLD analysis project Ga0164297, IMG submission 113539) | Dystrophic lake water microbial communities from Trout Bog Lake, Wisconsin, USA - GEODES058 metaG | ecosystem: Environmental > Aquatic > Freshwater > Lake | place: USA: Trout Bog Lake... | reverse complement strand
CCGCCTGTGGTGCAGGTGAACGGTCAGTTTACCGGTGCTGATGCGCAAACGGTGGAGCAGACAGTGGCTACTCCCGTTGAGCAACAGGTGAACGGTACTCCCGGCATGGAATATATGCAAAGCAATAATACCAATAATGGTCTGATGCAAATGAACGTGACCTTTAAAATAGGCACAGACATTGACATAGCTACATTGGACGTACAGAACAGGGTGAGTATAGCAGCGCCATTGTTGCCGGCGGTAGTAAGCCGCCTGGGCCTTACGGTGCGGGCTGTGAACCCCAGTATGTTGATGATGGTTGCTTTGTATGCCCCAAAGGGCTCTCACGACATTACTTTTTTAGATAATTATACCAATATTTTTGTTCAGGATGCCCTATTGAGGGTGCCGGGCGTGGGTAGTATCAACCGTTTTACGGATGATTTTAGTATGCGCGTGTGGATGAATCCGGATAAGATGGCTGCTTACAGCCTTACACCACAGGATGTGATCAATGCGCTGAATGCGCAAAATGTTCAAGTGGCCGCAGGTAGCGCCGGTGTGCCGCCGCAACAAAAGACACAGTCCTTTGAACTGGGAATATTGGTGAATGGTCGCCTGAGCAAGGTGAAGGATTTTGAGAACGTTATCTTGAAAAATAATCCTGCTACGGGTGAATTGGTGTATTTGAAGGACGTGGCAAGGGTGGAATTGGGTAAATTTACCTTCAGCAGCAACTCTTTTGTAGATGGTAAGCGCGCTTCTTATTTGCTGATATATCAGGCACCCGGCAGCAATGCACTTAAAACAGCCGAAGGAATTTATAAAGAATTGGAACTACTTAAAAAATCATTCCCGGCTGATGTGGATTATAAAGTGCCTTTCGAGTCGGTGACAGTAGTAAAAGTATCAATGGCGGATGTGGTTGTAACACTATTGATGACATTGGCGCTGGTGGCAATAGTTGTATATCTCTTCCTTCAAAACTTTAGGTCTACGCTTATTCCCGTACTGGCCATTCCGGTTTCCATACTGGGTACATTCATTTTCTTTATTCCCTTGGGTTTTACCATCAACACACTCACTATGTTCGGCTTTGTGCTGGCCATAGGAATTGTGGTAGACGATGCCATTATCGTGGTAGAGGCAGTACAGCATAACATTGATATGAACGGCATGAGTGCGAAGGAAGGAACTTATCAGGCCATGAAGGAAATTTCAGCGCCGGTAATCGCTATTGCGCTGATATTGGCAGCGGTCTTTGTGCCCGTAGGCTTCATACCGGGTATTGTAGGTCGCTTATACCAGCAGTTTGCCATCACTATCGCCATATCGGTGATGATCTCGGCTTTTATAGCCTTATCGCTTACACCGGCATTGTGTTCTTTATTACTCAAACCAACCAGTCAAACCAAGAAGAGCTGGTCCGATAAATTGTTTGCCCGGTTCAATGCATGGTTCGACAGGATCACAGATCGGTATACGGAAGGGGTGAAACACAGCATCAAGCGGGCCAAGCTGGTTGTAGTACTATTGGTGTGTATCTGTGTGGGTACCGTCTTCATGTTCAAGCAGAAAAATACGGGCTTTATACCGTCTGAGGATGACGGCAATCTGTATGTGACCTTTCAGCTACCACCGGCCTATTCCACAGCGCAGTCAGTAGCTACTATGAACCGATTAATGGAAGTGGTTACTAACACGCCGGGTATCGCTCACTATGCAGCATTGTCGGGTTTGAATGTAGTTACCAACGCCACCAATTCCAACTGTGGCACAATTTATTGTCAGCTTAAGCCCTGGGATGAACGTAAAAAGATGGAGGAGCGGGTGCCGGGTATTATCGGCGTGCTGCAAAAACGCATAGCCGATGCCGGCATAAACAATGCCAATGTGCAAGTGATTCAGCCTTCGCCTATACCGGGAGTTGGCTCTACCGTGGGTTTTAGCTTTCAGATAGAACAACGTAATACGTTGGACGATGTGCATGAATTTGAGAAAGTAGTGAACAATTTTTTAAAGGAGGCTAATAAAGACCCTTCAATATCCGGTGCATTCAGCTACTATTCTGCCCATACGCCTAATTACAATCTTACCGTGGACCGGGAGAAATGCGAGAAACTGGGTGTGAATATTGCCGATGTATTTTCCACTATACAGGCGTATATGGGCAGTTTATACATCAACGATTTTACAGCCTATAACCGGACCTTTCACGTCGTCATTCAAGCTGATACTGCCTTCAGGCAGATGATCAGTAATATGGATAAGTATTATGTGCGCAATCAGGCCGGCAACATGGTGCCATTGGGCACGCTGATCAATTACGGCCCAACAGAGGCGGCGCCATTAATATCGCACTTTAATATCTTCCGTTCTGCTGAGATAGATGGTTCTTCGGCGCCCGGATTCAGCAGCACCGAGTCTTTAGAGGCGCTCAAACGTATTGCAGATAGGGTATTGCCGCAGGGTTATGCCTATGAATATTCAGGCTTGAGTTATGAGGAGATCAAGGCAGGTTCCACAACTAGCTATATATTTATTTTCTCCATCACCTTTGTCTTTCTTTTCCTGGCAGCGCTGTATGAAAGTTGGTCGGTGCCATTTTCGGTATTATTGGCCGTACCCATAGGTGCTTTTGGGTCAATATTGATCTTATTATTGCAGCCGCATATTTCAAATAACGTTTATGCTCAGATCGGCCTGATCACATTGGTGGGTCTTGCAGCTAAGAACGCCATTCTGATCGTAGAGTTTGCAAAGGTAAGGGTAGACAGAGGCGAGCCGCTATTGCAGTCAACAATTGATGCAGTGCGGTTGCGTTTGCGGCCTATTGTCATGACATCGCTGGCGTTTATATTGGGTGTATTACCGCTTGTATTTGCATCAGGTGCCGGTGCAGTAGCGCGGCAAACCATTGGTATCACCGTATTGGGTGGAATGTTGGCTGCTACTACTATCGCTATTTTTATCGTGCCCGTGCTGTTTGTGGTCATTACAAGAGTCTCTTATGGTAAGGCAAAGCTGGATGCATTGTTGAAGAACCATGAGTCGCTGATGGAGAAAGCCCACAAAGTGGAGATGCAAAACATAGATCCTGAACTGGAATATGAAATTGAGAAATCGCGCGAATCAACCAACAAACCCGGTACTGCATGATAGCTAATACATTCATTAAAAGGCCGGTAACAGCTATTGTAATTTCGTTGGTGCTGATGATCTCAGGTATCATTTGCATCTTCAATCTTGCGGTAGATCAGTACCCTAATATTTCGCCGCCATCAGTATCGGTTGCGGGGCAGTATACCGGGGCTGATGCCGAGACCGTTGAACAGACTGTAGCTACCCCGATAGAAGAACAGGTAAATGGCACGCCCGGTATGGAATACATGCAGAGTACCAATACCAATTCGGGCATGGTGAATATCAATACTACTTTTGAGATCGGTACTAACGTTCACATATCTGCTTTGAACGTACAAAACAGGGTGGGCATAGCTACTCCATTATTGCCGGCAGTTGTGAGCAAGTTGGGCCTTACTGTACGCGCCCGAAACCCGAGCATGCTGATGATGGTAGCGATCTATGCACCCAACGGAAGCCACAACATTACTTTTTTAGATAATTATACCAACATTTTTGTTGCAGATGCATTGCTGCGGGTGCCGGGAGTAGGGGATATCAATATGCGCACAGATAATTTCAGTATGCGTGTTTGGATGGACCCAGAAAAAATGGCAGCTCATAATTTACAGCCTTCTGATGTGATCGCCGCGCTGAATGCCCAAAATGTGCAGGTCGCCGCCGGCTCCACCGGTGCACCGCCACAAGATGCCTCTCAAACTTTTGAGTTGGGCATACTGGTGAACGGTATGCTCAAGACCACCAACGATTTTGAAAAAGTGATCGTAAAGACAAGGCCGGCGACCGGTGAGCTGGTGTATCTAAAAGACGTAGCCAGAGTGGAATTGGGAAAATTCACATTCAGCAGTAATTCGTTCGTAGATGGTAAACGGGCATCTTATCTAATGGTTTTTCAGGCACCCGGCAGCAACGCACTGGATGTGGCTAAGAATGTGTATGCCAAATTGGACGAACTTAAAAAAACTTTTCCTGCCGATGTGGACTACAAAGTTCCTTTTGAATCGATTACCATCATAAAGGTGTCCATGCATGAAGTGATCGATACGCTGATCAAAGCATTGTTATTGGTGGCGATGGTTGTTTTCCTTTTTCTGCAAAGCTTGCGGTCTACACTGATTCCCATTATGGCCATACCGGTATCTATTTTGGGCACTTTTATCTTTTTTATCCCAATGGGCTTTACCATCAATACCCTTACTATGTTCGGATTTGTGTTGGCAATAGGTATCGTGGTAGATGATGCGATCATTGTGGTGGAGGCTGTACAACATTACATAGATGCTTATAAACTTCCGGCAAGAGAGGCTACTTACAGGGCCATGCAAGATATCTCCGCACCGGTTGTGGCCATAGCCCTTATCTTGGCAGCAGTGTTCTTTCCGGTAGGTTTCATTCCGGGCATTGTAGGCAGGCTGTACCAACAATTTGCTATCACAATTGCCATCTCCGTATTATTGTCGGCATTTATAGCGCTGTCGCTCACGCCGGCATTGTGCACATTATTATTAAAACCCACTGATCCTGAAAAAAAGAAAAAATTCCCGGGTATTCTTTTTTTTAAATTCAATAATTGGTTTGAGCGGGTTACACTCCGTTATGCCAACGGTGTTACAAGATGTATCAGGGGTTCTAAGTACGTGCTGGTTTTTTTAGCGTGTATCTGTATAGGCACGGTGCTTTTATTTAATAACAAACCTAAGGGTTTTATTCCTTCTGAGGACGAGGGAAGGCTCTATCTCACTTATCAGTTGCCCGAGGCTTCTTCAACGGCTCAGTCAGTTGCGCTGATGACCAAGTTGATGGACATTGTTGGCAACACGCCCGGGGTAAATCACTATGCCGCATTATCAGGATTAAATATTCTGAACAATGGCACCAACTCCAATAATGGTACCATTTTTATGATGCTTAAACCATGGGAAGAACGAACCAAACCCGAAGAGCGTGTGCCGGGTATCATGGATGTGATCAAAACCCGGATCGATTCTGCGGGCATCAAGAATGCCAAAGTGGTGGTGATACCACCGCCGCCCATTCGCGGAATAGGGCAGGCCGCCGGTTTTAGTTTTCAGATAGAACAGGCCGGCACTACCGATGATGTGCATGGCTTTGAGAAGGTGGTACGGAAGTTTGTGGCGGAGGCAGATAAAACACCGGCTATCTCCACAGCGTTCAGTTATTATTCTGCTCATACGCCGAGTTATGATGTGTCGCTGGACAGGGAAAAGTGTGAGAAACTCGGGGTGAATATTTCAGACGTATTCACCACCATGCAGGCCTATATGGGCAGTTTGTTCGTCAACAACCTTACGCTTTATAATCGCACCTACCACGTTGTGGTTCAAGCGGATACAAATGCCCGGGCGCTCATCGGCAATCTGGATAAATATTATGTGCGCAATCAGGCAGGCAATATGGTGCCGTTGGGAGCCATACTAAGTTACAAGCCCACAGAGACAGCGCCACTCATTACCCACTTCAACATCTTCCGATCTGCCGAGGTAGACGGTTCTACACCACCGGGCTATAGTACCGACGAAGGCATACAGGCACTAAAGGCCACAGCAGAAAAAGTGCTGCCGCAAGGGTACACTTATGAATTCTCCGGACTGAGTTATGAAGAATTGCGTGCAGGGCAGACCACTGTCTACATCTTTGTTTTTTCCATCACCTTTGTGTTCTTGTTTCTCGCAGCCTTGTACGAAAGTTGGTCGGTGCCTTTCTCTGTAATGCTCGCAGTGCCCATAAGTGCATTTGGCGCTATTCTGATGCTGATCTGCATACCGAAGCTGACCAATAATGTATATGCCCAGATAGGACTTATCACTTTGATCGGCCTTTCTGCAAAGAATGCCATCCTCATTGTGGAATTTGCAAAAATTAGGGTGGATAGGGGAGAAGAGCTGATACGGTCAACAATTGAGGCAGTAAAGCTACGTTTACGCCCCATTATCATGACCTCGTTGGCATTTATACTCGGCATTATGCCATTGGTATTTGCGTCAGGCGCCGGAGCAGTAGCCCGTAAAACGATTGGTTTTACCGTGTTGGGTGGTATGATCGCCGCCTCATCTTTAGCTATTTTCATAGTGCCGGTGCTGTTTGTAGTCATCACCAGATTCTCTTATGGCAAAGCAAAACTGGCCTACCTGCAACTGCACCATGAAGAATTGTTAGTAAAAGCGCGCAAAGCCGAACTTCAAAATATTGATCCGGAATTGGAGTACGATATAGAACAGGAACGCAAGAGCCGGGGCGTAGATGCCGAAATGGACTGACATAAATGATTAGCGCCGAAAGTATTTTACATCAGTGGTTCTACAAACGAATAGGGGCAGAAATACCATTCCGCCCCTTAACTATAAATATTGCGCTGCCTGTGTCAATGCTAGTTCTTATTCTACCATAGTGATCTTCAGCATATTGGTAGGCAAGTGTTCTTTCACGGGTGTGCTGCCTGTATTAACAATCACATCGCCCGATTTCAGCAACCCTTTATCCTTTAAGATACTGATCTGATCCTTAATTATGCTGTCCATACTTTCTTCTTTATCATAAAAGAAGGCCTGCACACCCCAGCTAAGGCTAAGTTGATTGACCAATGAACGCTCCTTGGTAAACACATATAATGCTGAATGTGGCCGGTAGCTCGACAACATAAATCCGGTATAGCCCGATTGCGTCATGCCGATGAGGGCTGTTGCGCTTATGTCCTTGGCTATCTGGCAAGCATTATAACACAATGCGTCGCTCAAAAAGGAAGGGCTGTGTGGCTGCGGTACCAGATTCCTGTTATACACTATCTTTTCTTTTTCCACTTCTTTTATAATGCTCACCATGGTACGTATTACCAAATCGGGGTATTGGCCCATAGCGGTCTCACCACTCAGCATCACTGCATCTGCTCCTTCCAGCACTGCATTGGCTACGTCGGTTATTTCACTACGGTTAGGACGGGTGCGGTCTATCATGCTTTCCATCATTTGCGTAGCTATGATCACCGGTTTCGCACGGTGTATACACTTGCTTACAATGGTCTTTTGGATCATTGGTATCTGCTCCAGTGGCAGTTCTACGCCCAGATCGCCACGGGCCACCATTACGGCATCCGACGCCAGAATGATCTCACGCAGGTGTTCTAATGCTTCCGGTTTTTCGATCTTGGCTATGATCTTGGCCCGGCTGTTTTTTCGTTTTATAATGTTTTTCAGGTCTCTGATATCGTCCGGTGTGCGCACAAACGACAGTCCGATCCATTCTATTTTTTGCTCAATAATAAATTCAAGGTCATCCAGATCTTTTTCAGACAGCGAGGGCAATGATATTTTGGTATCCGGCAGATTCACTCCTTTTCTCGATAACAATAGTCCGGGCGTGGTCACCTCCACTTTTACGCGGTTGTCTTCCAGTATGCTTAATACCTTTACCTCTATCTTGCCATCATCAAGCAGTATTTTTTCGTTGATGCGTACATCCTTATGAAAGTCGGGATAGGACATATAGATACCTTCCATAGTTCCTACGCACTGCTCGGTAGTAAAATAGAAAATGTCACCCTTCTTCAAGTCCAGTCCATTACCTGCTATCTCACCCACGCGCAATTTAGGCCCTTGCAGATCGGCCAGTATGGCTATGTGAAAGGGATAATTGGCATTGATAGCCTGAATATGCTTTACTACCTCGGCATGTTTTTCATGGGTGCCATGAGAAAAATTCAGCCGAAACACATTGACACCTTCTTGTACCAGTGCCAGCAATTTTTCATACGTATTACAAGCCGGCCCTACGGTGGCTATGATCTTGGTTTTGTGTTGCATAGTTAGTATGTTTAATGTAGTGGTCTGCCAGTTATTTGGTATTGTCAGGGCATGGGGTCTTTATTGCTTATGGCTGATGGTTTTGGCTGCATTTTGTCTATAGAATAGCGCACCAATAAATAACCACCTATGCCAAAGAGGATCACAGTGAACAACCTGCTGGGATGTTGGGTAAACTCTTCTTTCATTAATTGGGTGAAGGTATCGGTATACGTAACGTCGGTCATCAAACGGTGTGTATCTATTACGTTGCTACAGAAATAAAACACCACGATAAATGAACCGACGGTCTCACCCACAATGAATCCCAGCATGGTCAACAGCGCCCATAGCCACCTGTTGTATCCTTTCATTTTGGCTCTGGTGCCATTGGTAAAGGAAAAATAGACGGCCAGTATGAGTGTTGGGTCGATCATGGTTGTTAAATGCTTTTAAAGAAAGCGGTCACGCTTTCCATGATATGGCTGATCTGCTCATTGTTCAGTCCATGATGGCATGCCATCAGCATACCGCCGCGCATTACCTTGTCCGACTCCGGATAGCCGTCCACTGCCTTTTTAGCAGCTACGTTCTTAAATCCGGGTTGGCGCAAAATGTTGCCGGTAAATACGGTGCGGGTCTGAATATTACGCTTCTCAAGGAATATTTGAAGATCTCTGCGGATAAATGGTGCAGTATCGCGAACGGTATTAGCGATCGCCAACCAACCGGTGCGGCTGTTCGGCAATTGTTTCGGCAGAATAAAGAACTCTTCGTATTGAGTAAAGAATTCACGCAGTTTTATGTAGTTGGCTGTGCGTGCATCAATATTCTGCGCCAGTTTGTTCAGTTGCACAATACCAAATGCAGCACCCATTTCCGACGGTTCAATGTTGTAGCCCGGTTCTTCAAATACGAATTTTGCATCGTACGGAATGCCGTCTATTTCTACGTTAAAGCGATTTTCGATCTTTTCTGACTCAACAAAAAGCGAGGAGCTGCGGCCCCAGCTACGCAGCAATTTGCCGCGGTTGAAGTGCGCTTCTTCGTTTACACAAAGCATACCGCCATTGCCGCCACAGTTAATGATGTGTGAGCCATAAAAGCTGGTAGTGCTCATATCGGTGAACCGGCCTGATGATGCACCGTCTATTTCAGCGCCCAGTGTATCGGCCGAATCTTCCAGCACAAACAGATTGTATTTATCGGCTATTTCGCGTAATTGTTTCCAATTGGGCAGGTTGCCTATCAGGTTCGGGATGATCATGGCCTTGGTATTGGGAGTGATCATAGCCTCCACTTTACTGGCATCAACGTTATAGGTGCCTTCTTCCACATCCACAAAGGCGGGGATCCAGCCTTTTTTCACGATCGGGGCCACCGTTGTGCTAAAGGTCAGCGCAGGGGTAATGATCTCGGTTCCGGCCGGATAGTCCAGCAGATCGGCAGCGAGATAAAGGGCCGATGAACCGCTGTTCACCATTATGCCGTAGTTTTTCTTATAAAGATCGGCCACGCGGCTTTCCATTTCCCGTACATGCTTGCCCATTTGGGTAGAGGTACGCAATACATTCACCACTGCAGCTATTTCTTCTTCGCCATGCACAGTTTTACCATACGGTACATGGATGTAGTCTGTCTGAACCATTCTGATAGTTATTTTTATGGCGAATGTAAGCTAAGTGCCGAAATTTATTTAGTTAAAAGTATTATTTTAATGTTTTGGTAGGATGAAATTTCCCGCTATTGAAAAAACAAGCTTTTTGACGCTTGCAGCATTATTTGTGTTGCTAACCGGGGTTTCCCAACTATGAGAAATTACTATTGGCCCAATCGTCATAGATTTTTTTGAAATCGTCAATTTTTACCACGTTCACTTTTGGAAATTGTAAACCAATCAAAGTATTAAATCCCTTATCATGTGTAATGATGAATTGTGATCCGGATGCTATGTAACAATCTACAAATTTATTGTCATCCTGATCTTTCATCAAATTCCAGTGATAATATATTTGCGTGAAATATACGTTCGGCAACTCCTTTAACGCAACAATGAATTTTAATGCTACACCGGGTGAATATTTAACTGATAATATTTCTTCATATTCAAGCAATATTTCGTCATTTAGATGTAAGTCGATATTGCCGTTTAAAATTATCTTTATCAACCAATGATATGAAGAACGGGATGACAAAGAAGAAACTAATACGTTTGTGTCAATGATTGTCTTGATCGGCATTTGATCCATTGTGTTCATTCAACCATTGGTTCATTGTTTTTTGATCATAGGAGCGCTCATCCCAAATTTTATCTGCTTCATCAATTGCCTTTGATGCGAAATATTGAGCCAAATAACGCTTTATATGCAGTAAATCATTTTCAGGTACGTTGCAACCGTACAATTTCAATAATTCTTGTTGTATATTAGTTAAAGGAATAGAGGGCACCATACTGTATAAAATTCTATTACAAAGTTACTGAAATCTTTCGAAATTGTTTGGCTTTAAGAATGCAACATCCATTCCATTAAACAAACTGATTCGTGCAGATGCTAATATTTTTGGAATATGCTTTTAGATAACAAATTGCGTATTATTGTGTATTTTAATGTGAATGATTGAGCTCATAAGATCAATGTCCTTACTCGTCATCTTACAACTAATTTCTCCAAAATGATTTAGAAATAAATAAAAAGCGTACCTTTGCATCCCCAAAAATCTATTTAAAAGGAGGACCAAAAATTTGGAAGAAAATCAAAACATTACCGAAACAGCCGGAACATCGATGGATGAGTCCGTACAAACAACTGCAGCCGCCGCTGAAAACAATAGCGCCCCTGCAGCAACTGAAACCTCAGCTCCAGTAGCTGAAACAATGGAAGAAGCTGCCCCTGCCGCTCATCACGAGCACATGGACATCCCTACCAGCTACAAACCAACCTCTGTATTTGTGCCCGAAACCGCGCACGACGACTTTGACTGGGAAGTAGACAAACGCAATGTGGTGAAGTACAAAGATGATGACCGCAAAAAGCTGGACAACATCTACAACAGCACATTCAGAAACATCAACGAATCCGAAGTAATGATCGGTAACGTGGTGGGTATTACCAATACCGATGTGATCATCAATATCGGGTTTAAATCAGACGGCCTTGTGTCGCTCAACGAATTCCGGGATTATCCGGTAAAGATCGGAGACGATATAGAGGTGATGGTAGTTGAGAAAGAAGACCGTGGTGGTCATTTGCACCTGAGCCGCAAGCTGGCGCGCGCTGCCCGCTCTTGGCAACAGATCGTTGACTTCTACAAAACAGGCGAAGTGGTTACGGGTACCATTACATCTAAGACCAAGGGTGGTCTTATTGTGGATGTACATGGCCTTGAGACCTTCTTGCCGGGTTCTCAGATCGACGTTAAGCCGGTTACCGACTACGATCAGTATGTGGGTAAGACCATGGACTTTAAAGTGGTTAAGATCAACGAAACTATCCGCAATGCGGTGGTATCGCACAAGGCGCTTATTGAAAGCGATATAGAACACCAGCGTAGCCTTATCATAGGCCAGTTGGAAAAGGGGCAGGTGCTGGAAGGTACCGTGAAGAATGTTACCGATTTCGGTGCGTTCATCGACCTTGGTGGTGTGGATGGCTTGCTGTATATCACAGATATCAGTTGGGGCCGCATCACACACCCTACAGAAGTGCTGCATAATGGTCAGCGCCTGAATGTGGTGGTGTTGGATTTTGACGATGAGAAAAAACGCATCAGTCTGGGTCTGAAACAACTGACTCCGCATCCTTGGGACAATCTGTCTGAAGAGATCGTAGAAGGTTCGCATGTAAAGGGTAAGAT
>Ga0164297_10004889_pt1 | contig 11778 bp, 9 predicted proteins | sample GEODES058metaG_FD_113539 | JGI IMG/M metagenome (GOLD analysis project Ga0164297, IMG submission 113539) | Dystrophic lake water microbial communities from Trout Bog Lake, Wisconsin, USA - GEODES058 metaG | ecosystem: Environmental > Aquatic > Freshwater > Lake | place: USA: Trout Bog Lake... | reverse complement strand
CGCAGCGACCACTTGCCATGAATGTCGCTGGCAGAGAAGCCGGGCCGGTCGGTCTCCACCAGAAATCCGCGCAGCCTGCCATCGTCATCGCCGCCGGGATTCTCCACCCGCGCCCACACCAGAGCAACATCGGCAATGCTGCCGTTGGTAATCCACATCTTCTCGCCGTTCAGCACATAGCTATCGCCATCACGTCGCGCCCGCGACCGCATGCCGGCAGGGTTAGAACCGAAGTCAGGCTCGGTGAGGCCGAAGCAGCCGATTTTTTCACCACGCGCCATCGCCGGCAACCACTGCTGTTTCTGCGCTTCACTGCCAAAGCTGTGGATGGGGTACATCACCAGTGCCGACTGCACGCTGACAAAACTGCGCAGGCCGCTGTCGCCGCGTTCCAGTTCCTGCGTCAGCAAACCGTATTCGACGTTGCTCATTTCGGCGCAGCCGTAGCCACTCAGGTTGGCGCCGTAGAAGCCGAGTTCGCCCATGGGTGCAACCAACTCGCGCGGGAAACGCGCATCACGATGGCACGCTTCGATGACGGGCAGCAGGTTCTCCTCAACAAAACGCCGCACGGTGGAGCGCACCATGCGCTCGTCTTCGCTGAGCTGCGTATCGAAGCCGATGAAATCTACGTGCTGGAAAGGGAAGGCCATGTTGTTTGTGTTTGACTTCGCTATGCTATCGCATCCAGCAGCTTCCATGCCTTCGCAATCACTTCACGGGTGAAGGCGTCGAGCGGGCAGCGGGAATTTTCTTCAATCTCGGCCTGCGTCAACCATGCGGCTTCATCGGCATCATCGCCGCACTGCAGTGTGCCGCCGGTAACATTACACAGCCAATCGCTGAGCACGTAGTGATAGCGAACGCGGCCATCGCTGTCGCGTGCGATGCGATCAAAACTTTCCACATGAGCCAACACGGAGACTTCGAGGCCAGTCTCTTCCAAGACTTCACGGACCACGCCTTGCTGCAGCGTCTCGCCCAGTTCCAGCACGCCGCCCGGCAGCGACCACTGGCCGCGCAACGGTTCGCGCCCGCGCCGCACCAGCAACACACAGGATTCGCCGGCATCATTGCGGCTGATGACCACGGCGGCAACACCAGCTATCGGGGCCGATGGATATTCTCTTTGCATTTGTTTAGCTATAGAACTTTGTTGATGGATTGGCCATGCTCTTCTGCAAATACGGTGCGGTCCATATCAAAGCGGCCGCCGTTGTATTTGTCGGCGCCCTTTAAGTGGCCGATGCCCAGCAACGCGATGACATGGTAGCTCGCGGGCAGATGCAGCACATCGCGCACCTTCTCCTGCTCAAAGCCTTCCATCGGAGCGGTGTCGTAGCCCATCACTTCAGCCATCAGCATCATGCTGGTGAAGGCGATCATCACATTCTTCGCAAGCCACATGGGCAGGTTGGGATGTTTGGAAAGATATTCCGGAATAGAGTTCCGAACCGACTCGGCATAACGTTCAGACATGCCGCCGGCCTGGCCCATACGCAACACTTCTTCCAGGTCGCCAGTGCTCCAGCCTTCGGCATCGCCGCAGGCCACAATCACGGCGGAGGCTTCTTCCACCTTCGCCTGATTGAAGCTGGCTGCACGCAGTCGCTGCTTCTGCTCTGGCTTCTGAACTACAACAAATCGCCACGGCTGCATGTTGTTGCCGCTGGGCGCTGCCAGGCCGGCTTCAAGAATTGCACGCAAATCGCCAGTCGGGATGGGTAAAGAATCAAAGCTGGGCGTGGCGCGGCGATCACGGATGGCTTGTGCGAGGGTCTTGCTTTCAGTGGCTGACATGGAATTCTCTACCTCGGTTGAATCTGGTTGGCAGTGCGCGGCCCGCGAACTTTCTTACGGTATCTGCGACATGCTCTGTTCAATCGCATAGGGTGGCTGCCCCGGAGCCTCCGCAAAGACCCACAGGCCGTGGAAGTGTGTGCGCAACCCCGGTTGCGCTTTCAGCAGGGACTGCATCACTGCGATGTTACGCTGTCGCGCAGTTGCCGGGTTGCTGACGTCGCTTGCGGCCACGTGTACCACAACGTCCAACCCGCCGAAAGCGTCATCGGTCGTCATTTGTAGGATGCTGAATTTCTCGCTGCCGGTGTCCAGTTCCAGCGGATGTTCCCGCGAAATTTCTGGCTGATGTACTGCCTTGATTTCCGCCTGCAGTCTCTCGCGGTTGGTGCTGTTCATGCTGTCCATCGGCGCCAGCAGGCGGTCGGCAAGCGACAGATAGAGCCATGCGGTCAGCGTCTCGTTATTCTTCGCTGCTGTGCGTGCCTCACGCCAATACCACAGTCCATCATGTCCGGCTGCCGTCAACGGACGGGCTTCGAGTCCGCTTAGCCGCCAGCCGCCAGCAGTTTTTTTCAGAATGAAGCTCGCCTGCCACGGGGCAATGCTTCCTGTTGTATGAACAATGCCGACGGCATATGCTGCCGGGCCGGTGAAGGGAAGCGTGAAGGTTGTATCGGTTTCGCCGGTGAGTGCGCAATAAAATTCAACCGGGCCGTTAGCTGTGGAGGCCGCTTCGTCCTCGGCGTTGAAGAGCCACAGTGAGTCCACCACCAGCGTTGCCAGTTTCAAATGCGGTGCCGTATCGCTGACGATGCTGGCTAATGCTTCAGAATTATTGGCAGTAGACAGAGGCGGAACGGCCAGCGCTTGCAGGGCCGCAGCATCACCAGCCTGCAGTTTTGAGGCGATGGAAAGCGTGGTCTGTTTCAGGTTCGTGCGGTCTGCTTCACTCATCTGCGACTGTGGAGTACAGCTTTGCGCCAATAACGTGCCTGCGCCTGCCAGCGCCAGCATGGCTGCTGCAATCATTATGCGAATTGTGGCGGAGAGGCGCATGTTGGCGTACGCAGCGGGAATAAAGTCAAATTCCGCCGCACAGATACAGTCTAGTACAGTGACGAATTCGCAGGTATTACGATGCGAGGGCGTCTCCTGACCGCAAAGCCGCGAATGAATTTTCTTCAAGTTGCTTTCATTCCGGTCGCCCGCTGCGTCATACTAACGCTAGCGAAGATGAGAAGCCCCAACGCAATCCCGAACGCTGTACCGGTCGCCATTTTGCGTATAGCCCTATTGGCCTGCCTGCTTTGCGGAGCAGGTCTCTTCAGCCAGGCGCAGGACAACAGTACGTCAACGGCCCCGGTTGCTCCGCCGCCACGCTGGGGAACAGCACGTCCAATCTTCCCGCGAACGCCGCCGACGAACCAGCCGCCGACGCCACCCGTGCCCCAGGAAAATAATTCGCAGACATCCACGCAGCCTGCGACAAACCCATCCGGACAGAACCCCGCGCCGACCGCGCAGAATATTGCACCCGTTGCCGCCGCGCCCGCTGTGGCTCCGTTGCCGCCGGCAGTCCCAGCCATGTTGCATTACGAAAATGGCTTGTTGACAATCAACGCCAATGACGCCGAACTGAAGCAGATTTTTCATGACACGGCGACCCTGACCGGCATGAAGATTACGGGCCCTGTGCCCATCCAGCGCGTCTACGGTAGTTATGGTCCCGGCGCGCCGGCGGTGATTCTTGGCGGTCTGCTGGAAGGCTCCGGCTATAACTACATCTTCAGCCATCTTTCCAGTGCGGCTGGTGAATTCGTAATTTCTTCACAAAACGGTGATGCGCCTGTGGATGCAGACGCCACTCCCTCTGCTGATTCGAAGCCTTTGGCAGAACCGACTCAACCGCAGCAGGCAACAACGCCATCCACCATGCCGCAGCCCAATACGCCTCCAGGCGCTAGTCCGATGACGCCGCAGCAGATTGCCGACCGGTTGGCGATGATGAAGCGCTGGCAGGACATGCAGCAGCAACAGCCACCGAAAAACTAGCTGCGTAGTTTATCCAGATGGCGGAATCCGCTGGTGACGAAGAACATCAATACAAAATTCCAGAGGTTGTAGCCCGCATGTACCAATGTGGAGGCAGCGACCGATTTCGAAGTGATGCGCACAATCGTCAGCACCACACTCACCGAAAACAGCAGGCACAGCACGGGAATGGAATAGCCAATCTGTGGCGCGTGGATGGCCGCGAAGCAGATGCTGGTAAGAATGGTGGACACGACCATTGCGGCGATGCTGAATCTTTCGGGGTTTGCCGGAGTAGATAAATTTTCCAGTTGCATGGGTTCCAAACGCATTCTCGCTGCCGACCAATCCCATGCGCGCGCCAGCGAAGGATAGAGAAATCCGCGGAAGGTGACTTCTTCAAACAACGGGCCCAGAGTGGTGCCGAAGATTGCAATCACCCAGACGCCGCCGGCATTACGAAAGAAATCGTCCACCGGAAGATTTTTCGGTACCGGCATGCCGGTGGAGGCAAGATCGGCAGCCAATCCCATCAACAAGCCTGCAAAGAGAAACATATAAATTCTGCGATGCATCTGCTGCCAGTTCCACTCGATACCATCTGCCATGCTGCGCTGCCACCACTCGGAAAAGATGATGGCCGCGATAATTAACGCCACAAGATATGCAAGCGCCTGTGCCAGAACTGAAAGTACCGGCTGCTTGGCCAGGTCCAGCATGGAGGCATGCTTCATGCCCGGCAGGTAGCTGATGCCTACGGTTACGCCCAGAACAATTATGGAGACCAGTATCGTGACCAGGCCGGAGATAACCAGAAAGACGGAGGTATGAATCAGCGTCGGGCCAGTGAACTCCGTCGAATACAGCTGATGTGGTTCCAGTGAAGATTCCGGCTCGCTGGGTGTCATCGAATCGTTCATGCTTTCTTCCTGCTGCCGCTCTTTGGAGTACGTTTGGCAGCGGTTGAACCATTTTCACTGGCGGGGAAATATCGTGCCAGAAATTCTCCGGTGTAACTGGGCCCGCCGCCGCGCCAAACATCCGCAACTGCTGCCGGAGTTCCTGCGGCAACAATCTTGCCGCCGCCTTCGCCGCCTTCGGGGCCAAGGTCAATCAGCCAGTCGGCATTTCGCACCACATCCAGATTGTGTTCGATGATGATGACCGTATTGCCCAGCGCCGTCAGCCGATGTAGCACTTCCAGCAATTTGCGCACATCATCAAAATGCAGGCCGGTGGTCGGTTCATCCAGCAGATAGAGTGTGCGGCCGGTCTGGCGTTTGGATAGCTCGCGCGCCAGCTTCATGCGTTGCGCTTCGCCGCCGGAAAGCGTAGTCGCCGGTTGGCCCAGATGCACGTAACCCAATCCCACATCCACCAGAGTTTCCAGCTTCTGACGCACTGCAGGAATATCGGTGAGCACCGGCAACGCATCGGCAATCGGCATGTCCAACAGGTCGGCAATGGAGTGGCCTTTGAACTTCACCGCCAGCGTCTCCTGACTGTAGCGACGGCCATGACACACTTCGCACTGCACATATACATCGGGCAGAAAATTCATTTCGATGCGACGCTGCCCGTCTCCCTGGCAGGCTTCGCAGCGACCGCCAGCCACATTGAAAGAGAAACGCCCCGCCTTGTAGCCGCGTTCACGTGACTCCGGCAACATGGCAAACAGGTCGCGGATGGCGGTGAATACGCCGGTGTAGGTTGCGGGATTCGAACGCGGCGTACGGCCAATTGGCGATTGATCAATGCGAATCACTTTGTCGATTTGATCTGCGCCGCGAATTGCGCCATGCTCGCCGGGTTCCTCGCGGCTGCCGTAGAGTTCCTTGGCCAGCGCGCGATAGAGAATGTCATTCACCAGCGTAGATTTTCCGGATCCGGATACACCGGTGATGACCGTCATCACACCCAGCGGAAACTCGGCTTTCACATTTTGCAGATTATGACTGCGCGCGCCTTCCACCGTCAGCATGCGTCCGGTCAACGGGCGCGGCTCGCTGGGCGCGACGATGCTGCGCTTGCCGGAAAGATACGCGCCGGTCATGGATTCAGGCGTGTCCATCACCTGCTGCGGCGTGCCGCTGGCGACGAGGTGTCCGCCATGCCGACCCGCGCCCGGCCCCAAGTCCAATACATAATCTGCGCGGCGGATAGTGTCTTCGTCATGTTCGACCACCAGCACCGTGTTGCCCAGATCGCGCAATGCTTCCAGTGCAGCAATCAGCCGCTGGTTGTCGCGCTGGTGCAGGCCGATGGATGGTTCATCCAACACATACAACACGCCGCGCAACCGCGAGCCAATCTGTGTAGCCAGCCGGATGCGTTGCCCCTCGCCGCCGGAGAGTGTGGCAGCGCTGCGGTCCAGTGCAAGGTAACCCAGGCCAACAGTTTCTAAAAACTCCAGCCGCTCTACAATTTCACGTTGTAATCTGCCGGCAATCGCCAGTTCGCGGCCCTTGAACTGCATCGCCGTGGCCGTCTTCAACGCACGCTCAATTGGCAGCCCGGTGAAATCCGCAATCGATAGCCCACGAACTTTTACCGCCAGAGACTCAGGTTTCAATCGCCGACCTTTGCATGTGCCGCAGGTAGTTGCAGACATGAATCCCATCAGGTATTCGCGGTAGCCATCGGATTTGGAATCTTCCATGGAGTCGCGCAGAAAGCTGAGCACGCCGTGGAAGCCAGTGCGGCCGGTTTCGCCTTTGGGTGGCCCATGCAGCAGCAGTTTCTGGTGTGCCTGCGATAGCTGCTCAAACGGCAGCTTCAGATTAATCTCATAGCGAGTGGCAGCAAGTTCCACCAGTTTGTTTAGATACTGTGAACTCGCCGCCGGGCCAAGACCGCCATCCAACAGCGGCTTCGACCAATCCACAATTACTTTTGCAGGATCGAAATCGTAAATGCTGCCCAACCCGTGGCAGGTTTCACACGCGCCGTATTTTGAGTTGAAAGAAAAACTGCGCGGCTCCAGCTTGGGCACGTTGATGCCGCAATCGGGGCAGGCCATCGACGACGAGTACAGCACCTCAGGCGAGCCGGTATATGCCACCAGCACCAGACCATTGGCCATCTGCAGTGCCTTGGTTACAGACTCCGCCAGCCGCTGTGTGCTGATTTTTCCGCTCGCATCCGGCTTCAGCAACAGCCGATCCACGATGGCTTCAATAGTGTGGTTTTTGCGCTTCTCCAGACGCGGCATTTCCGCTGCGCCCAGGTCGACGACTTCGCCATCCACGCGCGCGCGGAAACCCTGCTGGCCCAGCTTGTCCATCTCTTCGCGGAACTCGCCTTTGCGGCCGCGAACAATCGGCGCCATGATGGTCACGCGCTCGTTCTGCGCCTCGGCCAGAATGCGTTCGAGAATCTGTTCCTGCGACTGCCGCGAAATTGGTCGCCCGCAGTTGGGGCAATGCGGCTGGCCTACCGATGCATACAGCAGGCGCAGGTAATCGTAAATTTCAGTAATGGTGCCGACGGTGGAACGTGGGCTGCGGCTGGTGGTCTTCTGCTCGATGGAAATCGCCGGCGACCGGCCGTCAATCGAATCCACATCCGGTCGCTCCATCTGGTCCAGAAACTGTCGTGCATAGGCCGATAGAGTTTCCACGTATCGACGCTGACCCTCGGCGTAAATCGTGTCAAACGCCAACGAGGACTTGCCTGATCCGGAAAGCCCGGTCACAACCGTCAGCGTGTTGCGCGGGATGTCCACGTTCACGTTCTGCAGGTTATGCTGCCGAGCGCCGCGCACCGAGATTTGGGTAATCGCCATAGAGGTTCTTCTACTGCCGTAGTTCTTGTGCCGCGTTCAATAGCGGGCCCGGGCAGCTTGCGCCGTATTCTTTAGAGTACGGTATCTGCCTGAGGAAATGCGAATCGCGATTGTGGCAGGGCCAAAATTTCATCGGCGGCCATGCGGGTATCCGTCTGGTCAATAAATTCTGGCGTTATGGCATTCATCTGCTGCGGTATTTTTGCCGATATCTGAGAAAATAGAATCAGGAACAAGATATTTTTCGTGCATTGCAACACTGGATTGGAGCAGCGAAGTTGATTAGCTGGTTGATACTCATCATTGCGACGGCGGTTTGCCTTGCGCTCGGCGTCTTCATCAGCCAGATGATTTTTGCCATGCTCTTCATGGCCTTCCGCCTGCATGTGCGATACATGTCCACCAGTCGCCAGCCGGTTGCAGTCCAGTCCACCTCCGCAAAAATCTAATTCGCGGAATCCACAGCCCGCTTGGGTATGCTCGATTTGTGATTTTGAGTATGCTGGAGTCGTGATGTCCGAGCCGAATGTTTCCACCCAAAGCCATGATGCTTCAGTAAAGTGCCGCGAGGACCTGCTGCGCCTGCTGGCCACAGAGTCCTTCCGCCTGGGCGATTTTGTTCTCGCTTCCGGCGCGCGTAGTGACTATTACATTGACTGCCGCACCACCACGCTGCATGCCCAGGGTGGACGCCTCGCAGGCATTCTTCTCTTTGAACATCTTCGTACGCACTATCCGCAGGTTGAAGCCGTCGGCGGACTGACCATGGGCGCCGACCCGATTGCCTGTAATGTTGCCACGGCCAGCGCGAGCTATGCCACGGCGCATCCGGGATCGCATCTGGTGCATGCCTTTCTGGTTCGCAAGTCAGAAAAGACCCACGGCACCGGCCGCAAGATTGAAGGCTATGTCCGCGAAGGCGCGCACGTTGCCATTGTGGATGATGTCTGCACCACGGGCGGATCCACGATTACTGCGATTGAAGCCGCGCGCGAAGCCGGCATGATTGTCAGTGTCGTCTATTGCCTGGTGGACCGCGAACAGGGAGGCCGCGCCGCGATTGAAGCCGCTGCCGCGCCTGCGAAATTCGTCGCGCTGTATACGGCGAACGATGTGCGCGCCGAACACATACGCATCAAGACATAGCCGCAACTGTTTCAAGTAAAATAATCCTGATGATTCCTACACTTGAATGGACGCCGGAAGGCGTTCGCTTTCTCGACCAGACCAAACTGCCTCTCGAAGAAATCTACGTCCTCGCCACCGGCTATGAAGACGTCGCCACCGTTATCCGCGACATGATTGTTCGCGGCGCACCTGCCATCGGCGTCTCTGCGGCGATGGGTATGGCGCTCGGCGTGAAGAATTCTGCGGCGAAAGACATCCCCGCGCTCACCGCCGACATGGAACACATCGGCAAAACGCTGGCGGCCACGCGGCCCACAGCGGTGAATCTTTTCTGGGCGATTGAACGTATGCGGCTGCATTTTCTTTCGCTGGCGGCCGCGCCCGGGGCAACGATTGCTACCATCCGCGAAGGCATGATTGCCGAAGCGCTGCGGATGTACGACGAAGACATTGCAGCCTGCAAAGCGATGGGCGCGCATGGAGCAGAGTTGCTGCCGCAACAGGGAACTGTGCTGACCCACTGCAACGCCGGCGCTCTGGCCACCTGCGGATACGGCACGGCACTCGGTGTCATCCGAGCAGCGGTGGAACGTGGCCACAAAATCAACGTATACGCGGATGAAACTCGGCCGTACCTGCAAGGCGCTCGCCTGACTGCCTGGGAACTGCTGCATGACGGTATCCAGACCACTGTGCTGTGCGACAACATGGCCGCCAGCTTGATGCGTCAGGGAAAAATTCAGGCTGTCATTGTCGGTGCGGACCGTATCGCCGCCAACGGCGATGTTGCCAACAAGATTGGCACCTACGGTGTGGCCGTGCTGGCCAAGGAGCATGGCATCCCATTCTATGTTGCCGCGCCCTGGTCCACCATTGACGTGAAGACCCCCAACGGCGACCACATTCCCATCGAGCAGCGTTCGCCGGTGGAAGTCACTCATTCCAACGGCCGCCAGATGACTCCCAACGGTGCCGGTATTGAAAATCCAGCCTTCGATGTGACGCCCGCGAAATACGTCACGGCCATCATTACGGAACGCGGCGTTCTGCGTGCGCCGTACACGGAATCTTTGGCGAAATAAATACGCGGGGAATGCAGGCGGCTGCGATGCTGCCTGCTTTCCAACGCAGTTTTCGTTTACATCGATTGACTCAAACTTGCTGTATGATTCCACTCATCATGCAGAAACAGCGCCAATTCGCCGCTTGTTACACCCTGGCAATCACTGCCGCCGCCATCAGCTTCTTCTGCGTCAGCGCCGGCGCGCAAACCAATGCTCCAGGTGCTCCAGCAGGCCCGGTCGCTCCTGTAAAAGTCACAGTTCCGCCTCCGACAGCAGCCACTCCGGCCAGCACCCAGCACTATGTCTTTCAGACCCAGTCGCCGCTGGTGGTGGTGGATGTTGTCGCGCTCGATTCTTCCGGCAATCCTGTGCATGATTTAAAAGTTACCGACTTCACCGTAAAAGAAGGCGGCGAAGCGATGACGGTGAAAAGCTTTGAGGAGCATCGCTCCGACCAAAGTGTGGCAACCGCCGCTGCTGTTCAAGCCGCAAAGGTAAAACTCGGCCCCAATGTATTCACCAACTACGCGCCCATGCCAGACAGCGGCCCGCTGAATGTTCTTTTGCTGGATGCGTTGAATACGCAGATGGAAAACCAGATGTACGTCCGCCAGCAAATGCTGAAGTATGTTGCCAGCCTGCCTGCAGGTCGCCACGTCGCCATATTCGCATTGACCGATCACCTTATGCTGCTGCAGGGTTTTACCTCAGACCCGGCGCTGTTGAAGGCCGCCATCCAGAAGGGCAAAGCATTCAAGCAGACCGGTGTGCTGCTGCCATCGCAATTGGAGGACCGATATGACCAGAAGGTGATGAGCATAACCAACGAACTCTCTGTACTCTACGGCGACCCCGGGCTATCCCAGCAGGTGGCCAATCTGCAGCAGTTCCAGGCTGAAGTAACCACTGCGCAGACTACGGAGCGCGTGGCCGACACGGTTGCCGCCATGAATGCACTGGCACGGTATCTTTCCGGCATGTCCGGCCGCAAAAACCTCATCTGGTTTTCCGGCTCTTTCCCGCTCAGCATACTGCCGGACACGAATCAGATTGATCCCTTCCGCGCCGACGCCAACTTTGCAGACGACGTGAAGGCCACCGCAGATTTGCTGGCGCGTTCGCAGGTTGCCGTCTATCCGGTGGATGCACGCGGCATCTTCACAGATCCGAATAAGAGTGCCTCGTACGATAGCTCCAGTGATTTGTTTACTTCCAACAGCGGAGCTTTGAATCCAGTCTCGAATGCTGTTCCCAAGTCATTCAGCGCCAGCGCGGGTGCCGAACGTAACCAGACATTCTTCCAGGCGACCGATGAAGAACACAGCACCATGGATATGATTGCCGACCAGACCGGCGGCAAGGCATTCTATAAAACGAATAATCTGAAGGATGCCGTCACTCAGGCCCTCGACAACGGTTCCAACTACTACACCATCACCTACGTGCCCGCAGACCGCAACTGGGACGGCAGCTATCGCAAGGTGAACGTGAGTGTGGACCGCAAGAAGCTGCAGCTTTACTATCGCCACGGCTACTACGCCGACGATCCGCAGAATTCGAAGCGTGGCGAGAAGGTTGTTCCCGTCACACCGATGCAGGTGGCCATGTTGAGCGGTGGCCCCACGCCCATGCAGATTATCTTTACCGCCGCCGTACAGCCCGCGGCATCCACGGAAGACACCGTTCTGCCCAGCAATAAGACCAGCGCCATTGGCATGAAGCCGCCGTATCGCCGCTACACCATTCGCTACGCCGATGATGTGCGCAACATCAGCATGAAGCTAACGCCGGATGGCAATCGCCATGCAACGCTGGAACTGGCGGCGGTCGTGTACAACGCCGAAGGCCGTGCCCTCAATGTGGATAACGGCCGCGTGAGCCTCACGCTGACTCCTGCGAATTATCAGTTGGTGCAGAAGGAAGGTCTGCGTCTGACGCAGCAGATTGACGCGCCCGTCGGCGGTGGAT
>Ga0164297_10004888_pt1 | contig 11778 bp, 15 predicted proteins | sample GEODES058metaG_FD_113539 | JGI IMG/M metagenome (GOLD analysis project Ga0164297, IMG submission 113539) | Dystrophic lake water microbial communities from Trout Bog Lake, Wisconsin, USA - GEODES058 metaG | ecosystem: Environmental > Aquatic > Freshwater > Lake | place: USA: Trout Bog Lake... | reverse complement strand
TCTGTTGTTGCTGTTGTCAAAGGCCCAGGAGCAATTGTATCTACTGGAGCAGTTGTATCTGTTGTTGCTGTTGTCAAAGGCCCAGGAGCAATTGTATCTACTGGAGCAGTTGTATCTGTTGTTGCTGTTGTCAAAGGCCCAGGAGCAATTGTATCTACTGGAGCAGTTGTGTCTGTTGTTGCTGTTGTCAAAGGTCCAGGAACAGTTGTATCTACTGGAGCAGTTGTTGCTGTTGTTAACGGCCCTGCGTCTTGAGCTGGCGGCGGCGCTGTCTGACTTAATATTGTTCCGTTTAATGAATTAACAACCTGCGTTGTGCCGTCGGCAAAGGTTTCAGTAGTTGTACCGTCACCATTATCAATCGCTGTATTCAACGCCGCGGTTGGCTGTGTAAACGTCGGCACGGCGGTAGTTGGTGTAGTTGATGTTGTTGATGCTGCTGTCTTTGTGTCTGGATTTGTAGTTGTTGACTGCAATTCCTGCGGCGCTGTTTGTGCTTGTATTTTTGATGCCGCTGTCAACGCATCAGTTGCAGTTTGTCCACTAGCTAACGCAGCATTATAGGCGTCCTGTGCTTGAGGGCTCATTGCATCAACGCGTGCTTGTATGCCAGCATCTGTTGAATCTTGTGTGCTTAAGCTACTTACAAACTTACTATACTCTTGTGTTAAGTTTGTATTTGCACCTTGTAACGAAGTATTTAAATTAACTACCTGAGTACCAACGGTTGTTAAATCTGTGCTTAACTTTTGTAGCTGGTCGTAGTTAGTTGTTAATGTATCGCTAGCTGTTTGATACTGGGGCAATAACGTATTGTATGTGTTTGCCGCAGAGGTCATTGCGTCTACCTGCTGTTGCAAATACGTTTGATCTGGGTTACTTTTTGCAGCCTCTGTTTCGTAGTTACTCTTTGCTGTGTCATAAGAGTTTACTGTGGTATTTAATTTGTCAGCTAAGTTTTGTGCGTCGGTTTGGTTTTGTTGAACCGTGGCATCTAAACTTTTTGCTTGTGTTTGGGTAGAGTTGTAATTATCTACGGCACTGCTTAAATTGTTTGTTAGACTAGTGACAGTATTGTAGGCATCGCTCAATCCAGCCTTAGCTGATCCATACACTAATGAGTTAGCTATTGCTTGACTTACATCTCCACCGGACACTGCAGCATTTACACCCGCGCCAACAGTTTGCCCAATAATCTTATTGGCTGTTTGGCCCAAATCACTAATTTGACTTTGAGATAGGGCAGAAGACAATGCACCACTAACGGCACCACTCAACGCTCCGGTTAATGGATCTTTGCCCTGCAATACAGCATTAACCATGCCGCCTAAAGATTGTCCTGTCGCAGAAGTCAATGTCTGTGCAACTTCCGGCGGTAAATTCTGCGTAATACCCTGTAAAACTTCAGTAGAATTTAAACCTGATGCTAGTCCTGCGCTTAACCCAGCAACAATACCAGATGTCGCAATTTGACTGACGTCACCACCATTAATTGCCGTTACGGCTGCACCGGATATAGCAGCCGTTGTGGCTGACGATACAGCATTGAACGCTGCGGCATTTAATGCACCAGAACCTAAATCAACTACACCTTCACCAGCGGCCACGGTTAACGCGTCACCCCCCAGTATGCCCGCAGCTGCTATATCACCAAGTCCGCCAGTGGCAAATGTAATAGCAGCCATCTCAATAACCGGTAGTGGGTTTTTAAGAATAGACTGAATAGCATTGCCAATACCACTGACAATGCTACTAAAAGCATTACCAATGTCGCTAAATATCTTATTTATGCCACCCATTATTCAGTCACCGTAATATGTATGCCTGATTTTATAGGTGTAATAGAATAATTTAAACCCGCCTTTTTTAAAAATGGCTCTATGTCTGTTTTAATTGATGTTATTTCTAACGTATGGAGCCCTGCTTTTTGCAGACCAAGGTTAAAATGTTTTAGGCTTTGTACAAATGCCTGCGGTTTATCGGCTGAAAACATAATACCTTCTGCGGTACCGTCCCGATGATTATCAATAAACAACAAGCTATCGTTATGTCGAAGAACCCTGTAGTTAGGCTGCTGAACCATCTTAAGGATTGCAGCGTACGCCTTTTTAGGGTTCATGTTCATCTTATATTTTTTAATATCTCCGGCAATAATGTCGTATTCACTCATTCTGTTTTTAGAGACGTGCGACAACCCACTCGAAGGTGTGGTATTAGATAAAGGTGAAGTATTTGCGGTCATATATTCTATCTCTATTAATGCAAAAAATAGGCAAAAACGCCCTTGTTAATGGCTTGGGCCGTTAATTGCCAACGCTAAATCACTAGCCCACTCTTGCCACGTTTCATAATTTTCCGGCCTTTGTACCGGATACGCACTAAAGGTTGGCAGGCTAACAATATGCGCCGCAATCTGCTGCCAGTTATCTTCTGTTCCCTCCCCAATGGGCTCTTGACCATACAGCAGTATAAAGTTACCATTCCATTCCTCAAACGTCATATAGTTTGGATTTAATGGACACTGCTGAATAATTTTATTCGTCATGGCCTTTCATCACCAAACTCACAAGTAATAATATTACGACCCATCTCAAAGTTGCCGTCAATCTGATTAGACACAAATTGGAGTCGTATCATCCTGTACTCTACACGTAAGTCAATTTTACCAATTGTGTCATCAAAATAATAAGGGCCAGATGTTTGGGAATCAACATCATCGTCGGCAAACTTACGACCTAAGATGTTCATGGCCAGCGTGCCGGTCTGTAAAAAGTTTGGTTCAAAACGGCGTATGTGCATACGACGGTTGACGCCCTGTAAGTTATCACCACCAGGTGTGCCACCAATCCAACTAATATCACTGGTAGTAATGCTTGAATAAATTGCCTCAGTTGTGTTTGCAGTTACCTTATTAACACCAAACTCATGCTGCCAGATATTGTAGCCGCCGCGAACAGAGTATACTTCAGCGCCATAAACAATGGCTGGGTTGAAGTTAATCGAGCAGGTAACTAATGTAACCCCTGGCGTGCCGATGGTTGTGTTGTAAATATTTGTGCTGGTAGTGATTAAATAATTTGTAGCCACTCCATTATTAAAAAACGAGACGTAACTACCCGGGCTAAATAAACCGGTCTGGTTACCGCTTAGATAAAATTGGTTAGCCGCGGGCGCAGCCTGACCCGTTGGTGGAGCAATAATTTGGTACGCCACACTATAAACCGGCGTGTAGTTCCAATCTATCCATATAGGTGTTGGTAATAATTCGGTTGTATAACCACAAGATCTTTGTGCACCAACTGCCGATCCTGCGTCATACCAGATCTTATCTTTTACGTTATAGATAATGGCATCGGTACACTCAGTTGCTGTACCCCGTGGATAAAAAAACCAAATCTCGTTATACCTTGGAACTTTGGTAGCCCAAACTTTTTGACGTTCTACAAAGTTGATGTTATCAAACAACCAGTTTACGTTCTTGTCATTGGCTAGTACCTGCACACCACCACCGGCAAAGATATAAAATCTATCTACACCCATCCAAAAATATGCCCCATCCATCTCAACAATTGCGTTAGATGACATGATAGAGATTTGGCTAGAAACAATGTCGTAGTTCCAATAAATAGGCGCGTTAGCCGCAGTAAACGAAACACGAATTAAACTATCTGTTGCCCAGAATAGACCGGAAGGTGAGTTTGTACCACCACGAACCGGTATACCCTTAATAATTTTAGAACCAGATACGTTTGTCTGGTTTGCTAATGGGCCGTTCCAGTCATATAAATTTTGTGTTGGGTATGTCAGTGTTGTTGTCTGCGTACTGACGTTATTGTTAGCAATGTATCCATGCGACCCATATACAAATATAAATGGATACAAGACACAGACACCACCGTCTACACTAATTGGTTGATATGTTGGGTACTGTCCTGCACTATCCGCAAGTCCCGAGAACGTCCAAGTATCACCATTTGTAGTCGGTGTTATGTTACCAATCAATACCTGTGATGGGACGCCGTTATCAATATTAACTAAGTTATAACCTGGGTGCGCTAGAATTTGTAACTGGCCACCCTGTGAGTTGTATATAGTATCAAACTGCCAATCTAAACGATAGGGCCCATTATTTGGATCTGGGGTAAACACCGGCGCATTTTCAACCCATGCCTGTGTAGAGGACGGTATGGCACCACTAAACCCAACAACAACACCGGATTGACCAGAGTACCCAGATCCAGTCCAGCCGGAATATGAAACACTAGTTGATGTATATGTTGTTGCTGTACCGGATTGTCCAAATATAAACTTAGTACCAACGGGGAAATAATTAACGCCGCCGGAATATCCAGACTGTCCTGAGTAACCAGATATAAACATCTGAGAGCCCGACGTACCAACAGTTAATGGAACCTGTCCAGGCAAAATGTTTGCTGCAAACGGACCACTGCCGAACGCGTAACTTGTGCCGGTTGTGAATACATCTAGTTCTTTATAATTGCCGGCAAAGATATAGTTAACGCCGTTGTATGGCTGAATAATCATACCACGATAAACACCAGTTAGGCTGCTAAATATTTCTTTATAGCCGCCCATTTTTTTAGCACGCTCACGCTGAAAACGGCACCACACACCGTCTGTAAACTCTTCAGTCTCAAAGACAGTTCCGTCTCGCTTTATACCCGCCTTAATGGCAAGCGTATAAATTGAGTTGTATTGAGCTAAGTTGCTGCCATCATCCGCCATTAAAATGTTCCACCAGAGATAATCGTTGCATTTAATCTAGCGTTAACGTTAACCACTGGCGCAGTTGGGTTTGAATTATTGACATCAATAATCTCTGTACCTCCAACTGTGATACCCAATATTCCGGTGCTCTTTAAAAACAGGCCAGTTGTTGAGTCGTTGGAGAATGAGAATGATGGCACACCAGAGCTTCCATTAGACGCGTAATAGATACCGGTTGATGCAGATGTTAGTGAGTATAAGTTAGTTCCATCACTAAGCACCGTTAAAATTTGACCAGCAGATAAAACTAAGGCCGTTGCGGAGCTGCCGGTACATTTAAAGTTAATGTTGTACCCTGTTTGGTTTGTGTTATTAACCAGAACATAAAGCTGTGTGATAGCTGGTAGGGTTACGTTAAGTGTTTGTGTTCTTGTGCCAGACTGAGCAATATAGGTCTGAATGATTGGGGCATAGGCAACAAGGCTTAATGTGTTACCAGAAATATTATCGACGTCGTATGTTGCGGAATTAAATGTAACTGAAGCTGGCGCAACCCAACCAACTGTAATAAATCCACCGCTTACAGAGTCATACATAATAAACCCGGAGTCACCTGGGTTTGTAGCAATTGTTGCACTACCATTAATTAATTCAGGTGATGTAGGGGTGAAATTTAATGTTCCCGTACCACTGTTTCTAAACCCAATATACCAACCAGTACTTAATGACTGCACACTTGGAAGATTTATATTACCAGCACCAGCATTCCAATTATATGTAGCGGCTCTGCTGCTATTAACAATAGATGGCGCTGATGTAATATCAATTACGTTTTGTGTTGTTGCTAACTGACCGTTATATGTTGTTAATCCTAAACCAGCCAGTGTGGCGGCGTCGGCAACAGATGTACCAGCACCAAACGTCACGTTACCCCATGTACCAGCTTGTGTTGTGTTGTTTGTTAAGTAGAAGTATTTAGCTGTACCTACAGGTACGCTAACAGACGCACCACCTAAGTAGTCAGTAATTGTAAACGCATTTGCGCCTAGGTTACGAAAAAGAATATCTGTACCAAGGGCCCCCTGTGAGGCGTCCGGCAGTAAAATAGATAAACCCGTGGCGGTTGCCGCGCAGTCAATAATGCGTGCCGCCACTACCTGCGAACTATTGACCGTAGTTGGCCAGTACAGATTAGTATTTGAACTAAAACTTAATGCTTCATAAGATACGTCCGTCGGTGTTACAACGGTGCCAGTAAACGGTGAGGTATATGTTGGGGTTGTCATGGATTAGGGTTCCTGTACGTTTGTGTTTCTATCAACACGACGCAGGTCGTCTTCTTTCTTGAGCGCGGTGATAGCGTCTGTGTAATATTGTTTCCAGACCGGTAACTTGTCTAGTGCCTTTAAGTAACCTTGCGCTTGCAACAACGTACCAAATAACATCGCCTGCGGTGCTACTGCAGTCCAAAGATTTTGTTGATTTTGGGCATCCAGTGGTTGTATTTCTGCATAATATATAATCTCTACAGGGTAAGATGCATTTGGTAACGGTGCAAACATCCAATTCGAAAAGTCATATTCAGCGTAGTATGTTGGTGCACCTGCACTTGACTCAGATAGATACTGAGACACGTAGTCTTGGCTCCTAAGCAACATAGGCTTGCCGTTAACTTTCATGCTAACCGTTTTTCTCCAGCGAGCAGGTTTGGTTAAGGTTGTTTGATTTGTTGCTAAATTTGTTTCAACTACAACTAACTGAATATACGAACGTAACTCAGCGGCAATAGATGATTCAGTTAGGGCAATCATGCCAGGGATGGCCGCAACAAAGTCTGGATCATTGCGTTCCATATAATCGACAACTTGGTTAACCAACGAATCGAATGTCATAACCACGCTCATTTTATCCACTCACATTCTTTTATATGACTATATTTTGTTTTTCTTTTGCATTCCGGTTTGTTTAACCAGCGCAATAAAGTTATTCGGTTGATGTTTAAATCTCGAACAGCTTTGGCTAAAGAAATATAATACTTACCATTAATTCTACAAGGTTTTTTTAATGGATGATTTTGTTGTAAATGTTCTTTTGCTTCTTTTTTATTTCGGGCTTCAGATATTTTTATACAAGTATCATTTGATCTTTTTTTACCCGTTTGGTCTGGAGGTTTCCCCCCTCCAATTACCAAATTCCATCCGATCAATGGGGTTTTTCTTAATTTATATTCAATTTCGTAACAAAATTTTTCTTTGGATAATAGTATAACTTCTTTAATTAAGTTATCCCACCCATATTTTTTAATAGCATTTTGTAAAATTTTGCTATTTGTTCCAGATTGGTGATCTGCCCAACGTCTTTTTATATCAGTTGAAACACCGATATAACCTTGACTGAACATATCAGTATGGTCTTTATGGCGAATCCAATAGACAGCAGCATTCATCGAGTATAGTAACTATAGTTAGGTTGGAAATATATAGGACTGCGATCCCTATCTTCCTCACTGGCTTGTAAAAATGCTTTTTCCGCCTGTAATTCTAAGTACTGAATGCGTGGCATGTCTACTCCAGGTAATTGCATAGACATGGAATGTGACAACTGTTTTTGAATACAGTTTATCCAACGGTCCGGTACATAGATCTGATTTGTTAACGAACCAACGTCTTGCATTTGAACTTCAACAATCAGCTGGAACATTTGGTAGTTATTATTTGGCACTGGCCATAAATACATTGACGGCTCAATCGTACGATCAAACCAATACTGTAGCGAACGTACAGAAGGAAATTGTTTGTTTGGTAGGTTCCAGTAATCGTCACGATTTAACCGTGCCAATGGGATAACTTGCTGGCTTGTTGAAAATACAATTTGGCGCACAGAGTAGCTTGACGCTACAGTCTCACGCAAACGCCAATAAAGATGTGGCTCGGTTGTTGAAATGTTATAGTATTGCCACTGGTAGTCTGTCATCGTAACAGCTGGGAACTGTTCTTTTAAGAACCAATTAATACCATCGTCACTATACTCAAACGCTAAGTTATATGTTTGTGTTGTGTTCGGTGCGTATGCATTCCAGCCAACGTAATAGACACTCTGTGATTGTTGGTATGTTGATCCGAAGTAATTTTCGTAACCTAAAGTAGACGCCACAGTTGCTAGTGTGGGGCTTAGATCAAACGCCGCTGGCGATGTGGGATTATCTGTCGGTAAGTAAGAAGATGCCTGGATGTTTTGAATATAAACCCAGTTAGCCTCACGAACATCAATTGTAGTCTTTGGTAGCACTAATTGCTGTTGTTGTGTTGTGGCACCATACAGTTGGTTCTCAAGCAGCCAAAGGTTAACGCCGCGATTAGATAGGTTTTGTAGGTTATAAAACAGTGCTTGTCTGCCAGCGTTGACATATTCGGGCGTCATTTCTTCTGCCGTCTTACCAGCATCACGAAAAGCATAAGAAAGTAACTGGTCAACATTAATCGTTGTCTGACCAGTTGTATTAGAATAAGCCAAGGTTATCTCCCGCGGCCAGCGGCTCGCTTAGTTACTTTTTGTGGTAATTTTTCTTTTGCAGGGCCGGCCTTAACAAACTCTTTGCCAACCTTTTTGGGTATTCCTATTGTGCTCTTGCCAGCAGCAGCCGCGTACATTGCAGCTTGCTGATCCTTAGATTTGTAAGGCATATTATTGGCCTAAGTTTGGTTGACCCATTGGTGGGTTTGGCATTGGAGCTGTTTGCGGCATTGGTGCTTGTGGCATTGGAGCCTGCGGTAATTGGCCGGGCATACCCGCAGCCTGTAATTGGCTAGGAGGCATTTGCTGCATTAACTGTCTTTGCATGTCAGGGGACAATGTCGCCATACCAGCCTGCATACGTTTTTTGCGCTCCATTTCGGCATTGGCCATCGGGCCAGTTAATCCACCAACTTGAAAATTCTTGACCGTATTGTCACCCTTACCTGCTGCGCTTTTAACTGTTAACTCTTTAGTCTTTGACTCAACTTTTTTAAGTTTGTCTGCGTCGCCAGCCTTCATCTTGTTTGTCTTGGATACATCAGAGCCCTTAAATGCTGGATTGTCTGCTGCCTTAGACGGTGCGTCCGCCTTTTTGTCGCCGGTTGGTTTAACCTTCTCCATCTTAACAGCGTCGCCTGCAGGCTTAGATTTTTCCTTGGCAACGTCGCTACCAGCGCGTCCACCTTCTTTAATCATCTTGGGCTTCATCTTTTTAGCAGACTCAATGCTCTCGATGTCTTTGTCTGTCTTCTTGGCGCCGTATACACCGCCGCCGTCCTTATATTTCTTTACGGTGCCCTTTTCTTTTTTAGAACGACCGCCTTTTTTTAATTTAATTTCTGTGGGCTCTTTGTCGTGTTCGGCTTCGTCATGCTGCTTAAAGGCCTTCTTAATCATAGCCTTGTCTTGCTTCTCGTCGTCAACCTCACCGCCCTTTTTGTATGCCTTACCGCCACCACACATCTCTTTTTCAGTTTTAGCGTGGCCGCCTTCTTTAAAGCAAGCCATTTTAGGTAATGATTTAAATCCGTCCATTTTTGTATCCTCGAGGTTATTATTGTTAAATAGGATGATCAGTCCTTATACTTATTAATGCACAAAAACTAGATTTTAAGCCCTAGATGTCTTGCAAAAACAGCTGTTTTTCTTTAATTCTTCTTGGGAGCAAGATAGATGGCTTAACCCAATCCAAAAAATGATCGGCTGCGGTGTTGTAGTCACCTTCGTTTAGGTGACGAACTACAGATGAAGTTTTGAAATGTTCTTCACCAATGTTGTAACAGAGGCTCGCTAGGGCGTCGTATTGGTTCTGGGTAAGGCTAACCCTCACCGAAGTTGTGATCGCTTCGTCACACCACTTTAAATCGCTTCTAAACAGCTCGTCCACCTGTTCGTCTGTTAATATGACGTGTAATAGGTACTGTTCGGTTGGTTTGATGAGGTGCCCGACTCCAATGGTCCAAAGACCCCTAGAATCTTTGTACGCTTTGTGGCGTTTCCCCTCAAATTCCTCAATTGTGCTCAGTGTTGATTCTGTAATTGCCACGATGGCTGTCTCCAATGTTTGAAAATATGACGGAAATCTGGCGAAGAGTATGCACGTACATATAGATATGCACACAAGAATACGTTTTAGCATGGTAGTTATCTAGCGTTTTCGAAGGCTTGTAGGTCGATTAGCTGTTGTGCTACTTTGAGGTACTTGGCGTTGTTTTCGGCAGCGACACTGAGGATGGTAGCAATGTCAACGGCGGAGGTGGCTCCATCAGTGCTGCTGGGGGTCGAGGCCTCTCCAACTGCACTGGCGTCGTACACCCGAACAAAGCCACTACTAATAGCGCAAGTAGCGTTGCTATCAGTGCGTACCGCACTAGAAATTTGTTTTTGTAGACTGGCGTTGACAGATCCCAGCTTGTCAATTTGTTTGATATAGTTAGCAACAATTTCGTCACCCTTTCGTTGAATGTCATTTATCTTCTTTTCCGCCAAAATGTTGGCATGTTCTATTTTAGCAACATAGTAGTCAGATGTCCAGCTATATGAAAAATAGCCAGATAGGATGGCAGAGGTTGCTGCAACGATAAGGTAGATGTAGATACTACTGATCAAGTTTTTGAACATTGTCTTTCTGCGTAGCGGCCTTTCCTCCGATTAATACACCAGCACCACCGAGAAGCGTACCCATTCCCATGCCGTACTCAGACGGCTGGAATGCGTGGTTGGTGATAACGTGGGCAATACCTAAACCGATAAAGGATAGAATTGCTAGGAAAGATGACACCCTAGCAATACACCAAGTGCGGTTGTCGTCCTCAGTGAATAGGTCTAAAAAGAATCGTTTCATTTTTCTTGTAGTTTGTCTAGCTTGTCTTCTACCCTATGGATGGCTTTAAGAACCTCTTCCCAACGTGCTGTAAAGTCTTCCTTGTGCATGTAGTTTTCAGCTAAGTGTGTACGCAGGTCATGTAAATCGTTTTTAAGATCTTGAACTGCGGTCCAGAGTTCTTTACAGAACCAACCGATTGCCACACAGATAAGGGGAAGTACTGTGTTAATGAGTGTCTGGATGTCCATATTATTTTGCAGTCTCTTTAATTAAACGTTCAGCAGCCTGGTCAATTGCCATCTGAATAATAGGACTTGGATTTTTTGTAGGCTCTTGTGTTACAATTGGCTCCGGAGCTGGTACAACAGCAACGGGCTCCTCTTTTGTTTCCTTAAGTTCAGCCTCAATAGCTTCTAATTTTTCTTCAATTTGGTCTAAATTTGACATTGTAGTTCCTTGGTTGGGTTAATCACAGCAGTAGATGTTTCTCGATCAATATTCAATTCACCGTGGCAGATAATATTCCAGTCACCACCCTCTTGTTCACTTTCAGATACTACATTAATTTTAACGTGTTTAAACAGGTATTCTTTGTCATTTTCAAATACACGCCAAACATGATTTACAGTACCTCTACCTTCCATGCCTCGTGACTTGTTAAACCGTATACGGTACTTGTTCATATTACTTCTGCGGAAGGTTTACAAGTTGTCTGCGTTGCTTGATTAGGTGCTAATGAAATATTAAAATGCACGAATCGCATCGGTTTTTTTGACATATGCCGTGTAAACGAATGTGGCAACCATGCATTTGTAAGTATTAAACTACCTTCTTTTGGTTCAAAATTAACGATATTGCTTGCGGGAGTGTGGGAATTTACATTCTCTTCATACACTCCGCCTTGCACTTTCCCCGCTTTTGGGTCATGGAATAAAACCCTTGAGCAATCTTTTGGGCAGTCTAAGAAATAAAAACCAACAATTTGCGATCCTGCACCATGTACATGTTGTTCCATCAATGAGTGCTTGTAGTGTTCTTGACACCACATTTCTGTAAAGTAAGTGCCTAAATCTTTTACGTTGTACCCTTGGTCTGCCAATATATCCCAGCCCACTTGAGCAACAAAATTAGCAAAATCTAATACCCTTGGATCAAAATTAATATTTCCTGTCATATGCACAGGGTATACATCGTTTAACTTCTTTTCT
>Ga0164297_10004885_pt1 | contig 11783 bp, 10 predicted proteins | sample GEODES058metaG_FD_113539 | JGI IMG/M metagenome (GOLD analysis project Ga0164297, IMG submission 113539) | Dystrophic lake water microbial communities from Trout Bog Lake, Wisconsin, USA - GEODES058 metaG | ecosystem: Environmental > Aquatic > Freshwater > Lake | place: USA: Trout Bog Lake... | reverse complement strand
TGTTCGATTTGAATACAACCATTAAATCATTTAAAGAAGGATTAAATCCAAGAAAAAATCTTAGTCGTTCAAATAGATTTTTGCTAGATTAATAAATTAAGTTACTATTTTTATATTATGACTTACACGAATTGAACTCATATTAAAAAGGTTGTAAAAATATAATAACTATATTCATTTAAGCAGATATTGGCTTAAGGGTTAGTAGCGTCCATCAACTTTTATCGGATTTAAATTGCTTGGCTATCGGTGAAGCGGGAGGTTTTCATAGAATTTCTTTTAAATCAAACAACTTAGAAATTCTACTTTTAAGTCAGGTTAAGGGGTGGGGGGATTACCAGTTCACCATGCCAAAACTTAGTATCACCAGGGTTGTAATGTTGGTTTTTTACGCCATACATATATTTTTTATGACGAAGCCACTGAAGACACCCTAAATTATTACCTCTGAATAATCTCATCCATAATTCTGAATTACCAGAAGTAGTTATTAAATACTTACACTTTGACATTACTATAACTGAGGCAGTGAAATTCATGACCTCGCTCAATTTACAGTGGTAATCATCCTGAATGACAAAGCAGTTCTCCCCCAATAATATTCGTGCCTTATTGATAAATTTAATCTCATCGGATAGCAAGAGAAACTGAATATTTGGAAATTTATTCTTTAATAATAGGGCTTTATTAAGAATTTCAATTATTTCAGGTTGAATCGTTTCAATTGATTTATCAGAGCCTCTATAACGTATTCCACATGTATTGGAATAATTAATAGAGAGTGATTGCTCTATATGCCGAATCTTTTTTTTAACAACATTAGATGGTGTAAAGTATTTCTCGATAAACGGCGAAATATTTTCATAGTTTATATTTTCATAGTTTAAAAACTGCTCATCACTGCTGAATGTACTAAGGTATTTCAAACTAATATCCCAGGCTAGATTCAATTCATTATTTTGGATAAAAAAATTGCTTGAAATATCATCCGATGGTATTTCTTTATACTGCTGAAATTGCTTTGAACAATCAATATTTATTGGGGGCTTTTGAAAATTACTATAGTAATTCAATATGGCCTCTAAGCGTATTGTGTAGCAGGAAAAACACCCAGCAGTATGATTCACAATAATAGAGGCCCCCTTAAATTCATAATGAGGTAGTGGCGGTGCGGGGGGGGGGGATAGTACTTTGTAAAGTGCAATGTATATATCCAGAAAAAAATTTCCTATAAAAGGAATGCCTTTTATAAATGCCTTTGTTTTAATTATGTATTTTTTTAACATTAGATAATTTGATAATGCAAAACTATTAAGCATTAAGCTTGTTTTGATAATACTTTAATATTTTAGAAGTTTCGAAGGCTGCTTCGGATTTGAGATTAGTAGAAATTCCCCCTGGATTGTTATAGTAAACGGTGACAATATCATCGATTTTCATAAAAGAATGATTATCAAAAGCGGCTCTTAGCCAAAATTCCCAGTCTCCTGCAGATTTATATTGAGTATCAAAATAACCAATCTTTTGATGTAAAGATCGTCTCCACATTGGAGCGTTATGAGGGAAATTATATTTCAGAAGATTATATTTACTTGCTTCCGAGGTGAAATTAGTTTTTAGATTTGCATTAGATATTACATCAAATGATAGATTTTCCATGAAAGAGTAGAAAACATCGGTATAGACTATATCTATTTTGGGGTTAGATATGAGGGCATTAATCTTTACCTCTAATGCATCATTCCTATGGAGATCGTCAAGATTTGCGTTTGTAATAAAATCCGAATCAGATTCTTTGATGGCTATATTCCAGGCATCGTATATACCTAATCTTTCTTCCAGTTTTATATAGCGGATATTAGGGAAGCGATGAATATATTTATCAATGATCTCAAATTCATTATCAGGCGAATTAGCGTCCACTATGATCAAGGAACATTGACTAAAAATAGTTTGCTCAGTGATGTTTTTTAAGAATTGACGAATATACTTACCCCCTTTATATAAAGAAGTAATAATAGCTAAAGTATGCTTGGCGTTATTTTTTATTACGCTATTGCTAGAGGTAACCTCCAGTTTTGAAAATTGTTGTTGATTTAGTTGCGTATTAACAGATTCAGCTACGGATCTATACCATTTAAGTAAATCTGATGGCCTTATTGGTTTTTCCTCTCCAGCAATAAAATTAGTTAACCCTAAAATTTCACGCCGATTATATTCAATACTATAGATTTCTTTTTCAAGCTCATCACATTTTTGTCTTAATCGATTAACTGGAGGAAGTAAGAAACAAAATAAATTCTTTAGGGTATTTCTTAAGTAATTAGAGTCAAAAATATCATTTATTTTCATAGTTTGATTATATTAATTTTAGGGAGTAACGTTGTTTAATAAGTATAAAAATATCTATAAAAATTAGACATTTTCGCCTAAAAATTTCTTTGTTACCTTCAAATATATTTAATTAAAATTGTGATTTTAATTAAATATATTGAATAAAAATAATTTTATGTTCTCAATTTTATTATTTTCAGGAATATTGGACGCATTAAACCAATGTTTCTTTAGAACTGATAAATACTTTTCATTATCTTTATCTAGCTCGATAATATATTCAATCATATCCTCTGTGGAGTGGAAGTCATAAAAGTTAACAAATGACTGAGTATTAAACTCCCTATTTACTACCGGATTCCCCCAATACAAAGGAATGCTATTTACAGTCATTGGGTCTTTAATCTTTTCAGTGGTGTAGCCAGGATGTTGAAGTCTATAAGAACTATTTTCAAAGGCAATTGAAAATTTGTATTCAGATTGAAATCTTTTTTTATCAGTAACAATATATCCAATATTATTCATCCATTGCCCACCACAGTCAACTTTCTTATATTTAGAAAGTTTATTTACAAAATCATTTCTTTCTTGACAGTTACCGTTTGATGCAACAAAATTACAAAATTTTCGATTCGCCATAGATTCATCTATCACTTTTTCTCTTTCTAGTTCGTAATAGGCATCGTCTAATAAGTAAATGGGGAATCTATAATTTCTCACATCATCTAAATAATCAAATGAAAATGACCAGTCGCAGTAATCAAGAGGTGGTGGAAAATTTTCACCAGTGTAAAATATTTTTTTACATTTAAATTTTCTATGTTGGTTACCAAATACAGAAAAGAAAATGTAATCAGGGGTTTTTGATAATTCCACATCAAATTTAATTCTTAATAGTTTGCAAAAATAGTTATTTTCTCTATCAAAACCTGGCCAAAAATCAGTAAAGTTAATTTTAATTTTTTTCTGCATACATTAACGCAATACGCCACTCTGATGAAAATTTTTTGTAAGATATTGCTTAAAGAAATTTTAAGGTTACTAAGGTTTAAGATCTTTATTTATTACTTTTACACATTACATTGATTTTACAAGATCTTTTAAAGTCTACAAATATGATTACTTGGTTACAAATGGAGTTTGTTTCATCTTTAGTATGAATTTTCGCTTAGAAATAATCGCCAAAAAGTGAAGCTCCATTGCATACTATATTTCCCCCATATTTTTTACTGAGCATTGCAAAGCCTGAATAAAAACAAGAGTATATACATTCGAAACTAAAAGGATACTTTATAACAGTTAGATGTTAATCAATTTTGAATAGATATGGTGTAATAGGGAGTAGTAAGCGTTAATTAAAAATTAACATGGTAAGGTAATGCCAAATCTAAATTATAAATAATCGAATACCTTAAATTATTTAGATTTTTTATCTATTAATCTTTGATACAGAGCGGCATAGCTTTTGTTCATTTTATCTGCAGTAAATAATTCTTCAAACCGAATAGAAGCCCTGAGCCCCATTTTTGATGCGACCATAGGATTATTCCACAAATAAATCATTGCAATACTTAAATATTCAGGGGATGACGGCGGCACTACAATGCCAGTTACTTGGTCGCTATTAACGAACGAAGTTCCTGTACCAATCTCGCTAGAAATCAATGGTTTACCAAACATAGCACCCTCCAATAATGATATTCCAAATGCCTCTGAACGTAAATGAGATGGAAATACTAATGAGTACGATAAGTTCAAAATTGCAACTTTATCCACATCAGATACTTGGCCTAAAAAAGTTATATTTTTTAGGCCAAGAGATGTGGCTTGAGCTTTTAATTCATTTTCGATTGGGCCAGAGCCAATAATGACTGTGGGTAGATCCCTCAGAGCTAATGCTTCTAGCAGAATATGCAAACCTTTGTAGTAACGAAGTACCCCTATAAATAGAAAAAATTTATCACCTAAAATTTCTTTCCAATATTGAGACCGTTCAAGATTGATAGGGGGGTAAAGATTTTTATCTAGTCCAATTGGTATGACTTCAGTTTTATTTTTAAAATTTTTCAAAACATCACTAGTAACTCTGTAATTTGGAGATGTCGCCACAATCGTATCGACACTTTCCAAAAACTTATTTTGAAGTGGTCTGTAAAGTTTTACAAGATTTTTTTGCCTTATGATATCCGAGTGATAGGTAACTAAAGAGGGTTTTTGGTGATTGATAACAAAATGAACTAAGTCCATAAAGGGCCAAGGAAAGTGATAATGAACAATATCTGCCTTTTTAACTAGCGCATTAAATTGCCAAAATGCGCTTAGAGAAAAATCTGTAGAGGCAATTTTTAAATTACTACGACACCGATAAACTTGATGCCCAGTAAATTCAATTACTCTTTCAACTTTTTTTGGAGATAGGGAAAAAACAGTAGAATCTATCTCAAATTTTTGTGATCCGCTAGCTAGTTGAAAAATAACCTGCTCAATTCCACCAAAGCTTTCAGGGTAATAGGTCTTATAAAAATGAAGTACCTTCATCTAGTTGTAGCACATTCGAAGCTCACGTAGATCTAAAGCCTCTTCACACGTATTAATATTGTTAGCATCGTAATAATTTCAAAAAATGATAGTTTATAAAAAAGATAGTAAATTTTATGAACATTATGAATATAGGAAAAAAGTAGAAATTGCTTAAAAGAGGTAAACCAATTTATGTAACGTATAAGGTGATATGACTCGTAATAAAAAGATATTTTATCACTCATCCTAAATCCAGATTAATTTACTTTTCTTATTCGACTATTGATTTAAAAGACAATAGAAATTGCTCTGTAGAGAATTGTCCTGCACGATGTTTACATGATTCACGCATCTGAATAGCGACCTCTTTAGTTAGTTGCTGCACTGCCGAAGCAATAGCTTCTGGTGACGGATTAGGGGCGAGCAGAATACCGGTTTGCCCATTGATTATAGTTTCTAAAAGTCCTCCCTCAGCAACTCCAATAACTGGCCTTCCCGCAGCCATTGCTTCAACCGCAGACATACCAAAATCCTCATCTAAAGGTATGTATATTACCGCAATAGCACGCCCTACTAGATCTGCCAATTCATTATCATTAATCCAATTAGTAAAATGAATATTAGAAGCTCCTTTGGCTAACAATTTGAGCCTATTAAATTCCGAACCACCGGATGCAACCACAAGCTTGCGATCAGGCATATTTAAAAACGCACGGATAATTTGATCGACTCTCTTGGGTTTTTCTAACCTTCCAACGGAGAGGTAATAGTCGCCTTCACCGTGATGGATAAAATGTTTTATCGAAATTGGTGGATAGATTACCTTTGCGATCAAACCGGTTTGACTATACAAGCGCTTTTGTATGTGAACTGAATTAGTAATAATTAGATCCATTCGTTTTAGAGCAATAAGATATCTTTTTCGATAGTAGGCAATCATTATTCTCACCAATGGTCGAAAAGGAGGTATTACTCGCCCTAAATATTTTTCTTCAAGGTCAAATGCAAATCTTGGAGGTGTATGACAGTAATAAATACGTTTACCCGTTAATTGATGGTTGACAGCTAACGGTGCATAAATACCGCTGTATATTACGCAATTTGCATGTCGTATTAATAATTGATTTAGACTAAAAACAATTAATGCACGCGGTATACGGGGAAAGCATCTTATCAAGAATCCAGCTGTAATTTGACAATGCAGTCCGTGTAATTCGCCACTGTTGGAAAAATCTCGGTATATTCCAGAAACCCCAAGCCCAAAATCTTTAAGCCCTCGAGTCAGATTAATCACCAGTCGTTCAGCTCCACCATTTACTTGTAAATAGTCATGTAATACCCAATTTTTCAACTTAGGAATCAATTAGTCACTCTATCTATTTGTTCTAGATTCAATAATAAAGATATAGTTACTGTGTAAGATTTATAAAATTTGTCAATTGCAATAGGACAAAAATTTATCAAGTGACGTAAAAAAATCAGTCTAATATGCAAATTGAATTTCTGTGCTGTTAGCACATGAGAGTAAAACCAAGTAAAAAATGATAGCAGCATAAATAAACTTAATAAGTTAAACGCCAACTGCAAAGCTGAAGAAATAAAATAAATTGCCATCATAGTAATCCATAACTCTCACGACAAAGCGCCTCTCCATTTTTAGAAATATGCTCTGCTAAAACTGGATCATTAGCCAACAATGCGATAGCATCAGCGAACTGACTGGGAGTTTCTGCAACGAGATAGTGGGTACCTGCTGTTGCACTTATCCCACGCATTCCATGTCGAGTAGATACTAACGGACGTCGATAAGAAAAAGCTTCGATTGATTTTAGCTTAGTTCCTCCACCCGACCTTAACGGTACGATAATAATTTGAGCAGCAGAATAAAATGTATCAAGTCTTTCCACATCTGGGAAAAAATCAACTCGTGATGCATTTTCCAATAATTTGGTCAATGAAGGAGATGCATTTCGACCTATCACGCATAATTTCCAAGGATGTTTTAAGCGCTTCTCAATTTCTGGTTGAATTTTATTGAGGAGATATAAAATAGCATCTTCATTCGGAGGGTAATTCAATGTACCAACAAAAAGTATCCTTAAAATGTCAGATGGACTCGGATTACTTATATCCTTTAAGTCAGGAAGGGGGATGCGATTTGGTCTTTCTTTAACATTCGGAATTATGCGCATCTTTAGATAAAAACTGTCTTTAGCTGAGGCAAGCCATACTATGCTATAGCATCTAGCAATAAAGAGTTCAAGCAAAAGATACTGAATTGCGGAGGCTATCCAGCGGATTGATTCCCGATAACGTTTCATTCGTATTAGACTCCCTGCCACGCTGATTCGAGTAAATGATTCAAGATCATCCATATCTAGCTCTAGTTTGGCCGATGGATAATATTTCGCAATTACTTGCCCTAGTTCGTGCATATAAAATCGAAAAACGACTATTCGGCTAACATGCTTTTTGGGTAGTTCAGAAATAGGATAATCGAGTACAGAATTATTAATTGGATAATGCCAGTCGACAATAACTTTTCGAAAAAATAAACAAATCGGCGGAAAAAGTACCCCAAGAATCCTTAATAGTTTAGGCGTGTTAAATGTTTTAGTTTGAACCGACCAAACTCCTTCTGCGGGATAATTTACAGGGACTATTGGCATTTCCGTATCGCCCGCCAATAACACATAGACTTTATGTGTGCGATTTAAATCATTAAGCCAAGACCAAGCGCGAAAAGAACGTCCAGATTGGCCGGGTAATGGTAAAACAGGCGTCACCAAAATTGCAATAGGAAGATTGTTTAACACGTATGATCCTTTAAAAGATCCACTCCACATTCATCGAAGAATTGAAAGCACACCACAAGATGGGTTTATTTAGGCGCATTAGACTAAGTTTTGGGAAGCATCTTCAGTCAATGTGACTCAATTATCTCGCATAAAAGAAAGAGAAAGTAAAAATTTTCCACTTTAATTTGATTCATTTTTAATCTAAAAGATTTATAAACTTAGGGGCCCAAAAATTTAAGTAGCATATAAAATTCAAGGGAATGGCTCGAAAAATATTGTTGTCCCATAATACTTTTTTTTGGGGATGCAATTAATTAGAGTTTTTAATATGGAAAAAATATATTCCTATACAAAAGCCTTTGATCAATCCAATTAAACGCGCAGCAAATGCTAAACTTCGCCAGCCGCGCAAAGTAAATATTTGTATCATGGCTGAAAAAATCGTTCTAATTCCCCAGTAAAACATATGAAGCTGCAGGTTTTTTGCAATCAATGCACCATCTCCCAAAGCATACTGATAGAACCGCCCGACTGCCCATCGATTCCATGGAGGAATTTTAGTCGGATGACGCATACGGACTAGTGGACTGTAGCACGCCTTCATGTCGTTAAACTCTGCAAACAGTCTATTCATAAGATCTATGCCCTCTGCTGCTGGAAATGGAGAGCCAGGACCAAAGTGTTCGTCAAATCCTTTAGTTTGAAGAAAGGCATCGCGACGAACAAAGAGTGTCGCTTCAGTCAAGCAACCAAACATAGTCCAACAATTAAAATTAACCGGATGTTGCCTCCATCGTAAAATGTTCGGCGATCCTAGCATATCAACCGTTTGTCCAGAGATTACATATACCTGTGAATCACATGCAATTCGTTCAACTTCAACAAGGACCTCAGGAAATAATTGACAGTCATCATCAGGGAATCCAACCCAACGTCCTCGCGCCAGCTTTGCTCCTAAATTACGTGCTCTACTAGCACAACGAAATAATACTTGTTTGTGGGTAATAGTAAGCAGATCAGAAAAACGAGCTATTACCTCAACTAATCGATTATCCTGATTTTGGTCAATTACAATTACTTCGAAATTCGGACCTAATTGCAACTCTAATAAGCTAGTAAGACAGTATTCAAGATCTCCATCATCATTTAAAGTTGCAATAATAAAAGAGTATTGAAATTCGGTAGAGTTAATCATGATTGTAATTTGTAAGGTGATTATGCTGAATGGATTGTTGCTAAACAGTTAGCCCTATCAGATTAAGTAACGAATTTTGTATGCAGCAGATTAAAAGACCACATTTGATTTCCAAAGTCTTGATTATAGGTTTAATTGCCTAATTGCAGTCTTTTTTATCGCAAACTTGGATGTAATCAAAATGATTAATAGGTCTTATGAGGTATTTCAAGGGCATGCAGTTAAAAATTAAACAAATTATAGATTTATGTTCAGAAAATCTATATTAGCGTTGAAAAGCTCCTTTTGAAACACTGACAAAAATTGATATTGTTTGAGATAGTCAATACATTGATTAACCTATCACTAAAGCCATGATAAAGTGGCTTTAGTTTTGGTCTTCCCAGCACGACTCGAACGAGTGATCCAGGGCTTAGAAGGCGCAAAAATCTAATAAAACAATAAACTAATAATTAGATAATTTCGAACTTTTGGCTTGTCTAATGTGGTTTGAATTGCGGAGTATGGTGGCGTTGAGAGCTTGGTGATTGGAGTTAACAACTAGTTGAGTGAACAATAGTATCCAGTTACTTCCAATATTCCTTCTCGGAATTTACAGAAAAAGAATAAAGGACACTAGGATCATTTCAGCTTTGAAAATCTTCTAACCTCTATCCAGGTAGGGCTTCATTTACGAGAAAGTTTGAAATTTTATTTTTAACTAATTAAGTTATCTTCTATCAGTTTCATGAACCTAAGTACAGATAATTAGCCAAAAGCAATCTATCATAATCTAATGATAAGACATGGATACTATTCTTAATCGTAGAACTAAACGACACCAGTTCATTTTATTCCCCAGAATAACGGCAGTTGACTTTATAGGTAAAATACTATTAATTAAGATATTAACTGCCAATTTAAAACTTGACATTAATTAAATTCAACTCAATTTTTAGATATAAATTTTTTCTACAATGGTAAATCACAATTGGATATTTTTGTAATTAGTTTAGAAAAATCCTTAGATCGAAGGGCCTTAATTCAAAATGAGATGGACAGGCTAGATTTACATTTTTCTTTTTTTAAGGCAGTTGATGGGGCAGTAATAAATCCTAATTTTCAAAAGCAAATGGAAAAATTAAGATATCAGGCATATAAGAATATAAGTAAATTACGGGATTTAATTGAAGTAGTCCCCGGCGAAGTTGGTTGTGCTCTCTCCCATATAAAAATTTATTCACATATCGTAAAAAACAATATTCCTATTGCGTTGATTTTAGAGGATGATAGTGAAATAAATGCCGATCTAAAAAAAATTATTCAAGACCCTCTTTTATTAGAACTTGCAAAAAAAAATATCTTCGAAGTTCTAAATTTAGCTTGTGTGTCAGCTTCACGTAAACCTGTATTAAGATTTCTTGGAAGAGTCAGAATTTCTAATAATCAAATTATTGGTAAACCTGCTCAGACAATCGCTGGAACAAGCTGTTATTTGTTAACTTTAAATGGTGCAAAGAAGTTACTTGATGTCTCAATACCTCCTCGTTATGTTGCAGATCAACTTCTGGCAAATACTGAATACTTCGGTATAAAACTTTTAACAATTAAAAGTGCTATTGTTTACCAAAAATTATTTTTAACAAGTACGATACTTAGAGTAGCTAAGAACAGCCAAGTAGAAAAAAGAAGAAACAAATCTTTTTATAAAAAATTCCTCAACTTGCCAACAATAACTTTTAATATTGCAAAAGAAATTCTCAACTTGATTCAAAAATTTCTTAACAGCTTCACTTTTCTTAATCTATTCACTTTGCTAGTGGCCCAACTTGGTTTAATAAAATACTACGATCATAGCTTTTTAGCTATAGAAAAAATATCCTTCAATATAGATCATTCAGATGATATAAGAGCTTTAATTGATCAACTTTAATTACTTAAATTAAATTACAGCGTAGATTTTTGTTAACGTAACTTGACGCTAACCGTCAAACACAGTCTGAAAAGGATTTTCAACGGCAACTCCAATCCTAACCGAGTAAGTAAGTAAAGGTTGATTAATCTGGAATTGCAATCGCCGCAATGGAATAAAGTTGGATAAATAATGTAGCAAGTTTGTGCTCGGCACAAAATGTAAACCATGTGTCCGGTACAGGCCCTGATAAATTTGGTAGGACGGACGAGATTTTTTGAGCGTTCTGTAGGATTTAATGCTTAAACCTCCAAAGCCTTCCTTAAATAAGGATCAATATCAGCCTGATTAAGTAGCCAATGACGGTAGTCGCTGGGAACATCCGTTAATAATTGACCTTTATATTTCCCAAATGGCATGACCTTTGGTATTCGTGATAGTTCAGATTCCTTCCACAAATCCTCTACCGTGCAAATTCCCAGTTGCTGGCAGATATGACCAACTATCAAGCTGCAAATCATTACATCTGACTCTGCACTGTGTACATTCTTTAATAACTCTCTAGCTGAAGCTCGCTCTAAATAATAGACTAGTGCGCTTTGATTATAGCTATCTAAATCAGGCCATAATTTTCTAGATAAAGCTAGCGTGCAAACTCGCTTGATGTCAGGACAGCCCACAGCAGACCAATCAAAATCCACATTGTGTCCAATCATGTACTCACAGTCATCAGGCAAACGAAATGAACTACTAGGTGGGCAATCAACCAATTCCTCATCCATGATGTGATGGGTAGCTAGTGCACCTAGGGTAATGGGTTTACCAGGGTTATAACGCTGTACAAAAGGGTTTGTAACGGTAAAGGGTTCAATGGATTCAAGCTCAACCCAAGCGGCTTCAATTAATACGGGTTCTTTAATGCCTGTAGCTTCGGTATCAAAAATAATGGTTTTGGACATAGGTAATGGGGTTAGTGGTTATGGATGTCATTATGAGCGTTACTTAAAGTAACGCTTAGAAAGTATCTGTATTGCAGCTCGCATAG
>Ga0164297_10004880_pt1 | contig 11798 bp, 4 predicted proteins | sample GEODES058metaG_FD_113539 | JGI IMG/M metagenome (GOLD analysis project Ga0164297, IMG submission 113539) | Dystrophic lake water microbial communities from Trout Bog Lake, Wisconsin, USA - GEODES058 metaG | ecosystem: Environmental > Aquatic > Freshwater > Lake | place: USA: Trout Bog Lake... | reverse complement strand
TATGCAGAATATCAATGGGTTGTTGATCAAGGTAATGGATTCTGGATACAAATTGCACAACTATAAAGAGATAAAATAACATGGCAACATTAGGCTTTCCGACATCACCATACCCAGGACAAACATATACATTAGGTAATGTAACTTATGTTTGGAATGGACAAGTTTGGTCAATATATTCTCAAAATACTACAGTTGCAACTTTAACTGCAACTCAAGTTCAAGTAGTTAATACTAGTTATATTAATGGCGCTCAAATTATCACAACTGCTACATTAAATCAGTTTATTACACAGGGTATTACTACAGTATTTGCTGGTACAGATACAGTTGCATACATATCAGGAAACACGTTATATGTTTGGAACACTAGTACTTTCCAATCAGTTAGCTCTAGGGGAAGTAGTACCAATCAAATAATTACAATCACTAATACAACCAATTCCACAAGTACTAATAGTGGAGCGTTATCCATTGCAGGGGGTGTTGGTATTGGACAAGATTTATGGATTGGCGGTAGAATCTTCTCTGCTGGTAATAATGTATTGACAACTTCTAGTTTTTATAATCAAATTGAATCTGGTCAAGATATTTTAATCACAGCTACCATTGCAGGAGTTGTGTTTATCAGTGATATTAGTACGTTAGAAAGTGTTACTGGACGAGGAGCATACACTGATCACCCAATAACATTAACTAGTAACATTGCTTCCACTGGTACACAAAGTGGAGCACTAGTTGTACAAGGTGGTATAGGTGTTACTGGAAATATTAATGTAGGAAGTAGTGAATTTAGTTCTGGGCAAATAGTAATAAATACTACTGCAACCACAGTTATAGATTCGTATCCGTACACATTTTTTAGGTCTGCAAAATATTTGGTACAGATTGAGTCAGGCTTGGGGTATGGAGCAGCGTTTGAGACTATTGAAATTTTGTTGTTAGTTGATAATTTAGGTACAGTATATGCAACAGAATATGCGGTACTTGCTTCTAATGGTGAGCTAGGGGATTTTTCAGCAGATGTAACAGGAGGAAATACGGTTAATTTATATTTTACACCAAATACAGCTGCGGTGACAACAATTAAATTTTTTAGAACAACGATAGCATTCTAAACGTAACACAATATAATGGCAACACTACTTAATAAAGATTTCATAACACGAGCAGGCCTTAGAGTTGAAGGTACTACAATAGTATCTAGCTCAACAAATAACACAGGCTCAGTACAAATTAATTCGGGTATTGCTGTTGCTGGTAATATGATTGTTGGCAGTACTGCTACATTTTACGGCCCAACAACAATATACAGTTCATTAAATGTTGCTGGCGTTGTTTCTGCTACAAATTTTTATGGTCTTATAAGTACAGCAACTAATATTGCCGGTGGATCTACTGGAAGTATTGCAATACAAAGTGCTGGCGGAGTAACGGCATTTATTCCATTAGGTACTAATGGACAAGTTTTATTAGCAGGGATCAATACTGCTAGTTGGAATAATTTAAGTAGTGTATCTGTAGGACTTGCAACCACAGCAACTAATTTATTAGGCGGATCTGCTGGCGTAGTTCCTTATCAAAGTGCTTCAGGCATAACACAATTTACAACTGTAGGATCTGCAGGAAATCCATTAGTCAGCAATGGAACTGCGGCGCCAACATTCCAAAATTATTTGACCTTATTTGCTATTACGGCAACATACACATTAAATGCCGCAAATGCAATTTTTACTAATGTATCGGCAAATAATTTAAATGTTACAACTAACGTAACTGCTACAACATTTTATGGTAATTTAGTTGGTACTGCTTCTAGTGCAACAACCGCAACTAATTTATTGGGCGGGTTACCGGGTAGTATACCAATTCAAAGTGGTACCGGGACAACTGCATTTATTCCCTTAGGGCTTAATGGACAAGTTTTATTGGCTGGAAATAATACTGCTACATGGAATAATTTAACCAGTTTATCAGTTGGACTTGCAACTACGGCAACTAACCTTGCTGGTGGTGCAGCAGGAGTAATACCTTATCAAAATGCCACAGGTTCTACAGTTTTTACAAGCATTGGATTGCCAGGTCAGCCATTAGTTAGTGGCGGAAATGGTGCTCCTACATTTGTAAGTACTATAACATTAAGTGTACTTACAGCTACATCAACTGTAAATATTTCAGGAACTGCCGCTGCAACTTCTACAAGCACTGGTGCATTGACAGTATTTGGCGGAGTTGGTATTGCTGGAGCATTATGGGCACAACAGATTATAATTCCAAATAATGGATTATTTACTATACAACGATCTTCTGGAACACAGTATTTTACTATTGAAGATGATGATATAACAACTTATGCGGCTTTAAAAAGTTACTCAACGCCTACTAATGCTAAACCAATTATTTATGACTCCAGAACAGACACTATACCTACAGCAGCCACGGCTGGTAATTTAGGACATACGTTTAATATTCAAGGACAAACTGCATTATCATTGATCTGGAGTACTGTTACTAATGCGTTAGCAGGAACGATAGTTTATGGTAATATCAATAGTACAGCTTCTAATAATGGATCATTGGTTGTTCAAGGCGGTGCAGGTATTAGTCAAAATTTATATGTTGGTGGAACTATCTATGGTAGTTTAGCTGGAACAGCAAATACAGCAACAACTATCACAGGCGGGGTTGCTGGTGCAATATTATTTCAATCAGCTACTAATGTAACATCATTTAGCAGTACAGGAACAATAGGTCAAGTTTTACTAAGCGGCGGGACTGGGGCTCCTACTTTTTCAAGTTCATTGACATTAGCAGTTTTAACTGCAACTACATTAAATGTAACAGGAAACGCAACTGTTCAGGGCAACACAGTATTAAACGCTGTGACTGCTACTGTTACAACTGTTACACAATTTACAGTAATAAACAATGCAACTGTTCAAGGTAATACAGTATTAAATGCAGTAACTGCAACACTAATTACTGGAACACAATTAACAATTTCTGGTACAGCAACTGCTGGCAATTTAGTTGCTAGTTCTAATAATAATTCCATTGGTCAAGGTACAGGTGCTTTACAAGTAACTGGTGGCGCTTATATTGGCGGTAGTACATACATTGGCAGTACAACTTATATCACTGGCGATTTATATGTTGATGGAACTCAGTTTACTGTTAATAAATCTTTTATTGCTACAGGCGATTTAACAATTACATTAGGCACTGGAACAACCAGTTCTTTAGTAGCTACCAATGCAGGTTTACAAATTGGAACAACATCAAGTCCATGGATCACTTGGTTATTTGATGGAAGTTCAAATTGGGTATCAAGTAATGGGATTAAAGTTAACAGTACTGTTGCGACAAATAGTACAAACAGTGGCGCATTACAAGTTGCTGGTGGTGTTGGTATTGGTGGAAGTTTATTTGTTAGCAATTATGTTACAGCAACTTATCATACAGGATATTTAGGTGGGCCAACTTCAGCTATTGGTAGCGGTGGATCTAATTTATATGGTGGTGCTACTGGACAGTTACATTATCAAAGTGCAGCCAACACAACTGCGTTTTTAAGTACTGGCTCACAAGGTCAGATATTGGAAATGTTTAACGGCATTCCAACTTGGGTTACTGTTGGTGGATTGTCTGCAGGATATGCAACAACTGCTAGTAATTTAGCCGGCGGTGCCGCATATCAAATTCCAATCCAACAAAGCTCAGGAACTACATTTTTTAGTACAGGATTACAATTTAATCCTACAGGATACAACAACACATCAGGATTATTCAGTACAACAAACATTTCAATATATGGCGGATATAATTCAACAAGTACAGTTACTGGATCATTAACTGTTGTAGGCGGTGTTGGTATTGGTCAAGACGTATATGTTGGTGGAAGCATTTATGTTGGTGGTGAAAAAATTGGCGGTAATACAGGAACATTTGTTGATGTAACTATTACTGGTACTGGTGTTGCATTAACTGTTACAAACAATGTTTGGGTTGGTGGTACAGTTGTTATTAACAGTACATTATCAAGTACAAGTACTACCGCAAGTAACGCACTTTATGTAGTTGGTGGTATTGGTGCAAGTACTATTGATGTTGCAAGCAATGCAGTGGTTGGTGGTAATTTATATGTTACTGGAAACATTACCGGTACAAACGTAGTTGTAACCGTAATTACTGGTACAAATGGTTACTTCTATGGTGACAGTACTGGCAACGGGGCATTATACGCAGGTATACCATCAGGCTATACATATTTTGGACAAACTATAATTCAAGCGTCTGGTAACTATAATGGTTACATGGAATTGAATCTTCAGAACGTTAATTCTGGCACACAATCATCTGGTGATATAATTGTATCTGCTGACAATGTAACATCATCTGCCGGCTACATTGACATGGGTATTACCAGCAGTAAATGGGACGGTACACAGCCATTAAGTCTTGGAACCGCGTTGGGTCCTAATGATGGTTATGTAATGATGGGACAAAATACTGGACAGTCTAATCAGCCTGGAGATTTGGTGTTTGGTACTACTACAACTGGTACACAAGTACGATTTGTAGTTGCCGCAACTGCCACACAGGTAACAACCTCAGACGTTGTTGTAATTGTTAATAAAGCACTTACCCCGACACTATCTACTACAACTGCTACTGTGGTTGTTTATGGTGGTCTTGGAATTGGTGGTAACATTTACTTTAGTGGTAACTTATATCAAAATGGATCATTATTTACTAGCGGTACTACAAGTACTACCAGTACATTTACTATTAATAATCCAACTCCTACAAATGGAACAACCTCTGGAGCACTAGTTGTTCTGGGTGGTGTGGGTATTGGCGGTGGATTGTATGTTGGCGGAACAATAACAGGCACTAACTTGTCATTAAACGGTAATGTACTCAGCATATTAACTGTTACCAATGTTACAAGTGCTACTTCAACTAACAGTGGAGCTGTGCAAGTTTATGGCGGTGTGGGTATTGGTGGTGCGCTATGGGTTGGTACAACAAGTTATGTAGCCAACGCACAAGTGGTAACAACTGCCACAATTGGTCAATTCTATGCCGCTTCAACATCAAGTTTGGTTGCTGGAACTTACACAGTTAGTTTGTCTACATCAGGTGTATTAACAATTCCAAATACATTAGCTGGTGCAAGTAATACTGGATCAGTTGTTATTTCATCAGTTTATAACGTAACTACTTCTAACTGGACGTTTGGTTACAATGGTACAACTGGTACAATTACATTCCCAGATAATACAAATCAGTTGAGTGCATGGGCACCATACAATCAAGTTAACATCACAAATACTAACTCAAGTACAAGTACAACTACTGGAGCATTAACTGTTGCTGGTGGTGTTGGAATAAGTGGTAATTTATATCAAAGTGGTATCCATGTAATACAAAGTACGGCATCTTCAACAAGTACTACTACTGGCGCTTTACAAGTAGCAGGCGGAGTTGGGGTTGGTGGTAATGTCAATATATACGGTACACTTACAGTTGGACCAACAGTAACAGGCACTAGCGTAACAAGTTTCTTAGGAAATAACTTTGCAGAAGCAAGTTATACAAGTAACTTAATTACTAGTTCAGCCACAGGTCAGCCACAACTTTTAGATACCTTCAGCACAACTACTTACAGAACTGCTGAATATATGATACAAATTACTGATACTGGAACTAATCCATCAAGTATTCATGTTGAAAAATTGTTAATATTCCAAGATGGCGGGTTTAACATTTATGATACTGAGTATGCTATTATGACCAATAACGGTGAATTGGGAACATTTACATCGCAATTTACTGGAACTAACGTTGGAGTATATTTTACCCCGGCGGCACCGGTAGCAATGACCATTAAGATGGTTAGATTTGCCCTTACCCTGTAATCAAGCTATTTTTAATAAATACTCCATATAAGTAACTTGCCGTTACGTGGAAAGGGAAACGCATGGCAACAGGATCATTTACAGCAGCCTTTAGGGCTAAAAACGGACTTGTGGTTGAAAGTACCGCAACCAGTACGGGAACGACATCAGGTTCAGCAGTCATTTACGGTGGCATTGGTATTGCAGGCAATATCATTGCAGGCGGATCAATTGTTGCAGGCGGTGTACGCACAACTAGCACATCTACTTCTCCAGCTGGAGCAACTCCTGGAGACATATGGTACAACACATTAACTGACGATATATATCGTTATACAACTGATGGCACAAGTACTTATTGGTTAGATATTACAGGTCCTGCCGTAGCAAATAGCGCATACACATTTACCGGCGGCCCAGTACCCAATGCAACTTACATCAGTCAAACATATAATCAAGGAATTGGACAATTACAGGTAGCAGGCGGAACTTCAATCTCTGGACCAGAAATTGTACAAACATTATATGTTCAAGGCGGTAATAACTATCTCCTTAATAGTCAAACATTTTTAAATTGGACTAGTACAAATTTAGTTTCTACTAGCAGTCAATTGGCACCTGACGGAAGTGCAAGTGCTTATTGGATATCGGCAAATAACTCAATTAGTCAACACTATTTGAGCACAAGTTCATCGACTCCTGGAAACGTGTTAAGTGTATTTGTACAAGGTACAGGTAATACTGCGTTTTCAATAAGTCAAAATACAATTAATGGAGCAACATTTAACCCTACCGCAGGAACTGTGTCTTCAGTTGTTGGCGGTGCTGCAAGTATTACGGCCGTTGGCGGGAATTGGTATAGAGCAACATTTATTTCTAATCAAACAGCAAATAGTTTTTATGTTTGGCCAAATGCTAATACTGGTACATATGTCAATAATGGTACCTATCCTGGTATAGTGCTTTGGGGCACACAATTAGAATCTGGATCCACTGCTAGTTCTTATACTCCAACAACTGCTTCACCTATCATAACTGCTAATAACATAAATGTAACTTATCAACCTGCAAGTACAGTCGGTGTAGCAATTCAAGTTAATGCCGCAAATTCACAAGGTGGTTCAGGTTATGCAGACTTTTTACGGGTAACTAACAGTTCTTCAGGAGTCCCTACACCAAACAAAACTTTCCGAATAAATCAAACAGGCGGTTTAGAAATTATCAATAGTTCGTATACAGCTACTGTGTTTACGTTGGATGATGCTGGTAATATTAATATTGCTGGCAATTTGACAGCCAATGGCACTTCTGGCATTACAATACCAAATCGTCCAGCATTTCGTGTGACTGGTATCAATAGTACAGGATATACGACAAGTAGCCCAACTGGCGGTATATTGACCAGTAGTCAATTCTCAGTCGATTATAATACAGGCGGTAATCTAAATGCCAGCACTGGGGTATTCACTGCTCCTGTAGCAGGATTATATCAAGTATTGTTTACTGCTAGAGCTAATAGTAACAGTGGCCCTTCGGCCGGAATGGCTGTACAAAAAAGTGGTTCAAATATTGCTTATGTAGAATGGGCGGCAAACACTACTGCCAATCACATAGGTGCCGGCACTATCATTAAACTAGCAGTGAACGATGTATTGAAACTAGTAGTTACCAGTGGCACTGTGAACTTCGATGGCAACAATAGTTGGTCAGTGGCTTTCATAGGATAAAAGAATGAGTTTACCAACATCACCTACAAATAATCAAACCACAGTACTAAACGGAATAACGTACCAGTACAACAGTGCCAATTCAAGTTGGACCAGAGTTCCTGGGGTAATCACAGCAACAACAAATTTAATAATATCCGGAACTACGCCCGCAACAAGTACTAACACAGGTGCGCTGCAAGTGTACGGTGGAGTTGGTATTGGTGGCGCATTGTGGGTTGGCACAACCAGTTATATTGCTGGAGCACAGATTTTAACTACTGCTAACGTCAATACATTTGTAACTTCGGGGGTTAGTTCAATAAATGCTGGAACTGATACAGCAGTTAATCAAACTACTGGCGCTGTTACTATTTGGAATACAAGTACATTACAAACTATTACAAGTAGAGGTAGCAGTACCACTTATGCAGTTTCAATAACAAATACAAATGCCAGTACAAGTACAACTACAGGTGCATTAACTGTCTCTGGTGGTATGGGCGTTGGAGGTAGTGTATATGTAGGTGGTAGTACGTTACAAGTCGGTAGCGGGCCTACTGGATTAATTATTCAGCCTATGGTCGGCGGAAGTTATGGTGCAATATATTCCACAAACATTGTTCCAAGTACTACTAACTATACATTCATTACAGATGGTGCAAGTCCTAATTTTAACGGAACTAATGGTGTTTTCTTTAACGTCAATAACGTTAATAAATTACAAGTTTACCCAACCTATCTAAACGTAACTCCAACAACTGCTTCAACTTCAACTGTCACAGGTGCATTGCTTGTCGCTGGTGGCGTCGGTGTTGGTGGTAATGTAACTGTTGGAGGTAATCTTGTGTTACCGAGTACAGGCACTGCAACAACTTCAACATTTGGGTATGGTAGTGGTGTCATAAGTTTACAAAATTCAGTACTATTTGTTAGTACTTCTACTACAACTACCTTTAATAATGGTTTTACAATACAATCATTAAATTCTCCATCTGGTAGTATCTATAATTCCACTTTATTAGTACAGAGTAACAATGTTTACAGAAGCGGGGGTGCTGATTCAACGTTTGTTCAGTTTAACGGGGGAAATACACAACTGTCAGTAATTAATAATAACGATTCTTTAGGTATCCAATTTATGGAAACCTATGCAACTGGATACCTGGGACTGATCAACACTTCTGCTTCAGCTAACGGAGTAATACCAAATAATAGCTTTTATTTGATGTTTGCGTTGGCTAATACTGGCACAATTGGTACAGTTGTTCCTAGAATTAGCAATGGTACTCCAAACTTTAGAACTATTATAGACGACGGTGCAGGCAGTGTACTTATTGGTGCTGGCACAAACTTTACTACTACTGGCTCCTTAAGAATTAATCATACAACGCCAAGTACCTCAACTACGACTGGCGCATTGGTAGTATCAGGTAGTGCTGGTATTGGCGGTAATTTTAACGTTGGTGGATTTATAAATGCGATTGGACAGATTCAAGCTCAAAGTAATTTTGTTGCAAACAGTACAACATTGCCATCATTAGTATTAAATGCCCCGGGGTTTTATGCAGGTGTTATTGGCCCAGTATCTACTCAAACTTGGACCATAGGATGGGGTAATACAGGAGTTTATGCAGGGCAAGCATTAACTTGGAGCACACAAACAGTTACAGTGCCATTAACTTCAGCAACTATATCAACATCTTCTGGAGCATTACAAGTTGCTGGTGGTGTAGGCGTAGGTGGTAGTCTTTATGTTGGTAATCGTGTGGGTTGGGGTAGTACAGGAACAAGCGTTGCTTATCAATTTTACAATCAAGCAACTGGTAGTATGGACATGGTATTTGGATAATGGCAACAACTGTTCAAAAAATATACCCTAGTGGGCTATATCAGATCAATGGCACATTTGATGAAGTTGCCTATAATCCTAATTCTGGTGTAATTACTAATACAGTGACTTACTCACAAAATTTTACAGCATCTGGAATTAGTACCTCGGGGGTATATGTGTCGGCAACAACAGCAACAGTTGCTCCTGATGGAACTTATACTGCTTGGAAACTGACTAAAGCATTCAGTACGGTAAGCAGCCAATCTTGGCTTAATGTTCCCTCAGGTGTTTCGGGTAGATATCAAGCCGTGTTTAGTTTGTATGTAAAGCCTGCAGAATATTCAACTTTTGCATTTAGCTATAATACTGCTGGATGGGTTACATTTAATTTGACTTTAACACAAGTAACTTCAATAAGTACTGGGCCTATTCTTAGTGCTGGATCAGGAGGATTTGTTTCTGGCAGTATTACTACGGCAAGTAATGGGTGGTATAGAGTATCAGCAACTACTGTTAATGAAGCAATTACGCCAATGCAACTGGCTATAACAAGTGCAGGATTCATTGGAAATGATGTTAATGGAGTGTATATATGGGGAATACAAGCCGAAGTAAGTTCGGCCAGCAGTCCGTCTATCTATGTACCCAAAGTCAACAATGTTATAGCAAGTCCCCCAGGGGTAAAAACTGTTGCTCCTGGAAATGTTTATATCAGCGGTTTGATAGATGAAGTAACTTATAATCCTAGTTATACCTATACAAAAAACTTTATTCCAAATTCAAATAATATACCCGTCGAGTGGAATAATTTGGCTAATGCAACTCCCATAACAACATCCACGCTTGCCCCAGATGGAAGTGCTACTGCGGTAAAATTAACTTCATCAAATACTAGTTCTGGATATGTTTTGATGGCCACTGGTCTTGGTGTTTATGATCTTAATGTACCAGGATTGTATACATTTTCGATTTATGCCAAGGCAGCTGAATGGAATGTAATAGGCTTGTCCAATGGCCCTCCTGGTATAGTGAATTTTAATTTATCTACGGGACAACTTTTAAATGTAACCGCAAATTATACTACTGGAACTATTACCAATGTAGGTAATGGATGGTACAGAATTTCTGGGACATGTTCATCTGAAGCATGGGGTCAATTTTACGTGGCTATGGGCACTAACACTAATTATAGTACTCAAAGTAGTGTTGGCGGTCAAGGAGTTTATCTTTGGGGACCACAGTTTGAATTAGGAGTTACCCCGACAATTTATGAAGCCACTGGACCAAGTGGAGTGCCAGCTCCAACATTTGCCAGCAGAGTAGACAGTCAAGGAAATTTATATAGCCCTAATTACTATGATGAAATAACATCACAAATAACTTGGACATTTACCGTAACTTCAATATATACTTCGCAAACAACAGGTCAAAAAGGTATACAAAGTAAATTTATTGGGGGATTATCTGACAACAATTATTACTATGATAATAGTTGTTGGGGAAGTGGGTTAGAGCCGTATCCTTCAATAACAGCCATATTCCCTACAACATATTATGTCAGTAATGTTTATTTAGGTCCGGTTGAAAATGCAGGTATCCCATCAGGCGGCGGTGGATGGGGGACAACTTGGACTAGGGGATCATTGCAATCTAGTTTTGATGGATTGGCTTGGAGTACTCTTACAAATTTAGGGCAGAGCTATTTTTCAGGAGGAACTGACGTAACTAGAGTTATTCCAGTAAACACAACCGCAAATTATATAAGACTTGTTAGTAATAACACTAGCTCATGGTGGACTCCTGGAGTGGCTGATTTCTTAGCAGCAGCTGAGTTTTATTTTGATGCAACTCCAGCATCATCTTATCAAAACCCAACAGTTACATCTGGACTAGCATTGTATTTGGATGCTGGGTATGGATACAGCTATCCAGGATCAGGTCCTACTTGGTATGATTTAAGTGGAGCTAATAATAATATGGTGTTATCTAATTCTCCTACATATTCTTCTTCAAATGGCGGATACTTTTCATTAAATGGAACTTCACAATCTTTTACAGCAACCTCTACTACATCATATACTATCTCCAATGGGTTAACTGTAGGCGCTTGGGTCAACTGGTCGTCTTTTTCAACTTACGGAGTTATATTATCTCATCAATCATCATTAACTACTAACGATGGATGGAGGTTTAGAACTCCTGGATCAAACTCTTTATCATTTACTTTAGGTGCAGTTGGTGATTATTATGGATGTACTGCAAGTTTAAACACCAATACATGGTATTATGTTGCAGTTTCAGTTAGTGGAAACAATGGAACCGCAACATACTATGTCAATGGACAACCGGCAGGTAGTA
>Ga0164297_10004879_pt1 | contig 11798 bp, 9 predicted proteins | sample GEODES058metaG_FD_113539 | JGI IMG/M metagenome (GOLD analysis project Ga0164297, IMG submission 113539) | Dystrophic lake water microbial communities from Trout Bog Lake, Wisconsin, USA - GEODES058 metaG | ecosystem: Environmental > Aquatic > Freshwater > Lake | place: USA: Trout Bog Lake... | reverse complement strand
TCCCGGCTTAGGTGTTGAACTTGATATGCAAGCAGTTCAAAGCGCGCATGAGCTTTATCTTAAAAACGGATTGGGTGCAAGGGATGACGCAACGGCGATGCAGTTTTTAATTCCGGGTTGGAAGTTCGATCCAAAACGTCCCTGTATGGTTCGTTAAAACTCATTGTCTGTTAATAGATCCCGGTAGTACTCAATGGACAGATGTTTTATTTGCAATCTGTTTTATGAATTGCTTGACCTCAAGTAATTCTTCTTGGATAGCAATAAACTCATCGTTGATTTCCTTGATTAACTTTTGCTCTTGAATTTCCCTTTTCTTTTTATATTCCTCTAGTCTTTTGTTGTCAAGGTCCGACTCGGTATCGCTACCGAATGAGTCAACTATGGCTGCAGTGAAGAGGTTGATGACAACAAAAGTAGAGAGCATGATGAAGGTGAGGAAAAATATCCAAGCCTGTGGAAACTTCTCCATCACGGGGCGCGCGATCCCGTTGGACCAACTCTCCAACGTCATCACTTGAAATAGTGTAAAAAATGAGGCGCCTAGATCGCCAAAGTAATCTGGGAATTCTTTTCCAAATAAGTTCGTACTGACAACTGCAGCAACGTAAAAGACAATTAGCATAAGGCCCACAACTGAGCCTAAACTGGCCAAAGAACCAAGTAGTCCATTGACCACTTTTCTCATGCTTTCAAACTTATTGATGAGTCTGAGGATACGCAGGACTCGAAGTGATCTAATCACAGATAGTGAACCAGATGCAGGGACCAAAGCAATCGCAATGACGATGAAGTCAAATAAGCACCAAGCATCTTTAAAGAAACTTAGCCCCCTCGCACTCATTAGGAGAATTAACTCGACAATGAAAATACCTAAAATAATGTGGTCAACAAGGTGTAACAAACTCCCGTATTGACTCATTATTTCCTCACTCGTTTCAAGTCCTAACAAAAGGGCATTGATTATGATAAGTGACACAATGGTGTACTGAACAGTGTGCAGTGCAAGGAAGTTTTCGATCCTCCCTTGCCAAAAGGTAGGACTCTTGGCTGAATTTGGCATGTCTTTATAAGTGAAGGAGGCACATAGCTAACTTTTTCTCAAAGTCGATTAAGAGCCGTAGTCTTTGGTTTATTTGAATGTGAAATTACTGATCAATTAGGTACCAGAGTAATTGGGGCCGCCTGATCCCTCGGGTGTTTTCCATACGATATTTTGAGTTGGGTCTTTGATATCACAGGTTTTGCAGTGCAGACAGTTTTGGGCATTTATTTGTAGTTTTTCTTCCCCATCGCTGTTAATGTATTCATACACGCCTGCTGGACAATAACGTTGTTCGGGTCCTCCGTATTTTGCAAAATTGATGCTCACTGGGACGGAACTATCTTTTAAAGTTAAGTGCGAGGGTTGGTTTTCCTCATGATTTGTGTTGGAGATGAATACTGATGAGAGCCTGTCAAAACTAACGACTCCGTCAGGTTTTGGATAAACGATAGGCTGGCAGTCTTTTAACTCTTTAAGGCAAGTATGATCGGCTTTTTTGTTATGAATAGTCCAAGGAATATTGCCTCCAAGAAGTTTTTGCTCAATACCCACCATCAAAGATCCTAATAAAAGACCTTTAGACATCCAGGGCTTGAAGTTTCGGGCTGCTTTGAGTTCTTTATGCAACCAACTTTCATTAAAACTTTGAGGATAAGCCGCAAGCTCATCTAATTGCCTTCCCGCATTTAATGCCTGGAAAGCAGCCTCTGCAGCAAGCATACCCGTTTTAATCGCAGCATGTGAACCCTTTATACGAGAGGCGTTTAAGAACCCGGCGTCGCATCCAATTAGAGCGCCACCTGGAAAAACGGTTTTGGGCAAGCTATTGAGTCCACCAGCTGTTATAGCTCGTGCACCGTATGCAATTCTCTTACCGCCTTCAAAGAAGTGACGAATACTTGGATGTGTTTTATATCGTTGAAACTCCTCGAAGGGGCTCAGGGTTGGATTTGAATATGAAAGACCAACCACGAATCCAACTGCAACCTGAGTTTTGTTCAAATGATAAAGAAAGGATCCACCGTAGGTGTCATTTTGCAAAGGCCAACCCGCGGTGTGAATTACTAGACCCTCCTTGTGCTTGGCAGGATCAATCTCCCATACCTCTTTCAGACCAAGACCATAGCTTTGTGGATCAGAATCGTGGTCAAGCTTATATTTTGTGATCAATTCTTTACCTAAACTACCCCGTGAGCCCTCTGCAAATAGGGTGTACTTGGAGCGCAGTTCCATACCAATTTGAAAGGTATCAAGCGGCTCACCCTCTTTGCTTAGACCCATATTGCCAGTGGCTACACCACAAACTTGACCTTGCTCGGTGTACAGGATTTCCGCTGCTGGGAAGCCGGCAAATATTTCCACTCCGAGCTCCTCAGCCTGGGTTGCCAACCAACGCGTAAAGTTAGATAAGCTGATGACGTAATTTCCGTGATTTTGGAAACACTCTGGCAAAAGCCAATTTGGAGTTTGATAGGATTTATCTGGGGTTAAAAATAAAAAACGATCCTCGCTGACTTCCGTTGAAAGGGGGGCGCCTTTTTCTTTCCAGTTGGGTATAAGCTCATTGATAGCAACTGGATCCATGACGGCGCCGGAAAGTATGTGTGCACCAACCTCCGAACCTTTTTCTAAAACACAGACTGAGATCTCATTGCCCTTTGATTGTGCAAGTTGTTTTAGTCGTATTGCTGCAGATAGACCAGCGGGTCCCCCGCCGACAATCACTACATCGTAGTCCATTGATTCTCTGGGGCCGAATTTTTCAAGAATTTGTTGGTTGGTCATAATCAAAGTCGTTAGTTTTTTTATCCGCTGTTATCATAAATCAAAGTAACAGATATCAAGAGTTTTTAGGATTTTAAATTTGTCACATGTAATGCTTTTTTAATAGATTTTGGCTTGTTCTCGGTAATAATTTTTTTGATTAACTTGTCTGCGAACTTAGAACTATCAGTTGCTTTAAGAAATCTTGAGTCGTGTTGAATTCCGAGAATAACGCTGTAAAAAGAAAATAACATTTCCTTGGGGTTGGTTTTACTTTTTAAGTGCCCTTCATTAATTGCCATTTCAATTGCTTTGATGAGCGTTTTTCTCCATGTCATGACAATTCCTGATAACTCATCTCGAACTGGTCCAGGTTGATCGTCAAGCTCAAAAGCACCAGAAATATAGATGCAACCGGTGCTTACCTCAGAGATTGTGAGTTCGATCCATTTGTCGAGCATTTTCCTGAGTCTTGGCAGACCTCTAGGAAGTTGAAGGGCAGGCTCAAAAACGAATTTTCGAAATCTCCTGTGGTATTCCTGAATGACTTCAATTTGAATGTTTTCTTTTGATTCAAAATGAGCATAAACACCGCTCTTACTCATCTGCATACGATCAGCTATTCGACCGATGCTTAGGCCTTCAAAGCCGTCTCGACCCACCAAGTACAACGCTGCATCTAGCACCAAAGCCTTTGTTGCATCCCCCTTACTCAAGGAACTGGTTTGAGTTATCCTTGAGGAACCCTTAGTGTCTGAAGTCTTCACACCTTTAGAGGTTGATTTGTTGATTTTATGCGTGGCTACAAGCATTTGTTTATGTCTATGAAAGGTATATTTGCCCAGACAAGTATAACCAAGGTAGCTGTTAAATTTGAAAGATTTAGAACGATCGTGCTTTTTTGTTGAGATTTTGTTTATACTGGGGCTAATTCTTAAATTTCTTTAAATTTTTTTCTCAGACTTGGAGATGACATGAGTTATCAAGCACCTATTAAAGACATGTTATTTGTGATTGGCGAGACTGCTGGTCTTAGCGATGTATTGGGCATTAAAAGGTTTGAAGATTTTGATATTGACACCGCGGCGGCTGTTTTGGAGGAGTCAAATAAATTTTGCTCTGAAGTTTTAGCTCCTCTAAATTGGGAGGGTGACAAGACTCCAAGTTCTTGGCATGCAGATGGTGTTCAGGTTTCCCCTGGGTTTAGGGATGCTTACAAGCAATTTGTAGCCGGTGGTTGGCAAGGGGTTATGCATGAAGAAGAATACGGAGGTCAGGGGCTACCAAAAATTATTTCAACGGCATGCACTGAGATGTTGAACGCATCCAACTTGTCCTTTGCACTATGCCCGCTTTTAACAGACGGCGCAATTGAGGCACTAATGACGGCAGGTAGTGATGAATTGAAGCATAAATTTATACCCAATATGGTTGCTGGCAAATGGACGGGAACCATGAATCTCACAGAGCCACAAGCTGGCTCAGATTTGTCTCTCGTTAGAACCCGGGCAGTGCCTGCAGAGGCAGGTGAATACAAAATTTATGGGACCAAAATCTACATCACTTATGGTGACCATGATATGGCTGAAAACATCATTCATTTGGTGCTTGCCCGTACACCTAATTCGCCAGAGGGTGTAAAAGGCATTTCTTTATTTGTAGTTCCTAAGTTCTTGGTTAATGGCGACGGCTCTTTGGGGGCTAGAAATGACGCTTATTGTGTTTCTATAGAGCACAAGCTCGGTATAAAAGCAAGTCCAACAGCAGTCATGCAATTTGGTGACAAAATTGGAGCTATTGGCTATCTTGTTGGTGAGGAGAACAGAGGTCTGGAGTACATGTTCATTATGATGAACGCTGCTCGCTTTGGGGTTGGTATGCAAGGAGTTTCTATTGCCGATAGAGCATATCAAAAAGCTGTTGCATATGCCAAAGAACGCAAACAGTCTAGGGATCTTGACGGATCTGAAGGACCAGTTCCCATTATCCAACACCCTGATGTAAAACGAATGCTGGCCACGATGCGTGCTTATACAGAAGGCTCAAGAGCGCTTGCATACTTTGGAGCTAAATGTAGCGATCTAGCTCAACACAGTGCAAATGAAATTGAGAGAGAGCAATTTGGTGCTATCTATGAATTTATGGTTCCTATTATTAAAGGATTTTCAACTGAGATGTCTATTGAAGTAGCAAGCCTGGGGGTTCAAGTCCACGGCGGTATGGGCTTCATAGAGGAAACTGGAGCGGCTCAGTACTACAGGGATTCACGGATTTTGACCATTTACGAAGGTACCACGGCTATTCAAGCAAATGATTTAGTTGGCCGTAAAACTTATAAAGATAAAGGTAAGGTTGCCTTGGCTATAGCAAGAATGATAGAGCAAACAGAGACTCAATTAGAAAAGCGCAGCTCTAAGGAGGCCCAAGCGGTACTAAAGAACCTAAGACAAGCCCGTGGAGCATATGAATCTGTGGTCCACTATGTAGTTGAGCAATTTAAAACTGAGACCAAAAATGTATTTGCAGGTAGTGTTGGTTACCTAAAGCTAACCGGCTACTTACTAACTGCTTGGCAATTGGCTAAAGCATTGATGGTGAGTGAAGACAAAATCAACGAGGACAAGAGCTTTTATGCTGCAAAGATTTCAACGGCGCGGTTTCACGCTGAGCACTTACTCCCAGTTGCGCTCTCACTCGCACAATCTGTATTGGAGGGGGGAGAGTCCGTTAATGCAATGGAGTTAGAGCATTTTTAAAACTTTGCGAGCGATAAACAGCGAACGCTTTTGGGGCAAAAAGCCCTATCCAAAAAAGTCTAAGATCACTTAAATTTGAATTTTTATTAAAACTATGTCCTTTAACGGAAGACTCACATCCCTTGCACATGGTGGTGGTTGTGGTTGCAAGATTGCACCTGGCATACTCAGTGAGATACTGAAATCGTCACCTGCGCGCATCATCCCAGAAGCATTACTTGCGGGCCTGGAAAACAATGAGGATGCAGCCGTATACCGGATTAATGATTCTCAAGCAATCGTTGCTACGACAGACTTCTTTATGCCAATTGTTGACGATCCATTCGAGTTTGGTCGAATTGCTGCAACAAACGCAATCTCAGATGTTTATGCAATGGGCGCTCAGCCTTTGTTTGCCCTCGCACTTTTGGGGATGCCCATTAATGTTATGCCCCTTGAGATGATTCAAAAAATCACCCAGGGCGGAGAAAGTGTTTGCGCACAAGCCAATATTCCTATTGCTGGAGGACACTCCATAGATACTGTTGAGCCAATCTACGGACTTGTTGTGATCGGACTCGTAGACCCTGCTCATTTAAAGCGAAACAATTCCGCCGTAGTTGGGGATAGTATTATCTTGGGTAAGCCACTGGGGGTAGGTGTATTAAGTGCGGCCCTTAAGAGTGGTAATTTGCCACAAGCTGGGTATGAGAAGATGATAAGGTACACGACTCAACTCAATACGCCAGGCATTGAGTTATCAAAGATCAGGGGAGTTCATGCACTGACTGATGTGACTGGATTTGGTTTAGCAGGACATTTGCTTGAGCTTTGCAGGGGCGCCAATCTTAAGGCAGTAATTCATATGCCACTAGTCCCAGTGATAGAGGAGGCGGTAGAACTGGTGAAGCAAAATGTTTTCACGGGGGCTTCTACTCGTAACTGGGCAGGATATTCAAATGAAGTAAGTTTGGAAGACCAAATTCAGTCTTGGCAACAAAATCTTTTAACTGATCCCCAAACAAGTGGCGGTCTATTGGTTTCGTGCGATCCAAGTGCAGAGAAGGAGGTGATGTCTGTGTTCGAGAGATGCGGTTTCGATTCTGCTAAAAAAATAGGGACCTTTGAGGTAGGTAAGGGTTTAAGAGTTCAAAGTTAACAAATCAATTCATTAAGTAATCTAAATATGCGCGTTAATACATTTCCTATAAACTGGAAATTTATGAGATTGATGGATCTGCTCCTTGTGATCTAGCAGCATCTTGAGAACATTCGTGGGATTTAGATTGGGAGTTCGGAGCCTGATTGTTGATGTTATCAAAAATTGTCCAAGACTTAGGCGCAAAACTCCAGTAGTTTTGAATTAGTTAAATTAGTGCTGTTTAGTGCTGAGTTGCTAGATAAGCTTTGGCCATTACTTTAGACAATTGCTCAAAGTGTTTGTTTGCTTTCGCACTTGGAACCAAATATTTGGTTCTCCTATTTTTACCTTCGTGTACCAAACTTACCAATCCCTGCTCTCTTAAGTTATTAATTTTGCGGTGAAGAGTTGCCTGTGAACCGATTGTGCCTAAATGCATTGCCTCAGTTACATTAAGAGCCTTTCCAAGTGAATATGCAACCGCAATCATCTCAAGCAGTCGTACAGCAGTAGCGTCTATCTCTAGGACCATGAGCTTAGAGCTAATTGACTCTGATAGCTTAAGAAAATTAAGATATGAATTCATGTAATGCCTTCAATGACTGTGTATAAGTTCTAAATTGTATGAACTTAAAAGAATTAAAGATAGTCTGAGATGTGCTAATTGAGATAACGTTGATATATGAGCAAAAAAGCCTGAATTTATTTATTATTTCTATATTTTTTTGTTTTGTGTTACTTCTTAGGTTGACATTGGTAATAAAAAAACTCAGAATTACCTAAGCAGCGCTAATCCAAATTGATCTAATAATTCAAATACTATTTTTAGAATTTAGAGTAAGAGGCCACTAATTTGCATAAGTATGGACCAACAGTTAAGGTGATTAAAAACCGCATAATCTGAAGCGCCATCACTAGGGATACGTCAACTTTAGTGGAGGCTGCGATGATGGCCGCTGAATCTACGCCTCCAGGACTTGTTCCCAGGTAAGCACTTAGAGGGTCAACTTGTAGGAAATATACTAAAACTGCTGCGCTACCAATACAAAAAATGATCAAAAGAGTAATGCACAGAAATGTTTGAGGAAGCGCCTTAGTAGCTGCTATTAAAACCTCCTTCGTGAATCTTAAACCCACGCTCCAACCGATAAAAGCAAATGCTGATGCATACAACCAGACCGGCAATTGCATTTGCGAAAATCCTTCAAATTGAATAATTCCTCCTAGGGTCATGGAAAGCATCAATACCCCTCCAGAGAATTTGGGTATCAACAAAGCGCTTAGACTGATTCCAATGACGATCAGACTTACTGCCAAGGATCCCAAATCTACAGGGGCAAAGATATTTAGTTTGTGAATTGAAGTAATGGGGATATGCACCCAATACCGAGCGACAAGGGAGGCAATCAAAGTCACCAAAAGAACACGTAAATACTGCATAAACGCGACGACTCTGGGATCTGCGCCAAAGTCCTCTGCAATTAAGACCATCGTCGTAGCAGCACCTGGAAGTAGCCCCCAAATTGCTGTAGTACCTGGCATGATTCCCATTTTGCCTATGGCCCATCCCAAGCTAACACTTGCAATTAAGGTCATGGTCGCGACACTCATCAAAATGGGCCATTGATCGATAACTGTATTAATTATCTCGGTATTAATTGATTTTGCTATCAAGCATCCAATAATAGCTTGAGATAGGGGCATAAAAAACTTTGAAATTCTAAGTTTAATTCCAATGCTCTCGGTGATGATCCCAGCAAGCATAGGGCCGAGTAGAAAGGCCGCTGGCAACCCTATCAACTCACACAAGGTGGTAGTGGCTAGGGTAATAAGTAAGAGAATTCCCCAGCAAACAATGTTGGAATTTAGTTTGGAATCAAATGGGGTATTGATTGACATACAGTTTAGGTTGATTTGGATTAAATTTTCGAAATATTAGTAACTTATATTTCGATTAAACTGTATTTGAGTTGCAGCCAATGATGAGTTGGAGGGCCAATTTCTGACGCAATGCGGGTTTTACTTAGGTGAGAGGGATAGTGATTTTACTTCGCACCTGAGCTGAAAATGTTAAACTTTGAAGTTGCAGGGGAACAAATGCCAAAATGTGTATTTGTTTCTCGAATTAATTTTTACATTACAGAAAGATAACCTTCATGTCCTATACGAATACGCAACTCTTGATTGATGGCCAATGGTGTGATGCAGCCAATGGAAAAACTTTACCTGTTCTAAATCCGGCTTCTGGTCAAGAGATTGGTCGAGTTGCTTTTGCGTCAAAAGTTGACCTAGACCGAGCTTTAGCAGCTGCACAAAAGGGTTTCGACACATGGCGCAAAGTCCCAGCGATTGAGAGATGCAAAATTATGAGACAAGCGGCAACCATTTTGAGGGAGCGTGCCCCTGATATTGCTGCATTAATGACCCAGGAGCAAGGCAAGCCAGTTGCCGAGGCTAAAGCTGAAATCATGATGGCTGGCGATATTATTGAATGGTTTGCAGAAGAAGGCAAACGCGTTTACGGCAGAGTCGTACCCCCACGTAACTTATCGGCTCAACAAATGGTGTTGAAAGACCCTGTAGGCCCTGTTGCCGCCTTCACGCCTTGGAACTTTCCAATAAATCAAGTTGTTCGCAAAATGAGCGCCGCTTTGGCAACCGGTTGTTCCATAATTGTCAAAGCTCCCGAGGAAACCCCTGCCTCTCCTGCTGGGTTATTAAAGGCCTTCTTGGATGCAGGTGTACCTGCTGGTGTTATTGGTTTGGTGTACGGAGATCCTGCTGAGATATCTAGCTACTTGATACCTCACCCCATTATTCGCAAAATAACATTCACTGGATCAACCCCTGTAGGTAAGCAATTGGCTGCTATGGCTGGGCAATACATGAAGCGCGTCACCATGGAGTTGGGTGGACATGCGCCTGTCATCGTATGTGAGGACGCTGATGTTGAGCTTGCAGCTCGCTCTGCAGGTGCTGCGAAATTTAGAAATGCCGGTCAGGTTTGCATCTCCCCAACACGCTTCTTGGTGCATGAAAGTTTAAAGGAGTCTTTTGTCGCTGCGATGGTCGCTCAGGCCCAGAAACTCAAAGTGGGTGATGGACTGGTGGACGGAACCACAATGGGGCCTCTGGCAAATCCGAGACGCTTGACTGCTATGGCTGAATTTACAAAAGATGCAGTTAGCAAGGGTGCAACTGTTGCGTCCGGAGGAGAGCGAATTGGATCATCTGGAAACTTCTTTGCTCCTACGATTCTCTCTGATGTTCCCTTGGATGCAAAAGTCTTCAACGACGAGCCCTTTGGTCCTATGGCTGCTATTCGTACTTTTAACACAATGGAGGAGGCGGTTGCTGAATCCAACCGATTGCCTTTTGGATTAGCAAGTTACGCATTCACAAAGTCACTCAAAAACGCCCATCTACTTGCTAAAGAGCTACAAGTGGGAATGCTTTGGATGAACCAACCTGCAGTAGCTTGGCCAGAAATGCCCTTTGGCGGCGTGAAAGATTCTGGGTATGGATCTGAAGGAGGTTCAGAAGCTTTAGAAGCATATTTGAATACCAAGTCAGTATCAATTATTTGTGATTAAGGGTGAATGAAGGCCTAGAGCTATCAACGGTTTTTTATTAGAACAAGCAAAAGGGCCTAATTCAGTGAATTAGGCCCTTTAAGTTTTGGGGAGTAGACTAGGTCTAGATAGCTTAAGTGATTACTTAGATGTGGCGCCAGGAATTACTAAATTCTTAATCATGTCTTTAACCTCATCTAGCTCTTGTTTGATGGCGTGGAACTCCTCATTTATTTGCATGAGAAGTCTTTGCTCTTCCAAGTGTCTTTGGGCCTCATCTTGTATACGTTTGACCTCCTCTTTATCCGCCGCACTGTGAGCGCTGAATGAGTCAACGATTGCCGCCACAAACAAGTTCACAACTACGAAAGTTGCGATCATGATGAAGATGATGAAAAAGACCCATGCGTTAGGGAATTTCTCCATAACTGGTCTTGCAATCCCATCAGACCAACTCTCAAGCGTCATGACCTGGAACAACGTAAAGAAGCTAGATCCTAAATTTCCGAAAAACTCAGGAAACTCTTTGCCGAAAAGATTGGTTGTAACAACTGCAGAGACGTAGAAGACGATCAACATCAAACCCATTACGGATCCCAAACTTGCCAAAGATCCTAATAGACCTCTAACAACTTTGCGCATACTATCGACTTTGTTAATAAGTCGAAGTACCCGAAGAACCCTTAATGACCGCAAAACAGCCAATGACTCGGACGCTGGTATGAGTGCAATTGCAATAACTACAAAGTCGAATAAGCACCAGGGGTCTTTGAAAAAATGTAACCCTCTAGCAAGCATCAGTAAGCTTAACTCACAAATGAAGATACCTAAAATTACGTGGTCAAGCAAGTGAAGTTCTTCGCCAATTTCACTCATGATCCATGGGCTAGTCTCCATACCAAGCAAAATTGCATTTAAGAAGATAAGAACAACAATCCCATGTTGCAAAAATGGCTTCGCAAGCAAATGCTCAATTTTTAATTGCCAAGCAGCTTGGGGGAATGGGTTTTGGATAGTTTCTGTTTCTGTGCTCATTCTAGATTTCTGGCTGAGGTAATATTTAGCAAAGCCAATATGATAACTAAATCTGACTTGTGAAATGGCTAAAATTTAATTTTTAAGAATATAAATACAAAATAAGTTCTTAAATTTATGCATCCCTGATAAAGGGTAGTCCTTAGGCAAAAAACACAAATAAATGCGTAATAAGTTTGTTCTAATTGATCCCTGTAAAAGCTAAATGGTGTAAAAATTCAATTTTAAAACACCAGGGAAGCGAGTTAAACTATGTAAGTTGTTAAATCAAAGGCGTTTAATAGACGTTTATAACTACTTTACCTGGCACTGTTACCTTACAGTTTTGGTATCGAGTTGGTTGTAGTAGCGACTATTAATTCTTCCGATCTCGATTTGTTGGAGTTTGGTGCCCAGGAAGGGACTCGAACCCCCACGATGTTACTCGCTAGTACCTGAAACTAGTGCGTCTACCAATTCCGCCACCTGGGCAGTTCAGGAAAAGAGGGTGATTCTATCAAAAACTT
>Ga0164297_10004878_pt1 | contig 11798 bp, 19 predicted proteins | sample GEODES058metaG_FD_113539 | JGI IMG/M metagenome (GOLD analysis project Ga0164297, IMG submission 113539) | Dystrophic lake water microbial communities from Trout Bog Lake, Wisconsin, USA - GEODES058 metaG | ecosystem: Environmental > Aquatic > Freshwater > Lake | place: USA: Trout Bog Lake... | reverse complement strand
CTTCACCTAATTCCATTATCTCTTCATCTTGTCTTTTTTTTTCTATCATATGTTCTTCTACATTTACATAATATTCATTTAATAGTGTTCTTTTCATTTCACTAAATGCTTTTAATATAGCCCATAGTATTTTATGACATCCTGTTCCAAAATAATCAAACTCTCCATAATCAGTCATATATACATCTGCTACTTCTAAATATAATTCACTTAAATTACCAAGATATTTACAGAATTTATTAATAAATTTATCATTCTCACCATTAGAAGACATTATCAACCATATAGTTGCTGATGGAATCGTAATTTCTCCTTTAATAGACATTTTATCAATATTATTACTATTTATTCTTCATTCAATTTTTTATTCATCATTTTTTTGTAATATTAATGTAATGATAGTAATTCCTACTTATAAAAGATATACTATTAAAACTATTAATCTTTTAGAAAAAGAAGGATTTGAACCTAATGAAATTACTATTTATGTTGCAAATCAAGATGAATATGATATTTATAAAAATAATTATCCAAATTATAACATTGTAATCGGTATTATAACTATTAGAGGACAAAGAGAATTTATACAATCTCAATATCTTGAAGGAGAAATTATTATTAGTATGGATGATGATATTGAAAGTTATAAACATTTTGAAAATAAAAATTTGAGACAAATATTCAATGAATGCATAGAATATTTGAAAAATAGTAAATCAGGATTACTTTCATTTAATCCTTCTAGTAATTCTTTTTTCTCTCTTAAAGAATGGAAATTTAAAGAAGGTAATTATTTATGTGTTGGATTTATACATATATTTAAAGTAGATCATTCTATTAAAGGTGATATTGATGTATGTGAAGATTATGATAGGACGATGATGTATCTTAATAAATATGGATCTATTGTACGTTATGGTCAAGTTTGTTTTAAAACAAAATTTGATGCAAAAGGTGGATTATCTGTATATAGAACAAGAGAAGTATATCTTGAAAATGTAAATAAATTATTAGAAAAATGGCCTGAATTGACATTTAATATTAAAAAATCTGGTATATTTAAAGGATTACCTAATGTTCGTATTAAGAAAAAAAAATAAGACTATATTTATTACCTTCTATTGGTTCATTCCAATGTTCTAATTTACAACCATCAAATTCAATCGGCGTATGATATGCATTATATTTAGTTCCTTCAATTACTATTTCTCCTCCAGTATATTCTCCAAAACTTACTAAAATAGAGCGTGATGAATTTGCTTTATCTTTATGAGGCGGACATACTAAATTATGATTTACTTGTATTATTTTAAATTCAAATGGACATATTTCTTTTCCTATCTTTTGCAATTCTTCATATATTTTAGGATATTTACGACTATATAATGATAATTCAGGTTTTGATTTAAATCTTGGTTTTATTACTCCAAATACTGCTCCTCTATGTTCAGGAAATCCTAATCTATTATTTCTTTTTACTCTTTTATAAAGAGTTATTAATTTTAACATAGAATATATTTTATCGTATCTATTTTCTGTTTTATAAATTATTGCATTCATTATATAATAAAGATTATTTATTTTTTTATTATAATGTGTATTAGAAAAACAAAAGGATTATATGAAGTTAGGATCATGATTAATTATAAATATAATATTGTTGGTTATTTTAAAATAGAAGATGAAGCAAAACAAGCTTATAATCAATTTATAATTAAAAATAATTTGAATCGAAAATTAAAATAGAGACAAATAGTATGTACCAAATTACAAATTATTCTTATCAAAGAGCAAAAGAATTAGGATATACTATATTACCATCAACAAAAAAAGATAAAAAAATAGATGTATATAAAAATAATGATTATTTATTTAGTATAGGAAATTTAAATTTTGGAGATTTTCCAACTTTTATTGAATTATATGGTTTAGAATATGCATTAGAAAGGCGTCGTTTATATCATCTTCGTCATTCTAAAGATAATATAAAAGGAACAAAAGGATATGCTGCATTACATATTTTATGGTAAATTAATATAAAAAGATTATGGTTATTTATTGATTTTAATGATTATAATGAAGATAATTTATTTCTTTCTCTCTAATAAATATAATAACCTTACTTGTTTCAAGGCATTCTCTTTTGTTGTTCCATAAGAATGAACCTGTCCTGTGTCTCTATTTTTTACTGAATAAAGATTTTGATTTTTAACTTTACGAATTACAAATGGAGACATTATATAATTCTTGGATATTTTATTTTTAGTTCTTCTAAATATTTTTCTGCTTTTTCTAATGTATTAAATGATTTAGTATGAGGTATATTTAGTTCTATTGAATATTCTACTTTATAATAAGTATATTCTTTTTTTGTTTTTTTATCAATAAGTATCCATTCTCTTATTTGTTTTGTTTTTCTATTCCACTTATTTTGCTGTTTAGTTACATATCTTAAATTTTCTAATTTATTATTAAGTTTGTCTCTATCTATATGATCTATTTCTAAATTATTAGGTCTTTCTCCTATAAATGTATATGCAACTAAACAATGAATTTTTTGATGTCTTATTTTAGAACCTAATCCTACAGTTTTATAACCTGAATTATCTAAAAAAGTTTTTAATATTCGTCCTGTTTTTTTATTACGAACTTCTCCATAATTAGAAACTTCATATTTTGGATTAATTTCAATTGTTTTCCACTCCATTATTATTATATATGCCCTTGTTATTATATAAATATGGCATTATAATATAGAGAGAAATTCTCTTATAAATATTACATTATTTAATATTCTTAACAATGTTCCTTTTCTTATCTCTCTTCCTAATTCATATTTAAAAAATAAACTATGTTGATGTATATAAGAACCTTTACGCCATAATTGTGGACGTATAAAATCATGAATATAACGACTTAATTCATCAGGCATATATATTAATCTACTAAATCTTTTTCTGTATATTGTTTTGTTTTAATCGAGAGAAAAGGACGAACTGGATCAGGTTTTTTTTCTATAATTAATTTTGGATTTGTCATAACATTTAAATTTGCTTTTAATTCTTGTCTTGTTCTCTCTTCTTCTATCATTGCTTCTAATTTTGTTTGACATGATATTTGTTTTACTGGTGTCATATCAAATGCATCAAATCCACCATTCTCTCTAATCATGATATATTTATAATGGTCATGTTCTTTATCTGCTACATTATTACATCGGCTACGATGTTGATTCTTTCTTGCATTAAAATTAGTTGTACATCCTACATATAACAATTCTGGCTTTTCTCTATGCTGTATTTTATATATCACGGTTTTTGAATAATCAGGCATATTTTATACATTTTCTAAATATTTTATTTTCGTCGTTTTTTATTAATTTTTTTATTTTTCTTAATTTTTTTAATTGTTACATTTGTAAATAATTGTTTTTTTATTTCTTCTTTCATTTCATCTGTTATTATAAAATTTGATTTTATTTGAAAAGATAATTCCATATATACTAAAAGATTATTTATTTACAATTAATTCTATATTTGTTAATTTATCTTCATAATATTCATTACTAATATTATTTTGAGAGAAAAGTTGTTCGTATTCTGCTAAACAAGCTGTTAAAAAGGCTTTGGCATCATTTTCTGTTCTATGTTCTCGTTCTAACCTCAGACAGTTGTTTATTTTTATACTTAATAAATAAAAAGATTGATATGAATTTAATGCTATATCCATCTTTTTTGTGATTCCTAAATATAATTCTATACTTCCCATTGTAGCAACTATAAAACCTATTATACAATTTAAAATAGAGACAATATTTTGTTCCATAAAATTATTTAATCCTATTGCAAAAATACTATTCAATCCACTTAATACTATAACAGGTATTTTAAAATATTTTTGTAAAAATAATAATTCTAAATATTGGCGTTTAGATATATCTGCTTGTTGTCTTGAATTTTCTTTTATATTTTCTAATTGTTCTTCAATGTCTTTACTCCAATTATGCTCGTCTGTTTTATCTGACATATCTTCTACTAAAGGATTATCCATATATATTTACATTTTAAATTTTAATGCATGGCGACCACCTCCTTCTCTCTTCTGTGCTGCTCCACCATGAGCGATGTGTTTAGCATGATGCATGTGTCCTAAATGATGCTTAGCATGAGAGAGATGGCTGTGAATTTTACCGTGTATATGCTTAGCATGATGCATTGCCTGATGTTGTAAATGCCTAAGTTTATGAAAGTGTTTGTGTGAATGAATCATAGCATGTAAATGTTTCATTATATTATGTATAAAGATTATATTTTTGAATTTGTTTTTTTTCTAATTAATAATGTCACAGCAATATTTGGATCATTAGCATAAATTGTGTTTAAATTTTGATCTACAAAGTTTATATAGAAATTACTAAATGTACCATTATTTACAGTAATCCATTTTTCGAAACTGGGGTTATATGTTATGTTGCTTCCAAATGTAGCATTGATAGGGAATCCATCTAATATATCACTTGGAACAGTGACATTATTTTTTAAAATACTACAACGAATGACTATACTATTTACAGTTGAACCTACTGGGGTAAGTGTTCCTGTTGTTGTATAAACTCCTGATGCTTGTGTTGCTGTAGCTGGATATGTTCCTGCTGTATATCCGATAATTGTTCCGAATGTGTTTGTGCTTAATATAACTAACTGAGGAACTTGATTTGATGTTGAAGGTAGACCACCTAATGTAGAATATGCTCCACTTGATGCATAACTATATCCTGATGGTAATGTAGTAGGAACAGCACTACATACAATTTGAGTAGTATAATAAGTAGTATTTGTAGCAATTGTAAAATAATAAACATTTTGTTTGGATGAATTGATAAGATAATAACCAGCAGAAATCATTTGATTTTGAATAAAATTTTGTATATCTGTTACAGTATAAAATCCTGACGTTAATGTAATGGTTAATGTGGCTGTTGTTGCACCAGTAGGAAAAATAAGCTGAAATATTTGGTTATTGTAAAACTGTGATACATTGAAAAAAGAATATGGTATTGTTATACTGGATACACACATCTCCATATCTTCAGCATGAAAATTGCCTCCTAAAAAGTTATATTTAAATTGAGTGTTTGTTGTAGTATTTACATTATTAGAACTATTTAAAACAAGAGAATAAGCCATATATAATGAATATATATATTTTTTTTACATTCTTAATATATATGTCTGCTTTTAATCCTCCTACTTATACTGTGAGTATATATAATCCTGCATTCTTTCCAACATCCACATCTGGTATATCACAATCACAAGCCAATGCTCTTTATTTACAAAAAACCACAGCTGATACAGCAACAGCTTTAGAGACATTTTCTGCTGGTATTGCTACTAATAGTGTTGCCACCACTACTACTGCTTCCAATTTACTTATTGGTTCTTCTTCTAATACTGGAACAATTACTATTGCTACAGTCAATACTGGAAATACAGACGCTTCACCTGCTATTTCAATTGGTGCTGATTCTGGAACAAAAACAATTAAAATCAATAATAATACAAATTCAGTTCATTGTAGTAGTTTAGACATTACTGGTAGTGGTATTAATAACATTACAAATGCAACAGGATCTGTAGACATAGGCAATTTACAAACATCAGGAGTATTAAATATTGGTGTAAATGGTTCACGAACAGGTGCTATTAATATTGCTACAAATGGCGGTCAATCTACAAACATTACTGTTGGAGCTTCTTCTACAAGTGCTTTTAATGTTGCTTCTCCTTTTTCAACATTTTATCCTTTACAACTTACTTATACTTCTATACCAACTCTTTCAACTAATTCACAAGGTTATAGAACTACACTTGTAACAAATGGAACAGCAACAACATCAGGAACAGCAAACACAGTTACACAATGGTCTAGTTTTTCTGTTCCTGCTGGTATTTGGATAGTTGAAGTTTCTTTATTTGTAAATGCTTCATCAATTGCTTATTTCGAACATTATATATCATCTACTACAGGTTCATCAGATTCATCACGAGCGGCAGGTGGTAATACATCATCAACAAGTGGATGCATTTCAAGAAATACAGTCATTATCAATACTACATCAACCGCTTCATGGTATTTAAATGGTAAATCATCAGGTGTTTCAATTGGTATAACTACTATATATGTTACAATTACACGAATTACTTAAAATTATTTTAAAAACTTAATATATGACGGCATATAATCCACCATTATATTCTTTTTCTAATTTAAATTTTAATCCTACTATATTTGAGACAGGACAAACTTCGAATCTTACATTAACACAAGCAAATGCTTTATATTTACAAAAAACTACTATGGATACAGCAACAGCATTAGAGACATTTTCTGCTGGTATAAACACAAGTATTATAAATGTAAATACACAGTTAAGCACTGATTATATTGAAGGATTAACTTATAATGGTGTTTTAAAAATTGGAAAAACATGATGAAAAATGTAAGTTGTATAATGAAATAAATAAAGAAACCATTTCATTATATCAAAAAGATTATCAAAAAGAATATTATGAAATTAATAAAAATAAACTTGCTGAAGATAGAAAAGACTATCAAAAAAAATATCGTGAGATGAATAGAAAAAAATTAAATGAAAAACAAAATGAAAAGAGAAGTTTAGAAAAAAATAATGTTGTTGTATAATATATGGAAGTTGTCAATTGGTATGATAAATTACCTGAAGACTTAAAATCAAATAACAAAACAGATAAACATTTTAAAAAACATCATATTTTACCAAATTCAATTATTGTTTGTATCGGACAAACAGGGACAGGTAAAACTAATGCCCTTATTGATTTTTTATCGAGGAAAGATGAAGCCTTTTATGATATCATTCTTTTTAATCCTGTTTCAAGTGATGAACCTCTTTATAATATGTTAAAGCAAAAAATACCTGAAATGAAAGTAATCACAGATATTGCTGAATTACCTGATGTGAAATCATTTGAAGATGATAGAAAACATGAAAAACTTATTATTTTTGATGATTGGATTAATTTAAAACCAAAAGATATGAAAAAACTCAATGATTTTGCTATTTCAGGACGTAAAGCAGGATTTACCAGTTTTTTTATGGCTCAAAATTATACATCTGTACCAAAAGTAATTTCTCGTAATGCTAATTATTTTATTTTATTTAAATTAAATGATACACATACTGTCAATAATATTTTAAAGAATCATAATGTTTATGATATAGAAAAAGAACATTTTAAAAAAATGTATCAAGATGCTACAAACGAACCTCGTTCTTTTTTCTTGATAGATTTAAAAGGTCAAAAAGGCGGACATTTACGAAAGAACTTTTTAGGTTTCTATCGTGTTTAATCTTTTAGAATGGCTTGTAATATCATGTCATTCTTTTTTGTATCTTTATCAAAAAGAGAGACAAATGTTTGAAAGGCTTTCATAGAATTACCATGTTCTCTCATAAATTTTATAAAAGCAACACAATAAAAACCACAAGATGATGCATCTAAATCTTGATTATCTCTATTATTATAAACATAATTTCCCATCTTTCTCTCTATTTCTTCTTGTGCTGGAAATCCAAAAGAATCATAATAAAAACATATATCGCCATTTTTCATAAGACAAGTCCAATGACTATGTCCGTTTAAATTAATAACATAAAATCCATTTGTTAATTTTGGTAATTCTTCTTTTGTAAAACATCCTTTGTATCCTACAATTCCTTTACACATTTTGTCAATATCATCACTACTTGTGATATTATTGCCTCCCATTTTTAGTTTAATACCTTTACCAAATGTTTCATTTGTTCCTTGTAATGTATCAATAGAATGAGCGGCTAAAGGATTTAAATTTCCCTTTATATAGTGTGTTTGATTCATTGTTTGAAAAGGATTTAAAGCCGAAACAGCATCATTTTGTGTTCTTATATCTGTTTGATTTTTTGCTGGACTATTCGCAAATGGTCTAGTTGCCTTATTTAATGTAATGGTTTCTTTTCCTCGTCGTCCTAATAATTCGGCTTGTAATCCTCCTTGTGAATGTCCAATAGTTGATATATTTTTATTACCATATTTCGTTTCAGCTGCTTTTTGTACTTTATGAGCTTCTTTGAATCGGCTTGTATGTTTATATGCTTTTCTACCACCTAAAGCATACACAAGATTATTTCCCCAATCCATAATTCCTGATGTTCCTTTGTGTGCTACTACAGTTTGACCTGTTTCAGGATTTACATATACTTTTGATGTTTTGGTAGATAATGATCTATCTTGTTGAAAACCATCTACATTTCGTATTTTCTTATCATAACTTGCATTGAGTAATCCTTGTAATTGCTTAGAACTTAAAGCCCCTGCTTTTTTAGGCATTATATATTAGAACATATTTTTTTATGTTTTCTTAAAGAATTTTTTGATATAATTTTACCACATTCACAAGTAATTTTTTCTTTTCCTTTTGTTAATATTTCTTCTTTATGTAAATAATAATATTCATTACATTTTTTTTTTCTTTCTTCTTTATTACGACATTCTTTTTCATAGTTTGGATTTGCTATTGATCTAAACATATTTAATTCAGGTTTTATTTGTTCTATCCAATATTGCTCTCGTTCTTTTAATTCTTCTTTTGTTTTACATTCATATTTTTCAATTAATTCAATTTTAAAATGTTCTATACCAATTTCTCTCATATGAATATATAATTTTGAATTACGACGACCACTTGTATCTTTACAAGACATACGATGTATATTCATTCTATTACATAAATATTGATAAGTAGAACTTCCAATATAAATTTTATCATTTACATCATTTATAATCTTATAAATTTTTGCATTTTCCATTTATATAATTATATCAATATGCTTTAATTCAATTTTTATATCAATACCCTCATCGGTCTAATAACCAGCAGGCATCAGCGATTTACCTGTATGGCGGCGTTTTGGTGTCTTACGATGTTTTGGTGTCTTACGACCTGCTCCCATCTCATTTAAACGGATTCGTAAAGCTGCACGACCTTTAGCTAATGCTGCTTTCTGTGCCTCACTCATGATACGTTTTGGACGATGTGCTTTTTTACGACCCATTCCATGGGAATTGCTTTTTGGTTTATGTCTACGATGAATACCTGCTGCATATGCTTTGCCGTATGGTATTTCGTAATTATCAGGAAGAGGTGGAAGTCCTAAATCACTTGCCCCATTGAGTTCACTAACATCAGGGTAATATTGAACTTCAGGTGCTGATGTTGCTACTTGTGCTATAACTGGTTTTGGATATTGTCTTGGTCCACTTGGAAGACTTGGCTGTCCCATTTTTGATAAAGCCATATTTGTTGCTCCACGAAGTAATGGTTTTGCTACTGGTTTAATGTAATCACCAATAGATTTAATAGTGTGTCCGATTTTTCCCATCCATTTATCGAATTTTTTACCACGATTCACATTACCACCTACACGCTTAATATTACGACTTACCATTCTTCTCATTGGTTTTGGTGTAAATGCCTTAGCCATACTCATAATACCATGACCTGTTTGAATACCACGAACACCACGCTCTACACCTGCTGTAATAAGAGGCTCAAGACCTTCATGAACGATAAATTTACCAAAATTCTGTCCTAATTTTCCACCCATACCTACATCATGGCGGAGATGTTGATTATGTTCTATAGCATAAGGATCTAAAGTTAATGTAATACCACAACCTTTAGCATGTGCTTTATGTAGTTTTTTGTGGTGTTCTGCTGAAATGTGTATTTTGTGATGACCGCCACCTCTTACTCTTACAGGGTGACCGTTAAGTAATTTACTAACTTGTTTTTTCGAAAGAGCGGCTATGTGAGCTGGATGATACATATATTATTACTAAAGATAATAATTTCCTTATTTCTTGGATTTAGAGGCTCTATTTTGATATTTTTCTCTCATATTTGGATAAAGATATTGATGAGCTTCATGATGAGTAATCATTCCAGCAAAAGCCATTCTATGTACTAATTGTTTTAATTCTTTTTTTATTTCTTTATTATCATTTCCTGCATTTATCTCTCCATCTAATAAATCAAAACGATGTTTCATTGCTTGTTTTGTTCTGTCTAAATTATGTTCCACACGTTTATGTAAACCTGCTAAATGAATGACTGTATCATACAATTCTTTTTCTTTTAAATCAAAATGTTTTAAATCTTCATGTTTTGGTGATTCACTATTTAATAATTTCATCATAGCATTGACAAAATGATCGCTTACTTTTGTTTTATTAAATCCATTTAAATGATGTTTATTATGTTTCATTACAATTAAATTATTGTCATAATATAACGCTCTTGGATTAATGGCTATTTTTCCGAATTGTAAAAACTTAGGAACTTCTTCCAAGAATCCTGAACCAATAGGACGACCTATTTTCTTTTTTTGTGGTGATTTTTGATATGTATCAGGTGTACCAATGATTCTAGAACTTTGTAATCGTTCTAAAATTTCATCTCTTGTAGGTGGTTTTCCACTTATAATGGAATTACTTCTTAATAAATTACCTCTTGATTTTCCTTCATCATATCTTGGTCCAAATTCTGCAAGTATTTGTTCTTTTTTCATTTCATAAGGATTAAAAGGAATCGCTTCAGCTGCTCCAATTGATTCAGCTCGTCCAATCGTTGGAGGACTACCTAATTCTCTAAATTCAGCAACTGGTAATAAATTACCTTCTTCACCTATTGGTTTTGTAGTAACTGGTTTAATTGGAATGACTGGTAGAGTTTCTTCAGGATAATATCCACCTAATGCTCTTTGTTCTAAATCAAATATTGCATTAATTTCTTCGCTTGCTGCTCGTCTTACACTTTCAGGTGGTTCAAAATCTAAAATTGCTCGTAATGCATCTTCTGTTCTTGGTGTTTCTGCTGCTCTTGCTTCACGAGTTAATTCTCTATATCTTGAAACATCAATATCAGGTATAGCTCTTTTACTTACTCCACTAATTGTATTATTAAAAAATTGTACTAATTCTGGTGCATCTCTTTCAGTTAATTTAGCACGACTATATACTTCTTTAAATTTTGTAGAAATAAGAGAGAAAAATTTATTATATTCAAAAATACTCTCTGCTCCTGCAATCATAATGATCTGTTCTACTAAAGTATTATTTCGTGTTAATTCTTTCATGTTTTGTTTAAATTTTTCGATTGTTCTACGCTCTGCTGCTTGTATTACTGCTTCTTCATCATATTCAACTTGACCCACATCTAATAATCGTTGTTTAAATTCTTCATCGCTTTCATTTGGTTGTTGTTTTAAATTTAATTTTCCACGATTTAGTAAATTAATTTCATCACTTTTTTCTTTTAGTAAAATACGATTTGCTTTATTTACTCTATCGATTTCTGCTTGATTTTCTAAAAGAGCTTCTTTATTTCTTTTTCTAAAATTTTCAGCACCATCTATGTATCCTTGTATTTGTATTAATCTATCTTTTCCGATTTCTATTCTACGCTGTAATTCTTGTATTTGAGGTAATTCTTCAAACTCAGCAAATTGACCTAATAATTTTTTACGTTCTCGTCCATGTATTGCTTCATTATTTCTAATAAATTGTATTGCTTCATAAGCAGTTACTATTTCTTGTTCTGTTCTTTTATATTGTGCTGTTAATTGTCTTAAATCATCTACAATTTCGCTTTCATTGACTATATCTCTTAATTCAGGTGATTCTAATGTAAAATCAGTATTAGAAGGAACATATTTTAAT
>Ga0164297_10004874_pt1 | contig 11807 bp, 13 predicted proteins | sample GEODES058metaG_FD_113539 | JGI IMG/M metagenome (GOLD analysis project Ga0164297, IMG submission 113539) | Dystrophic lake water microbial communities from Trout Bog Lake, Wisconsin, USA - GEODES058 metaG | ecosystem: Environmental > Aquatic > Freshwater > Lake | place: USA: Trout Bog Lake... | reverse complement strand
GCGGCGTGGAAGGCGGCTCGGTGTTTGCTGCATCCACGAAGGCTGGAAGTGTGTCGCCAGCGCCGCCATCGGGGGCGGCAGATGTGCTGGTCGACAGTCGGCCACTGATACGGGGCATGATTTCTGGTAGTGTGAACGACATGGCGTTCGGGAAGCACGTGTCACGTTGTGAGTCGGCGTCGCCGGACGTGGCCGGTGTTGGCATTATGGTCTGGAAATCAACCTCGCGAAGCTCCTCCACATTGCCCATGACCATCCGGCGACTCCCACTCGCCGAGCTGTCTTCCACTGTGCTTACGACGTATTCATCTGCGCCCAAAGAGCCGCCGCATAAGCCGCACAGGAAGCCGGAGCTGCTCTGCTTGGGCAGCTTGCTCACGGCATTCGTGGTGCTTTGGCTACTGGCTCTGTGCGACGCAGCCGCCGTGGTTTGCTCGATCCACACCTCAGGCAAGGGTCGTGCATCGGCTGTGATGTCGAGGATAACGACGGTAGTGTCGTCTCGTAAGCCACGCACACGGAGCGCTGCTGCGACTACACCAGAAGCTGCGTCAACAGCCCCGACGCCGCGCACCAGCTTCGCCGCCGTCCCATTGCTGATTGCATCCCACACGCCATCAGAAGCCATGATAATACGACTGCCGAAGCCTTGAGGCAAGCGCACTTGCTTGACGAAGGGAGCCGCGACGATGCACTTGCCCACGTCTGCGTCTCCAATTGCGCGCGAGAGCGCCAAGCCACCCGGCCAGACACGCATGGGTCCTACGCCTTCGTCTGAACTTGCGCACGGCCCGGAACCGTTGAGAGCTAAGCGGCGGAGAATTGCGCCGGAGGCTACGATGCGGGCGCGCTCCGACGGACTGTCTTCCAGGCGGAAGTCGTACGTGAGCGGCAGCACCTGTGTACACGTGTCTTGGGTCAGGTATTGACATGACAAGAGTGCGTACAGGTGTGAGCAGCTCGGCGCGAGGCCCAGGCGCGTGGGTGGGACGTGCATTGGCGTGGCCGCCCTGCGCGCTCTTTGTACGCACACCTCCGCGGCGCAGACGGTGCGCCTCTCCCGCGCGTGCGTGTCTCCCCGCCGTACGTGACTGTACGCGCAGCTGGGCGCGCGAGCGGACAGCGTTCCGCGCCTCCACCGCGGTTCCCAGCCGCCAAAAAGCAGGCCTGCTGGCCCCTCCAAGACCCACGTGAATCCACCAAAGGCCAGTGCTCGAACTGGGCGCCAGCCCACGCAGGGGCACGCACCTCACGCCCGCCCGTGTCCAACACTGCGCGACTGTCACCGATGTTGGCCACAGACAGGGTCCACCCCACAAGCGCAACGACGGTACATGTGCACCCCGACAACAAGCAGCGCTCGCAAAACTCCCGGTCCAGCGCAATGAACGTCGCCCCCAGCGCCGCCGCGACGGCGTCGTCCACTGCGCCTCCATAGACGACCAGTGCCCGCGACAGCTCGGTGGCGAACACGCCCGGTAAGCGAGCGGCTGTGAACTCGGCGGCGGCGCACCCGTTATGTCCGTCCATTACGGCGTACAGGCCGTATGTCTTCGGCGCCTCTACCGCGGCCGCGCCACCTGCACCGCTGCTGCTGCTGTTCGGCCATGGCTGCGTGGGCAGGCAGACGCTGAAATCCTCGCCTTTCTTGACGGCTTTGGAAACGCTGTAGCGGACGAATGGGAGCGACATTACGATGGGGCTTCCAACAGAACAGCAGCGCGTCTGAGCGGGAGCAGGTTGGATGAGGAGGCTGTGGCACTATGGAGGTGGACACCGCTGCATGGTGCGCGCCAGAAGGGGGGAAAATGCAGCAGCACTGCCACGGTGGCGTGAACAGGGTCCCTTCCCCCCCAGGGCAGGGCTTTTACGCATAACGGGTGTGTCGCAGCACTTGCGCGGCAGTCAATTGTGATTCGCGACGCGGACAGCGCACATAGAGCGGCGTTGACTCCCTTTTACCACCTGTTGTCCGCCAATGCGGGGACATGCACGCAGCAACAGCGGCGGCGAGGACGCAGGAGCAGTGGATGCAGCAGCGGCGACCAGTGGACAGTGCATCCAAGATGCCAGCGAGACATTGCCATGGCTTGACCCGCACGTTGCCGCCGGGGGCTTCCGACCGCAACACCGCTTCGCTATCGACGCGCTGGCGGTCAGCGATGATGGTAGCAAGTGCTACCTCGCAGGCGGGCAGGGCGCGGTCGCAGTCGTGGATACGCGTATGCCGTGGGCGCCTACGCTGCTGGGCGTTGCCCGCGCTGGCCATAGCAACGGCGTCGTTGCCGCCGTCGCAGCGCCCGTCTACGGTGGCTGCTTCACTGCGGGTCGTGACGGAGAGGTGCGACACACTTGGCGAGGGTGTTTCCGCCGTCGGACGGGCTGTGGCAACCAACTCCCGCCATTTATTTCCTGGGTCGCCCCCCCGCGCCGTGCATCCGCGTGCATCAAACCTGCTTCCCCGTCGCCTCTTCTCACCCACTTTGTCCACTGCTCACCTCACGCAGTTGCGTCTCTGGAACGACAGCGCGCAGCGAGTGGCCTCGGTGAGTGCGCACCAGGACAGCTGCACGTGTCTCGCTCTAGACGTCAACGCACAAGCCGTGTGGACAGCCGGCGAAGACGGCATGCTCCGCTGCTGGGTGGCGGCACCGAGACAGGCGTACGATAGCGACGGGGGTACCGGGTCGTTGGTCATACGGCAGAGAGGGCGGCCCATCAGTGCCCATGACCGACGGGTGACGTGCATCGCGCTCGGCCCACCTGCCAGTGAGGCAGCACGCCATCTCATCGCATCGGGTGGCATGGATCGCAGCGTGCGTGTGCATAGCACTGAGGTGCCTGGCGACCCGGTGCTGGTGTGCACCTGCCGAGGCCACAGTCGGTGGATAACGCGCGTCCAGTTCACCCACGACGGTGTGCATCTCCTGTCTGGCAGCTTCGATGGCACCATCAACATGTGGAACTCCACAAATGGGAACCATCTGCGCTCCTTCGCGGTGTCGCCCTCCAACGGGCTTGGCCCCCGCGCATGGATGGGGCCGCCTCCAGCCCCTCAAGCGCACACTCCTGGCGGCGAGCTAGATGCCATGATCACTGCCATAGCTGTGATGCCGCCACCGGCGGAGCTGCACCAGCACTTGGGCGAACGGAAGTGCCCTTTACAGCACTTCTTTGTGGCCGCCTCCATGGACGGAAAGATCGCATGCTGGAAAGCGCCGCCGGGCCGTGGTTTAGAACCACGACTGGTGGGTTCAGCAACCACGGGCGATGCGGTGAATGCGCTCACTGTGCTCCCACCACGGCGCTCTGGCACCAACGGCTGGATGGCTGTCGTCGTCGCTGCCCATCGCAGTGGTTCACTCACCACCTGGCGCACCGCTACGGATGGTGTCCGTCATCCTTCGTGGTGGGACGACCCGGACTGGTGTACGTTTACGCCGTTGGCGGTGCTTCATCGCGTGCACTCTGATTGGGCATCTCAGCTGGTAATTCACCCCGGTTTCGGAAGCAACAGCCTCGTCCTGTCCGCTGGCGAGGACGGGACGCTGGCTTGCGTGCGCGTTGCGCCGCCAACATGCGCATGGAGCCGTGCAGCGCACGGGGCATTTCCAGACGGATTCCGCGCTGCCGCCCGCACCTTCCTCCTGTGCTTGGCGCGCATGGCTTCCGATATGTCGGTGCCCCCACAGGCAGTGTTCCCGAAGCTGCAGCAGCTCTCTGGTACCAAGCGCAAGCGTGCCTTGTCACTTACAGGCACCTTACCGGACAGTGCGCAGTTCGCCTCTCCTCTGAAGGGCGCTTGCACGCCACTCGCTGTCGACCTTCCGGCTCCTGCAAGCGCTGGTCCCCGTAGTCGGGGTACACGCGGTGCTGGCGACATCCTGGCTACGCCGATGCCGACACCCACTCATCGTCGAGAAAGCCCGCGATTGCACGGAGCACCACCGGCTGCTTCTGCTCGGGGCAACACGCCCCCTGCAAAGGCATCGCTACAGACTCGAGTGGCTGCTCTTAGCTGTGGACTGAGCAGCATCCATCGCGATGGCAACGGCAGTCCGGCAGCAGCCATGGGTGCACAGGCACCTGGTGGTGGCCTGCTTCTGCATGGAGCCACTCGCGATGCCATCGTTGATAACGTGCTGGCTGCTTTGGCCAACATCATGTACAGCCCCTGAGGAATTATGCGGTCAATCGCACAACTAAAGAAAGGAAGGATGCGGGGAAACAACCGCCATGTCTCTCAAAGCAGAGTCTACGACAATCACACGAGTCTGTTTCACCGCGCTACTCCACCATCCATGCCCGCTGCGCGTCGAAGCTCTGCTAGAGGGGGGGACGCGTACTGCGTCGCCTCCGCCTCCCTGCTTATGCGGTCGCACTCTGCTTGGGCCCAGCCAGCGGTCTCCTGGTCAAACACCGGCTGGAATTGCGCCCGCACTTCCGCCGCGTCAACTCCTGCTTGCAACGCAGCTCTGGCAGGGAGCACGTGCTCCTTCCAGAATGAGCGCAGGACATCTTCCATGTCCGTCCAAGTGTCCGCATGGCGAGCGATCCGCCAGGAGGTGCATCCATGCTGCTGCGTGTAGCAGAACAAATCCCCGAACTGGCGGTCAAAGACACGCAAGACGCCCAGGAGCTGCGGGACGTAGTACACAGGCAGGCGCTCGTACGGCTGCGCCGTCTCTGGGCCTGAGCCGGGAGTGGCCCTCCGCACAGGGCATTTGACTTCCAACACCCCCGGCTGGCCCACTATCAAGCCGTCGGGGGATGCGCCGAGCCAGGGGGCTTCGCCAGGCGCGTCGCGGATGCAGCCCAAGTCGGGATGTTCAAGCACTGCGCCTGTGAGTCGTTCGTAGGCGGCCACACCCAGCGGCTCAGAATCGACGCCCCAAGCTGTTGCGGCATTCCCCACGAACGGAGCGCGGAGCTTCACGCGCTGCTCCCACGCCTCCAGCTGGCGAGCAGGGCCATGAAGGCCAAGGACAGCGCCAAACTGGCTCGCGGTCAGCAACCCTTCTCTCGCGGCGAGCCACGCAGCTGTGCGCTGCCCGCCGGTGCTGAGCACCACATGGCTATGAGACACCCCCGGCGGCGGAGGAGAGCCGGGACTGTGCTGCTGTCTCAAGGCAGCTCTCAGATACTGAAGCGTCGCTTGCGCCTTGGACACCACGCCGGGCCGCAGCTCAGCAGGTGTGCTGTCATACCGCATAAACGACCACGCGAGGTTCCCCACAGCTGCGTTGGCGGGCAACCACGGTGGTGGCTGGTGAGCAAGCTCGACCAAAGCGTCAGCGATGAACTCTGAGCACCGCAGCTTCGTTCCTAGGAAGTTTGGATACCCGCGCTCAGCCTCGATAGCGAGCGCAGCCTGGAGCTGGGCGAGACGGCGCTCCTGCAGTGGGGACCGCAAAGGAAGGTGTTTTGTGTCAGCGTTGTCGGTGGGAAGTTCAAACGAGGCGGCGCACAAGGCGTGCGCGAAGTAGAGACGCGCCTCTTGACTCAACGCACTCCAGTCCTGAGGCTGGTGTCTCCGCCAGTCAGCCTCGAAGTCTGCCACAGCGCGCGCGCGCTCGGGACTGTCAGAGTTGCTTGCAGCCTCAACCCAAGCTCGCCCGGCGCCTGGCTCCTGCAACGAGTGCGCAGCCACAGCAGGGCGGTGCGTGCGTCCACCAGGAGGCTGTAGACTCGCAGCTGCTGCCGCAGGCTCGGCTTTCGCAGGCGGAGAACCAGCTTTGAGGGCGCGGAATACGGCGCGAGCTGGCCCTGCGAGCGGTGCGCGTGTTGCCATACCCGCGCTGCGCGACTGCTGCGAGTCACATGCGACAACGCGCATATGCAACGACGCGCCTCACGACGGGGGAGGCCTTTGTATTGGTGGCCACCGTGGCGCGCTCGCGCACAAAGACCCCGTCGCGGAAGCGCATGTGCCGTGCGACTCATGGGCCAGCGTGGTGAGTCCCCGGACGCTGCTGCGGTGCACGACATGGCCCACAACGACCACTTGGTGCGTTGCTTTCAACGGCGGAAGTCTTCAGCCGGGCCCCACACACCGCGTACCCACGCCTTCGGCGAGCGCGACAGACAACACCTGCGCCGTGCGCGGTGTGCGGATACAGCCGTTCCCCGCACCCGTCGCGATTCTCTCCCGTACTTGCCTGACCCTCTGTCTTGTCGCGTCAATTCTGACGGGACGGACTCGCGCAGGCCGTGTCCGAGCCCGTTCAAGCGCCTGTACTCCCGGCTCTGTTCGCCGACGTGTCGCAGTGGGAGACGGCGTCGCTCCCGCAGCTGCGTGAGGTGCTTCGGAGGCTCACGGGTGGGCCGCTGTCGATGAGTAAGAACAGGGACTGGCTGGTGTCCAAAGTGCGCACACTTGCGCTGCAAGCGGGTTACGACCTCCCCGTGTCGGCTCAGCTGGCTGCGCGCGCACGCGCCAAGAGCTCGGGCCCGAATCGGGGCGCTGGCCTGGCCGTGCTGAGCCCTGGGGCTCTGCCGAGCAGCGGCGCCCGAACGCGCGGCTTGCCCAATGCCACCGCCACAGCGCACGGACACGCACAGCTGAGTGGCGCAGCTGCAGCGGAGACGCAGGCGGAGGAGCTATTCCGCGGAGCAAGAGCGCGCATTGCTCCCAAGCGCTTCCTACAGGAGGGCGGCCCGGGCCGACTGCTGAGCGTGGAGCGGGATGAGATGACAGCAGCTGCTGGCGGGACCGCGCCGTCGAGCGGGCCGCAGACGGGCCACACACAGGGCGTGCGCAGTCCGGACGCGCCGCCGCTGAAACGGAAGCGGACGTCCAGGGGACACGCGCGTCCGTGTGACCACTTCCCTGGCCACGGCGGCTCTGCGCCGTCTCATCATGGCGGCAGCGGACAGCCTATGTCTATGGTCACCTCGCCACCGCGGCTGAAGAGCACATCCATGGGCCGCCTGACGCGGATGCATCCGGTGCGACGGAAGCCCTCCTCTGGTGGGGCGAACGTCAACACCTGCGGCGCCTCCAACGCCGGTGGCGAATGTGCACCTGCGTATGGCACTAGCCTTGCTGGAAACATGGCATGCGCAGGTGGACCGGTGGCGCCTCTCGCAAGCATGCGGCTAGCCTGCGGGACAGTGCTCTGCCCGGGCGATGATGTCTTTGTGTTGAGCCCCAAAGGCTTGCGTGAGCTCCACACCTGTGCGGTGTGTCGCAACGCCACCAATGGCGCGCCTGATGGCGGTCCTGCGCCACCTGCGACTGCGGCGAGCGCACCGCCTCCACCAGGAACAGCCCTTCTAGAGTGCGACCGATGCCTCCGCGGTTTCCACCTGCCATGCGTGCAGCTCTCCGCAGTGCCGGAAGGTGACTGGACATGTGATGACTGCCGCGCGGCGGGAGTAGCACTCGCCGCGACTGCTGCAGATGGCGCTCTCGCGGGCGAAGAAGACGCGGAATGCGAGGAGATGGACTGCTTGCCTAGCAACCCAGTGGCGGAGCCGTATCCGGTGGGTGTCACACCGGCAGGAGTGATGCAGCCATCAGCACGGCCCATGATTGATGATTTGGATCGGGTCGACGCGGGGTGGCTGCATCTCGCCCGGGTGGAGGCGCTCTGGTGGGATCCAATCAAGCGAGCGGTGCTCTTCCGTGCGCGATGGTACCATTGCGCGGGTGGACCGGGAGGTGATGCCACTGTCACCGCAGCGGCAGCAGTGCAGAAAGCAGGAGGCAGTCGCGGGCCAGTGCGGTGGTGGGTGCCCGGGGTGCGCACGCCGCTACGAGAAGTCGCGCTGTGCCCGCCGGCAACCTCTGACATTGCCGCTATCGGGAGTGTGCTGCGCCGTGCACATGTGGTTCAGCCTGCGCAAGCGGCTCGTGCGGCGCGCCAGGCGGCTGCGGAGGGGCGTCCTCTGCCTGCAGTGTGTCACCGCGGGTACGACCCCAGACTGAAGCGGTTCACACCGCTGCCGACAGTTACGGGCCGCGCGTAGATGAGCGTGGTAGAGATGAAGAGAGACGCTCGCAAACAAAATGCGCACATGTCTTGCAAACATGAATCACAACGCATCATGGGTCTGGAATGAACACCAAAGCGAGCGCAAGCAGCACGAACAGAAGCATGATCGCTCTGAATGCGACTCGTAGAGGCGATGCCCGATGCCTCAAGGCGCGCTTGACGAGTCTATTGCCTTTTGCCGTCGCCTTCTTGAGGCCAATCGCCGTAACATCACTCGGCGTCCGGCCTTTATCGTCTTTGAGCGCCAACGCAAGAGGGTGTTTCGCAACTAGTTTTGCAAGGACAATGGCCAGGCCCGCCTCAGAAAGCGTGTTGCCAGCATGTGCTGCCAAGGCCGCTGCTGCGGCGTGCAGCGGCGTAGGAACAGCTGGGCTCTGCGCCACGTCGCACTTCGCCCCCGCATTGAGCAGCGCGTCCACGATGGCGACGTCGCCTGTGGCAACAGCGCGGTATAGCAGCTCAACAAGTCTCTAGCAGTTGCAAGGCACAATCGCCAGGTGTCAGGTCACTTGCAGCGCATTGCCCGTCCAAGGTGTTTCAAAGCAGCAGCACAGCATGTCTACACAGTCTGTCTGCGTCTGTGTGCTGGCGTGGTACGCCACCTGAGCGGACGTGTGCACACCTCGTTGTCACCTTGTCCTGGTCTACTCAACAAGGACTTGAGGGCCTGGATGTCGCCCCTGTCGACAACGCTCCGCGCCTCTGCTAGCCAAGGCCTGGGTGGCGGACTGGGGCTGCGCACTGTTCCGCGACGTCCTACAGGAGGAGTTGGGTGCACTGCCAGTGGCGACGCCTCCGGGCTGCGCCCCGGCACACATGCTGGTGGCGCGCTGCCTGGCGCAGGCAATGAAGAGCGTCGCGACATGATGCCCGTTCTGCGACCAGCGTCTCAGAATGTCAGCGTCATCAAACCACCACTTGACGTGCCACTTCGCAGAGTCGAATGCTTCTCCCTGGCGCGCTCGCGCCTCACAGGCCAACACACAGGCGGCAGTGCTGCTCACGGATGTCACGTCGGAGTGCAGTCCGAGTGACGGCAAGCCTGTCCGTTGAGGGAGACACGTCGCTGCCTGCTTCCTGGTCCGGCTGCGTCCAACAGATTTGCGACCTCGGCTTCTCCGCTGGCGACGCGGACACTATGTTGCGTAGAGCACACGGGTGGCAGTACCAGAAGTATTGGCGCAAAAAGAAAGACCACGAGACGCCGGAGGAGGACACGGTGCGTTGACAGGCACCACTACCTTCCGGTGGAGTTATCTGACGACCTTGCGCTCCGTGGCCTCTGGCCAGCTTGCGTCTCGGTTGACATACCTCCGCGAGCTGTGTGAGGGCGACGCAGAGCTTCTCCGCACCGTGCTCGAGACGTTCCCAGAGGTCCTGGGAGTGGACACTGCAACTGTGGTGGAGCCCAATGTTGCGCTGCTGGAGCGCATGTACAGCATCTCGCGGGGACCGGCACTCGCGGGGATGTTGAAGCGCAAGCCGCAAGTGCTGGGCAATGTGCTGGATTGCAGCGGCGATTGTGCAGGCGAGTGCAATAGGTGCTGGGCGCGATTCTAAGTTCTAGATGAGTCAGACACTAGTAGCTTTGCGAGATTCCTGGTGTAGATTGCAGCCACACAGCATGCTCACTCATCAGGTTCGTCGCTTTCGGCACCGTTGTCGTCCCATACATCGCGATCGCCTCCATCGCCTCCGCCAGCCATGTCGTGAGTCCACGTCGGCACAGCGCCAGCAGCGGCGGTAGATGCTGCGCCAGAGCCGACGAAAGGCGGGAACAACTGCGACGTCACCTCTTTGAAATGTTGCTGGGTTTCCTGCATCTGCATGCTGATGTCGCCGTCTAGTAACGGACGGCCATCGGGAGTGAGAACCCATCCCGGCGGTGCGCCGATGCCACAGGGCGGCCACTCCGAGCATCGCGTCCAGTGGCCAACATCGCTTGTCTGAGCTCCTGGTGTCGCATTCGCCACCTTGCGCCGCTTCAGCTGTCTAAGTTCCGCTTCTGCAGCATCAAGATCATCTCCGGATGCATTGACCAAAACAGCAGCGGATTGGGCGTCGCGCAAGGCGGCGGCAAGGGCAGCGGCAGCTTCTGCAACGTCTGGATTGTCGACATCCGCAGCGGCAAGGCCAAAACGTAGACTTTGCAACCGCCGTGGTGTCAGACATGATGCATCGTGTGTCGCAAGTGCCACCAGGACAGGTGCGAGGTCACACAGTTGATGTGGTCTCAAAACAGAGCGACCTCCACTGCTTCCACTCAAGCGGTATACTGCGCCGGAGAGTAAAAGCCACGGTAGGAGCGGGTATCTCCGTGCAAGCATCTGCAGCGCGTCTCGCCAGGCGGCAGCCACCAATGTTTGTTTCGCTGTCTGTGGTGCCAGCAACAAGCTCGAGTCCTCGCCATCTAAGACAGCAGCCACCAGCTGGTGCGCAGCAGTCTGAGGCACCGCTTCTGCAACGGCGCGCATGGCAGCACTCCGTCGTCGACGTTTCGCTTTCATGGCGGAGTCCTGGATGCCACTGCCAACCACCATCTCCTCGTCCTCCTCTTCATCATCCACTGTGTACATAGCACCATCGGCTACAGCTGCTGAGGATACGTGCCGTGTAGGCATTGCAAGGGCGCATGCAGCTGCGAGCTCACTGACGAGGGAAGCCAGTCGGTGGACTTGTGCGCCGCAGCTGTGACTTTGTGGCTCCCAGTAGCGGGACGCACACCACTGTAATGCCAAGTCACACGCTGTGCGTAGAGTCGCGAGACTGGGCAGCGCATTGTGTGCCGTCTAGAGACACAGTGTCAGAGCCGGAAGAAAGGAACTCTCCTACAGGCAAGGGGGCCACGGACCTCGTGACGGACGTCGACTAGGAGCGGCGGCAAGCCTGCTTGACGTGCGAGTGTGGCCACCGGCGCAGCGAAGCGCCCCTTTTGCTTGGGGTCGGTCACTCCATTGACAAGGCGGACCAGTGCAAGAGCGTATAAGCTGCGCAGCGCAGACTCGGACACGCATGTGCCTGCAGCTATATTGGTGTAGGCAGCGTCATGTCCTCGCGCTTCGACCAGCAGGGCGGTGACGTCCACTGCTAAAGGCAGTCTTGTGCCCCGGGCCCGCCAAGTGGCGACGCGACGCAACGCTACGGTCGCGTCATCACCGCCAGAGAGCAGCGCCGCGCCGACGGATGTCCACTCAGCCCAGCCGCACCAGGGGACGAGGCGCATATGAAGCAACAGCGGAGGTGCAGTGCGTGTGCAGGCTACCCCTTCGGCGATGTAATGCTGCACTAAAGCTGCCCATCGTGTACACGGTCATGACGCTGCCGGACTTGGTGGATGATGAAACGGTCCTGTTTGTGCGCGTTGCTTGGTGGGAGACTGCACTTGGACTCATCAGGAGCCTCAGAATCCCTGTGAGCGACATCCAGAACGCAAGAGCGGCGCAGCCGTGGTCGACCAACACGGAACAAGGACTGTGCCCCGGCATTCGCGTTGGTCTCGGACTGCCTGGAGTCAAGCTGCTGGGAAGAAAGGTCTCTCTTGGCAAAGCGCCTGTGTTTGTTGACTGCAGCGCCGGGAACACACCGCTCCTGGTAGTAGACATACTGCCCGAGACTTCTCACGGGTACCGCCGACTGGTGATTACAACAGAGCGCGCCGAAGAGCTGGCAAAGAGGATTACAGCTTCGAAAGAGCCGGGGCAAGCAAAGTAGCGCCTTACTGTCACCGCCGCAGCTTCTACAGACAGAGTGACAGAGACACATAGCGCAGTAGGCCGTAGACATGTGCTTTTCACAAACTGTCCAACGCAG
>Ga0164297_10004873_pt1 | contig 11808 bp, 7 predicted proteins | sample GEODES058metaG_FD_113539 | JGI IMG/M metagenome (GOLD analysis project Ga0164297, IMG submission 113539) | Dystrophic lake water microbial communities from Trout Bog Lake, Wisconsin, USA - GEODES058 metaG | ecosystem: Environmental > Aquatic > Freshwater > Lake | place: USA: Trout Bog Lake... | reverse complement strand
CTGGATCTTGAATAACCCGGCCGACATCAAACGGGTACTGGTCACCAATCACCGTAATTACACCAAAGGTGTCGGCCTAGATCGCGTTCGAATTTTGCTCGGCAACGGCATCATGACCAGTGAGGGCGATCTTTGGCGCCGCCAGCGCCGAATGATTCAACCGTTTTTTCACCGTCGGGTCATCGAATCCTTCGCCACGGTGATCGAAACCGAAGTCGCAGGCCGCCTACGCGCCTGGGAAACGCTCGTGGCCAGCGGCACGCCAGTCTCCATCACGTCGGAGATGAGCGAGCTCACTCTGGATATCATTTTGCGCGCCATATTTGGCGAAGACCTCGAGTGGCTGACGGAGCGGATGGGTCAGAACCCGTTTGCGCTGGTCACTGAGCACGCCGCGCGTGATCTGCAGTTTGCCTATCGCTTCCGAAGCCTCGTCCGCCTGGTCGGAGAACTGGTCGTGCGACGCCGCAGTGAGGGGCTCGAACGTCACGACTTTCTCGGTATGTTGATGGCGGCTCGCGACAAAGAAACCGGCGCACCGATGCCGGATCGGGAACTGTTGGACGAGGCCATGACGTTAATTGTGGCCGGGCATGAGACCAGTGCCAGCGCGTTGAACTGGACGTGGTTTCTACTGGCCACCCACCCGGAAGCCGATGCGCGGGTGGCCGCTGAAGTCGCCCACTTAGACCCCTCGGCACGGCTCACGTACGCCGAGGCAGAAGGCCTTCGGCACACGCAAGCGGCGATCATGGAAGCCATGCGACTCTACCCACCCGGTTGGATCCTGAGCCGCAGAACCATCACGGATGACGTACTGTCGGGGCATCGCATTCCGGCAGGGACGGACGTCATGCTCAGCCCCTATCTGATCCAACGACACCCCACCCATTGGGATGCGCCCGACGCGTTCAGGCCCGAACGGTTCTTGAACGACGACCCCCGCGACCGATGGATCTACATACCTTTCGCCGCCGGCCCGAGACACTGCGTGGGCGAAAATTTTGCGATGTACGAGATGACCGTCCACGTCGCCCGCGTCGCCGCCCGGTGGCGCATGGAATACTTGAACGAAGGCCCGCTCGATATTGAAGCGGCGATCAACCTGCGGACGCGCGGCGAATTGCGCATGCGCCTGCATGCTCGCTGACCACCTCGGTCAGCACGGAAGAACACGAATGTCACACGACACCCTGATCGACATCCTCAACGCGAACCGCGACGCACCGCGGGCGATCCATTATCTCGAGGGCGAACAGGATCGTCGGACCGTGCCGTATGCCGGCCTTTGTGACAATGCCCTCGGCATCCTCGCGCACCTTCAATCGGCCGGCGCCGCGCCAGGCGACAAAATGATCATTTTCTTGAACAGCAACCAGCAGTTCATCGAAGGTTTCTGGGGTGCGATGGCGGGCGGTATTGTTCCTGTTCCGTTGGCCGTGGGCATCTCCGATGAGCATCGCCATAAGCTGCTGCGCATTGCGCGCAAGTTGGGCAACCCACTGCTGTACACGGACCGCCGCAATCTCGACCGTATCGGCGCTTTTGCCGCGACCGTCGGCGAGTCGGACACGTTCGCTCGCTTAGAGAAACGGGCCATACTCATCGAGAATTTGGGCGATCTGTCGCGTCGGGGCACGCCGGTACAACCCAGCGCTGACGACACAGCATTCATCCAGTTTTCCTCTGGGTCCACGAGCTTGCCCAAAGGCGTTGTGCTCTCGCACCGCAACGTGATCGCCAACCTCCGCGGCGCAACGGCCGCTGCCCGATTCAGCGCAGAGGACATCTCCCTCAGTTGGATGCCGCTCACGCACGACATGGGACTGATCGGCAAACACATCTTCATGTTTGCCAATCGGATCGAGAATTACCTGATGCCGACGGAGTTGTTCATCCGTCGACCATTATTGTGGACTCAGTTTGCTTCGCAAACGCGGGCCACGATCCTTTCCTCACCGAATTTTGGCTACCGTCACTTTTTGAAAGTGCTGGATGACCGCTCGCTCGACGGCATCGACCTGTCCGCGGTTCGGCTGATTTTTAACGGTGCCGAACCGATCTCCGTCGACTTGTGCGATGAGTTCATGGACCGGATGGCACCCTACGGCTTGGCACGCCACGCCATGTTCCCCGTCTATGGATTGGCAGAGGCAACGCTTGCGGTCACGTTCCCGCCCCCTGGCAGTGCCTATACGCATCGACTGTTTGATCGTCACCAGTTGAATCCGGGTGCGGTGGCCGGCTTTGCGGACCCCGGGTCCGCCGACGCACTGGCGCTGATGAATGTGGGCCGGCCAATCCCAGGAACCGAAGTGCAAATTGCGGCCATGGATGGCCCGGAAGTTTCGCCGGGGTCGGTGGGCCGCATCCTCATTCGTGGCGACAACGTGACGCGCGGCTATTTCGAAGATCCCGAAGCCACCGCACGGACGATCGACGCGTCCGGTTGGCTTGATACCGGCGATCTGGGCGCAATGGTTGATGGCGACCTGTACGTCACCGGTCGCGCCAAAGAGATCATCTTTATCAACGGCCAGAACTACTTCCCGCACGACCTTGAGGGTATCGCCCAGCAGGCTACGGGCCTAGAACTCGGCAAAGTGGTCGCCGCCGGCTGCCGACCAACATCGGCCGAAGGCGATGAACTGACGTTCTTCGTGCTGCATCGCGGCTCACTCGAGGACTTTTTGCCCATTTCGCACGAGGTCACTCGCCTCGTGAATGAACACGCCGGCTTGGAAGTCGCGCACGTCGTACCGGTCAAGCGTATCCCGAAAACGACCAGTGGCAAGATCCAACGCGTGGCTCTCGAACAAGCGTTTATCGCGGGTGAGTTTGCCGAGGAAATGGCCACTCTGGCGACGTTGCGCGAACAGCACCACGGGCATCGGGCGGCGGGCGAAGGCCTTGAAGCGCGCGTGCTGGCCATCTGTGTCGAGGCGCTCGCCGGCAAGTCGGTCGCGGTCGACGATAATTTGTTTGAAATCGGCGCAAGCTCACTCACGCTGATACAGATACACGAAGAGATCGATCGGCAATTCCCGGGCGCCATCGACTTGACTGAATTGTTCGATTACCCGACCGTCGCACAACTCGCCCAACATCTGGAATCCAAAATCCAGGCCTGAGGACGCATCAACGACCATGGGACAGCCCACGCCCGCCGCGCTCGTGTCCGTCTGGCCCCATCGGCTGACCCGTGTGCCGGTGCCGTTGCTGGGGCTTGCAGTGGGGCTCTTGGCGTTGGCGGTGCTCTACGTAGAAGTCCCTGGCCGCCCGCTGATTCTGCACGCGCTGCAAAAGCTCGGTCACCCGGCCGTGTTCGCGGCCATGGCAGTCACCCTATTCGGGATGCGGCGACGGCTACGACCCATGAGCGGCATCTGGAGTGATTACGGCTCGGTGTTCTTGATCGGTACCGGTCTTGGGATCGCCACCGAACTGGCGCAAGTACTCACGCACCGAGATCCGGCGGTGAAAGATGTGCTGTTGGACGTCCGTGGCATTACAGGCGCGCTCGCCCTGTTAGCAGCCTTTGACCCCCGATGGCGATTAGGCCTCTCAGCGCGGCGCGTACGGCACCTTTTTTTGAGCGTTGCCGTGCTCGTGATGGCGATCACGGTCGGACCGGTCCTGTGGGTCGCCGGTGCCTATGCGCATCGATCGCTCGAAGCACCCACCCTGTTTGCCCCACGCCATTCGATCGACTTGTTGCTGGTGTCGCTCACCGATAGCGCGCCGGAACTGAGCGCCATGCCTGCAGGCTACGCGCGGCAGGCTGACGAGCGCGGACTGCGAGTGCCGCTGACAACGCGCCCCTACGCCGGCGTTGTGCTCGATGAACCCTTAAGTGACTGGCGTTCGTATCGCACGCTGCGCATCGACATCACCAACCCCGCGCGCAGCGAACTCACGCTGCATATTCGCGTGCAAGATCGCGCCCACAACGGCCTGTATACCGATCGCTTTGAAGGGGCGGAACCGATTCCGGGAAATACCCGGCGCGTCATCGAAATACCCGTTGAGAAAATCGCGGGCGGCCCGCTGCGCCGCCGACTCGACCTCGCCCACATTGGACCGATCACGCTGTACAAAACCAGTGGCGAAGGCCCGCGGGAAATGTGGCTCGGTTCCGTCGAATTAATCCGATAAATACTGCGAAGTCGGACCCCCTGATAATGGTAGTGTCGCGTTAAGGGCGGCACTGATCGCCCTGATCAATAATATGTAAAATCAGGGGAAACCATGGACATTCGACCGATTGGGCGAGGTGCTGTGCGCACACTCGTCGCGTTTTCGTATTTCCTCGCCGCGGGATTCGCGCACAGCGCGATGGCGGCCTCACCACCCGATGAACTGTCAGCGTCCGCGCTGAAAAATGCGCATGCGGTGCACGGCGACCCGGTCTACAACGGCGCGCGAACTCGGGTATTAACGGACGGCATCAAAACGGCATCGCCGTTTGGTGGACCGATTCCCGGAATTGATTCGGTGGCGAACTTCACCGGCCAGTTCACTGCCAACGGCGTTGACTGGAACGGTAATCCGCAATCCAACTGGTCGTACGCGATGGTGGGTCGCTCACCGAGTCGCGGTGGTACGACGCGCCTGCGCGCACCGCTCATCCCGGTATCGGTCGACCTGCGCGACGCCAGTGGCAACCCTCGCTATAAGAACGGCTTCCGCCTTTATTCGGACGCAACCCGCTATGTCCAGACGATCCTGAATTCACCGATATTCACGCCGGCTCATTTCCCGGGCAACGGCGACCCGGTGCAGTACACCGATGCGGTGCAACGTGCGGAATTCAGCGCCGTGAAAGGTGAGGAGTGGCATACGGTCCTGGCGCCAGCCGTCGGGGCACCCCGAGTCATGTCCATCAATCAAGACGCGGCCTGCGGCACGACGGACAACGCGGGCAACCCCGGACACTGCAACTACCATTACGCGCTGAATGCGGACGGCAGTTGCTGTTTCTACATTCTGGTCGACGACGCCGTGTTCGGCGGCTTGTTCTTCCCACAGACCTATCCGGTCGATGCCTCCACGCCGATCGGCGCGGCGGAAGTATCCGGCGACATCAAGACGACCGACGTCTCGTCTTTCGTGTTCCCGGACACCTACCTCTATGTCACCACGTCAGCCAACTGCTGCATTTTGGGCTATCACAGCTTCGACTATGAGCCGGGCGCCACGCCCAATGCTGCACCCCGTTTCTACGTGCTGGACTACTCGTCGTGGATCACCCCTGGGATATTCGGTACCGCGTTTGCGGACGTGACCGCGTTGAGCCACGAGTTGTCGGAAACGTTTAACGATCCCTTCGTTGTCTTTGACGGCACCACGAACGCGACGCCGTGGTGGCTGTCCCCGAACGGCAATTGCCAGAACAACCTAGAAGTTGGCGACGTCATTGAGGGTCTACCGAACGCGACTTACCCCGTGAAAAGTCGCGGCTACGTGTACCACCCGCAGAATGAGGCCTTGTTGCAGTGGTTCGAATTCCAGTCGCCGTCGACGGCGCTGGGCGGCGCGTACTCGTACCCGGATGCGACCGTTCTGACGGGCCTCTCGGTGCCCCAAAACGCCGGTTGCTCCGCTCCGCTCTAAGGGCGGTAGGGATCCCGGGCGCGGACCATCCCGCCCGGGACCCGATCGGATCCGGAGTTCAAACGAAGGTTTGGGGGGATGGTGCCGGTGGAGGGACTTGAACCCCCGACCTCTCGCTTACGAAGCGACTGCTCTACCAACTGAGCTACACCGGCGAAGGGCGCGAAGTATACGAGACACTCGGCCCGTCGGCAATGAGACCCGCGTCTCAGGTTATCGAATTGGCCCGTAACGGCTTCGGCAACGCGAAGACGACATGCTCCTCGCGCCCCGGCAACTCAACGGCGGCCTCACCGCCCCAGGCTTGCAACCGCGCAACCACCGCCTGAACGAGAATTTCCGGCGCCGATGCACCGGCCGAGACCCCGACGTCGGTCACCCCGACGAACCAATCCGGATTCAAATCGTCCGCACCGTCGACCAGATAACCCCGAATACCCCGTTTTTCGGCGATTTCGCGCAACCGGTTCGAATTGGAGCTCGACTTCGACCCCACGACGATGATGATTTGGCAGCGATCCACCAGTTGCTTCACCGCATCTTGGCGGTTTTGCGTGGCATAACAGATGTCTTCGCGGCGGGGTGCCGTGAGGGCCGGGAAGCGCGCGATCAAGCGCTCCACGATTCGTGCCGTGTCATCGACGGACAAGGTGGTCTGGGTGACAAAGGCCAATCGAGCAGGGTCAGACACGACCAGCGCGTCAGCATCCTCGACGGTCTCGACGAGGTAGATGCGCCCACCTTGCGCGGTGTCGAACTGCCCCATGGTGCCTTCCACCTCAGGGTGCCCGGCATGGCCGATCAGAATGACCTCGCGGCCATCGCGCGCATGGCGGACGACCTCTAAATGCACTTTGGTGACCAGTGGGCATGTCGCGTCGAAGACCGTAAACCCGCGCTGCGCGGCTTCCGCGCGCACCGCCTTCGAGACGCCGTGCGCACTGAAAATCAATGTCGCCCCCGCCGGAACGTCGGCGAGATCTTCGACGAAGATGGCGCCGAGCCCACGAAGGCGATCCACCACGTAACGGTTGTGGACCACCTCGTGCCGAACATAAATGGGCGCGCCGAATAACTCGATCGCACGTTCCACGATCTCAATTGCGCGATCAACGCCGGCACAGAAACCGCGTGGGTTAGCGAGGTGTATTCTCATCCGTTCCTCGGATGCCGGCTATCGAGCAGCGCATCGACAATCAGACAGGCCGCTCCGACCGTAATGGCCGCGTCTGCGACATTAAAGGCGGGGAACCACCAACTCTCGTACCAGTGCACATGGATGAAATCGACGACATATCCATAGTGAACACGGTCTATCGCATTCCCCAATGCCCCGCCCGCCACCAACGCAAGGCCCGCCGGTACGATCCGCCGCGCGCTGTCTTCGAGTCGATAGAGCCACACGGCGATACCCGCGGACACCGTCACCGCCAGTCCCAGAAAGAGATACTTCTGCCAACCGCCGGCATCATCCAGAAAACTGAACGCAGCCCCGTGATTATGAAGGCGGGTGATCTCCAACACCGGTGGGAGAACGGGTAAGCGCTCGAACAGCTGCAACGCGGAAACGACCCAATGCTTCACCGCTTGGTCGATCACGATGATCGATGCAGTCAACCAGAGCCACCGCAGATGCCGCGGACCGGTTGTTGGCGTGACGTTAGGCATAATGACGATGCTCAACGGCTCCCGAGACGTTACCCGCACAGCGCGCACAGGCGTCCGGATGGCCTTCCACGCTACCGACATCCGCACGCTTGTGCCAGCAGCGCGTGCACTTACGCTCACTGCTCGCCGCCGCGGCGATCCACACGCCCGGGAGTTCCGCGGCTTGCGCCGCGCCCTCCGCAGCGGGGGCAGCGTGCAACCGGGCCTCTGACGTGATCAGCGCGAATCGCAGTTCTTCGCCCAATGCGGCCAATCGCGCGTATCGCTCCGCGTCGACCCACAGATCAACCGTCGCATCCAACGGACCTCCAATTTCACCGCGAGTACGCAGCACTTCCAACTCTCGAGCAACATCGGCCTTCAGTGCGATGACCTCGTCCCAGGACACTTTGGCGCCCTCAGCGTCCTCGGGGAAACGATGCCACTGGCTCAGGAAGACGGACTCGGGTCGACCGGAAACGGCAGGCATGACTTGCCAGATCTCCTCCGCGGTAAACGAGAGGATGGGTGCCAACCAGTGAACCATCGCCTCGGCGATGTGCCACAGGGCCGTCTGCGCGGAACGGCGCGCATGGCTACCCGCTGGGGTCGTGTAGAGGCGGTCCTTAATAACGTCCAGATAAAATGCGCCGAGGTCGACGACACAGAAGTTGTGGATTCGTTGGTAAATCACGTGGAAATCGTACGATCGATAGGCGTCGACGATCTCGCTCTGCACCGTCCGAGCGCAGGCCAACGCCCAGCGATCCAGATCCACGAGTTGCTCGGGCGGAAGCGCATCCCGACTTGGGTCAAACCCGGACAAATTGCCGAGCAGGAAGCGAACGGTGTTGCGCATACGGCGATAAGAATCAGCCATGCGCTTCAGGATCTCATCCGAAACCGCGATTTCGTTGGCGTAATCGGTCGCGGCCACCCACAAACGCAGCACGTCGGCACCCAGCGCACCGATCACCTTTTGCGGCACCACGGTGTTTCCGAGTGACTTGGACATCTTTCGGCCCTTGTCATCCACCGTGAATCCGTGCGTGAGCACCCCACGGTACGGCGCGTGGCGATGGATGGCCACCGAGGTCAGCAGTGACGAATGGAACCACCCGCGATGCTGATCCGACCCCTCCAGATACAAGTCTGCCGGTGAGTGGATATCCGGGAAGAGATGCGACACGCACCAGTGCATCATGCCGGAGTCGACCCACACGTCCATGACATCGGTCGACTTCTCGTAATCGGCCGCCTCATCGCCCAACAGATCGCGCGGATCGAGATCAAACCACGCATCGATCCCGTCGACCTCGACACGCGCAGCGACGGCCTCGATCAACTCGGACGTGCGTGGATGTAGCTCACCCGTTTCCCGGTGAAGGAAAAACGGAATCGGAACGCCCCACGTCCGTTGGCGCGAAATGCACCAATCCGGCCGTGTTTCGATCATGCTGTAGATCCGATTTTCGCCCCATTTCGGCGTGAACTGCACCCGGCGAATTTCCGACAGCGCGTCTTGGCGCAGCGATTCGCGCTCCATGCTGATGAACCACTGCGGGGTCGCGCGGAAGATCAGCGGCGACTTGTGGCGCCAACAGTGTGGATAGCTGTGCTGGTAAGGCTTGTGCGCGAGCAATACCCCGCGTTCGCCAAGCAAGGTGACCACGTGCGCATTGGCCTCAAACACTTGCTCGCCGGCGAAAAGCGGCGTCGAGGCGAGATAGCGTCCGTCCCCACCGACCGGGTTGTCGACCGGGAGGCCGTAGCGCTGACCCACGATGTAGTCATCTAAACCATGCGCCGGGGCCGTGTGCACGCCACCGGTACCGGCGTCCAATGTCACGTGCTCGCCCAGAATGACCGGCACGGTGCGCTCGTAGAAGGGATGGCTGAGTGCGAGGTGCTCCAATGCGCTGCCCGGCACGCGCGCGAGTTCGGCCGCGCCGTCCAGCCCCGCTCGACCCAACACGGCCGGCAACAAGGCGGCCGCGACCACTAATACCTCACTGCCGACATCGGCAAGGACGTATTCGATCTCCGGGTGCATGGAAACCGCTTGGCTCGCCGGAAGCGTCCACGGGGTCGTCGTCCAGATGATGACGTGGGTCGGTTTCGTCAGCGAGTCAATGCCGGTTCTACGAGCAAGATCCGCGAGTTCGCGAACCGCATACCGAACGTCGATACTCGGGCTCGTCCGGTCTTCGTATTCGACCTCCGCCTCGGCCAGCGAAGAGCGGCAATCGAGACACCAGTGCACCGGCTTGTAGCCCTTGTAGACGTGGCCCTGTTCAACGATACGGCCGAAGGCGCGCAACTGCGCCGCCTCGTAACCGGGCAGCATCGTGAGATACGGTCGATCCCAGTCGCCCATGACGCCCAAGCGGATGAAATCGACGCGCTGTCCGTCGACTTGCTTGGCCGCGTACTGCCGACACGCTGCGCGGAATGACTTCGCGTCGATTTTCGCCCCGACACGACCGTGGGTTTTTTCAACCTGATGCTCGATCGGCAAGCCGTGGCAGTCCCAACCCGGCACGTAGGGAGCGTCGTATCCGTCCAACGTGCGCGACTTAACGACGATGTCCTTCAGCACTTTATTGACTGCATGGCCAATGTGGATGGATCCGTTCGCGTACGGTGGACCATCGGCGAGAATAAATGTCGGCCGACCTTTCGCTGCGGCGCGCAACTTGCCGTAAATGTCGTTTGAGTTCCAGAACTCCAGCCAACGCGGTTCACGGTTGGCAAGGTCCGCCTTCATGGGGAAGTCGGTCTGGGGCAAATTGATCGTGTTCTTGTAATCCACGGGGGTCCTACTCACGCGGCTCGCGCCGCTAATATCTGGCGGGCGCGACGTGCGTCCGCATGCATCTGGGCGACAAGCGCCGAAAGAGAGTCAAAACGTTCTTCATCGCGCAATCGCGCAATGAACTCTACTTCAATGCGGCGCCCATAAAGGTTACCGCTGAAATCAAAGACGTGTACCTCGAGCAACGGCTCGATCCCGCCCACGGTCGGCCGGGTACCCAAGGATGCCACCGCCGGCGCCCGGAGCGGCATATTGGGCAATCCCAGCACCTGCACCGCGTAGATTCCGTTCACGGCAATCGCGCGGGGGTGCATTCGCAGGTTCGCCGTGGGAAATCCCAGTTCACGCCCAAGCTGCTGACCGTGTCCGACGCGGCCCGCCAATGAGTATGGCCTACCGAGGAGGCCTTCCGCAGCCGACAGATCGCCGCTCGCCACGGCCGCTCGGACTTCGGTGCTGGACACTCGAAGCCCATCGAGGGCAACGGCGGGCACTTCCGTGACCTCGAAGCCCAAGAGATCGCCCGACGCCCGCAACGTCGTAATATCTCCTGCCCGCTTGGCGCCGTAGCGAAACCCCTCGCCCACGACGATATGGGCCGCCCCCAGACTGTCTGCGAGCACCTCGCGGGCGAACTGATCGGGGCTCATCCGGCACAGCGCCGCGTCAAAATTCAAAATCCGTAATTGATCGACGCCGAGGCGTCCCAGCGCGATCGCCTTATCGGTGACCCGCATCAAGCGCTTTGGCGCACCGGTCGGGTCGAACACCTCGCGAGGATGCGGCTCGAAGGTTAAGACGGCGATCGGTTGATCGGGCGCGGCAGCACGGCGGGCAGCGGCCACGAGCGCCTGGTGCCCAAGGTGCACGCCGTCAAAATTGCCGATCGCGATCACGGGCGCCGTTGCCCCGATCCGACCGCTGCGGTATCCGCGCCTAATCTGCATCCGATTCAACTTTGCCGTTTCCTTAGAGCACCTGATTATACGGGTCGCAGATGGCGAGGCCTGAGCCCCATGATCCACAACACGCCACCGTACACCGCGGACCCGCCGAGCACACACGCGGTGAGCCGACCAATGCGCCAGGCCGCCGACCAATGAACCCAGGCAGACCAGTCTCCAGCCGCCCACCACAGGAAAACGGCCATCGCGATATTGGCGAGCAGCATCTGCACGAGCAAAGGCCGCCAACCGGGCGATGGCTGATACACCCCGCTCGCCCGTAAACCACGATAAAGCAACCAACAATTTACGTAGGCGCCCACCCCAGAGGACAGCGCCAGAATCGCGTGCGGGATGGGTGCGCCCCAATAGGCCGCTGGAATCACCACGACAAGGTCGAAGCCAATCGCCACCGACAGTGCGGTGACACCGATGCGGACGGGCGTGCGCGTATCTTGTCGCGCGGTATACCCGGGCAAAAGAACCTTGACGAGACTCAATCCCATGAGGCCCGCCGCATTGGACATGAGCGCATACGCGCTCATCAGCACGTCACGCTCGCCAAAGCGCCCGTAGCCATTAATCGTCGCAATCAGAGGGCCCGCGAGGACAAAGAGCGCAACAGACGCCGGTAGCGAGATGACGGAGGTCAACCGCAATGCCCAATCGAGGGTGCCGTTGAAGCGCTCGGGCGACTTCTCGGCGTGGTGTACGGATAGGCCCGGCAAAATAACGGTCGCCAGTGCGATGGAAAACACGCCCATTGGAAACTCGGCGAGGCGCACGGCG
>Ga0164297_10004871_pt1 | contig 11812 bp, 9 predicted proteins | sample GEODES058metaG_FD_113539 | JGI IMG/M metagenome (GOLD analysis project Ga0164297, IMG submission 113539) | Dystrophic lake water microbial communities from Trout Bog Lake, Wisconsin, USA - GEODES058 metaG | ecosystem: Environmental > Aquatic > Freshwater > Lake | place: USA: Trout Bog Lake... | reverse complement strand
TGTGGTTCGTCACGATCGCCGGGCTCGGCGTGTGGCATATCGCCGACGAACCCGGCATCCTACGAGCGATCAATCCCTATTACGCCCTGGAATTCCTGTTCAGCCATGGCGTGCTCGGGCTGTTCGTGCTGGGCGCGGTGTTCCTGACGGTCACCGGCGCCGAAGCGCTGACCGCGGACATGGGTCATTTCGGCCCGGCGCCGATCCGCGTCGGGTGGTTCAGCCTGGTCTGGCCCGCGTTGATCCTCAACTATCTCGGCCAAGGCGCCTATACGCTCAACAAGCTGGAGGCGTTGACCGCCGCGGGCCAGCCGTTCGTCAATGCCGACTGGTTCTTCCTGATGGCGCCCGATGCGGCGCGGCCGTGGCTGATCGTCATCGCGACGCTGGCCTCGATCATCGCCAGCCAGGCGGTGATCACCGGCGCCTATTCGCTGACCCAGCAAGCGGTCCAGCTCGGCCTGTTGCCGCGCCTGCGCGTGCGTAACACCTCGGCCGATTATGCCGGGCAGATCTACCTCCCGTCGGTCAATTGGCTGTTGCTGGTCGGCATCCTGGTGCTGGTGATCCAGTTCCGTACCTCGTCGGCCATGGCGGCCGCCTATGGCATCGCGGTGACCGGCACGATGGTGGTCACGACCTGCCTGGCCTATATCGTCGTGCGGCATCGCTGGCGCTGGTCGCGGCCCTGGGCGGCGGCGCTGATCCTGCCGTTCCTGACGCTCGACCTGATCTTTTTCGGCGCCAACATCCTGCGCGTGATCGAAGGCGGATGGGTGCCGCTGGTCATCGCCGCCGCGATCGGCTTCACGATCTTCACCTGGGTGCGGGGCAAGTCGATCGTGCGCACCTTCGAACAGCGCCAGAGCGTACCGCTCGCCGATCTGGCCGCCGCGCTCACGCGCCGCCCGCCCGAACGCGTCGAGGGCACCGCGATCTTCCTGACCGGCACGCCGACCGCGGCGCCGGGCGCGCTGCTCCACAACCTCAAGCACAACAAGGTGCTCCACGCGACCAATCTGATCGCGTCGGTCAAGACCAGCGACATGCCCTATGTCGAGGCCGAGGACCGGTGCGACATCAAGCGACTGGACGACAATTTCAGCGTCGTCGTGCTGCGCTACGGCTTCATGGAAAGCCCCGACGTGCCGCACGACCTGGCGGTGGCGGCGAAGGCCGGGCTGATCGACCTCGAGCCGATGAAGGCCAGCTATTTCATCGGCCGCAACACGTTGAAGGCCGACGCCGACGTCGGCATGCCGTTGTGGCAGGACCGCATCTTTATGTTCCTGCAACGGAACGCCAGCGACCCGACCGATTTCCTGCGCATCCCGCCGGGCAAGGTGCTCGAGCTCGGCGAGCAAGTGACGGTCTGACGTTCCAGGAGTTTCCCCATGCTGATCGTGCTGCCGTTCCTCCTGCTGCAGGCCGCCGCGCCGGCGCCGTCCGCGATCGAACTGTCCGATGCACGGTGCGTGTTCCTGTTCGGCTATTTCGGGTCGCGCGGAAATCCCGCCCAGGAATCGCAGGCCAAGCTCGGCACGATGTATTTCGTCGGCAAGATCCGCGGGCGCAATCCGTCGGCCGATTTCGGCAAGCTGCTCGCTGCCGCGACGGCCGATGCGAAGAAGTCGAACGTCAACGCCCAGCTGGAGGGCGCGCGGTGCGAACGCGAGTTTCAGGCTGCCGCCGCCGCGCTGACCGAAGGCGCGAAATCGGTCAACACGCCCGCCAAGCCGTAAGCCGCCGCTAGGGTCGATTCCAGACAGGTCGTGCTCCGGCGAAGGCCGGACCTGCTTCAAGCCAAATGGATCAGGCTCCGGATCGAACGCTAGCCCGCGTAGGCCTTAACCAGGTCGAACAGATAGTCGCGGCCGGTGTAGAGCGATTCGACCCGGATCCGCTCGTTCAGCCCGTGCACGCCGCTGAAGTCGCTGTCGACGAACACGCCCGGCGCGCCATAGACCGGGATGCCGATCGCCTCCAGGAAGATGCCGTCGGTCGCGCCGGTCGACATGGTCGGCAGCAACGGCACGCCGGGGAAATATTTCGCCGCGACGGTCTTCATCGGCCCGGTGATCATGGCGTCGAGCTTGGGCGGAATGCCGATCGGGCGGATCGGCTGATTGGCGGTCACCGTCACTTTCGGTCCGGCCAGCTCCTTCAACTTGGCCAGCGTGCCGTCGACGGTCTCGCCCGGGAAGATGCGGCAGTTGATGTTCGCCGTCGCCTTTTGCGGCAGCGCGTTTTCGGCATGGCCTGCCTTCAGCAACGTCGCGACGCAGGTCGTGCGCAACGTCGAATGCATCGCCTTGTCCAGGCTGACGATCCTGTCCGCCGCCGCGTCGCCGGGGTTGGCGAGCAAGGCGGTGATCGCGTCCGCCATCGGCTTGGGCGTGGTCGGCGCCTTGGCCACCATGCTGAAGAAGGCGCGCGTCGTGTCGGTGAACTTGACCGGGAATTCGTATCCCTGGACGCGCTTGATCGCGTCGGCGAGTTCGTAGATCGCATTGTCGGGCACCGGCTGCGAGCTGTGGCCGCCGGGGTTGGTGGTGGTGAAGGTGAAGTTCTGCGCCGCCTTCTCGCCGACCTGGATCGCCAGCAATTCGCGCTCGCCCTTGGCATTGTAACGCCCGCCGCCGCCCTCGTTCAGCGCGAATTCGGCGGCGATCAGGTCGGGCTTGTTCTTGGCCAGCCATTCGGCGCCGTTGAAGGCATAGGTGGTTTCCTCGCCACAGGTCAGCGCCAGCTTGATCGTGCGCTTCGGCTTATAGCCCGATTGCTTGAAACGGATCATCGCATCGGCCCAGATCGCCGCCATCGCCTTGTCGTCGATGGTGCCGCGGCCGTAGTAATAGCCGCCTTCCGCGGTCAGCTTGAACGGGTCGCGCACCCAGTCGGCGCGGTTCGCCGCGACGACGTCGATATGGCCGAGCAACAGCATCGGCTTGGCCTTGGCGTCGCTGCCCTTCAGGATCGCGACCAGGCCGCCGTCCTTGGGATGGTCGGGGGTGGAGAATTGGACGAGGTCGGCATCGGCATAGCCCGCCGCCTTCAGCCGCGCGGCGATCTGTGCCGCGGCCTTGGTGCAGTCGCCGACGTCGACCACGGTGTTGGTCTCGACCAGTTCCTTGTAGAGCCCAAAGAACGCCTGCTGGTCGGGCCGCGACTGTGCCGCGGCGCCGCCCACCGTCTGCCCGACCAATGCCGAAGCGATGATCCACCCCAATGCGCGCATGTCCGCCCCCGTCGCTGCTGTCGTTGCCGGGACTAGAGCGCCAAACGCCTGCGCTGGCAACTAGTCGAAGCGCGTCCGGTCGACGATCGCGCTCTTGGGCAGGGTCAAGCGGATCTCGCGATTGGCGAAATCGATATGGACGCGGCGGAACAGCTTGAGCGTGTCCATCCCCAGCATCAGGGCCGGCGTGTCCATCAGCCCGAACCGCTTGAACGGCAGGGCGTCGGCGAACGCGATCGGCACGCTGTGAAAGCCGATCTTGGCGATTTCCAGCGAATCGATCACGCGATAATCGGCCTGCAGCCACTGGCCGGTGACCGCGAGCAGCCCGATCTGGCCGAGCGACTTTTCGGTCCGCACGCGCTTCAGCAACGCCAGGTTGCCGACCGTCACGGGCGATCCGGTGTCGATCACCACCGCGATCCGGCGCCCGCGATAGGTCGCGTTGGTGACGATCAGCTGGCCGTAGAGGTTCTTCGCCCGGATCACGATATCGTCGGGGCCGACCGCGGCGCGGCGCTTCGTCGCGGGGCGCACCTCCATCTGGTTGCGGTCGAAATCGATCGACACGGCATGACCCTTCAGCGCATCGATGCCGAGCATCCCCGGCGCGCCCAGATTGGCGGCGGACACGGCGGGCGCCTCCAGCGTGTCGGGCTTGACCATGCTGACCTGAAGCGCGGGCAGCAGGAACGTGCGCAGCTCGCTTTGGCCCGCCATCGTCGTCACCCTGACGCGGCGGCCCGCCGCGAGGTTGAGCGACCCGGCCAGCTCGCTCGACACGACGGTGCGTTCGGCGCCGGTGTCGATGATGAACGGATAGGGACCGCTGGCACCGATCGACACCGGCACCGTCATCCGCTTGCTCGCTTCAAAGCCGAGGCCGAGCGTCTCGGGCGATGCCGCGGCGGGATCGATCGGCGGCGGCTGCGGCAACTTCGCATTCTGTGCGAGCAATGGCGCGGCGACCGCCGCGGCGGCGGCGACCGACAAGAGCGCAAGCCGCCGCATCAATAGCGCTTGCATGCCGACATCCCCCCGCGGCACGGATTCATCAGTTCGGCCTTCGGACGCGGCAAGGTGAAGGCGATTTCGCGATTGACGAAATCGATCTCCACGCGGCGGAACATCCGGAGCGAGCTCATGCCCAGGATCAGCGCCGGCTTGTCCTTCAACCCGAAACGTTCGAACGGCGGCACGTCGGCGAACGACAGGCCGACATTGTCGAACCGCACGTCGCCGACGTGCAGATCGCTGACCGCGACATAGTCGGCGTTGAACGTGCGCCCGGTGACCGACCTTACGGCGATCGGCCCCAGCACGCGTGGCTTGCGCTTCGCCAGCGCCAGCATCGCCTTGTTCCCGACGCTGACCCACGATCCGGTGTCGATGATGACGGCGATCGGTTGCCCGGCGAATTCGGCGCGCGTCACGATCAGCTGGCCCAGCCGCGCTTCAGCGCCGACCAGGATATCGCCCTTGGGATGTTTCTTCGCGGGCGCGAGCGTGATTTGCTTGCGGTCGAAATCGATGACCACGCGATGCCCCTGCAACGCATCGATCCCCAGCATACCCGGCGCCCCCAGGTTGGCCGCCGCCAGCGACGGCGCCTGCATGTCGGCGGTGCTGAGCGATCCGGCCGACAGCAACGGCACCTTCACGGTATTGACCGGGCTCGCGCCGGTGAAATCGAACAATCGCGCGCGGTCGCCGGCATCGAGGCCCAAGGTGGCAGCAAGCTCGTTCGACACGACCGACCGCTCGGCGCCGGTATCGATGATGAATGGATACGGCCCCTTACCGTCGATCTGGACCGGTACGGTCATGCGGTCGGTCAGTTCGCCGATGGTCCAGGTCTCGCCCGGCGCCGGCACGGGTTGGACCGTGCCCGCCGGCAACCCGGCATCCTTCTGCGGTTGCCCGCCCTCCGCGCATAACGGCACCGCCATTGCGGTTGCCGCGACCGCGATACAGATACCCCACCTACGCATCGCAAGCCGGAGTGTACGCCTGTTCGATACGCGTACCAAGCGGATAATACAGTGCGACTTTTGCAGTTTCGGCATGCCGAAACCGGGCGGCACCGGCCCGCTCCCCCACCCGACCGCCCATAGAATAAACTGATTGGGCGGTCGGGTGGGGGAGCGGGCCGGTGCCGCGACATCAATCCAGCCGCATCGCCTCCTGCGCCAGCGCCTCGGCCTCGACCAGCAAGGCGTCGTCGGCGGTTCCCGTCGCCACTCGCTCGCGCCCGATCAAGGTCAGCACGGGGACCGCGAGCGGCGACACGCGATCGAGGTCGACGTGCACCATCGTATCGGCGGCGCGATCGAGCAGCCCCGCCAGCCGCCCAACGTCGGTCATCCGCGCCCGCGCATCGGCCCAGGCCGCCTGGAGCAGCAGATGCCCGGGCTCGTATTTCTGCAGCACGTCGTAGATCAGGTCGGTCGAGAAGGTCACTTGCTTGCCGGTCTTGCGCTTGCCCGGATGCTGGCGCTCGACCAGGCCGCCGATGACCGCCACCTCGCGAAACGCCCGCTTGAGCAAATGGCTCTGCTGCACCCAATCGACGAATTCGTGTTCGAGGATGTCGGACGAGAACAGGCTGGCCGGGTCGGTGATCTTTTCCAGACCGTAGCAGGCGATGGCATAATCGTTGGCGACGAACCCAAGCGGTTTCAGCCCCTGCGTTTCCATCCGCCGCGTCACCAGCATGCCGAGCGACTGGTGCGCGTTCCACCCTTCGAAGCTGTACGCGACCATATAGTTTCGCCCTTCGCGGGGGAACGTCTCGACCAGCAATTGCGCAGGGTCGGGCAAGGTCGAGCGATACGACTGCGCCTCCAGCCACTCGCGCACATCGTCCGGGAATCGCGCCCATTCCTGCGGGTGCGCCAGGAACCCGCGCACCCGGTCGGCGAGGTTGGTCGACAACGGCATCCGCGCGCCGCCGTAGGTCGGGATCCGCGCCGGCCGCGTCGAGGCGCGGACCAGCAGATCCTCGGTATCGATCCGGATCACTTCGCAGCTGAGGCCCGCGAAGAAGAAGGTGTCGCCGTTCGACAGCGTCGCCGCGAAACTCTCCTCGACCTTCCCCAGCAGCCGCCCGTTCTTGAACCGCACGTTGAGCATCGTCGCCTCGACGATGATCCCGGCGTTGAGGCGGTGCTGCGTGACGAAGCGCGGATGGCTGACGCGCCAGATGCCATCGGCATCCTGCGTCAGCCGCTTGAACCGGTCGTACGCCTTCAGCGCATAACCGCCGTCGCGGATGAACCCCAGCACGCGGTCGAACAATTCGTCGGTCAGCGCCGAATAGGGCAAGGCCGAGCGAATCTCGTCGAGCAAGTCGGCCTGGCCGAACGGCGCCGCGCAGGCGCAGGCCATCACGTGTTGCGCGAGCACGTCGAGCGCGCCCATCCGAAAGATGTCTTCGTCCAAGGCGCCCGCCTCGACCGCGTCGAGCGCGGCGCGCGCCTCCAGATATTCGAAGCGGTTGCCCGGCACGATGATCGCCTCGGACGATTCGTCGAGCCGGTGGTTGGCGCGCCCGACGCGCTGGAGCAGCCGCGACGACCCCTTGGGCGCCCCCATCTGGATGACGCAATCGACGTCGCCCCAATCGACGCCCAGGTCGAGGCTGGCGGTCGCGACCAGCGCGCGCAGCCGCCCGTCGGCCATCGCCTGTTCGACCTTGCGCCGTGCTTCGCGCGCGAGACTGCCGTGGTGCACCCCGATCGGCAGCGACATGGCGTTGACCTTCCACAGGTCCTGGAAGATCAGTTCGGCGAGGCTGCGGGTGTTGCAGAAGACGAGCGTCGTGCGGTGCGTCTCGATCTCCGCCATCACTTGTTCGGCGGCATAACGGCCCGAATGCCCTGCCCAGGGCACGCGGCCCTGCGGCAGCAGGATCGCCAGATTGGGATCTGCGCCGGCCTCGCCCAGCACCAGGTCGACCGTATCGATATCGCCGTCGGGTGCCAGCCAGGCGCGATAGCCGTCGGGATCGGCGACCGTCGCCGACAGCGCGACGCGGCGCAGCGCGGGCGCGATCCGCTGCAGCCGGGCCATGCACAGGCTCAACAGGTCGCCGCGCTTGCCGGTGGCGAAGGCATGCACTTCGTCGACGATGATCGTGCGCAGCCCTGCGAACATCGTGAAGCTGTCGGGATAGCTCAGCAGGAGCGACAGCGATTCGGGTGTGGTCAGCAGGATGTTGGGTGGCTTCACCCGCTGCCGCGCCTTGCGGTCGCTCGGCGTGTCGCCGGTCCGCGTCTCGACTCGGATGTCGAGCGCCATCTCCGCGACCGGGGTCAGCAGATTGCGCTGCACGTCGACCGCCAGCGCCTTCAGCGGCGACACGTAAAGCGTGTGCAGGCCGTCCACCGGCGCCGCGATCAACTCGGTCAGCGACGGCAGGAACCCGGCCAGCGTCTTCCCCGCGCCCGTGGTCGCCACCAGCAGCGCGTGATGCCCCGCGCGGGCCGCGTCGAGCATCTCCAGCTGATGCCGCCGCGGCCGCCACCCGCGCGACGCGAACCAGTCGGTCAGGATTTGGGGAAGGTCGGTCACCCGCGCGATATAGGATGCGTGCCCGCGATTGCGCTACGGCGCGGGCGGCGCGCCCGCCGGGCGTGTGACGAGTTTCGGCGCGGCCGTCCCCTCGACCGCCAACCGCGCGCGTTCGCCCTGCGCCCGGTCCTGCAGCGACAGCCAGACGCTATCGTCCTTGGTCCCCAGTCGCATCCCTTCGGCATAGTTGCCCAGGGGGCTCCGGTAATTGACCACCAGCCCGGCAAATCCGGTCTGGTCGTTCGCCGTCAACAGCACGGCATCGCCGCCCGGCCGGTCGAGCGCCATGACCGCCCGGCCATTGTCGAGGAAACCGAAGCCGCCGCGCTCGTTGCCCTTGGCGTCGTGGATCAGCAGGCCATAGGCGCTCGCGATCCGCGGATAGGCCTTGCCCTCGACCAGCACCGGCGGTTCCTCGCCCAGGATCAGCCGGTCGGCGCCGTCGGGGCCGAGCACGACGATCGACGCGCTCCCCGCATCCTTGCGCAGGCGGCCGTCGGTGGGCGCGGGCGCGCCGATCAGGATACGCGGCTTGCCCGACGCATCGACGATGCGGATCGCCTGCGCGTCGATCGTGCCCGGCGTCGCGGGCGCGAGCGCCATGGTCAGCGCGGCAAGCCCGCCCAGCCCGACCGCGCCGAGTATCATCCGCTGGCGCCGGACGGTGCGTTCGAGCCGGTCGAGGCGCTGGTCGATGGTCATGCTGGTCCTCCATTTATCGCCATGGGATGGAACCCGAACGCGCGCCGAACCATATTCGTCGCATGGCCAAGCTCGGCGACTGGATCGATCCCAAGCCCCACGGCATCTACGTGAAGCCCGCCGACGCGTGGATCGACCCGTCGGTGCCGAGCGCGCGCGCGCTGGTGACGCATGGCCATGCCGACCATGCCCGCGGCGGGCATGCGGCGGTGTGGGCGACGCCGGAGACGCTGGCGATCATGGACACGCGCTATGGCCCCCAGGCGGGACATGCGGTCGACTATGGCGAGATCCTCGACATGGGCGGGGTGGAGGTCAGCTTCGTGCCCGCCGGCCACGTGCTGGGCTCGGCGCAGATCGTGCTGAAGTATCGCGGCGAGACGATCGTCGTGTCGGGCGATTACAAGCGCCGCCCCGACCCGACCTGCGCGCGATTCGAACCGGTCAAGTGCGACGTCTTCGTCACCGAAGCGACCTTCGGCCTGCCCGTGTTCCGCCACCCCGACACGCACGACGAAATGGACAAGTTGCTCGCGACGCTGCGCGCCAATCCGGAACGGTGCGTCGTGGTCGGCGCCTATGCGCTCGGCAAGGCGCAACGCGTGATCCGCGAACTGCGCGACATGGGGTTCGACGATCCGATCTACATCCACGGCGCGTTGCAGCGGCTGTGCGATCTTTATGTCGAGCTGGGCGTCGACCTGGGCGAGTTGCGCCCTGCGACCGGCATCGCCAAGGCCGAGTTGCAGGGCCGCATCGTCATGTGCCCGCCGTCCGCCCTCAACGACCGCTGGTCGCGCCGCCTGCCCGACCCGATCACCGCGATGGCGAGTGGGTGGATGCGCGTGCGCCAGCGCGCCCGGCAGAAGCTGGTCGAACTGCCGCTGATCCTGTCGGACCATGCCGATTGGGACGAACTGACCGAAACCCTGCTCGAGATCGCGCCCAAGGAAGTGTGGGTGACGCACGGGCGCGAGGAAGCGCTGATCCACTGGTGCATGACTCGCCAGATCAAGGCGCGGGCGCTGGCGCTGGTCGGATACGAAGACGAAGACGATTAGAACCCCCGCGTGCTCCTGCGTTCGCAGGAGCCCTGGGTCAGCCGATCGGCGGCAGCTTCGTCGCCTCGTACGCCGTGATCTTCTCGCTCGCGCACGAATGTTCGGCGAACGCCGCCAGCAAATCCTTGATGCCCGGCGTTACGAAATGCGCCTGCAGCGCCGGCATGTCGCGCCATTCTTCGAAGAAGACGAGTTTCATCGGATCCTCGCTGTCGATCCGCACCGCATGGCTGATGCAGCCATCCTCGGCCCGCGAGCGGTGGACGTGGGCGAGGCTCGCTTCCAGCAATGCCTCGAAGCTGCCGGGTTTCGCCGTGACGCTGCCGGTGACGATGATCATGTGTTTCCCTCTCCCCGCCAATGCCCGAGCGTATCGCCCAGCGCTGCTTCCAGCGGTGCCAGCCATGGCGCATAGCGGCGCCATTGGTCCAGCCCGTCGCCGTTGAGCGGGCGGCGGACCTGTTCGGCGCTGGGGGTGCGGACGGCGCGGGCGGTTTCGTGGAAGCGCAGGCAAGCGGGGTTGAACGGCAGGCCGAGGTAGTCGAGCAAGCGGCGCACTTCGCCGTCCATATCCGCGACCAGATCCTCGTAGATCAGGCGGTGCACCGCGCCGGGGAAGCGCGCGTCCCATAGCGCCATCAGCCGCCCGTAATCGGCATAATGCCGCCCGATCTCGGCCAAGTCGTAGGCGAAAGCGTGGCCGGTCGCGAAATGCTGGCGGAACAGCGATACCCCGCAGCCGAGCGGATGGCGGCGCACGTCGACGATCTTCGCGTTGGGCAGGATCAGGCGGATCAGCCCGACAAACATGAAATTGGCGGGCAGCTTGTCGACGAAGAACGGGCGATTGGTCTTGCGCTGGATGCGCGTGCTGGCGAGGTAGCGGGCGCCGAGCGCGCGCAGGTCGCGGTCGGCGAGCGTCGCCATTGCCGCCGGATAGTCCCGGATCGTCCCCGCCAGCCGCGGCAGATCGGGCAGTTCCATCGTCGCCTCGACCGCCGGATGGCTGGCGAGGATCTGTTCGACCAGGGTCGATCCCGAGCGTGGCAGGCCGACGACGAAGATCGGATCGGGCGCCGGATCGCCGGCCTGGGCGTGGCGCGCGATCACGTCCGGCGTGAAGGCCGCGGCCGACCGCGCGATCAAGTCGGGCAGGATCGCGGGATCGTGCGGCACGGCGGCGCGGCGCAGGCGATTGGCCGCGGCATAAGCGGCGAAGGCGGCGGCATCGTCACCGCCGTCCTCGCGCGCCTTGCCGAGCGCGAACCCGAGATGAAGCCGGTCGTCCGGCGACGGCGCGTCCCCGGCCAGCAACGCCTCGATCGCCGCGACATCGGCGGCGGTGAACCGAAAGCTCTTGAGGTTGGCGAGACCCCACCAGCTCTCCCCCAGGGCCGGCGCGGCAACCAGGCTTTGGCGATAGGCATCGACCGCCTCGTCGATCCGCCCGAGCGCCTTGAACACATGGCCGAGCGTCATCCACACCCGCGCCCGACCCGGATCCTCGGCGAGCAACGCGCGATACAGCGCGATCGCCGCGTCATGCTCGCCGGTGCGGTCGAGGATCGACGCCTTGAGGTTGCGCGCGCCGACGTGCGCCGGGTCGGTGGCGATCAACCGGTCGAACTCGGCCAGCGCTTCGGCATAGCGATCGCGGCGGTAGAGCAGCCGCGCGAGATCCTGCCGCGCGGGCACGAAGCCCGGTGCCAGCGCGAGCGCGCGGCGCAGCAAGTGTTCGGCGGGTGCGTCGTGCCCGCTCCGCGCCGCGATCGCCGCGAGCAGGCGGAGCGCGGCGACATCGTCCGGCGCTTGCTGCAACCGCTCGCGGACCAGCCGCTCGGCGCCGGGAACGTCATTCGCGTCGAATGCGGCGGCGGCCTTGGCGAGCAGCGCCCCGCCGGGCTGGCTCAACCCACGCCCTCCAGCGCCTTTTGCCGGCGGCGCTGGACCGAGCTGCCGATCCCCATCGCCTCGCGATATTTGGCGACGGTGCGGCGTGCGATGCCGAACCCCTTGGCGTTGAGCATGTCGACCAGGGTGTCGTCGGACAGGATCGCCTTGGCATCCTCCGCGGTGATTAGCGCGCGGATCGCGGACTTCACCGCTTCCGCCGACACCGCGTCGCCGCCGTCCGCCGACTGGATCGCCGACGTGAAGAAATATTTGAGCTCGAACAGCCCGCGCGCGCAGCTGAGGTACTTGTTCGACGTGACTCGGCTGACGGTCGATTCGTGCATCT
>Ga0164297_10004870_pt1 | contig 11813 bp, 12 predicted proteins | sample GEODES058metaG_FD_113539 | JGI IMG/M metagenome (GOLD analysis project Ga0164297, IMG submission 113539) | Dystrophic lake water microbial communities from Trout Bog Lake, Wisconsin, USA - GEODES058 metaG | ecosystem: Environmental > Aquatic > Freshwater > Lake | place: USA: Trout Bog Lake... | reverse complement strand
TGGCCGCGGCTGACGCGCTGACGACGGGACTCATGCGCACCAGCAGGACGCCCCCTGCGTTGACGACGCCGGCGTGCAACAGGGCCGAGACGGGGGTGGGAGCGGCCAGGGTGGCCGGCAACCAGCGATGGAAGGGGATCTGCGCCGACCGCGACAGGGCCGCGACCACGATCAGCGCGGCCGGCGCCGGGTGACCGGAACGACCGGCGGTCAGGCCGTCCATCCCGATGTTGCCCCACTGCAAGGTGAGCAGGCCGACCGCCGCCCACAACGCGAGGTCGCCCATCAGGAAGGCCGTCGCCGTGCGGCGCACACCATCGCGTGCGGCGGGCAGGTCCCGGTAGGTGGCGAGCAGCAGGCACAACGCTGCGCCGGCGCCAGTCCAGCAGCAGGCCAGGCCGACGAGTGTTGCGGACGTCATCAGGCCGGCTGAGGCCGTGGTGAGCAAACCCGCCCCGGCGGTGAACCATCCGGCCCGTTCGTCGCAAGCCAGGTAGCGCATTGCGAATACCTGTGCCACCGTGCTGACCCCGTGCACGAGCAGGAGCAGGAGCACGGTGAGCCGGTTCGCTTCGAGCCCGGCGATCAGCGCGCCTCCGGCCGAGGTGAGGTCGGCCGACACGGGGCCGTGAGCGGCTACGCGCACGGCCAGGACGCAGGTGCCGATGAATCCGGCCCCCGCCGTCGAAGCACCCACGAGGGCGACGAGGCGGGGTCGCCGCGAGCCCCCCAGCAGCGCGCCCAGGACGGCGATCAATGGCAGCGTGACGACGCCGACGAGGAGTGCGCTCATCGTTCGGCACCGATGCGAGGTTTCAGGGCGACCGCGAACATGCGTGAGACATTACATGAGATCAAACACGCGTGTCAAACATCGCGAAATAGATTTCGCATGTGGCGGCTAATCGCCGGGCAGGCCGAACCTTCCGTCCGCGGTCTCGGTGACCAGACCGTCGGACAGCAGCGAGTTCAGCGCCCGCTCGCGCTGAACGGGATCGGTCAGCCAGGCCACGTCGAGCTCACCCCTGGTGACGGGGGAATCCCTCGCGCGCAGCACATCGAGCAACTTCCCACGGACCTGTCTATCGGTCCCCGCAAAGGCCTGCACGCGCCGCTGCGGACCCGTGGCCGGGGGGTAACCCGCTTCCCGCCACGCGCACACGTCAATCGGGCATCCGCCGCAGCGAGGCCGACGCGCGGTGCAGACCGTCGCGCCCAACTCCATCAGACCGATCGAAAAGCGAGGAGCAGTATTGTCTTTCGGCAGCAGCCCTTCCACGTCGGCGTGATCGCGGGCAGCCGACGGCGAGCCGGCGTCGGCCAAGCCGTGCACGGCGCGGGCGATCACCCGGCGAACATTCGTGTCCACCACCGGGACTCGCTTCCCGTAGGCGAAACAGGCGACGGCGCGCGCGGTGTAGCTGCCGACTCCAGGCAAGGTCATCAGGGTTTCGACGTCGTCGGGCACCACATCGCCATGGTCGCGGGCAACCACCGTCGCGCACTCGTGCAAACGCTTGGCCCGCCTGGGGTAGCCCAGCTTGCCCCAGGCGCGCAGTACGTCGGCGGCACTGGCGGCCGCGGTCGACGACGCGGTGGGCCAGCGGCGGATCCACTCCGGCCAGATCGGCGCGACGCGGGACACCGGGGTCTGCTGAAGCATGAACTCACTCACCAGGATCTGCCAGGCGGTGACGCCGGGTTCGCGCCAGGGCAGGTCGCGGCGCGACCGGTCGTACCACGCGACGAGTTCGCTCGACGAGAAGTTCATCCGCGCCTGGGGCATGATGTTGTCCATGCCCAAAACCGACCCGGCGTCTGCGTGGAAAACACTCTCCGAGGGTAACGAACGGTTTGTCGAAGGAAAGCCTGAACATCCCAGCCAGAGCGTTGCGCATCGGGCCGGTCTGACCGCCGGCCAGCAACCTAAAGCCGCGATCCTGGGGTGCGCGGACAGTCGGGTGGCGGCAGAGATCATTTTCGACCAGGGCCTAGGCGATCTATTCGTGGTGCGCACCGCCGGGCAGGCCATCGATTCGGCGGTCCTGGGCTCTCTCGAATACGCGGTCACGGTGCTCGGCGTGCCACTGATCGTAGTCGTCGGGCACCAGAGCTGCGGTGCGGTGAAGGCGGCGTTGGGAGTGCTCGACGGCGGCGCGGTACCTGGCGGATTCGTGCGCGATCTGGTGGAACGGGTGGCACCGTCGATCCTGATGGGTCGCCGCGACGGCCTGACCCGCGTCGACGAGTTCGAGGACCGCCACGTGCGTGAAACGGTCGCGCAGCTGGTGTCCCGTTCGGCGGCCATCGCCGAACGGGTGGCCGAGGGCACGCTGGCGATCGCGGGCGTCACCTACCACCTGACCGACGGTCGGGCGGCGTTGATCCACAATGTCGGCGACATCGGTCAACCAGTTGCCGGCACGTCGCGACGTCGCGCGTGAGGGGTCGCAGCGCGTGAGTGGTCGGACGCCACCGGTCGTGAGCCGGCGCGACCTGCTCGCGGGTTCGACCACCGTCGTCGGCGTGGCCGCCCTCGCGGGCTGCGGCGGACCTGGGCGGGGGCCCGCCTCCGGCGTTGCAGGCGGCGAGGAACTTCCGGTGACGCCACCGGAAGACCTGATGCGCGAGCACGGTGTGCTCAAGCGCGTCCTGCTGATCTATCGCGAGGGGATCAGCCGCCTGCAGGGCGGCGCGCCCAGCCCCGCGCAGGCGCTGAACGCGGGCGCGGGAATCATCCGCAGTCTCATCGAGGATTATCACGAGCATCTCGAGGAGCAGTTCGTCTTCCCCAGGCTGGAACAGGCGACCAAATCCGTCGAGATCACGGCGACCTTGGGTGTACTGCGCACTCAACATCAGCGTGGCCGCGATGTGACCGACCGGGTGCTCGCCGGCACCGCTGGGTCGGCGCCGTCCGACCGGTCCGCGCGAGAAGCTCTGGTCGCGGCCATGTCGGCGTTCATCCGCATGTACGAGCCGCACGAGGCGCGGGAAGACACCGTGATCTTCCCGGCGTTGCGCGATGCGTTGCCCGCCAGGGAGCTCCGGGAGATGGCGGAGACCTTCGAGGACGAGGAGCACCGCCGCTTCGGCCAGGCCGGATTCGGCGGGGTGGTCGATCGGGTGGCTGACATCGAGAAAAGTCTCGGTATCTACGACCTCAGCCAGTTCACCGCCACCTGACGGCCCGTCACCCGGATCGCGGTCACTAACACGCCCGATGGCCGGTAAACCTCGCGACACGCCGGGCCGGGTCGGACGGATCCACATGACCTGGCCCTACCGTATAAACGTGCTGGATCTGGAACCGCGTGGCCCGCTGCCCACCGAGATCTACTGGCGGCGCCGGGGTCTCGCCCTGGGTATCGGGGCCGCCGTCGTAGCTATCATCGTGGCGCTTGCGGTGGCCTTCGTGAGCCACAAGGCGGGAGCCAAACCCGCCGGAGCCGACAAGTCCAACGCCGCGCAGAGCAAGGCCGCCGCGCCGACTTCCCAGACGTCCCAGGCACCGCAATCCGCGCAGGACAGCGCAACCCAGACGGCGTCCCCGCAAGGGCTGGGCCAGGAGACGCCCACTCCGTCGGCCGCAGTGCAGCCGCCGCCGGTACTCAAGGAGGGCGATGACTGCCCCGACTCGACCTTGGCCGTCAAGGGCCTGACCAACGCGCCCCAGTACTTCATCGGTGACCAGCCGAAGTTCACCATGGTGGTTACCAACATCGGGTTGGTGTCCTGCAAGCGCGACGTCGGGGCCGCGGTGCTCTCGGCCTACGTGTATTCGCTGGACAACAAGCGGCTGTGGTCCAACCTGGACTGCGCGCCCTCCAACGAGACGCTGATCAAGACATTCGCCCCAGGCGAGCAGGTGACGACGGCAGTGACCTGGACCGGGATGGGCTCGACTCCGCATTGCCCGCTGCCCAGGCCGGCGATCGGTCCGGGTACCTACAACCTGATCGTTCAGATGGGGAACCTGCGTTCGTTGGCGGTGCCGTTCATGCTGGACCAGCCGCCGCCCGCGCCGGGGCCCGGCCAGCCCGCACCCGCGGTGCCGACGGATGCTCCGCCCCCGCCCGGGGGCTGATCCCTCAGCTGAGCGGATCGGCGATCGTCGACTCCGCCAGCTGCGAGAGGCCCTCTCGCACGTGGCGCGCCCACATCGCGCCGATTCCGTCGACCGATTGCAAGTCGCTCGCGCTGGCGGCCAGTAGGCCCTGCAGCGTTCCGAAGGTTCGGACCAGCAGGTCCACATGGGCGAACTGGAGCCGTGGGATGCCGGCCATCGCGCGATAGCCCCGCGGACTGAGGGCCGAATCCTGCGCCTCTGGCGTCGTCGGATACCCGAAAACCTTTGCCAATGCGGCGAAGTCGAGCAGTTCGGCGTCCGACAACGAGTCCAACTCGGCGAGGGTCGAGATCAGCTGGGCTTCCGATAGCGGCTCCGGGCTGCCGTGGTAGTCCCGCACAACCAGCTCCAGGGCGCCGTCGTTGCCACCGAGCAACTCTTCGAGTTGCAGCCGCAGCTGGCGCCCGTCGGTGCCGAGTTCGACCACATCGTCGTCGATCGCCAGCCCGATCCGGCGCACCAACTCAAGCCGCTGCACCACGGTCATCGCGTCGCGCAGCGTCACGAAATCCTCGATCTCCGCTCGAGACAGCTGCCGACTGACCTCGTCGAGCCTGGTCTTGTACCGCTCCAGGGTTGCCAGCGCCTGGTTGGCCCGCGACAGGATGGTCGCGGAATCGGCCACCACGTGACGCTCGCCCCCGACGTAGACCGTGACGATGTTCATCGAGTGGCTCACCGAGATCACCGGGTAACCGGTCTGGATCGCGGCGCGCTCCGCGGACCGGTGGCGGGTTCCCGACTCGTCGGTGGGGATCGACGGATCCGGAACCAACTGCACGTTGGCGCGCACGATGCGGCTCCCATCGGTCGACAGCACCACGGCGCCGTCCATCTTGGACAACTCCCGCAGCCGCGTCGGCGCGTAGCGGACGTCGAGGGGAAACCCGCCGTCGCAGATCGCTTCCACGTTCTCGTCGTTGCCGAGCACGATCAACGCTCCGGTACGCCCGCGCAGGATGCGTTCCAGACCGTCGCGCAGCCCGGTGCCCGGCGCCAGGCGCGCGATGGTCTCGCGCATCGTCGGAGGGGTCACAGTGTGTCATTCTCCGGCCCCGTGGCATCGCGCGTCCAGCCGCTGCGGCCCCCGGGGGGCATCGGCGTGCTGGCGGGCGATGTCCACCATGTGGTGCAGCGCCGCGACGATGGTGGGCGCGGCCAGCGTCCGCATGCCGGGCGGCACATTCGCCGCCTCCGTGCCGTGACGGCAGCCGGCAGGGATGAGGGCGACGGTGAAACCTTGACGCGCGGCTTCGCTGAGCCGCCGTTCCATTCCGCTGACCCGGCGCAGGTCGCCCGCCAGTCCGACCTCGCCGATCATCACCGCCGTTGTGGGCAGCGGAAGATCCATGGACGCCGAGGCTAGCGCGATCGCCACGGCGAGATCCGACGACGGATCCGTCAGGCGCATGCCGCCCACGGTGGACAGGTAGATGTCGTTCTCGGCGATGTTGAGCCGCGAGTGCTTTTCCAGCACGGCCGTGATCATCGCGGCGCGCGCGTGGTCGATGCCGCTGACCGCACGGCGGGGTGAGCCGCCCGCCGGCTTCGCCAGCAGAGACTGAACCTCGCCTATCAGCGGCCGCTTCCCATCCAGGGTCACCGTGATCGCGGTTCCGGCGACCGGCGCCGGGCGTTGATCCAGGAATAGGTTGGACGGGTCGGACACATCCTCGATCCCGCTGTCGTGCAACATGAAACACCCGACTTCGTCGGACGCTCCGAAACGGTTCTTGATCCCGCGCACCATTCGCACGGCGCTACTGCGATCGCCCTCGAAATGCAGCACCACGTCGACGAGGTGTTCCAGGGAGCGAGGCCCGGCGATCGCACCGTCCTTGGTGACGTGGCCGACCAGGATCAACGCCACCGCGTTGGCCTTGGCGGCCGCCGTGAGCGCCGCGGTCACCGCCCGCACCTGCGTCACGCCGCCGGCGACGCCGTCGGCCTCGGTGGTGGACATGGTTTGCACGGAATCGACGATCACCAGCGCCGGCCGCACCGTCGAGATGTGCTCAAGCACGGCGTGCAGGTCCGACTCGGCTGCAAGGTAGATCTCCTCGGCGCCGCAGCCGATCCGGTCCGCCCGCAACCGGATCTGGCCGGCGGACTCCTCACCGGATACGTACAACGCGCGCCGGCCCGACTGCGCCCATCGGTGGGCGACGGTGAGCAGCAGTGTCGACTTGCCCACCCCCGGCTCGCCGGCCAGCAGTGTCACAGAGCCCGGCACCACGCCGCCGCCGAGCACCCGGTCAAGTTCCGCGATACCCGTGGTGCGGTGCCGACTGGTGTCGGGTTCGACCGACGTGATCGGCACGGCTGGCGCGGCCGATCGACGGTCCCGCGCGCGGCCTCCGCCGACCGCGTTGAGAGCCGCAACCTGCTCGACGCTGCCCCAGGCGCCGCATTCCAGGCAGCGGCCCACCCACTTCGCCGTGCTGTGCCGACATTCCGAGCAGCGATATTCCGATCGCACAGTTGCCACGCCGTGACGGTATCCGCCGGGTGTGACAACCAGCGGTCACGACGCGGGGATCGGGCTAACCGGCCCGGATCGGAGTCCCGGTCAGGACTGCCGGGGCCGCGGCGCCGAGCCGACCGAAATCGGCACCTGCACGGTCGCCTGGCCGGCCTTCTCGAAGGTGAGAGTGAAGCTGTAGTTCAGTCCGTTGCTGATCGGCTTGGCCAGGTTGACCGTCGCCCGGACTGCGTTGTTGGAGTCGGTCGGACCCGGCGCGATCTCCTGGCCCTCCGGTACGCCGATGAACAGAATCCCGGCCGCGGGCAGGCGCCCGTCGCCGCTGAGCGTCACCGTCCCGACGTCGCTGGTGATTCCGACCAAGCGGTCGGGCGTGTCCGGTGACTGATTGACGGCGACCGCAACCAGATCGACGTTGTGGCCGGGTTGGATGGCGTCGCCGGTTTGCACCGCCTGGATTCGGATGTCCCGGACCGCGACCTTGTTCACGTTGACGCTGTTGCCGTTGATGGCGGGTTCCTGCGAGGTCGTCTGGGCGTTCTGCCCGGCCCCGCAGCCGCTGAGCGCGACGGCGGCCAACGCCACCAGGCCGATCTTGAAGCGGTTCACTCGGGTGCCTCCTACCGGGCCGGGTCTGGATCGGGCGCTGCCACGTCACGCTGCCATTTCACAGTCGCTCAGCAGCTGTCGCTAAGCCTAGTAGGACGACCTCGGAAATGGCCACGCAGGGCGCCGGACCAGCACGGCAACGGTAAAACCGGGTGGCCGAAAAGCCGCGGCAAGCGCGCTGGTAAAGTGCCCACGTGCACGTCTGGCTCCGTCTGTCAACCCCCAGTTCGCGTGCGTTGTGCCCCTGACCTGCACCGTTGGACCGCACGTGTCGGGTTGCCGTGTTAGAATCAAGTTAACGAAAGGGGCTCGAACCAGATGATCTTCAAGGTCGGCGATACCGTCGTTTACCCGCATCACGGTGCTGCACTAGTTGAGGCGATTGAAACCCGGACCATCAAAGGGGAGCAAAGGGAATATCTCGTCTTGAAGGTCGCCCAGGGTGATCTGACCGTTCGCGTCCCCGCCGACAACGCCGAGTACGTCGGCGTTCGTGACGTCGTCGGCCAGGAAGGTCTCGACAAGGTCTTCCAGGTCCTGCGGGCCCCGCACACCGAAGAGCCGACGAACTGGTCCCGCCGCTACAAGGCCAATCTGGAAAAGCTCGCCTCCGGCGACGTCAACAAGGTCGCCGAGGTCGTGCGTGACCTGTGGCGCCGCGATCAGGAGCGCGGCCTGTCCGCCGGCGAGAAGCGCATGCTGGCCAAGGCCCGGCAGATTCTGGTCGGCGAGCTGGCACTCGCCGAGAGCACCGACGACGCCAAGGCGGAAACCATCCTCGACGAGGTTTTGGCCGCCGCTTCCTGAATGGCCTGAGTTCCCGGTGGGCGCGGTCTCAGGCAGTCCCGGCACGGTAGCCGCCGTGGTCCCGGCTGCCGGGTCGGGAGAACGACTCGGCGCCGGCACCCCCAAAGCATTCTGTGAACTCGATGGACGCACGCTGCTCGAACTCGCGGTCGCCGGCCTCGTCGAATCCGGCGTCGTCGACCATGTCGTGGTCGCCGTGCCGCCCGACCGGATGAATCAGGCGCGCCAGATCCTGGGTGGCCGAGCCATTGTCGTCGCCGGCGGGCCGGACCGAACCGAATCGGTGAATCTGGCCCTCTCGGCCGTCAACGAATTCGCGGGGTCGGTCCCGCCGGAGTTTGTCCTGGTGCACGATGCCGCCCGGGCTCTGACGCCGACCGACCTCATCGTTCGGGTGGTCGAGGCTTTGCGCGCGGGCCACGCCGCCGTGGTGCCCGCCCTCCCGTTGTCCGACACCATCAAGGCCGTGGACGCCAACGGGGTCGTGTTGGGCACCCCCGAACGCGCCGGACTGAGGGCTGTGCAGACTCCGCAGGGGTTCGCCACCGACCTGCTGGTGCGGGCCTACCGAGTCTGTCGGGGCTCCGGGGCCGGCTTCACCGACGACGCGTCGCTCGTGGAGCACGTGGGCGGTCAGGTCCAGGTGGTACCCGGCGACCCGCTGGCGTTCAAGATCACCACCCCGCTCGATCTGCTGCTGGCGCACGCGATTGTCCGCCGGTGACCGGGCTACCGAGGGTCGGACTCGGAACCGACGTGCACGCGATCGAGCCCGGACGCCCGTGCCGGCTGCTGGGGCTGGTGTTCCCCGGCGACGATGGGTGCGCCGGCCACTCCGACGGTGACGTGGCGGCGCACGCGTTGTGCGACGCGGTGTTGTCGGCCGCGGGACTCGGCGACATCGGCGAGGTATTCGGGGTCGACGATCCCCGCTGGAAGGACGTGAGCGGAGCCGACATGCTGCGCCACGTCGTCGATCTGATCCGGCAACACGGTTTCCGCGTGGGCAACGCCGCCGTGCAGGTGATCGGTAACCGACCGAAGGTCGGACCGCGCCGCGGCGAGGCGCAGCGGGTGTTGTCAGAACTGCTGCAGGCGCCGGTCTCGGTGTCGGGGACCACCACCGACGGGCTGGGCCTGACCGGACGCGGCGAGGGGCTCGCCGCAATCGCCACGGCACTCGTGGTGCCCACCCCGCCGACCGTCACGCCAGAGTGACGCCCAGCGCTCAGCGTCAGGCCAGCGTGACGCTCGCTCGCCGGGTTCGCCGCAACCGGGCAGGTAAGCTGGCACGTCGTGACCGATAGCGCCGGCCTGCGGCTCCACGACACGGCAACCGGCGCCGTGCGTGACTTCGTCCCGCTGCGGCCCGGCCATGTGTCCATCTATCTCTGTGGTGCAACGGTGCAGGGGTTGCCGCACATCGGCCATGTCCGCAGCGGCGTGGCCTTCGACATCCTGCGCCGCTGGCTGATCGCGCGGGGCAACGATGTCGCCTTCGTCCGCAACGTCACCGATATCGACGACAAGATTCTCACCAAAGCCGCCGCCGCCGACCGGCCGTGGTGGGAGTGGGCGGCCACCTATGAGCGCGCGTTCAGCGCCGCCTACGACGCGCTGGACGTCCTGCCGCCGTCCGCGGAACCGCGCGCCACCGGCCACATCACGCAGATGGTCGAACTGATGGACCGGCTGATCGACACCGGGCACGCCTACGCCGCCGGCGGCGACGTGTACTTCGACGTCCTCAGTTACCCGGATTACGGGCAGCTGTCCGGCCACCGGGTCGACGACGTCCACCAAGGCGAGGGGGTCGCCACCTGCAAGCGGGATCAGCGCGACTTCACCCTCTGGAAGGGCGCCAAGCCTGGCGAGCCGTCGTGGCCGACGCCGTGGGGCCGGGGCCGGCCCGGCTGGCACCTGGAGTGTTCGGCAATGGCCCGCACCTACCTCGGTCCGGAATTCGACATTCATTGCGGTGGAATGGATCTCATTTTTCCGCACCACGAGAACGAGATCGCGCAGAGCCGTGCCGCCGGAGACGGCTTCGCCCGCTACTGGCTGCACAACGGCTGGGTGACCATGGGTGGCGAGAAGATGAGCAAATCGCTGGGCAACGTCCTGGCCATCCCGGCGATGCTGCAGCGCGTGCGGCCGGCCGAGTTGCGCTACTACCTGGGCAGCGCGCACTACCGGTCGATGCTGGAATTCTCCGAAACGGCCCTGCAGGAGGCCGTCAAGGCCTATGAGGGCGTTGAGGAATTCCTGCACCGCGTCCGGACCCGTGCGGGCGGTTACCCGCCCGGAGAGCCGACTGCGCGGTTCGCCGAGGCCCTCGACGACGATCTGGCCGTCCCGATCGCTCTGGCCGAAATCCACCACATCCGCGCCGAAGGCAACCGGGCGCTCGACGCCGGCGATCACGACGGGGCGCTGCAGCACGCCGGCGCGATCCGGGCGATGATGGGCATCCTCGGGTGCGACCCACTCGACGAACGATGGGAGGCCCGTGACGAGACCACGGCCGCGCTGGCGGCTATCGACGTACTGGTGCGCGCCGAGTTGGAAGACCGCGATCGGGCGCGCCAGGAACGCAACTGGGCCATGGCCGATCAGATCCGGGACCGCCTCAAGAGCGCCGGCGTCGAAGTGACCGACACCGCCGATGGGCCGCAGTGGACGCTGGGCGGGGACGTCACCTAGTGGCCGGCAACTCGCAGCGCCGCGGCGCAGTGCGCAAATCCGGCACCAAGAAGGGGCCGACGGCCGGCTCGGGTGGCCAACGCAGGCGCGCACTCGAGGGTCGCGGTCCCACGCCGCCCGCTCGCATGAGACCCAACCACCCGGCCGCCAAACGGGCCCAGGCCCCGGCGCGCCCCTCGGCGAAACGCACCGACGAGACCGAAACGGTCCTGGGCCGTAACCCTGTGCTGGAGTGCCTGCGTGCCGGAGTGCCGGCGACCGCGCTCTACGTCGCCCTAGGCGCCGAGGCAGACGAACGTCTCACCGAATCCGTCACGCGGGCAGCCGATTCGGGGATTCCGATCCTCGAGGTGCCGCGGACCGACCTCGACCGGATGGCGAGCAACCACCTGCACCAGGGCATCGCGTTGCAGGTGCCGCCGTACGGCTATCTCCACCCCGACGACCTCTTCGCCATCGCAGCTCAGTCACCGCCGGCGCTATTGGTCGCGCTTGACAACATCTCCGACCCGCGCAATCTCGGCGCCATCGTTCGCTCGGTCGGCGCGTTCGGAGGCCACGGTGTCCTGATCCCGCAACGGCGGTCCGCCTCGGTGACGGCGGTAGCGTGGCGCACCAGCGCCGGCGCGGCCGCGCGCGTTCCCGTCGCCCGGGCCACGAATCTGACCAGAACACTCAAAGACTGGGCCGACAGGGGCGTACGGGTGATCGGTCTGGACGCCGAAGGCGGAACCGTACTCGACGATCTCGACGGGAGCGACCCACTAGTGGTGGTCGTCGGTTCCGAGGGCAAAGGCCTGTCGCGCCTTGTCCGGCAGAACTGCGACGAGGTGGTCTCCATCCCCATGGCCGACCAGTCCGAGTCGCTGAACGCCTCGGTCGCCGCCGGCGTGGTGCTTGCCGAAATTGCTCGTCAGCGCCGGAGTTAGCAGAACGCCCTGATCTCAGCGCCGACGGCTTCCAGGCGGTCCCGGACAGCACCCGCGATCTGCACAGCGTTCGGCGTATCGCCGTGCACACATACCGATTCCACGTTCACCGCAACGTCGGTGCCGTCGACTGCCCGCACCCGGCCCGTGGTCA
>Ga0164297_10004869_pt1 | contig 11813 bp, 12 predicted proteins | sample GEODES058metaG_FD_113539 | JGI IMG/M metagenome (GOLD analysis project Ga0164297, IMG submission 113539) | Dystrophic lake water microbial communities from Trout Bog Lake, Wisconsin, USA - GEODES058 metaG | ecosystem: Environmental > Aquatic > Freshwater > Lake | place: USA: Trout Bog Lake... | reverse complement strand
TTAATGAAATCAAAGCCAGCTTTTTGCGCATAGAGTGATAAAAACGGATATTCGCCTGAACTCACACTAGCTCCAATTTTCTTTCCCTCTAAATCTTTGGGCTTAAGAATTTTTGAATCCGCCAACAAACCAATTCCCATTAGTGCATCGTAATTAATCTGACCAATACATGAGATTGGCAATCCTCTTGCAACCTGTCCAATGACGGTTGGTGTTGCACCCATCCCGAACATGAAAGTCGAGGCCCCAACGGCTTGCGCAGCAGCGCCAGAGCCTGAGCCCCTAGCCACAGAAACATCAAGTCCATATTTTTTCCAAAAACCCATGTCTCTGGCCACATAGGCAAATAAATTAGGCCCCTCAGGCAACCAAGAGGTAGTAAAGGTAACCTTGGTCATGCCCTGGCTGATAGCGGGAAAAGTTAATGCCGCTGCACCAGCGGCAACCGCTTTAACCGCATCTCGTCTTATGAAAAAGTTATCCATGTTCGCCCTTTCATTGAGATAAAATAATTTGTATACAAATATACATTATTTGTATACCAGTTGCAACTCGGACAAACATTTTTTATCCAAATTTTCATGCCAACTACTCACCCCTCGAATCCTCTTATTAAAAGAAATCGCACCAAACTAGGGATTACCAAGGTATCTAAAGACTGCCTGTCTTCAAAATTAAGGGGTCTTTTAGAGTCTCAGATTGTCTCCGGACAGCTCAAGCCTGGTATGAAGTTAGACGAGCAAACTTTAGCGAAAAAATTTAAAGCCTCCCGTACTCCCGTCAGAGAGGCATTGAGACAGTTGGAATCTTTGGGGATGGTTCAAAATATACCAAGGCATGGATCGCAAGTTGTAAAACTTGATTTGCAAGCGCTCATAGAAATGTTCGAAACCATGGCTTACCTAGAAGCAGCGTGCGCTGGATTAGCAGCCAGACGACATACAGAAAATGACAGGAAAAAACTACTTGAGGCGCACGAAGCCTGCAACAAAGCATTTGAGAAATCAAATCCTGATAAATTTTATCTTGCCAACTCTCAATTTCATGAAATCATCTACGCCGCAAGCCAAAATAAGTTTTTATTTGATCAAACACTAAGCCTTAGAAACCGACTTGAACCTTACAGAAGAGAGACTACATTTCACGCGGGCTTGATGGTTATTTCAATCAAAGAACACGAAAAAATAATGAACTCTATATTAGATATGAATGAAACTGAAGCTATGAAAGGAATGCTCTCGCACCTTGACACATTAAGGAATGATGCAATCAAAACATACAATGAAATGATTGCATTGAGATCATAAATAACTGCGCAAAAAATCTCCCTGTGCAAAGCATTTCAAATACTGAAAACTCTCTCTTTGACTTAGATACTTGACTCCATAAAACTGACAGCATTTGATCAAACAAATTGCAACTTAAAAAATCTTATGCAAGCATTTTTTTAAAAAAAAATTTATCCAAATATTCTGGGTAAACACCATAAATTGCATGTTGACTTCGTTTGGACATGTAAATACAGTGGATAAGAAATCTGCGATAAAAATTTAGTCCACTGGAGAACATATGAACTCAACACATAACAAGCGTCGCCAAATCCTCAAAGCCGGTGTTGCCACGGCAGTTGTAAACATGGGATTTCCCGCTATTGTCAAAGCTCAAAGCGACAAAATTAAAATTGGTCATCTAACGCCTTTAACTGGTTTTTTAGGGCCTTTGGGTGAATACGGAACCATGGGAATTAAACAAGCAGTAGATGAGGTCAACAAAAGCGGTGGAGTGCTTGGCCGACAAATTGAACTAATATCTGAAGATTCCGTCAATCCAGCAACTGCCTCCAGTAAAGCTCAGCGGATGTTTGAGCGTGACGGGGTTAGTTGTATTTTGGGTGAGATTAACTCGGCATCTGCCTTAGCCATCAGCTAAGTCGCGGCAAGAAATCAAAAAATCTTTATCAACACAGGCGGTAACTCAGACGAATTAAGGGGAAAGAACTGTAACAAATTCATGTTCCATGTCGAGTGCGCCAACTCTATGTATGTACTTACCTGTGGGCGCGCGCTCTCTCAACAAGGAATGGTCAAGGGTAAGAAATGGTATTTCCTCACAGCCGACTATGCTTTCGGCCACGATTTGACTCGGGTAGCCCGCAACTTCCTCTCTGCCAATGGCGGCACCGAGTCAGGTGAGGATAAAGTTCCCACCGATGCAACGGATTACTCTGCCTATATGCTGAAAATAAGGCAAGCTAAGCCAGACGTTGTCATCTCCAACCTCGCTGGTACGCAAATTACCAGTTTCATGAAACAGTATGCTGAATACGGCCTGCCCATAACGGTGGCAGGGTTTGGGTTCGATACCGCACTTGCCTGGGGCGCGGGCGGAGATAACTTTATTGGCACCTGGCCAGTGCCTTGGCACCACGATGTAAACTCCGCGAACTCCAAAGCATTTGTAGCGGAGTTCACTAAACGCAACGTTAAACCGCCCGAAAATCAGGCCTGGGGCGACTATTTGGTCCTAAAAATAGTCGCTGAATCTATGAACACCGTTAAATCCATAGACTCTTTAAAGATTGTTGACTTCCTTGAGAAAGGCGCACAGTTTGATGTGCTCAAGAACAGAAAAGGATACTTTAGATCTTGGGATCATCAATTGATACAAGAAATGTACACCATGACCCCTAAGGCAAAAGGGACGGCAAAAGACAAATGGGACTTCCTTCAAATTGGATAATCAGTTCCCTCTGCCAGTGAACCACTAGATATCATCGCTCCAACGAAGTCGGAAAATAATTGCACCTTTGCCTGATCTGTTGGGTAGTTTAATTTCAAATAAACTCATTGAAGCTTCAAAGCGAACGACCTAGTCTTAAAGATTAGGACTTTTGCTTTGAAGTGCTCCCTAATCTCTGCACTAATGGGTATATGGAACTTATTTTTTTTTATTGAACAAATCTTAAACGGTTTGTTGGTCGGTGGTTATTACCTCATCATTGCACTGGGACTGTCGCTGATCTTTAGTTTGGGAGGGGTTGTGAACCTTGCGCATGGTGCTTTTTACGCATTAGGTGCGTACGCGGCGGTTGTGCTAACTGAGCAAATTGGATTTTCTGGCGCAATCGTCATCTCTCCCGTTTTAGTTGGTCTTTTGGGCATGCTCTTTGAGAGATCAATACTGCGTTTGTTTTATCAAAAAGATCCTATTCTTAGTCTTTTGGTGACTTTTGGTATGTCTATGGTTATAGAGCAGTTAATCAGAATGATTTGGGGCTCCACCCCGTTGCAATTTTTTATTCCCTCGGCTTTAAAAGGGTAATCCTTTGAGCAAAACAGTATGCGAATGCTAGCAGGAGTCCCGTCGCCAACAAGTGGGGGTGCGGGTACGGTGGGTCTTGGCTGTAGGGATTTATGTCATTGGAGAGTAGGCTAACTTAAACACTTTAAATAAGATGCGATTGTTCGTTGCTATGAATGTTTGCACGATCGCCCTGCTGCATCAGTATTTTTTACAATTCAAAACTTGATTACCCTACCTCACTACATGACACTAGCTTCGCGCGCCTCGCGCGCCCTAGTCATGCACCAAGTAACATTTCGAGAGTTATGGCAAGCGTCCATGATGATTGAGCCCTTGATGGCTCAGCAAGCTGCGGACCATATTACAGATTTGCAACTAAAGTCTCTTGAAAACAATGTTAATTCAATGTCCAAGTACATTGAAGACATAAAAAGTGTGCTGGCTTTGGATGTGGAGTTTCACAACTTGCTAGCAGAATCTTGCGGCAACCGAGTTCTTATGCTTGCCCGCGAACCATTGAGTTTGTTATTTGAACCGGCAGGAAATATGATTTTGCCAAGAATTAAGACCCAGCAACTTATCCTAGATGCACACTGCGCCATTCTTGATTTACTTCGCAAACGCAATGGGGTAGGAGCATCTGAGTGGATGACCAGACACATTGCAGACTTTAAACGTGGCTTTGAAAAAACAGGTTTTAATTTAGACACACCTTTGGAGTTATCTAGTCCGATTTTGTCAAAATAGAATCATAAAATTGATCATTCAAATTAATTACCTACTTAAAAGCAAAACAGGGCCACATGGAATCGACCAATATAAAGACCAAGCAAGTTGATTTACTTGTACTCGGTGCTGGGGCAGCTGGCATGTCTGCTGCTTTGTCAGGAAGCTTTCATAAACTGAACGTTTTGCTATGTGAGAAATCAAAAATGGTTGGAGGGACAGCCTCAACTTCCGCAGGAACTTTGTGGATTCCAGAGAACTCCCAAAATATCAACGCAGGATATTCGAGCGACTCAAAAAGTGCAGCTAGACTTTATTTAGAAAGCTTAATCAGTGATCCAGCGCATGGCAAAAAAGTCCGTGAACAGTTTTTAGAGCAAGGTCCAAACATCATCGATTGGTTCGAAAAAAATACAGAGGTTAAATTTTTTCCATGCGGTGATTACCCAGACTACCTTGACTTAAATGGTGCCGCTATCTCCGGACGGGCAATTATTCCTCAGCCTTTTGATGGAAGGCTTTTGGGTAAAAATTTTTCTCGTGTGCGCCCGCCAATTCCCGAGTACATGATTTTCTCTGGAATGATGATTGGTAAAGCTGACATTCCATACTTGGTTAATCGATTTAAATCTATTACAAATTTTGTATATGCTGGGCGTTTGTTTTTTCGTTACCTGACAGATCGTTTATTTTATCCACGTGGAACTCGTTTAACTCTTGGAAATGCTTTAGTTGCCCGTCTATACCAAAGTTTAATTTTGAAAAAAGTAGAAATACTATTTGAAACACAACTTGAGGAACTACTAGTTAAAGATGAAAAGGTAATTGGAGCCATTGTTGTATGCGGTGAACAAAAAATGAACATTTATGCGAATCGCGGAATTATTCTGGCTACTGGCGGATTTGGTCATAACAAAACTCTTCGTGAATCCTTTATGTCTGTAAACGTTAATGAATCTATGGCAGTTCCTGAAAATTTAGGCGAAGGTATTGTTGCAGCTCAACGAATAGGCGCACTGGTTTGTCCAGACAAACACGGTACTGGGGCTTTTTGGACACCTGTTTCAAAAACTGGGGGGTCTCGCTGGGCTGGGCTTTACCCCCACTTGGCTTTAGATAGAGCTAAGCCTGGATTAATTGCAATTAATGCAAGCGGAGATCGATTTGTAAATGAAGCAAATTCTTATCACCATTTTGTACTAGCAATGCTGGATTCTAATAAAAATAATCCATCAACTCCAACTTGGTTGATCTGCGAGGCATCATTTATTTACAAGTATGGACTTGGTGCAATTCATCCAGGAACCCGCAACTTACGTCCCTACCTTGATAAAAAGTGGCTGTTCATGGGTCAATCACTTCAATCCTTAGCTGAGAAAATTGGGGTTCCCGACCATAGCTTAGAAGAAACTGTAAAACGACATAATCAATTTGCTAAAACTGGAATTGATTTGGATTTTGCCAAAGGGTCTACAAACTTAAATCGTTATAACGGTGACCCGAGCCATAAACCAAATCCCTGTCTTGCAGAAATAAAAACTGGCCCTTTTTGCGCAATGGCAGTTTGGCCTGCCGAATTAGGAACGAGCACTGGGCTTGAGTCAGACGAGTTTGGTCGAGTGCTTAATCAAAAAGGTGACCCGCTTACAGGTCTTTACGTATGCGGCAACGATATGTCATCTATCATGCAAGGAACCTATCCTGGACCGGGCACCACTTTAGGGCCGGCTCTTGTGTTTGGATATCTTGCAGCTAAACACGCTTCAGAATCAAATTAAAGGAACTCTTACACCAGCAAACCAGCAAAGTAAAAAATTACATGCAACCCAGTTGCTTAAAAGACGCCCGTATCATCTTGTGTGCGGCAAGCGTTCAGAATCTGGACACCAAGGGTAGTCAGTGTACAGGTGTTACTGGTCCCCCCTGTGTCAAAGGGTAATGGAGTACGCATCCAAGAGAGGAAATCCTGCAATCCATTTCCGCCCTCCCCTCCAGTAGTACTGTATCAATGGGCCCTACGGGCTAATTTCAGTCGCTACATACCCTGACACATAACTAAAGTAATCCGCTTAGTAGAAATAAGGAAGCATAAGCTCAAAAAGCTATGGCTGATTATCTTTGCCAAAATTAGGCCAAAGTTGCATGACGACCTCCCTTTGATCTGAGTAAGCATAGCAAGTATTTATTAGGGACGGAAGTCCGTCAATCTTACCGTCTAATGAGGCTTTAAATCTGAGGCCGTTAATGCCTTGAAAGGCAACAGTCGCCATGGGAATTAACATCTCAGCGAGGTGTGTACAACTCGCTACGCCGCGCAGTTTGTTTTTCACAACTTTAGTCCATCCTTTCCCAAGTTGCTCGCCAATTAATACAGATAGCGAAGACTCAGCATTCTTACAAATTTGATACGGCGTATGGTCTGAGGAAGCCTCAACAAATTTGACAACAAAGTCTTTTTCTACTGTGAGTCTGATCCATAAGTCATGCAAATGAGTACCAGGAGGACTGATGACAGGGGATAACAATCTTTGAATAGGTATGGGTTTGGTGTCCACTAAATGGGACTCAATGTCAAATAATCCGTCGTCTCTTTGAAAGGCGAACATCTGTATAGATCGCTCATGAATACAACTTCTATTGGCGGGAGGTGATAGAGGCATGATATAACTTTATTTAAAATTTTGAAATTTTTTACAGAAAACATGAATTTAAATATGAAGTGCAACACGGTTTAAAGACTCATGAAACATCTGATGTGGTATCTTGAATCCTAATTTCTTTCTTGGACGGATGTTTAGTCGATATCCAGGCTCTCCACCCTTAACGCGGATGGGCATCTTGATAAGGTAAATCCAAGAGCGGAACGTATCACCTAACCAAAAACTAAGCTTGTCGGATTTAATATAGATGATTTTTTTATGGCACTTTGAGTTCCGTAACCTCAGTGTGTGAGTCAAATTATCAACACTCATGAGGCAATTAGTTGCTAGCAACCCTGAAATCTAGGCAAGCGCTTTTCACGAAATGCATTAACAGCTTCTTGATGGTCATCAGATCTAGCTGACATTTCCTCATAAGCCAGGGAGGTCTCCAACACAGACTGCACCATCTGCTTTAGTCCAATATTGACAGATGCTTTAGTCCAGCGAATGGATTTTCCTGCGCCTGAGGCCAATCGGCTGGCGAATTCTGCCACCTTAACATCCAGTTCTAAAGCTGGTACTGCATGGTTGATAAGACCTATACGCGCTGCCTCTGAAGCAGACATCAAATCCCCAGTGAGCAAATACTCTTTTGCACGTGCGTACCCTATCAACTGAGGCCAAATAACAGCGCCTCCATCTCCTGCAACAAGACCCACACTGACATGAGGGTCACCTATCTTTGCAGATTCACTTGCAAAAATAACATCGCAAAAAAGAGCTATCGTGGCCCCCAGGCCAGTTGCATGACCGTTGATTTTTGCAATGATTGGTTTTTGACAATCTAAGAGCGAATAAATGATGTGCCTTGCCTCGCGTGCGGTTTTTTCAAACGAATTTGGTATATCAATCATTTTTTGCATCCAATCAATATCCCCCCCCGCAGAAAAGGCCCGGCCGGCACCAGTCAACACGATAATGTCACTATCTTGGTCATTGGCTAGGTCGTAAAACACAGAAGCCAACTCACCATGCATTTGCTCATCGACTGCGTTTAATTTATCTGGCCGATTCAAGCTCACCTGCAAGACTTTTCCAAGCCTTTGAAATGATATTGTTTTGTATTGATTGAAATCCATATTTATTTTGAAAAAAGTGCAAGCGAGGGTCTACGCTAACTGGTTTTTTTAGTGGACGCCTTTGAATCAGTTGGAGCTTGGCCTAAAGATCAAGTGAGCTGATAAATTGTTATACAAGGTCATTGATCCCTAGAACCGGGCTCTAAGTGTTTGTATCCAAAGCACTTACAGAGACAAAATATCTCTGGTTTCACGCATGTATAGAACCCCAGATCCCACATCCTCAACCGTAACTTCATGTCGCACATAGCGTCGATCACGTTTGATAAATTTATCAATCGCTTTCGCGCTTATTCGAACTGTGGCACCCACTGGTATAGGCTCAAAAATTTCTGTATCGTGGTAGGTATGAATGGACCCAATAGCAAAGGGTTTGGTGTGGTCAAACTGGACTGACAACACAAAATGTGAAATCAACAAAGGGGGTACTATGGCGCCGCCAAAAGGTGATTCACCGGGAATGTACCAAGTGTTCATCCGCCAACCCTCGTACCATGGGTTGAAATCTTCGACTGCATCGGCATACAAAATCACCAACTCAGGTGTAATGTGCAATTCTCTTGCGAGTACATCTCCCACATTCACCATGTCCCAATAGGTCTGACATTCCTGATTTAAGCTATCGACAAATTCACGGGTTTGCTGAATCTGGATGTTGGTCATAGGGCGCAAGCTGTCGGTGCGTATTTCTGTTGTCATGGGGTTCCTTACTGGTATTTGATTAATTGAATTGAGAAGGCTTTAAACACCTACATCTACCTCGGTCCAACCAACAGTTTTAGTTTGACCCTCTTCGTTGGATGCCCACAATTCAACCTTGAAACGGAAGCCGGAGCCTTTTGGCGTTTTCTCTTTCACCACGCCATACGTTGTAATAACTTCGTTTGCGTAAGTAGAGGACACGTATTTACAAACAATTCTGGCGTTCTTGAAAAAATTAGCGCCAAAATAATTCACACACATCTCGGATATGTAGGCAGATGACATTTCACCCGTTTGAATGGGGGCGGCCAAACCTGTTTGCTGGGCATACACAGGATCCCAGTGATTGGGGTTAAAACGCCCCCATAGGCGCGAGCCCATGAGTTGTATGGCTGCCTTCTTTTTTACACCCTCCAACTCAAACCCAATGGGAGTGTCGACGGTGATTAAACCCTGAGAGTGAGCCTTTTGAGCTGGGTTATTCATTAAGAGTCCTCTTTAAAGAAATGTTGTAGTGGTTAAACAGTTAAAGACAAGCCCAAGGTTTGTATAGCCACCTTGGAGAGTAAAAATTTACGCGCACGACCCGACGGTGTCACGGGCACATCCTGCGCACTGAGAAACAAAATATGTTTGGGTACTTTGAAACGGGCCAAGCGTTCTGAGCACATTGTTTGCAACTCTGAAACATCGCAAGTGGTTTGATCGCGTATGACCACAAATGCCACACCCACTTCACCCATGCGCTCATCGGGCACAGGTACCACATGGGCTTGAAGCACAGCTGGGTGTGACATCAAAACGTCCTCAGCTTCGCTTGGCATAACCATTTCACCACCACATCGATAGGACTCCTTTAATCGACCGACCAAAGTGATGTAATCGTCGTCGTCCAAGCGGCCAAGGTCACCGGTATGCAGCCATCCATCCAGAGTAAAAGCAGCAGACGTCTCCTCTGGCTTGTTGTAGTACCCTTTTGTAACCCCAGGTCCCTTGGCTTGCAACTCCCCCACTTGCCCGCGCGCAACCTCTTGCCCTGTTTCAGGGTCGACAACACGGTAAATCACTAACCGATTTCCCAAGTTGGGATCCCCAGCTGGTCCAACATCACGCAAGCGCCCGTTGGTATGGAGCCAACGATCTTGACCATCCGTTGGTTGTGTGACCGTACTGGAGGCGGTCACCTCAGTCATACCGTAGCCCGTAGTGATTTCCTGCGGATGCAAATAATCCAAAATTTGCTGCCAAATGGTGACAGGGGCTCGTCCCCCAGAGGACAAAACCGATTGCAAAGAGTGAACAGGATACGAATGGGCTTTTTGCTCGTCGATCAAAGCCAAGGTCATTGCAGGAATTAGCAAAATATCCGTGGCTTGGTAGGCTTGGATAGCCTCCAAAGTAGCTTTTGCATCAAATTTTGTCTGGGCAATGATTGAACCACCGACGAACATACAAGCCAACAACCCCTCAACATAACCGTAGACATGGTACATGGGTAAAGAAAACAGTATGCGACGAGCATCCTCGAAACCACGAGCCCACGCACTGCCAAAGGCCGTACGCAGCATCATGTCATGCGTTAGGATTACGCCCTTTGGAAAACCTGTGGTACCAGAGGTGTAGATGATGTCGCTTGTTGAGCTGGGACCGGCGTGATCTACAGGGGGTAAGCTCATTCCTTCACCTAATTGGTTCAGCAATGTGCAGTCTTTAAACCAAGTATCGGGGTTGATCTCCCCAGTTGGGAAAACAATCACGCTCTTCAACTTAGGGAAAACATCACCACCGCCCTGCGTTTGCCAGCCAGGGATTAATTCATCGAGGTAGCGCCAGTACGTCAAGTTTCTAAAACTGTCCATGGTGATAAGCATCACCGCGTCAGACTGTTTAAGCACATAGCCCAATTCATCTCGCTTGTTTAAAAAATTAATGGGCACTGCCACAGCGCCCACCATAGATATTGCAAATTTAATAGCAACGAATTCAGGGAAATTAGCCATCAACAAAGCAATATGGTCGCCAGGCTTTACTCCCCTATGGACCAAACCTGCGGCAAGACGCAATGACCATGCATGCATTTGCTCATAAGTCCAAGTGCCGTTGTCGGTCACAACAAAAACTCGGTTGGGGTAGTCTTGTGAGTTCTTAGCCAACAATCCGTGCAGAGTAAGCGATTTCCAAACTGGAAATCGTCTGCGTAAATGAGCCTGTCTTTCAAGAAGCGAAGGCAAAACGGGTTTACTGAAGCTTGTAGTCAAAAGATTTTTCTGATAAAGTTACTGATGAGTATTATTATTACAGATAATTCGTTTGAAACAATTCTTAAGGGTTTTCCCTAGTAATTGTTGCGCAAAAAAAAACCGCTTTCTGATTTTTTTAAAGTTTAAAGGTAGAAGATGAACATTGATTTTTCTGGTCAGGTTGCCGTAGTAACGGGCGCGGGTGGCGGCATAGGTCGGGCAGTTGCACAACTTCTAAGCGAAGTTGGCAGCAAAGTATTACTGGTTGATCTAGCCCAAGACCAAGGGCTTGAAACAGAGTCCCTAATCAAGCGCGCTGGTAAGGAAGCGGTGTTCGTGAAAGCCGATGTGAGTGACCCCGAACAAGTACAGCGCTACGTGAACACTGCCATGCAAACTTGGGGACGAGTTGATGTTTTTATGAACAACGCAGCATGGCAAGGAGAAATTCATTCATTGGTTGACTACCCCGTCGATGTATTCGACAAAGTCATGTCCATTAATGTCAGGGGAGTATTTTTGGGTATGAAGTATGTTCTGCCCATCATGATTAAGCAAGGGAGAGGGGCGGTCGTGAACACCGCATCACTGGGGTCTTTTTTAGCCACTCGCAAGCTCGGCCCCTACACAGCCAGCAAACACGCCGTGATGGGGCTCACAAAAACTGCCGCATTAGAGGTTGCTCGAAAAGGAATTCGAGTCAACGCCGTATGCCCAGGTCCAGTTGATACAGATATGCTGCGAGAAATAGAGGCGTCACAAGCCAGTGGATCGGCTGAAGAGTTGCGAGCGCAACGCACAGCCTCTATTCCAGACGGAAGATATGCCCAACCCAGCGAAGTTGCAAATTTGATGCTCTACCTGGCCTCAGATTTATCAAGCCACATCACTGGTCAAAGCATTCAAATAAACGGCGGAAGTCATTACTAAATGTTGTCTATAAATCTCTCCCTTGTCGCTTAAATTTAGGGGGTTTAAACACCAACAACTAAAATAATTAATACAGAAAATGTATATCGATGAAAAACATTTTTAAATGAATCTACCGCCATAGTTTCAAG
>Ga0164297_10004864_pt1 | contig 11826 bp, 11 predicted proteins | sample GEODES058metaG_FD_113539 | JGI IMG/M metagenome (GOLD analysis project Ga0164297, IMG submission 113539) | Dystrophic lake water microbial communities from Trout Bog Lake, Wisconsin, USA - GEODES058 metaG | ecosystem: Environmental > Aquatic > Freshwater > Lake | place: USA: Trout Bog Lake... | reverse complement strand
TTATTCATTGGCTTCTGTAAGAAGTGAGCAAACTGCACCTGCCGTGATGAAGCTCTCTTCTATTATGCGTTATATTTTAAGTGAAACACAAACCAATCTGGTTCCGATACAACAAGAAATTGATTTCATTAAAAATTTTATTGATCTTCATCTGGTTCGTTTAACAGATAAAGTGCATGTTAATTTTACTGCAGACACAGCAAACGAAAACACACAAATTGCACCTTTACTTTTTATTTCGTTTGTAGAGAATGCGTTTAAATACGGCATCAGCACAAAAGAAACTACGGATATTGATATTAAATTATCGGCAACAACAGAAAAAGTTTCCTTCTCGGTCATTAATTCAATTATAAAAACAGAGAATACCATTCACGATAAAACAGGCATTGGCATCAACAATGTAAAAAGAAGATTGGAATTATTGTATCCTGATAAACATACTTTATCAGTTGTTGATAACGGGAATAAATTTATTGTTCACTTAGATATTTTATTAAAATGATTTCATGCATTGCGATAGATGACGAGCCATTAGCACTTCAGTTGATTAATCAATATTGTGAAAAGATCCCTTTTCTTCAACTGAAAAAAGTATTCACTAATCCGGATGAAGCAAAAGAGTATCTGCTCAACAATAAAACTGAATTGGTATTCCTGGATATTCAAATGCCTGACATTAATGGTGTTCAGTTTTATAAAAACCTGCTCAATAAACCGGCTGTAATTTTTACAACTGCATTTAAAGATTATGCAGTAGATGGTTTTAATGTAGATGCGATTGATTATTTATTAAAGCCATTTGAGTACGACCGCTTTTTAAAAGCTGCTTATAAAGCAAAAGAATATATAGAGTTTCTTTCTTCACAAGATCTTCAATTGAATTCATTATATGTAAAAGTGAATTATGAAATGATGAAGATTAATTTAAAGGATATTGATCTGGTAGAAGCATTGGATGATTATATTAAAATTCATATTAAACCTACGCCTGTACTGACTTTAATGACATTAAAAAATATGCAGGAGAAGCTTCCGCAAAAAGAATTTGTTCGCGTACACAGATCTTATATTGTACCCTTAAGCAAGGTTGAAAAGTTTAGCAAAAACAAATTGGTGGTTGCCGGAAAAGAGATTCCTATTGGCAGCAGTTATTCTGATGCATACGAAAAATTGTTAAACATTTCTAAACAGTAATTCCTTCCCCGATACATTTTAAGTCTTCACCTAATTCGATTGAATTCAGGCAGCAATGCATGATAGTTTGATGTCTGAATATTCAGGTTCGAATTTCTTAATAATTAGTTTTAGTTTTTAATTTTCATGCAGGGTTACATTTCAAAAGGTACTACCGGTTGTTCCCAATCTGGTACTACCTTTTCTTTTTGCAATTAACCTTACCTTGCAAACTATAAAAGTTTGCTATGGAATTTCTTCAGCAATTACAAATAGAGCATCACAATGCAGGTGTTTCAACCGGAACAGAATGGATAAATACCCATCACTCCATTATTGAAAGCTGCTCTCCTGTTGATGGCAAATTTATTGGCAGTGTTGCAGCTGCAGATCAATTATCTTATCAGCAAATAATTGAACAGGCAAAAAAAGCTTTCATGAAGTGGCGCATGTGGCCTGCACCCAAACGGGGAGAGATTGTTCGCCAGGTGGGTGATGCATTACGCATGAATAAAGAAGCGTTGGGGAAATTAGTGAGTTATGAAATGGGAAAGAGTTTGCAGGAAGGATATGGCGAAGTACAGGAGATGATTGATATCTGCGATTTTGCTGTTGGATTATCCCGACAATTATACGGATTGACCATGCACAGCGAAAGAGCTAAACACAGAATGTATGAACAATGGCATCCGTTAGGTATTGTTGGCATTATTTCTGCATTTAATTTTCCGGTTGCCGTATGGAGCTGGAATGCAGCTTTGGCTTGGGTTTGCGGCAATGTGAGTATTTGGAAGCCAAGTGAAAAAACACCTTTGTGCGGTATTGCTGTTCAAAAAATAGTGGCTACTGTTTTTAAAAAAAACAATGTACCGGAAGGTGTGAATTGTTTGGTACAAGGTGGCAGACAAATCGGCGAATGGTTAAGTAACGATACCAATATTGCATTGATCAGTGCAACAGGAAGCACCGCAATGGGCAAAGCAGTTGGGGAAGCAGTTGCAAAACGTTTAGGAAAATCTATTTTAGAATTAGGCGGTAATAATGCCATCATCATTTCACAGCATGCTGATCCGGATATGGCAATAATTGGGGCCATATTCGGTGCGGTTGGAACCGCAGGACAAAGATGTACTTCTACCAGAAGGTTAATTATTCATGCATCTGTTTATGATGCTTTGAAAGAAAAATTAGTAAAAGCCTATCACCAATTAAAGATTGGCAATCCCTTAGATACAACAAATCAGGTAGGGCCGTTAATTGATAAAGCTGCAGTAAATATTTATTTACATGCCATTGAACAATGCAAAAAACAAGGCGGCAAATTTATTGTTGAAGGTGGGGTAATACATGGTGCAGGATATGAAAGCGGCTGCTATGTAAAACCCTGCATTGCAGAAGTAACGAATGAATTACAAATTGTGAAACATGAAACTTTCGCTCCCATTTTATATTTAATGAAATATACCACTATGCAGGAGGCCATAGCGATACAGAATAATGTACCGCAAGGTTTATCTTCATCCATCTTTACATTGAATATGCGTGAAGCGGAAGAATTTTTATCGCATGCAGGAAGTGATTGTGGCATTGCCAATGTGAATATAGGAACAAGCGGTGCAGAGATCGGTGGTGCATTTGGTGGTGAGAAAGAAACCGGTGGTGGCAGAGAAAGCGGCAGCGATGCATGGAAGGCTTATATGCGCCGGCAAACCAATACCATTAACTGGAGCGATCAATTGCCGTTGGCACAGGGAATTGAATTTAACATTTAAAAAACAAACCTTTGCGCAGCCTTTGCATTCTTGTTGTATTTCTTTTCGGTAAAAAAATTTAACCATAAAGTTTGCAACGTTCACGCTTAGGCTACGCAAAAAATAAATACAATGTATCATTATGCCAGTCATTGAATTACAGGAATTAGAAAAGAAAACATTAACCACCGGTTATACTGCCCGATTCATTCACACCGGAACCATGACTTTTTCTTTTGTAGATGTAGTTGCGGGAAGTGTTTTGAAAGAACATAGCCATCCGCATGAACAGATTTCTATTGTAGACGAAGGAATATTTGAATTAACTGTTGATGGTGTTCCGTATATTTTAGAAAAAGGAAAAGTGTTTGTCATTCCGCCAAACGCCAAACATTCGGGTTTGGCCATTACCAATTGCAAATTATTAGACGTATTTAATCCCGAAAGAGAAGATTATAAAAAATTATAACTATGGACCTGAATCTAAAAGGCAGGACTGCATTGGTTTGCGGCGGATCGCAAGGATTGGGCCTGGCCTCTGCTGTTGAATTGTCATTGCTTGGTGCAAACATAATTTTGGTTTCACGCAATAAAGAAAAATTAGCAAAAGCGATTGAAGCATTAGATGTATCAGCTAATCAACAACATCAATATTTAGTTGCTGATTTTTCAGATACTACTTCAGTAAAAAAAATGATTGATGATTCTATTTCTGCAAATAACATCATTCATATATTAGTCAATAATACCGGCGGGCCGGCCAGCGGAGATATCATATCTGCAGAACCATCTGCTTTTGAACAGGCATTTAAAATGCATGTCAGTTGTAATCAAATTTTAGTACAGGCAGTGGCAGAAGGCATGAAGAAAGAAAAATACGGACGCATCATCAATATCATTTCATTATCTGTTAAACAACCCATTCCCGGTTTGGGTGTATCCAATACCATTCGTGCTGCAGTAGCAGCTTGGGCAAAAACCTTAGCCAATGAACTGGGCCGGTTTGGCATTACAGTAAATAATGTTTTGCCCGGATATACCGAAACAGAGAGATTGGATTATTTATTAGGGCAATCTTCCTCCAAAAAAAATATTTCCTTAACAGCAGAAAAACAAATTGTTGCAGAAACCATACCTGCAAAGCGTTTGGGTCAACCCAATGAATTTGGTGCTGCCGTTGCCTTTTTAGCTTCGCCTGCAGCAGGTTATATCAATGGCATTAATCTTCCTGTTGATGGCGGCAGATTGGGCTGTCTCTAATATTTTCATAAATATTGCCGAAGGTTTTATTATATCAATTGCATTACACATATTTGCTGATGCACCATTTTACTTTAACCATGAAACGTTTATTATTCTTATCACTCATTTTATTTTGTTCGCTGAATATTTTTGCGCAATCAGATGTTCCCAAAGGTTGGCATTTAATGAGCGAAGAAACAGATGGTTACTACGGAATTAATTTAAATAAAGCCTATCAGTTTTTAAAAGATAAAAACAAAAAATCAAAAACCGTGATCGTTGCAGTGATTGATTCGGGAGTAGACACGTTACACGAAGATTTGAAAAATGTATTGTGGCATAATCCTAAAGAAATTCCGAACAATACAATGGATGATGATCATAATGGTTATGCAGATGATGTGTATGGCTGGAATTTTATTGGCGGAAAAGATGGAAAATTATTAAAAAAAGCAGGTGAAGAAAGAACAAGGGTATATCATCGTTTTGAAAATAAATATTCCGGAAAAGACATTGATACCTCGGGCATGAGTGCTGAAGATAAGTATCAATACAAAATGTGGAAACGTGCTTCGGATGAATTAAACATCAGTTCAGATGAACAAGCCGAGATCAGTTTCATGGATATGTTTTTAAAAAGTTTGAAAAGACAAAATCAGATCTTATGCGATGAGATGAAAGTGAAAGAATACACTTCAGAAGAATTGGAAAAATATGTTCCTCAATCACCCGAAGCTAAAAATGCAAAATTCAGTTACTTAACCAGTATGAAGATTGCCGGCATTGAACCGGATATGAAGAACACGACCATTATAGATGAATTAGAAACAGAGATCGATGGGAAGAAAGAAGTACTGACAGCCAAGCAAACGCCTTTGCATGATTATCGTGCCGATTTTATTAAAGATGATTACAGCAATATCAATGATAAATTTTATGGTAACAGTGATGTGATGGGGCCCGGCCCGATGCATGGAACACATGTATCCGGTATTATTGCTGCACAAAGAAATAATGGCATTGGTATAGATGGTGTAGCAGACAATGTAAAGATTATGATGTTGCGTGCCGTACCCGACGGAGATGAATATGATAAGGATATTGCATTGGCAATTTTTTATGCGGTTGACAATGGAGCCAAAGTGATTAACATGAGTTTTGGTAAATATTATTCACCCGAAAAAAAATGGGTGGACAGTGCCATCCGTTATGCAGAAAGCAAAGATGTTTTATTGGTACATGCGGCAGGCAATGAAAATGAAAATGTTGATGAAAAAGAAAATTTTCCCAATCCCAATTATTTATTCAACAGCGGCAAAGCTTCTAATTTTATTAATGTAGGTGCAAGTGGCGATCCGAAGATTGGCAATGGAAGTTTGGTTGCCTCTTTCAGTAATTATGGAAAAAATGGTGTGGATGTATTTGCACCGGGTTTAAAAATTTATTCAACGATTCCGGGTGGCAATCAATATGCCAATGAACAAGGCACCAGCATGGCATCGCCTGTGGTAGCGGGTTTGGCGGCATTAATCCGTTCTTATTTTCCTGAGTTTACTGCGCAGCAAGTGAAACAAGTGATTGAAAAATCTGTTTCAGTTCCCAATGCAAGTTTAAAAGTAATTAAGCCGGGAACAAAAGATGAGAAAGTGACGATGAGTGAATTATGTAAATCAGGCGGCATTGTAGATGCAGGCGCTGCAGTGGCGATGGCGTATGCATTAGAACAATCTTTGCAAAATAGAAATGAGAAGTTACCCAAATCAAGTTTCAGGAATACGATTAAAACCAATCAATAATGGCCAGACCACAGGAAAGCGATTATGCAATTTTTTTTAATAAATATGTGCAATTGCCCATTGGCAACAGTGTACAGGAATTGATTGAAAAATATTCATCCGCATTAAATGAATTCATCAATAGTTTGCCTGAATTAAAAGCTGATTATGCGTATGCAGCAGATAAGTGGACAGTGAAAGATGTTGTTCAACATTTGATAGATGCAGAAAGAGTATTTGCTTACAGAGTTTTGTGTTTTTCAAGAAAGGATCAAACCAATTTACCGGGTTTTAATGAAAATGATTTTGCAGCAAATGCCAATGCAAAGAGCAGAAGCTTAGCCTCTTTAAAAGAAGAATTTGCTGCAACGAGAAGATCAACAGATCTGTTATTACTTTCTTTTACTGAAGCGCAGTTACAACAAAAAGGAACGAGTAATCATCATTCAATTACAGCAAATGCCATCGCATTCATTATATTCGGGCATATACTGCATCATAAACAGATTTTGGAAGAAAGATATTTGTAAAGGTTAATATGCATATTTATAAAAATCAGCAAATACCTCATCACATAATAATCTTTTCAATGCGGGATCAGACAATACTTCGGTGTATAACATAGGTTTGCCTTCCACATAAATTTTTTCATACACCAATCGAATACCATGGCTATAATCCACCCACCAATTAATATGTCCGACATACAATGGCTGAATGGGTTTGCCGTCTAATTTATGCCAGCCGTAAATGGCTTCATGATCAGGTTTGGGATATCTTGGCACCAATCCGCTGATCACAACATCTTTCTTAATTCCTGCAATCAATCCCTTGCGCAATTTTCTTTGTCCTTCAATAATCAGATGATGATGCCACATGATGACACTGCTATCACGAAAAGCATATAATGGCACAGGTTCTAATTTTACTTTTGCAGCAGCATAAATATCGTTCACCATTTTACGTGTAGGTAAAAAGCAATGAAACGTATCTGCAATTTTTTGTGCAGCCATTGGGGTTAGGGGTATGCGAGCCCAGTCATCATCAGTACCGATACTTAAATAATCCGGTGCTACAAAATAATACGCATGAATTTCTTTCCCTGTTGATGAATCAAGAACAGATACATGAATCCTTTCAAATTTTTTTAAGAACGAGGGAAGATTGCCCGATAAAATTTCTTTTACTGCCAATGAATCTCTTTGTTTCCATTTCCAGGCTGCAACAATTTTATAAAATACGCTGCCCGTCATCCTTTCAATGCCTGCCGCTTTTGTTTGCAATCGATAGTGCTTTTGTGCATGAAGCTGCCAGCAACTCATCCATAAAAAAACAAAGAGTATATATTTTTTCATTAGTACAAGATAAAACAAAAGCCCCGCTTGAAGCGAGGCTTTTATTTAAATGTATCAGGCTGAATTATTTGGTTCCAAATAAATGTATCGCTAATTGAACATCCGGCATTGAATATTTATCAGTAATCGGTAATAATCTTGAATTTAATGAGAAGAATGCTTCACCAAAAAATTTCTTATCATCTGCATTACGAATAACTGCAGGGAATTTTAATGCAACAACAGCACCTTTAATATTTAAGTTACCGCTGATCTCTGCATTAGTTTCACTGCTATAAGTTACAGAAGTGATGGTAAAAGTTGCTTCACCGAATTTTGCAACATCAAAAAATTCGGCACTTTTCAAATGGCCCTCTAATCTTTCGCCACCGGTAGGTTCTGTAGATTTTAAAGAAGCCAAATCAATAATAAATTGTCCGCCTGTCAATTTACCGTTATCAACGGTAATTGAACCGCTTTTTAAACTAAAAACACCTGTGTGGTAACCAGCTTTTTTAGCGCCGGTCCATTCAATTTTACTTGCATCTGTTGCTACAGTATAATTAGCCGGCGGGTTTTTAAATGCTGAAAAGCTTGCTACAGCTGTCAGTCCAATCAATACAAAGAAGATTTTTTTCATGCTCATATTTTTATTTTAAGCGAAAGTAATAAAATACATGTACATACAGCTATTTTGATTTCAGATTTTCCCGATTTCACAAAATTTTAATCTATCTACTCAATAGGATATTAAAATTATTATCAAAAATTCATTCAAAAGCAGCAATAATCAGTTTATGGAAAATGAAATCCATTATCTTCGCCACACAAAATTTTTGTATGAATCTACACGAATACCAAGCGAAAGAATTATTGAAAAAATACAATGTGCCTGTACAGGAAGGCATTGCTGTTGATACCGTAATGGCAGCTGAAGAGGCTTACCGTCAAATTAAAACGCAAACCAACAACAACTTTGCTGTTGTTAAAGCGCAAATACATGCCGGTGGCCGTGGTAAAGGAAAAATAGCAGGCAGTGAACAACGCGGCGTTGCCGTTGGTAAAAGTTTAGAAGATGTAACAACCATTGCTAAAAATATTTTAGGTCATACATTGGTAACCATTCAAACAGGGCCCGCCGGAAAAAAAGTAAACAAGATATTGATTGCACAGGATGTATATTATCCGGGACCTAATCCGGTAAAAGAATTTTATTTATCCATTTTATTAGATCGTGCAAAAGGACAAAATGTGGTGATGTATTCTACCGAAGGCGGAATGAACATTGAAGATGTTGCGCATGAAACTCCTGAAAAAATATTTAAAGAATGGGTACATCCCGGCGGAGGTTTACAAGGGTTTCAGGCAAGAAAGATTGCCTTCAATTTGGGATTAAGCGGCGAAGCATTTAAGAACTGCGTAAAATTTGTTACCAATTTATACAATGCTTATGTTGGATTGGATTGTTCTATGTTAGAGATCAACCCATTGTTTAAAACCAGCGATGAGAAAATTATTGCAGTGGATTGTAAAATGAATCTGGATGAGAATTCATTGATGCGCCACCCTGATCTGGCAGCAATGAGAGATATTACGGAAGAAGATCCTACTGAAGTGGAAGCAGGACAATACAATTTGAATTTTGTAAAATTAGATGGCAACGTTGGTTGTATGGTTAATGGTGCAGGATTGGCCATGGCAACGATGGATATGATTAAATTAAGCGGTGGCGAACCTGCTAACTTTTTAGATGTAGGTGGTACAGCCAATGCACAAACAGTAGAAGCCGGATTTAGAATTATTATGAAAGACCCGAACGTAAAAGCGATACTGATTAACATCTTTGGCGGCATTGTACGTTGCGATCGTGTTGCGGCAGGTGTTATTGAAGCTTACAATAAATTAGGCAATATCAATATCCCCATCATTGTCCGTTTACAAGGGACCAATGCAGTGGAAGCAAAAAAATTAATTGATGAAAGCGGATTGAAAGTAGAAAGCGCCATTCAATTAAGTGAGGCAGCAGAGTTAGTGAAGAGAGCGGTGGCATAAGAAAGTAACAAGTTGTAAGTGATAAGTTTTAAGTCGTTGATTTTTTTCAACGACTTTTTTGTTTATCAACAGTAACATGTACAAAATATTTTTACATCGTATCTTGCAATCATGGCGAAGACAAAAAAGAAAAATGTTCCCGTTATTTTAGTAACGAATGATGACAGTATTACTGCGCCGGGTATCAGAGCATTGGTGGAAGCAGTAAAAGATTTAGGCAGAGTTGTTGTGGTTGCACCGGATAAACCACAAAGCGGTATGGGGCATGCCATTACCATCGGGCATCCTTTGCGTTTGCATAAAGTTTATTTTATGGATGGTGTGGAAGCATATAGTTGCAGCGGCACACCGGTTGATTGTGTTAAACTTGCAGTAGATAAAGTTTTGCACCGGAAACCGGATATTTGTTTAAGCGGAATTAATCATGGAGCCAATCATTCCATCAATGTTATTTATAGCGGTACCATGAGTGCGGCGATTGAAGCCGCGATAGAAAGTATTCCTTCTGCGGGATTTTCTTTATTAGATCTGAGTGTAGAAGCTGATTTTACCGGAGCAAAAGTATACGTGAAAAAAATTGTGCAAGAAATGTTGCAACAAAAATTGGATAAGCATTTAACCTTGAATGTAAATATTCCTGCGGTGGATGAAAGTTTAATTAAAGGAATAAAAATTTGCAAGCAGGCTTATGCGAAATATGAAGAAGATTTTATTGAAAGAAATGATCCTACCGGAAAAAAATATTATTGGCTAACCGGTGTGTTTGTGAATTATGACAAAGGAAAAGATACCGATGTGTGGGCATTAAAAAATAATTATGTTAGTGTAGTGCCGGTACAATTTGATTTAACGAATTACACTTTAAAGAAACAAATAGAAAGCAAATGGAAATTTTAAACACGGATTACAGGAATTTATACGAATTAAAAGCAACAGAAAATTCCGGTAATGTGCATTAATATGTGTAATAAAATATATAATGTTTAAGAAAGATAATTTACAATTGGGATTAATTATTGGCTTATTCGCTCCCCTATTGGGTATGGTGGGTTTCTATTTTTGGAAATTCAGTGCTTATTCATTTATTGATTTCATTAAATTTTTATTGGTAGAAAAACATCTAATTACCGGCATGGTAAGTTTTTCTTTATTGGCCAATGCCATTTTCTTTACGCTCTATATTAATATACATAAAGATAAAACTGCAAGAGGTATCTTTATTGTTACTTGTGTCTATGCAATAATTGCATTGATTTTGAAGTTGATTTATTAATAAAAAGTCCTCACTAAAAAGCAAGGACGGAAACACACATGTAGAAATTAAAGTTAAAGCCAACCCCAAGTCTGCTTTATTTTATCAATCAGGATTCGTTATTCTTGCTGTTGTTTATTTTTCAGGTATCACAATTGTAATAGTTTCCTTTTTCAAATAATTCACATTAATACCATTTTGCTTAGCAGGTATCCATTTAGGCGCAAACCGAATTAATCTTATTGCTTCGCTCCCTATGCCATATCCTGGATCGCTAAATATGCTAACATTATTTAAAACGCCATCATCCTGGATGATAAAAGAAAAAGTAACTGTGTATTTTCCCGGAGGAGCACCTTTCGCTTTTAGCTTTTCAATATTTATATTAGTTGTTAAGTATTTTTCCCATTCACTTGAACCACCCGGATATACCGGTTTTGTATCAACTGCAGTAAAGATTTTTTTTCCGCTTTTTATATATTTTAATTGAACATCTTTCACCGCAATATATTCTCCATTTGTTGTAATCTCAAGCGCACCATTTTTTCCTTCATTACCATATTTCGCAATTGCCATTGAATCTTTTAAAACATTGATACTTTTAATGTCTGCAGGATTAACATTTTTTAAAACATTATTATCATATTTTACTCCATTTACAATATAGATAGGGCTTTGACTTTTTTTCATTCTGATTTGCACTACTCCATTCTTTCCATCTGAACCATAGATAGCGATTGCGGTTGAATCTTTTAAAACACTTATGCTCTGTATATCAGCCGGGTTAATCTCCTTTAAAATATTATGATCTTGCTTTACGCCATCAACTACATACAATACCTTCATTTTTCTCAAAGAATCATTTACATTATACCCACGCACAGTAATACGCATGGTTGTATCTACTCGTCTTTCAGTTTTTTCATTTTTATCAGTATAGGTGATCCCTGTTATATATACCCTGGTACTATCATTTATTACAGGCATTGTATCCTTTGGAACTTTTCTATTTTTAAATTGTTCATTTTTGATTAGTTCTTTATAAGCATTAGCTGATTCAGTTTGCTGATTTAAGATATTAGTCTCTGCTTCAGATTTAATACTTTTTTCTTTTGCAATAGTTATTTCGTTTTTTCTAAAAGCAAACAACAAAACGACGATAGCAAGCAATGGCAATACGATCAATCTTCTTACATAAGAGAAACGCGGATTTTTGTTATTGGTAATCATGAGTAATCTTCTTT
>Ga0164297_10004863_pt1 | contig 11826 bp, 12 predicted proteins | sample GEODES058metaG_FD_113539 | JGI IMG/M metagenome (GOLD analysis project Ga0164297, IMG submission 113539) | Dystrophic lake water microbial communities from Trout Bog Lake, Wisconsin, USA - GEODES058 metaG | ecosystem: Environmental > Aquatic > Freshwater > Lake | place: USA: Trout Bog Lake... | reverse complement strand
TTCATTTTTTTATATGGACGTCTACATTTATGTACTTGCTTTTCTTTTTATCTTTGGAATTACGATAATCATTCTTATATCAACCTCTCTAACAACTCCAACTCCAACGCCAACTCCAACTCCAACGCCAACGCCAACAACAAACCAATTACAGCCTGTAGGTAAGAAAATCATCCTATAAAAAATGAACCTGAAGGACGATATTTTTTTGAATAATGATATTGTGGAAAAGGGTAATGAACTAATAGAATGGTAGAATAAGTGGGAGTATAATTTTCATAAGCGGGACGAATGGTATGTTCTGTTGGTATCATGGTTTCATAGGACAATGATGTGGATACAGGGCTCATATGAAAAAGGTTCATACCGTAAGTGTACATGTTAGTATGAAAACAGGTAATAAAGAGAACGAGTATTTTTATCCATGTCATCAATTTTTCCTCATTTTGATAATTTTTTATTTTCAATGCTATACGTAAAAATATGTTTTTGGTATTTAATCAAGATATCTCACCTTCTAAACAAAATGAATTAGTATCACAACGATTTATAGAAACGCCATTCGGAATCGTATTAAATAAGCTTGGTATCAGTCAGATACAACCAGAAGAATTAATCAAAGATAAATCTGTTATTCAAGGAGAATGGATTAAAATAAACGAAACAGACTATTGGATGCGCGTATCCAACGGTATGGAAATTACACTTTCAGGAATATTTAATCGTTTTATCGTTCGAATGCCAAGAGAACATTTTCGTATCGATATTGGATCTCATCATAGTAGGCAAATACGAAATATTATGATAGACCATCCATTGGATTATTTACAATACGTACTTGTCATCTTAAATGACTATCCAAATGAAAAAGATAGATTACTACTAACCAAACGTCTCGAATTTAAAAAATATGTCTCATTTCATCATAGTATGTATAAAGCATTATATTATTTCATCTATGAAAAAAGAGTTGTACCTCCAATGCCACAAATTAATGAAGACCAGTTTTTCATGGAAAAGTATCGATTTGACATTTACCAATATGGTACCATTTTATATAGTCTAGGCATGAAAAGAAATAAAAAAATAAAGACAAGCAAATCAAAGACAAGCAAATCAAGAACTAGAACTAAAACATACTCTAAGAAATCAAAGATAATATATTAAAAAACTACTAAAAATACAATACATAAAATAAAAAAAATAAAAAAAATCTAAATAAATAATTTATTTTCTTTTTATATTATAAAAATGTCATTCGATGATTATTTAGGTTATGATTCTTTATCCCAAGATCAAAAATCTCAACTTGATGAAGAAGAAAAGCAGCTTCTTGATAAGTACGATAATGTTCTTAACTTATCTAAAAAAGTTCGTGCCAATAACACTGAACTTAAAATGGGTTCTCCACATATTCGTGATGAACTTACTCCTGGACACCATTTGACTCGTAGTCAATTGAATGTCATTAAAGATTTCTTAAACCAATGGGACCAAAAGGTTCAATTCACTATTACAGAACAAGACAAACGCAGAGAAGAAGAATCGAATCGTATCATGGCCAATATTGGACGTGTCAAAAATTTAGTAAAGTCTGTTAGTTTAGAAGGATTGTCTTCCAATGCTACCACACTATCCAATGAAGCTAAAGAATTATTAGGTCTTTCATCTACATTATTTTCAGATGAAGACACCATTCGTGCTCACCTTAAGGATTTGACCGACGACCAGGTAAAAGAATTTGAATCTGCTCTTCACGCCTTTCAAAACTTGTACAATAAATTCGTTACCCTCAGTAATCAAGTCAACAAGGAAATTAATGCCAGTGCTGATGCATCTGGACTTGCTATTCCTTCCATAGTTGATACAGTTCAAGGACTTGCGAATGGATTATTAGGACGCAAAATGTCCAAGATGATGAAGTCTAAATCAAAGTCTAAAAAATCGAAATCCAAGTCCAAGTCCAAGATGATGAAGCGCAGTAATTCGAAATCTAAAAAGTCAAAGTCCAAGAAGATGAAGCGCAGTAATCCTAAATCCAAGAAAGCATGCGATGCTGCCAATATGTTGATGGTTCCTGCTAAACGCAAAGGAAGTCGTAAACATAAAGCATATTGCAGAAAGAAGAGTAATTCCAAACAATAAAAGATATTTTTAGTTTTTTTTATAATTGAATATTATAAAAATGTACTCGTCGTTTCGTTCGTATTCGACATTTAAGACTAAATTAAAATACAAAGAATGCTATTCTGATAAAGTAACGAATATTGTATTCTTAATTCGTAGTTATAACAGAGCTGATTATTTACAAGAAACATTGAGTTCCGTCTTGGCTTCTGATATTCATCAATGTTCGAAACGATATATTTATGATGACGGTTCTTCCCAATTGGAAACCTTATCGTTATTATCTAATCCTGAGTATATCCATGTGAAAGGAAAAGAGTTCCAAGTCATTACTAATGAAATCAATCGTGGTTGTAGGAATTCGTACTTGGACGCATTGGCGTTTATTAAAAAAGAGAATCAAGGTGAATATATTGTATGTACGGTTGATAACGACGTTCATGTAAAACCGACCTTTATTCAAACCTTGATTGATGAGTATGATAAAGCGAGTCGACATTATGAAAAACATATTCTGCTAACAGGATTCAATTCATCGATTTCTCATTTGACTAATTTAGATAATCATGATACTTTTTTTAGAAAACATTCATTTGGAGGCGTTAATTTTGTATTTCATAGTGATTTATTAGACTTGGTTTCTGACGGGTGGAGATTTCATGACGATTGGGGAGTCAATGATGAAATGAATCGTAATGGTATTCCCATGTGTTGTTTACATAAATCAGTTATCAATCATATCGGTAAACTAGGACTGTATTCAACCATCGGAAGATACGACCACGATGATAATTTCTATACCTAAAATAAAAAATCTTTATTTTTTAGCCTTTGATTTTTTAGCCTTTGAACGTTTTGAGCGTTTCGATTTTTTATGTTTTAAGCGTTTTGTTTTAGCCTTTGCTTTCAAGCTCTTTTGTTTAGTACGTTTCGTTTTCGATTTTCTTCCTTCTTTTTCATCATCTGATTGAGCTCTTTGTAAAGCTTGAACTTCGTCATCACTATCACTATCTCCCTTACTAAATCGTTTTTCTAATTCTTGTAATCTTTTATTTTCAATATAATCTAAATAACTCATTGGTGTTGGTTGAACTAAAGGGTTGATTCTATCCATTTGTAATTGTCTTAATCGAGCCTCTCTTTCTTTTTTATCTTTTCTCAAGTATTCTAATTCAACAATCATCTTTGCTATAGACAAAGCAGCACTAGCTTCAGAAATTTTTCTTCTATTTCTACTATCTTTAGCAGTCAATACATCTTGAGCTTCTTGACTTGTCTGTTGGCTAATGTATTCAAGTTTACGTCTTTTACGTTCTTCTGACTCTATTAATTCACTTTCTAGCATGAACAATCGTTTATCATCTTCTTGGTCAAGTTGAAGAAATACATTTTTTAGTTCATCTTTTTCTTTTTCACGCTGTTCTTTACTGTGTCTTAAATATTTTATCGTTTCTTTAAAAATAATCGATACTTTGTCCGATTCACTTAATGTACTATCTGATTTACTAATTTTGTCTTTCAAAAACGAATCCAATAAAAGATGACGTCTAAGTAATTCTTTACCTACAACATCATTTTCGTCCTCTTCAATAAGTAAAGCCAATTGACGATTTTCTTCTAAATCAATAATCGTTTCAACATAATTTTCTGGACGAAGTCCTCTTCCGATAACATTATTAATTCGAGTGGTTCGATTCGCTTGTCCTTCTGTCAAGTGTCTAATTCGTTCTTTTCGAATGTTAATCTCGATAATGGAGGGATTTAGAGTATCAAGTCTTACCTGTGCCAGTTTTCTATTCAGTAAAATTTCACGGCGTTGTCTTTCTTCTTCTAACCGAATTCTAAAATCTCTTCCAATTAAAGATACGTTACGTGGAGGAAGACACCTTTTTATGATATCGTTCATTTGCTCTACAGGCTGTTTGAATTCTGGGTGTTCGAATCGGGTTGGAAATGATTTATATTCTTGCCATAATAATTCTATTTTTTTATTATAGCGGACATCCACCAATAACTGAATAAAATCCAACCAATTCTTGGGACTTCCTGAATCTTGTAATAATCCATCAAATCGTATATCCATTATTCGTAAAGGGTTCACGTCTGCCCATTCAATCTGTTCTTTAGGCATATGAGTAAGAATGATTCGCATATCTCGTTTTGAATAGATAACCTCTCTTTCCAATGGAATAAGCTCGATACTAGATAGTGTCATTTTCACATCTTTACGAAGAATGCTAACGAGTTGTCTTTTTTGGGTAGGGTTCAATGAAGATAAAAAAGCATCGAATGAACGTTGAAATTCAGATTGTCTTAACCCAATCACACAGCCTGGAAACGTATGGTCACCAACAGCAAAGTCGGGCATAGTTGGGTCGGGAACAGATAATTTAAGACCATCAATCCAATATGCGTCTCTGCCTGTATGTGTATTTAAACGACATTGTCTTACATGTTCATGAATAAGGGCGGACCGATTATCTTCACCACAGTATACCTCTAAACAAAACATACAAAATTCGTTTTTACAATTTGAGCATGCGATGGAAGCACAACCGGTCCAATCTCCTACTTTGGCATTACAAGCGGGACAATAATAAAAAAACAATTCAGGCAGTGCGACTTGAATGATATAATCCAATGTACGAACAAGGGTACAATCGTCTAATGAATGCAATTCTTCTTTTTCATCTTTATCTTGTTTTTCATCAGACAATACAAGGGTGTTTGCTAATAAAGGTATTCCTGATATGCCTTGACAAATGGTCAATAATTTATTTTTTTCAACAATAAGGTCCAATCGCAACGCTTTTGTCAAATAAGAATCTAATAAAACGGAATAATAATTACTTTTGCAACCCGTACTAGGTTGTTCACTATCACTAGTCACGCCGCACATGCCTGATGTGACACATCGAAAGGTGTATCGATCAGGATTACAAAAATAAGCTTTTCCATCAGAGCATTTCAATTGTTTTTCAATACAATTCCCAAAACAATCGTAACAGATGAAATGGGCTTCAGATTTTGGTTGTTGGTGAACTTTAAATTTTTTAGATAAGGCTAGGTATTGTCCTTCTCCTACCGATTGATTATTAATTTCAGAAATTCCAGGATTCGCCCTTTCCCATTCATTTTTATCGTGAGCAAACTCGATCGAAGGCGGAAATCCATCGTATAAAGGATACAGAGGACTTGTTTTTTTACACGTAAGTCCATCTTGAAATTCCCATTCATCGCCACATTTCCAACACTTATATAATTCTTCCTCTAGAGAAGGAGGTTTAACAGGTGTATATTTTCTTATTAATTGTTGTAACAGGATAAGATTATTTTCATCAAGTGTTCCTTGAGTCAATTGTCTTATCAATTGTTGTTTATCCAACTGGTCTCTATCTGGAGCAGCCATTTTATTGGTAATCAATAAAATAAAAAAAATTTATTTGCATAGGACATAACGACATAGTGATAAAAGACAATTCGGAGCAGGCAATTGTTCGTCTAATAATAATAAATTGAATTCTTCTTTATTAATTTGAGGCGCAGGGATATCAGTGAGCTGATTATGAAATGGAATCAGTGTTGTTTCAAAACAATGTCGATATAAAATAATAGAGAAGGAATCTGTATATTTAATAATATGTCGTTGAAAATAAAAACGTTGTTCTTCTTGCCTTAAATCAATGATAAAATAATCAAATGAAAATGAGGAAAAGGGAAGATTTCGATGTTCTGGTCCAAATCGTATCACTTTTCCATGATATTGAAAAGAAAAAAAATCCGTATCCGATAACGATTTGAATAAACAAATGACAACTGGCTTTGGGTTATACTCGACCATTAAAGACGGGTCTAAAGGCTGTGAAATGCATTCATTCATTCTTGTCAATAGATAATAAAATAATCAGAAATTTATTTTATATTTACATTCTTCTCTTGACTGATTTTTTCATTCTACTTGATTTTTTCATTGATTTAACAGATTTTGTTTTGTTTCTATTTCGTCTTGATTTGTTTTGTCTTGATTTGTTTTGTCTTGATTTGTTTTGTCTTGATTTGTTTTGTGATTTGTTTCGTCTTGATTTGTTTGAACCTTTTGATTTATCCCTTTTTATCTTGATTCCCTTTTTTGATTTAGATGAGGCCGCAGCTTTAGCTTTATCCGCATCAGCTTTTGCCTTGTCTGCCTTGGCTTTTGCGTCAGCTTTCGCCTTTTCAGCATCAGCCTTGGCTTTTGCGTCAGCTTTTGCCTTTTCCGCTTTCACCTTTTCAGCATCAGCTTTGGCTTTTGCTTCAGCTTTAGCCTTTTCCGCTTTCGCCTTTTCAGCATCAGCTTTGGCTTTTGCGTCAGCTTTAGCCTTTTCCGCTTTCACTTTTTCATCTTTATCTGCTTTCGCTTTGTCAGATGCTTCTTTAGCTTCGGCTTTCGCTTTGTCAGATGCTTCTTTAGCTTCGGCTTTCGCTTTATCTGCTTCTTCTTTAGCTTCGGCCTTCGCTTTATCTGCTTCTTCTTTAGCTTCGGCCTTCGCTTTATCGGCTGCTTCTTTAGCTTCGGCTTTTTCTTTATCGGCTGCTTCTTTGGCTTCGGCTTTTTCTTTATCAGCAGCTATTTTAGCTTCCTTTTCCATTTTTTTCTGTTCTTCTTTTTCTTGTTTGGCAATGTCTTTTTTTTCCTTTTCTTCTTTTTCTCTCTCTTCTTTTTCTATTTTTTCTTTTTCCATCTTTTCTTTTTCTTCTCTTTCTTTCTCAATCATTTCATTTGGTTTGAAAGATAAGTCTTCTTCTTTTTGATAAGGGGTTCTGATTCCGTTTTTGATAACAAAAACCGAATCGTCGCCGGTGACACTTTTTTCAATACATATTCGATCATTTGATTGCCAAGAGTAGCCTTTGTTTCCAATATCTTTTGCAAAAAAAGAAATACCAGGACAAATTTCAACTGACATTTAACATGAATGAATATTAAAAAAATATAATTTTTTTATCTTCTCGTATTCAAAAATGGCTTTTCCTAGTATGGCTGCTTATTTGGCAGCTACAGGTCAAGGACCTCCAGTGCCTGTGCCTGTTCCTCAATCAGCTCCAGTTCGTTTAGTATCTGCATTTTCGTCAAGCTCTGGAGATTTTAATGTTATCATCAATACTGGTAAATTAGCTCCAAATAGTTTACGATATAATGAATTACGTACATACTTGGAAAGGAAACGTAATAGTAGTCCACCAAGCAGTTTATTTGTAATTGATGATTCTGTAATTGATGTGAATACTGTTAGCATTATGCTACAACCAGCTGTAGCCGCAGGTCGATTATGTAAATCGAGAATCGGGCAAGGCTATGTTCCAAACTCGGTAGCTCAATGTGATTTTTTAATTGTTTTTTATTCTCGAAGTCCTGATAATAAGCCAGAAATCAATGGATTTTCATCTGTTTTATATAATAGCCATTATAATTATCGTGGTTTATCCAACCAACTTTTTTTCGAAATTGATTTAATTTGTGCCGATACTCAAGTGAATGGACCAGGAACGTATATCATGGATTTCTTAAAATCGATTATAAACGATACGTATAAAAGAGACATAGCTCAGCCTGTTGGGTCAGCTAATCTTGCATTTGCACAGAATAGTAAAGAATGGTATGGCATTTTTTTGAAATCAATTCCTTCAGCAGATACACAGGCATTTTATGTAAAACGAAATTTTAGATTACTTCCTTCCGGGCCTGGAGCAGATGGATTAATTCCTTATTATTGGTATATAGTTGATAATCCTGGAGAAGTGCCTCATCTTGACATTTTTTATCGTACCAGTAATAAATTACCATATAAAAATAAAGTACTTTCACAAAATGCAATGGAATGGGAAGGAAAAAAACAAAAAAGACGTTCTTATAAAAGAAGCTATAAGCTATAAAAATGTAAAAATGTAAAAATGTATAATTTAATGAATTAAATTATGAGTTACCATTTATGCCTAGGAATATGATTTATTTTTTCATCAATGTATTGAAACAAGTATGAAATGAGAATAACGAATAAAAATAAAAAGAAAGAAAGAAACGATTTTGGGTCTTGATAAAACATACGAAATGATTGATAACATAATCCAATAAAACATAGAATAAATAGAGTCACAAATAGTGTAGCGTTTAGTTCCATCCAATGATACAAAGGTGACTCTCTACGTGTTGATTACATTATTCATTTTTTATAAAAATGAAATAAATATATAATGTTCCAAGAAAAAAAAATGTGGTTTTGTATGAAAAGTGAATATGAAAATAAAGATTGGTACCATGAAATTACACTCACAAAAGAGTTTCCAACTATTGTGAAATATACTGAAATTCATGAATTACCCAATGTACTTGTAAAAAGTGGATACATTATATGCCATTTTTCTCTAGAGTGTGATTGGGTTCGATTTTATGAAAATAAAGATGATGCTGAAGCTTTATATTTAGAAAAAAGTGTAAAACAAATTTTAAATAACAAAAGTGATATACATTATTATAAAACTATTGAAACTGAAACGAGAAAAACGTCTTCACGCTTTAACATATACCCTCATCAATATGCGGAAGAGGGAGATAGATGGATAATGGAAAAGGTAACTATTGATTAATGTTGACTATTTTTTATGTTTAGAACGTCTTTTTTTCTTACCCATCAAATTCAACGTCGTTTTAGGGTCTTCCAAATGATGATGAAATGGAAAACGACAATGTGGGATAGGACAGAAATAAGAACGGTCTATGATTTTATCATGTGAAAAATCTCCTAAACTCGATTTTAAAATCGATTCGTATCTTGACGATACGATTTTTTCCAAGTCTTCTTTTACTATCGGTGTTTCAAAATGTTCATAATGTAAAAGTATCTCTTTTATTTCATTGGGTGGTTCAATCAGACCTATTTCATGGACTGAATTCAAATAGACATGAACTAGATTTAATTGTTGTCTTTCTCTCGCTTCAAATTCAAATGGTATTGATATAAAATTCCAGCCTCCTTTTACCATACGGTTCATTTGGTCAAACGATTGATATCTCAATTCATTCATATTGGAAGAAGAGTTTCTGATATTAAACCTTCGTAATAACCTTCCTTTTTCAAGTTTGGTATTAGAGAGTAAATAAATTCCCTTGATAGTCACTTGTTGAGTACGAAATACCATAAATTCATACCCTGTAAATAGGGGAGGAGGTGTATTATCTCTTTGTTTGGTATAGATAATAGAATCATAGGCATCACGGTTACCAAATAGTTCATTTCCAAATAATACATGCGTTTTACCTAAATACAAATCGACATCCAATAACACTTCAGGTGGCTGTAGCGATTTGATGATACAATCGGTAGGCCGAGGACAGAAATAAATGCCTGGACCGAATTTTCCTCCTTGGCCGCATATCATTTGGCCTGATTCCACAATAGCAATCAACGATTTCATATCGGTGGCATGAAATGCTTGAACCACAGGACGGAGATTGAATCGTTCTTGTTCCAATTCGTCAAGATGATAGGTGGTTTGATGGCATAGACTACTTCCTAATCTTGGAAGTATACCTAATGGAGGTATATCTTGTGTTTTTTTAAATGAAAACTCATTCAATATGCGTTTTGAATTTTGAAAAAAGTAAGAGATATCTTCCTTGTATGAATCAATTCGTTGTAAAATAGAATTTTGGAATTGTACTATTGAGTATTCAAGTAATGATAAAATGACGTTTTCCTTGGTAGGCCACACAATCGGTTTATACAAGTCATTATCAATAGACATGACAAACGCATTCCATTGAGATTCGATATCAATCATTTGATATTCGATTCGTTCCCATTGTTGGTCTACAAACAGTTTGGTATCCAAATCATAAAATTCATCTTTTATTCTATCCTGAGGAACAAGTTGTATAAATTGTTCTGTCACTTCTGTTTCCAAATCTTGAATCAAAGGAAGTAAATTTTCTAGATAAGCTATCAATTGTCTGATAAAGTGTAATTTATTAGGAATTCGATTCACCCACGGTTTATTCCAATTTGTTTTAAATTCTTCGCTCACTTGGACACGAAATTTCGCAAAAATAGGATTATGGTCTGATATACATTTCAATTCATTATACCTATCCGATGGCTCCATACTAGATATAATTTTACATTCACTCAGAATGACATTCTTAAACCACATGCCATCAATAATGGTTTTACCTCGTCCATTCGTACTATGCATGTTTTCATTAGAAGGCACCGCATACGAATATCCTCTATCTGTTAATAATTGGTAAGGGGATTGATTCCAATCACGAATCAATTGTAGTTCGATTTCGGTTAATGGTCTCTTGTAAATGGATTGAAAATATTGAAATTGTTGCTGCATCCATTCTTCCACTCGTGTAGGGTCTGCGCAAAACACACTATTAAAATCACCAAGAATGACATGAGGCTCGTACGCTAAGACTTGAATTAATAAAGATAATTTATAGGAAAGTAAGGGTTGACCAAGGGTTAATAAAAGTTTGTCTGAGAATCTACCTCCTTCCAAATGTACATTGGCAATAAGAAAGGTATCGTAACGAACAAGTACCGCGTGACGATTTGGTACATTTGGTATAGTCGATTCGGTAGTGATACAATGAATAGGAACTTGGGATAACGAATATACGGCTACTTTTTCACTTCCAGTCCCGCATTCTTGTTTAAAGGGTAAAAGAAACGAATGTTTGCTATCGTCTTCTTGAGTGCATATAAAATCACAAAAGGGAAGTTGATACGCGCTTTGTTGGGATTGAATACACATGCCACCAAATAAATTAAATGAAACAAGTGATACAGTTCGTTCCATTATGATTGTAAAAAGGATTATTTTTTAATAAAAAAATAATTATTCTAAATAGGTGACAATGGTTTCAATACGTTTTTTACCTAATCCGGATATGGAAGATAAGGCATGTGTTTTATCTCGGATGGATAAAATCAGTGATGATAAAGTAGGGTATACAGTAGCAATATCATTTGCAATTTTCATAGAAATGCCTGGAATTTGAGACAATTGAAGAAGGTAACAGATATGGGGTGTGACATTATCTTTTTTCTTTGTTTTCACACCCAGTGTCGCTTGATATTCTTCCCCATTATTGGATTGAAACGTTACCTTTTCTCCCAACCGTGCGAAAATTTCTGTAAGATACCATACAGTTTCCTCCACATTTTTTGTATACACAAGATGAAATCCGTCACGATATTGAGTAGATAAAACCGAGCTAAGTAATGATTTGGATGGAATACCGTGTAATGTTGAAGAGTGTAGAGAGGAGAGCGTTCCTTCAATGATATAAGTAATTCGATGAAATGGAAATGCGCTTTTCAATCGTTGTTTTTGTTCATGATAACGACCATCTTTGATACTGGCCGCGAGGTCTGACATTGTCTTTCTTTCAAACACTAAAGTTTCTACACCAGTCAAGAGAATATCACCAACCAGCAAATTTTCAGTTTGAATCGGAATGGATTTCTTTTCACATAAAGAAATGATATCATGTTCTCTACAATCGACCTTTATGATAGCCTCCATTTTTTTCTTATAAATAAAGATGTATGTTTAAGTTGTAAATTTAAATAAATAACGAATGATTCTATTACAATAATCTGAACGTGGCTTTTCTTTACGTTCTTTTACGTTAGGTTCTTTTGGATTTTCAAT
>Ga0164297_10004860_pt1 | contig 11834 bp, 14 predicted proteins | sample GEODES058metaG_FD_113539 | JGI IMG/M metagenome (GOLD analysis project Ga0164297, IMG submission 113539) | Dystrophic lake water microbial communities from Trout Bog Lake, Wisconsin, USA - GEODES058 metaG | ecosystem: Environmental > Aquatic > Freshwater > Lake | place: USA: Trout Bog Lake... | reverse complement strand
TGCAAGTTGCCCCCTGGAGGGGTGGCTGGGAGTGGTAGCACGCCCTCACGCCCTCACGGAGCGCAACTGAGTGTGATTATAAGGCTATTATAAGGCCAAAACGGGGCCCGCCATTATAAGGCTATGGGCCATCCCAGGTCCATTTCTCATGCACTGAACAGCGCCTCTATCTCGCCGCTGGGCGCGATGCGCGTCTTGAACACCGGCAGGGGCACAGGGGCGGCGCTGCGCTTGCTTGCAGCCAGGAAGTTGCGCACGCTGAACACTGTCTCTTCAGGCGGGCACCAGGTCAGCACGGTGCCGCTCTCCAAATCGTACTCCGTCCCGTCAAGTGGGCTGCGAATGGAGTGCTTGCCTTGCGGCGAGAGGAACATCACGGCGTCAACTAAGGGGAACTCGAGAGCAGTGCCTGTGGCTGCGGTGCAGAAGATGCGGTCTCCAACGAGCCAGAGCAGGACGGACTTGCCGTTGGCGAGGATGAGCGGTAACCGAGGCTTCGCTTCCAGATCTTTCTTGGTCACCTTCAACGAGCTCCAGAAGCCTTGGTCGTTGTTGCTCCCTCCTGGCGTGTATGTTGTTGTGCTCGGTGTGCTCGCCTTCTGCGGCGCTGTTGTGCTGCTCGACGGCTGTTTGCTGCTCGACTTGCCACTGCCGCTAGCCGATCCGAAGCCCTGTGCCGGTCGAGGTGTGAGCAAAAAGCGAGGCGCTTGTGGCTTGTGGCGTTCCTCGCACCTTGGCCGACAAGACGAGCACTGTGCGGCGGCAGCGACAGCTGTGGGACGATAAACGGGTTGTGCGCAGCGTGGGAGGCTGCTGTGAAGAAGCACGGTTCAACTTTGCCGATAGACGAGCAGTGTTCAGGTGTCCAGTGAGCATGTCTGAAGCCTACAACGCCAGACAACGAAGGCTAGTCAACAATTCCCCAAACCTTAAGCGCACAAGCGCAGGTTCTGACGAAGGGATGACAGTGACGCGCCGAGATGACGGGGCGTCCTCACAATTGTTGTTGGGCCTTGCATTTCCTGGTGCGCGCCGTGATTCACACCTCTGGGCTGACGGGCTGGCGATGCATGGCGGCAGCGCCATCTTGCGGGCCATCATCCACGACGACTGCTTCATCGCCATCTGCTTCTTGGGGGAACAGAACGAACGTCACCAGCGTGATATGAGCACTGCCGCCACCAGGCTGCGGCTGTCCGCCTGCTACGCCCGGCGCTGCATGGCCGTGATGATGTAGACTGCCAGTAGGCATCGTTGGAGACGGGTCAGGGACCTCTAATGTTGACGACCCGGGTTGCATGTGCATGTGCACCGTGCTCGGCTGCGCCGCGTGCATGCCGTGCGGCTTGCCTGCCATGTGTAGCAAGTGCTGTATCTTCAGAATGCCCTGTCTGTCCAGCTGCAATCGGGACAGGCCGCCTTCAGATGTGCCACCCATGGACGAGGTCAGTGCATGGGGCATGCAAGCTGCGATGCGCAGGAACTTGTGCGCGAATCTGCTGCTGTGTCTGTGTGCTATGCATTCGAAAGATTGCACCGCGGGCGACGCGATGCCGGTGTCCAGTGCCACCTGCGAGCAAGCAAGTCAGGGCATTGATGAGTGTGCCTGTTTGCGCGCCACTCACCTTCACATCACCCGCGACGTCACTTCGCGCGATGAATGTCAGACTCGGCGGCTCGCGCTGCATGTCCACCGTCACGGGCGCAGCGGCCCACTCCAAGTCCTCTACTATTTCACGCAGCGTCGAGCTCTGGTCACACAGATGTACGGCGAGTCACCATCAATCCAGCGACGGTATGCGCCACCACAAGGCACACGCACCTGGAGCGTGAATTGGCTACGTGCTTGTGTGAGCTCGCCCTCCAAGTCCTCCGCAAAGGTGCACTCCTCGCAGCTGACCTCCGCGTATGTGCAGCTATCCACCATGGTGCCCACGCCGTCGGCATCGCGCAGCGCGTTGAGCTGCAGAAGCAGGCGGCCGTCGCGGTCTGGCCAGCGGAGGGAGAGGTTTGCGTGTCCATCAGAGGAGGAGAAGACCGAGAGGCTGTTCACCAGGTTGCTCAGGTTCACATTAAAGCACTTGCGGAAGGCGTTGTCCGCCGGCGTGTAGCTGAAGTCGCGGAACACCTGGCGGGCGAGTGCAAAGGTGTGTTTGAGCACACAGCTTGGGTGTGCCCACTGGCAGGCTGCCCACGCGCGCACGAACCTCTTTCCGGAAGTGGGCACAGCCCTGCATAGTCCGTGCGTCGTCGGAGGCGTATATGAGCACACCGTGGGCGTCCACCACCAGCGTGGCGACCTGCAAGAGTGCATACAGCAGGGACCCAGGCGAGCACGTCAGGAAGGTGTGTCACACGCGCAGCAGGGACGTGGCGCACTGCTCTAAGCTCCGAATGATGCGCACGCACCTGCTTCTTGTGCTGGCGGATGCAGGTCAAGACGCCCAGCAGGCCCTTGATGTGCTCCACGGACGCGGACCAGGTGTAAGGCGACTGCTGCTGCGACATTCGCGCAGCCGCGTGTATGCTGAGACGGCTCGCTGAAGTGCTTAGCTCGTGAGCTCAGCGAGGGAATGGGGAAGTTATCGCTTGCGTCACCAGCTCCGGAGCTCCAGCTCCGGGGGTCCCCACGCCAGCACTCCCTCGTCGAGCCTTTTATGAGGCTGGCACGCTTGGCGAGCAGAGTGAGTAGCATCCAGCACACTTGTCTGAGCAGACGGCGGCGCTGCGTCGCCATGGACGCAGAAGCGGTGGGTGCCAAGGCGGTGGTGACAGTTCACAAACTTGCGCTTGCTCACACCGAAGAAGCTGCGACCGTGTTGCGGACAGCTTTCGACAATGAATACAGCTGGTCTCGTCCACTGAACATGCCGCAAGAAAGATTCGAGTATTGGATGCGTAACATGTACATCCCGGAGCGCGCAGCGGCGACGCCTTCGTCGCTTGTGGCCCTGGCCGAGGACAGCACTGTCGCCGGCGTGTGCACGCTCGAGGACTTCTTCGAGCCAGAAAGCGAAGAGAAGGAGGCAGACCCGCCCGCTGGCATGCGCTGCGTCGAGGGCATACTTGGTGCGTGCAAAGAGCTGTTTTATGCGCAAGCTGCGAAACGAGGCCTGCACGTCGAGAAGGGCCGCACCGGTATCATAGCATACGTCGCTTTCCTGGCCGTCAACAGCAATTTCAGACGGCAGCGCGTGGGGCATCGGCTTGTGCAGCAGGCGGTGCAGCAGCTCACAGTCGACGGGCCGTACGGGACAGCTGTTGCCTTCTGCACGAGCTTCAAATCTCGCGCGCTCTTCCAACAAATCGGATTTCAATACTGGGGCGGTGTTAGCTATCAGACGTTTTCAATGGAGGACGGCAGCATCCCCTTCGCGACCTTGCCGAAAGACGAATGCGCAGTGCTGGTGTGGACCGGCAAGTCCGGATGATACTCTTTGAAGATGATTGCGATTTGCATTTAGATAGAGCGCCGGACCAAGAGAGTCTCTGCCTGCGTTGTCGAAAGCAACTCTGCATGCGCACTCTCAGCTGTGCATGACGCCACAATGTCTGGCCGGCAGCAAGCTGTGCGGCCAGTGCCGCAGGGCAGGGACGCTGCAGTTGGAAAGTCGGTGGTCAGGATCTGCACGCCGGCGTGCAGCGTGGCTTCAATCAGAGCGGTGATATTGCTTGATTTGCACCCGGCTACATCTGTAGCAGCGCGCACGATGTAGCCGTCAGCAGCCAGACGCCGCATGTCTTCTGTGCAGGCATCAAGGTCCTGCTCCTTGCTGCATTCGCAGGCTGCTAGCTCAACGACTGCGACATCGCTCTCATCGATGATAGTTGCGTGCGACCCGCGCAAGAAGAAGAGTCTCTCTTGCTCCGGCAAAGCCCGTAGCGCATCGCCTGCGTCCGCGTTCTCTTGCCAGACGTCCAGAATGAACATGGCCATTCCGCGAGTCTCTGCGTCACTCGGCCACCCGCAGCTGCCCGGCTTGAGTGCTTCACGCAGGCTGGGCGCATCACCTTGAACCATCGCAGGTGTAAGCACCTTCCCTGGTGGCCACTCTGCCATAAGGTGGCTCTGCAGAGCGTGCATATGTTCTTTCGCATGCGACCCCCGGTAGGGATTGCCCATGTCAATGTTGAACTTGGGCTCGATTACAATCTTCAGCATCGTCGCTTGTGGATTGCATGCAGACCAAGCAGCGATTGCCCGCATGCAATCCTGCAAGCAGCCGCATCGCGACTGCGAGTCCACAAACGGCTCATGGTAGACGCTGAAGGCTCGAGAGAAGGGATCGAAGTGCGCGTCGAGTTCCAGTGATCGCACGCCCGCATCCAGTTGGAGTTGGAGAGGTAGATGGGTGTACTGCCACCTCTTTGTCACTGCAAACCGCGGGGCGATGTGATAGCTATTGTGTGTCCCCAGCGTCTGCACGTCATTCGCTCGCAAGATCGACGCGGCAAAACGGGGTTGAAGGCCCTTGCAGGCGGACACCAACAGCGTCGCATTTAATGCGCTCCACTCCTGGACATTGCCGCAGCGCATAGTGCTGGGCGAGCCGACGCCCCACTCCGCGAGTACGACGCATAGTGCAAGCAGACACATGGTCGCGAAGCACACTCGACGACACGAGAGCGTGTGTGAGTGCAACTGTTGGCGGATGTCAACAGCCGTGTGGTTCGCTGGAGCTGCTGCGAGCCCGGACGCGCGAGGGCTGCGTGTTGGGCTGTCGCTGGAATTTCGCGTCAGACTCCCCGGTGGGTCAAAGGCCAACAAAGGCACAACTCCAACGGAGTCTCACCTCAGCAAAGCCGTGAGCTCCTCCGCATCACCAGGCTCTCGTGTCGACTCTCGTGTCGAGCGATGACGAATGCTCCGCGGTGTGCCTGTTGCAGCAGCACGTAAGGAAGATGCGTTTCATACACTCAACAAACCCATAAGCCGCACCAAGAGCCGACTCGCCGGTCACGACTACGCACGCGTCCTCATCTTGTGGTGGCAAGTAGAGAGATTCCATGGAAAGCTGTCGCACAGTCGAAGGGGTCCGAGTGTCGTCCGAAATGTCGTCGCACAAATGAGGAGTCAATTTCACTTGCTCGTCGGCACGCCCTGGAGCACCGGCTGCGGTTTTGGCCACTGCGGCAACATACTAACTGGCATGTGTGCCGGCAAAGGATCCACTGCCGATGCGGCACGGTCCATGGCGTACGCTCGGCCCCGTGGTCCAAGCCACGCTGCAAAACGGGATAAGCTGCGCGCGTAGCCATCTGGCGCAAATGGCGCTTGAGACGGCTTGTATGCAACAGGTATGATAGGCCCGTTGGGATACGCGGCAATGGGCTGCGTGTAGCCCTGCAGCGGCAGCGGGCCGTACAGGGTGGGGAGACGCGAGGCGCTCGACCGAGGCTTGAACGTCAGCCTCTTATTCTCCTCTGCTGCTAGCGAGCCTCTGGCATCCGCGAAGCTGGGCGGCATGTTTGTGCTGTGTGGTGGTGGCGCTCTTGGCGCCGCGCGAGCAGGCGCCGCAGAGGGCTGCTGGGGATGCGCAGGCTTGGCTGTCGACTGCACGCCTGGAGCTGGCATTCGCGGCTTTGCCTCTGGAGCAGCAGGTATCGGCTTGGGCGCTGCCGGTTTGTAGCTCTGCAGCACGGCTCTGGCCTCAGTATCAAACCGGCGAGCGGAAGCGGCGTAGACGGTGTCTGCCTGGTTGTACTGCAGGCAGTTCTGCACAATCAGGTCCACGTCCGCGGCCACCGCGTCCCAGGAAGAGTACTCCCCAGCCTTCGCCTTGCGCCGCATGGTGCTCAGGTCCATGGGAGAGCGAACAACAGCACTGTAGCCAGGCGCAACTTCGTCAGTCACCGGCGTCTGGAAAAAGCCGTCCTTGTCGCGGCGACACAGCTTCGTGATGCAGTTGTCCAGCGCAGACAGCTTCGGCGCGTCCACCGCGGCGCCCGCTTGCCTGAGCACAGGATCGAGTCTGGGTCTGGGCGCAGCAGCAGGACCAGCCTCGCGGGCGCGCTTGCCCAGAGACACAGAGCCGTCTTCGACATTGCCAGCAGGCTTGGCTGCAGGAGCGAGGCCACCCGCAGTGGGCGCGTCTCTCCCTGTACCACCAACTGATGCCGCCGCGGCCGCAGCTGCAGCTGCTTCTGCGCGCTCTCGCTCTTTCCGCTCTTTCTTGCGCCGCTTCTTCTCAGCGATGCGTGCGAGCTCCTCCTCAGACAGTGGAGCCTCTGCAGGCACAGTGGGCTGATGGGTGTCCTCTGGCGGTGGTGGAGCGGCCAACTTGAACGAAAATTTGACCTTCAACGGGCCGCCCTCCATGCCTCCTATGACCAGGTCGACCAAAGGCGCGCGCTCAGTGCATCTCTGAAGGCGATTGCTCTGCGGGGGAGACTCAAAAGTGAATGCCATTCTGGCGGCCAGATCTAGATGCTGTGTCCTTTTACAGGCAGGACCCGCATGGGCGACGCTTTGCGCGAGCACCCGGATCAACACGTTGAAGTATGTATCACAATGTATGTATCTGCTATGCCTTGCTGAGCTCTTCAGCAGGAGGAGGTTCGATTGGGTCTATGAGTGCTAACGCTTGTCTGCTCTGCTTCCGCTGCTTCAGCCGATGGCTCCCGACCAGGCTGCCAACAGTGGCGGCCATGCCGATGATGTACTTAGCGTTGATGGGCTTCGGGTAAATCGCGAAAGACAAGGCCACAGACAGAACCTTACGGAGGGACTTCACCACCTCGGTGTCGGTAGCTCCATACCCCTTGATGAGCAGCAGCACGAACGTGACGCTCAGGTAGCCACAAACAGCGGCGCCCGAGAGGAGAGGGACGACAGATGGATTCGCGTGGGAATGCTCCAATGCTCCAGCGACCTCGCCTGTGGACACGAGTACGAGCAGAGCCATAGCCGCGCCCAGAAGATTGCTGCAGAAGATGACCTCGGCCTGGGGCACGGGCTCTGGCACACGGAAGAAGCGCTTCTCCTCATAATTGCTGGTTGCGGCATCTGCAAACAAGGCAGCGGTGATCAAAAGCACGCCTTGAATCCTGAAATTGGGCTCCACGCTCACATCGCCAAGACAAAACATGCTGATACCCAGCACTAGAAGACCCGCTGAAGCGTATTCAGCGGTCGAGTAGCGCTTCCCCTGGAGCAACGTTCCCAATATCATAGTTGGAACTACCTTTGAGGACTTAAAAACAATGCGCGTGCTGTAGTTCAGGAAATTCAGCGCCCAGTTTGTGAGATACATGCCGCTCCAAGTGAGGACTGCTAGAACGGTGTAGTCGCGCCACGAGCCTCGGCGCACAAGGGACCCGTCCATCACGAGGAGCTCTATTCCACCGCAGATGCAGAACCAGGCGGTTGTCACGAACGTCACCCATCCGCCGTAGTGGAAGCCTTCAATCCTGGAGCGCAGAAAGCAGAGATGTGAGCGTCACAGTCGTCAAGAACAGTCAGCTTCTGGGCACATACTTGTAGACGCCCTCCTGAAGCGCCGCGTAGGACATAGCCGTGATCAGCGAGCTGTGGAGGGCAGCAACGCGTCACGGCTGGCAGCAGACGAGCTCACGCACAGAGCGCAGACTGCGCACCCGGCCGCGAGGAAGAGGAACTGGAAGCGGCCTGGCAGGCTGACGACCAGGCCACACACGCGTGGTTTGTCACTCGCTGCTCGCGAGTGGTTCGACACGCCAGTTGCCTGCGGTTTTGTCCGGGTGCCAGGAGAGCTGCCGCCGTCTGCCAGTGTCTGCTCCACCGGCGACATGGCCTCAGCTCAGAGAATGGACGTCACGAGGCGCTAGTCTTCGTCTCTTGGCCTCGTGGCACGCGACCTGGCGAGGTCTGGTCATGGCAAACGCGCTTCCCGAGGCAAAGCTTCCCCACACCGTCTGCCACGTGGCATCGCACTTTGCTTTGTCTTGCAAGGTCGATATTTCACGCAGACACACGTACCGGAGCCTGGCTGTTGCGCCTCGCCACTTCAGAAGCTTTGGGGGAGGGAGCACTCGCTGAGTGGCCTGACGAAGTCCTTCGAGTGTTGCTGCAGAAGACGCTGCTCCCCAACGATGCGGGGCAAGGCACAGAAGAGTCACAGCGAGATGGTGACAGAGCACACCGGCGGCGCACGAGGAGCGTCCGCGAAAGCCGCTGCCACCGCCACTGCCGACGAAGTCCAGTCACACCTCGCTCTCAAGACCGGCGTCGACCCGTTGTTGGACCCAGACATCGACCCAAAGAAGGCGAAGCGCATCATCGCCAATCGAGCCGCGGCGGCGCGGAGTAAAAAGCGCAAGACGCACGAGATTCAGGAGCTAGAGACACGAGTCACAGAGCTGCAGTCGGAGCTGAAGGCGACGGTGACGAAGTGCGCTGAGGCGGAGAGCCAGCTGCGCCAGGTGACTGAGGAGCGGAAGCAGCTGGAGAGCCAACTGAGGGTCTTGGAAGCGCAGGCAGCCGCTGCAGGCCAGCGGCGGTGAGTCTTCTTCTCGACGGAGTTCCGCGACGTGACACGGCCTGTGTTTGCCGTCTGGATGTTGCCAACGTTTCATATGCCGATGGATGGGCGACTGACACACGATTGTGCTCAGCATGGAGGTGGGCCTTGGACACACTGGCGCCATTATCAGCCCCTCGCGTCTGACGCCATGCTTCGCCAGTGGTGGTCTCGCTTCGGCGATCGAGTTCAATTCGCTCTGCTTATCGCGGGAATGCAGCGCCCTAGCTTCAGACGCTTCTTAAACTTTGTCGCAGCGCTTTGTCGGCATGCCCTGGGCAGTAAACTGACCTGGGCCGCCTTGGCATCTGTCGTCCTGGCTTTAGACAGGAAAGCGCTTGCGATGCACTTGCCTGGCTCCTGGACTCGACGCAAACTGGCTGCGACACTCGGTCAAGCTGCAAGCTACGACCAATGGCGTGCCATCTCACGGCAAGTAGCCGAGTACGACAAAGGAAAAACGCCCAAGCCGTCACGTTCAACGCCCGCACGCCCGCACGACACAGCAACCGCAATGAGCGAGCTGGATTATGGACTGGTTCTTTTTACGGAGCTTCGTGGAGGCGCAGAACTGTCACAGGGCTTGATTGGAGACATGGTAGCTGCTCTTCGCGCAGGGCTTTCAAGCGCTGCCTCGTTCGTGTCTGACTGTGCGCTGAATGAGAACCGGGACGACGATGAGGATGCAGATCGCACGCTGCTTCGGCTGAAGGATGCGTGCCATGCGCTGTGCTTCACATCACCTGACGTCCCTGGATGGACAGTGAGGGAGCGAGCGCTGCTGTTCCGAGAGGTCCAGCAGGTGGCGGGCACGTACGCTCTCGCGCTCTCTGGCGGCGGCATCTTAGGCGTCTTCCATACAGGTGTAGCGCTAACGCTTCTCAAGCATGGCCTGTTGCCCAGAGTAGTGTCTGGCTCGTCTGCTGGATCCATTGTGGCGGCAGTGATCTGCACGCGCACCGATGAAGAGCTGCTTCAATTCTTTGACGGATGGCCAGATGCATCGTCTCCATTGACGCAGGTCTTCTTAGCGTTCTTTGGGCCAACGCCGACAATCGAGCGAATGCGCAATCTGCTGTTCGGCACAGGCTTCATGTTGCCTGTGACAGGCCTCCGTCAAAATTTGCGCTGGCTGCTCGGTGACACGACCTTTGGTGAAGCGTATGCTCATAGTGGGCGCATTTTGAACGTCTCAATAAGCGGCACACGCCCTGGTGAGCAGCCCAGGCTCCTCAATCATCTATCGGCGGGCGACGTGGTGGTCTGGACGGCAGTTGCGGCCTCTTGCAGCTTTCCTGGGCTGTACGCACCTCAATCTTTGATCGCGAAGAGAGCAAACGGCCGCCTCGTTCCGTGGCTATCGCCTGGCGCCCCTCTCCCAGACCTGGTGACGTCCGTGGCAGCATCGGGTTCCTACCTGGAGCGTCGCTTTCGTGACGGCAGCGTTGACGCAGATATCCCACGCCATGCGCTCGGGCAGCTTTTCAACGTGACGCGGATAGTCGTGAGCCAGGTGAATCCGTACCTCTGGCTTCCCCTCCGCCTACGAGCTCTTCCATTCACGGCAAAGGCAGCAGCGATGGTTGAGAATGAAATGCGGCACTGGTACGATCTCAGCACTCTCGCTCTCACCTCAGTTGCAGAGATGACGGGCTTCCGCTTCCGTTTCTTCAACCTTGCGCGCGACTTGCTGCATACCATCAAGCAGCCATGGACTGGCGACGTGACCATCGCTCGCGCACCGACCATTCGGGATGTAGCTCTGTCCGTGAGCAATCCAAAGCCGCGCGATCTGGCCGTTTACTATCTTAGCGGTCAACAGGCCACATGGGCGCAGCTGGACCGCCTGCGCAGTTTGCTCAGTGGTCTGCAGACCATTGAGGCCTCCACAAGAGAGCTGCAATGCCAGTTGCGCATGAAGCGCCGTCGGAGGCAACTGGGCGAGATAAGGGAGTGGTCCGCATCGGATAGCGAAGCGAGCCTCGGGCGCGTCGGCAGCGGTCAATCTGATTAGCGCAGACGACGCTGCAGACGCGCCATCTCACAGACCAGCAGCGGCGCCTATTGCAGTGAGTTCACGTTGATGTCATCACCGCGCCCTCATTCACGCGCCTGTCCGAGAGTCCATTTTAGTGATGGCGGGCTCTGCGCCTGCTAGCGCTGCGCTCGTTGATGTCGTGCGGCGGTGATGGTCATCGCCCGCCAACTGGTTGCAGGCAGCGATGCAAGACAGCCGCTGCTCGTGCCACAGGAGGTACCGCAGTACGGTGGTACTGTGGATGAGTCACCGTACCCCGGCACAGATAAGCGGCTGCTGAACACCGGCCCGGAAGGCGCGCAGGTGTTCACCTGCAAGGACGTGTTAGTGTGAGATCTCACAGCCCTCCCTTCTCGCAGGCCTTACCGCGGGCGAGGCTGCGGACAGGCTGCGTCGCTTCGGACGCAATGAGCCACCCGGGGAAGCAGCTGTCACGTGGACGAAAGTTGCGCTGGGCTGGGCGTCGCCCTCTGTAGTGGTAGTTTGGGCCTGTATCGCCATCGTCGCGCTTGAGGCTGCGTCAGCGGGGCGACACGGCGGTAGCTTCTGGGCAGACACTGTCATTCTGGCGACGCTGCAGTGCGTCAATATGGCTGTTGGCTACAGAGAGGAGCGCACGACGGGGGCTGCACTTCGTCCACTGCACTCCTCGCTGCGACCCGAGGCGCTGGTCCGCCGTGACGGGGCTGCACATTACGTGGACGCCGCGTATGTTGTCCCTGGCGACAGAGTGTCACTGCGCGCTGGGGCGGCTGTGCCGGCTGACTGTGTATTGCAGCAGGGCGATGTTCTGCACGTGGACGCGAGCACGCTGACGGGGGAGAGCGCGCCGGTGGAGCTGCGCCCGGGAGATACTGCTCGGATGGGGACCACGGTGTTGCGGGGCTACGCGGAGGGAGTGGTGACAGCCACAGGGAAGGCCACATCCTGGGGACGAACAGCCGCCATGATGGCTCAGCGCGTGGCGCCATCCCGCCTGGCGGGAGTGCTGGGACGAATCGCGCTGATGCTGACGCTGGGAAGCCTGCTGATGGCTTGCCTTGTGTTCTTCCGCCTCGTGTCTGGTGCAGATGGGCAGTCAAGGGCACTGGCCAATTCGGTCGTGCTCGCTTGCGCCTCCATCCCCGTCGCCATGCGAGTCGTGTGCCAGACTGCATTAGTTCTAGGCGCCCGGAGACTTGCCTCTGCTGGTGGAATGGCTGCCCGATTGGGCGCACTTGAGCAGCTGGCTGGCATGGACATGCTGCTTCTGGACAAGACGGGCACGCTGACACACGCGCAGTTGTCGCTCACGTCAC
>Ga0164297_10004859_pt1 | contig 11835 bp, 11 predicted proteins | sample GEODES058metaG_FD_113539 | JGI IMG/M metagenome (GOLD analysis project Ga0164297, IMG submission 113539) | Dystrophic lake water microbial communities from Trout Bog Lake, Wisconsin, USA - GEODES058 metaG | ecosystem: Environmental > Aquatic > Freshwater > Lake | place: USA: Trout Bog Lake... | reverse complement strand
GCACGGTAAAGATTGGTGCAACGCGTACCACTGCGACAATAAGCCAATACAGGTGCGGGTAAGGTCTGTAACAATTCAGCAAATCGGACCACATCATCTTGCGTCATCGCGCCACTCACTACCGGCTGATACTCAATCCGCAAACCTACTTGCCGCGCTGCAGCAGAGACATCAGCCGCAGTAGGCTGGGATGGACCGCCCTCGAAATCAGGACGATTAATGATGACACTTTTAAAACCAGCCGCCGCCACTGCAGCCATATCCTCAGGTGCTAATTGGGGTGCTACTGCGAATTCAGGGGTTAAAGCATTGATTGGCGTTGCCACTGGTGGCCTCCGATAGTTAATTCCACGTTAATTGCAGTAATCTCTTGTCACAACTGCTAAAGCCTGATGTTATTACGAAATCTTATTAATCATCAAAAAATCCGGAGATTGGCATGATTTTGATTGGCCGCTACGCATCGCCTTTTGTTCGCAGAGTTGCGGTTTCCATGAACTATATGGGAATTAAATTCGAGCACAAAGCACTATCTACCGCCAGCGATACCGACGCAATCAAAACCTACAACCCGATGGCGAAAGTACCCGTTTTGATCACGCCAGACGGTCAAGCCTTAGTGGACAGCGCAGCAATCCTCGATACCTTGTGCGATATTACGCCTGGGCAAAAGCTCTTACCTGCAAGTGGCCAGGTGCGCCGAAATATTTTGCAGCAAGCAGCCATCATGACAAACGTCCTAGATAAGGCTGTGCAGCATGTATACGAACCTTTGAAGCGCCCTGCTGAAAAAGTACATCAGCCGTTTTTAGATGGACTGGTCGATCAAGTTGCAGCCGGGCTGGATATGTTGGAAATCATGGCGGCCAAAGGTGAGATCTCTAGTGGTGAACAAGCCAACTTAGCCGGCATCACAATCGCCGTCGGTTGGAAATTCCTGCAGCGAGTGCTTCCCAAAGCTGCATTAGCCGATCGCCACCCAAGCCTGGCGAAGCACTCACAGATCTGCGAAGCACTGCCAGCATTTAAGGCCTGCCAGTCAGAAGTTTGATTTGAACGCCTTAAGTCAACGACACGAGCGGTGTTGACTCAAGCACGACCAAACAGGCATCATCAGCAGTAAAAACCAATCTACCTATATTGCGGAGACACTATGAGCTGGGCAACAACGACTGACAATATTCGTCTGCACTACGAAGAGGCAGGTACAGGTACTCCCATCCTGTTCATTCATGAATTCGCCGGTGACTGGCGTGCGTGGGAGCCACAAATGCGCTACTTTTCACGCCGTCATCGTTGCATCACCTATTCAGCACGTGGCTACACGCCGTCAGATGTTCCGACGGACCCCGCAGCCTATTCGCAAGAGCAAGCTGTAAAGGACGCAGTTTCAGTGCTGGACGCAGCCGGCATCAAAAAAGCCCATATCGTTGGTTTATCAATGGGTGGATTCGCAACCATTCACTTCGGCATGATGTTCCCGGAGCGTGCGCTCTCGCTAACCGTAGCGGGCGCAGGCTACGCCGCCGAAAAAGCGACCCAGGAGCATTACCGTGGCCTCGCTCGTGAGAATGCAAAGCAATTTGCAACAATAGGCGCGAAAGCACTGGCACCGAGCTACGCTTTAGGTGCGACTCGGGTTCAACTACAAAATAAAGATCCGAGAGGCTGGGAAGAATTTGCTACTAGACTTGGCGAACACGATAGCGTCGGTGCTGCGAATACGATGCTCGGCGTACAAGCCTCACGCCCATCAATCTATGACTTTGAAGACAAACTCAAAGTAATGAAGGTACCGACTTTAGTCATCAATGGTGACGAAGACGATCAGTGCATTCAACCAGGAATCTTTTTAAAGAAGCTGCTGCCCGCTTGTGGACTACTGATGCTCCCCAAGACCGGCCATACCATCAATCTTGAAGAGCCCGATTGGTTCAATATGTTCGTAGCTGATTTCATCGCCAACGTCGAGGCCGGCAAATGGGGCGAACGCGACCCTCGCGCCATGCCTCACAAATAATCAATCAACCTTGCCTATCTGCTTAACAAGTACTGCCATCGCTTTGGCATCAGTCTGAACGTAAGCATCAAACTCGGCACTATCCATGAACTGCATGGATGTGCCGGCTGAAAGCAAAGATTGAATGGTGCGCGTGTCGTTTGCTGCAAAACGTGCTGCCTGGCGAAGTTTCTCTACAACTTCGTCAGGTACCCCCGCAGGAACAAACAAACCAGCCCATTGCGCATATCCAATCGGAACACCAAGTTCTTTTAAAGTAGGTACTTCGGGCATGGCTGATAGACGGCTATCGCCCCATTGCGCTAGCGCCCTTAATTTACCCGCTTCAATTTGCTGCACTACGCTCGCAGGGCCGGTTGATAACGCATCCACCTGCCCTCCTAATAAAGCAGTGACGGCGGGTGCGGCACCGGTATACGGGACATGCAACATACTCGTGCCGGTAGCCACCTTTAACTGCTCCATCGGTATATGCATGGTGCCGTAATTGCCAGATGAGCCGAACGAAACTTTGCCGGGGTTGGCTTTAACAAAAGTCATGAACTGCGCATAAGACTTCCATGGACTATCAGCCCTCACCACCAGGACCGTCGGGTCTGCGACAAAACGCGCAATCGGTTTGAGTTGGCCGATCTCGTACATCGCCGGACGAGATAATATTTTATCGGCCTCTGGCACGACCACTAACGATGAAAGCGCCATGAGTATCGTATAGCCATCAGGCACAGCCCTGGCTACTTGTGCCATACCGATACCACCTCCTGCACCGGCTTTGTTCTCAATAACAATCGTTTGATTTAGGTAACGCCCCATCGCCTCCGCAATAGGACGTCCCACCACATCTGCGACCCCGCCTGGCGGAAACGGCACAATCATACTAACGGGATGATTTGGATAGGAAGTTTGAGCGATCGCTATCGCCGAGGACAGCGCGAGAACGAGTCCCAACAATAGCCGCATTACCTGACCTCGATTACACATGAAGAACATTATCGCTCCGCATCAATAAAAATCAGGCCCGCTAGAGGCCTGATTAGGTATTGATTAATTCTAATAAATTTTATTTTGGATTGAAATCGATGTGACTGACGTAGACAATCTTGCCGTTCTCATTCTTGATAATGTTGTAACCATGTAAGCCATCACCGTTTGCATCAAAGGTGTACGTACCTTCCACACCTTTATAACCCTTGATTTCATGCAAGGCCTTTTTGATATCCTCCGGCTTAGTACTCTTTGCGTTATTAATGGCCATTGCATAGAGCTTGACTGCATCGTAGGCCCATGAAGAATACACATCAGAGATGAGCTTGTATTTTTCTTCATACTTTTTAGCAAAAGCAGTCGCTTCAGGGCTTGAAGCCTCTGCATAATCAGCAACGGAGTAGGTGCCGTTTAACGCATCGCCTGCAAGCTTTATTGCCGTATCAGTTGACAATGATGTCGATCCCACCCACGTGGCATTCACGCCCAACTGTCGCATCTGTTTAGCCAAAATTCCGACGTCGGTTGAGTTCGCTATATACGAGGATACGATATCGGCACCAGACTGCTTAACAGCCAGAACGATCTGAGTAAAGTCTTGCGAGTTACTCGTAAAGCCTTGCACTGATACTGGCGTTACACCCAGTTCTTTAAGTGCTTCGACCAGATTATTTTTTCCACCATTTCCAAACGAATCGGTGGAGTGGATAATTGCCCATTTTTTAAGTTTTAAAACATTGACACCGTAATCAGCAATGACCTTGGCAGAGTATCCATCGTTTGGTCGAGCCCGAAAAATCCAAGGATTATTCGAATGCGTCAACATATAGTCTGTGCCGCCCACAATCATCGGCATACCTGCCTTCAGTACTGTTGGTGCTACCGCTTGAATTTGTGTACTGCGAACCGAACCAATCAGTGCGGTCAAATCGCCGCCACTGGTCAGCTTGGATACAGCCAGCACCGACCCAGGGTTAGTACTCTGATTATCTTCTACTTTTAGTTCGAGCGGACGACCAAGCACGCCACCCGCAGCGTTCACTTCTTCAATTGCCATTTTTGCGCCGTTAATCTGGTAGACGCCCGCCTCTGCGTTAGGACCAGTACTTTCGGCCATCATGCCTAATTTAATTGGATCGGCGGCATGCGTTTGGCTTGACAGAGCAAATAACGCCGCAGCATATAACGAAAGCAACTTTAGTTTCATAGGTGTCTCCTGTTGTACTTATCAAAACAAATTATCGATACTGCTACTTGTGGCCACCGAGGTAAGCCGCACGAACTTCTTCATTATTAAGTAACTGCTTAGGTGTACCTTCCACCGTAATGCCGCCGGTCACCATCACATAACCACGATCTGCTACCGACAACGCCATATTTGCATTTTGCTCAACTAACAGCACGGTGGTTCCACGCGCGCGAATGGTACGAATAGTGGCGAACAACTGTTGAACAATGATCGGAGCCAACCCAAGAGACGGCTCATCTAGTAATAACAATTTGGGCTTCGACATTAAGCCCCTCGCGACTGCGAGCATTTGTTGCTGACCACCAGATAAACTCCAGCCGAGCGCGCCTGATAGACGCCGCAAGTCTGGGAAAATCTCGAACATCTCCTCGACTTCAGCGTTCATCTGCGCTTTGGATAAGCTACCTCGGGCGCAGGTTCCGATCATGATGTTCTCTGTCACCGTCAAGCCGGGGAAAATTCTGCGCCCCTCTGGCACATGCGCGATTCCGAGCTTGACGATCTCTTCAGGCTTAGTCTGAAGTATCGATTTACCTTCAAACAAAATATCGCCTTGCGTCACCGGTATGAGCGCAGAAATACTTCGCAAGGTAGTGCTTTTGCCGGCACCATTAGCACCTAACAACGTGACGACCTCACCGGCATCAACCTTTAAGGATACGCCTTTGAGGGCTTGAACCTTACCATAGGCGCTATGGACGTTTTTCAGTTCAAGCAGCGCCATGATCCGCCTCCCCAAGATATGCCGCCATCACTTCTGGGTGACGCAGTACGTATGACGGATCTCCTTCGACAATTTTTTTGCCGAAATTAAGAACCGTAATTTTATCGGATACCTCTTCAATCAAACTCATATCGTGTTCAATCAAAAATATGGTTATGCCATGTCCTTTTAATCGCTTTAGCAAATTAGCCAGAGACTTCTTTTCGGTCTGATTCAAACCTGCAGCGGGCTCGTCAAGCAATAAAAACTTCGGATAACCCGCCAGCGCACGCGCAATTTCAACTAATCGCTGATGGCCATAAGGCAAATTCTGAACAATGACCTCCGCCTCTTCTGCCATTCCCACAAATTTGAGTGCGGAAAGGGCTCTGGCCCTCAAAGCGGCCCGGCCCGGTTCAATTGGGTTATTGGCGCGCTGCGCGCCAACCATCACGTTCTCGAGCACTGACAACGAAGGAAACAGGCGAATATTCTGAAAAGTTCGACCAATACCCAAGCTTGCCCGTTCGTGCGGAGTCTTATCAGTGATGTTGACGCCATCGCAAACGATCGAACCATTGGTTGCGCGGTAGATACCATTAAGCACGTTTAGGATGGTTGTCTTACCCGAACCATTAGGTCCGATCAGCGCATGAATCATTCCACGCGATACATCAAGTGAAATTCCATCTACCGCTTTAACACCACCGAAATGCTTCTGAACATTATTCAGGCTCAAGATTGGTGTCGTATCAGAAGTAGAAATCTGTATGTCCAAGGTCGCAAAGCCACTTGCATCGATCTTATCGATCTTTTTGTACTTGGTACGCCAAGCACTGAACAGTCCCCAAATACCCGTTGGCAAAAACACCATGATCAAAATGACCGCCAGGCCATAAACAGCCAAGTAAACCTCTTTGAGGAATCTCAACCATTCAGGCAGCAGGATTAACAGCCCAGTTCCAAGCACTCCACCAAATGCCGACTGAGCACCACCCAAAAGCACCATTGTCAAAAACTCAATAGACCGGGCGAAATTAAAGTTGTCAGGACTAATATATGCAAAGCCAGCCGCATAAAACGCACCACCCAATCCGGCGAGAGTCGCGCTCATCGTAAACGCAGTCACTTTGATCTTGAGACTGTCTATGCCCGTTACTTCAGCTGCTAATTCATTCTCTCGTACCGCTCGCATCGCTCTGCCGAGCTGTGTTTGCGGCAGTTGCCAGACAAAATAAATCGCAATGTAGAGCACAGCTAAACACAGTAACAAGTAAGCCCGGTCATCTGTTAACGACAAACCAAATAGCGAAGGACGACCAATACCTGCTATCCCGTCAGGTCCATGAGTGACGCCTATCCAATTGACCATCACCAGATCAAAAATCTGCTGAAAGCTAATCGTAATCATGGCTAGATAGTGCCCCTTCAGGCGCAGCGTCGTTAAACCAAGCACAAATCCAGCGACAGTGGCAGCTGCGACACCTAGAGCCAAACTGAGCCAAAAACTGATGCCCCAGTCTGTCGTTCCCAAGCCAACCGCGTAAGCCCCCAGACCAAAGAAAGTTGCTTGAGCCAAATTAATTTGTCCGGTGTATCCCAACACCACCGTCATACCCAGCACCACAATCGCGTAGGTTGCCGCCTGCATGAACATGTTCAACACATAGGGAGAAACCTTGATGAAATAGGGCAATATCGCCACTAACACACCAATGATCAAAGCTAAGACTATTTTTTTCATCATGCTTTCTCCGATACCTTCTCACCGAAGATGCCTTGTGGCCTCAGCAATAAGAAAATAAATAAAAGGAGAAACGCGAAAGCGTCTTTGTAGGGAACTGAAATGTATTGAGCGCCGAAAGCTTCAACTACGCCAAGTAACAGTCCTCCCACAATCGCGCCCGTCACATCGCCAAAACCACCGATGATGGTGGCTGAAAACGCCTTTAATGCGATGATCGAACCCATGCCAATTGAAACAAACAAGACTGGCGACACCAAAATACCCGCCACGCCGCCCAGTACTGCGCTGTAGCAAAATGTGAAAGCTATCATCCAGGCAACTGGGATACCTACAAGACGAGCCATGTCTTTATCTTGCGAAGTTGCCTGCAATTTTTTACCGAGTAAGGTTTTTTCAAATAAAACATATTGAAAGAGCAACGCTATTGCCGTAACCCCAAGAATGGTCAGGTATTGCGTATCCATGAATACACCGCCCACATTGATACCTTGTGTGGCGAAAACCTTTTCCATCGGTTTGGGTTGAGGTCCAAATATGTACAGCACTGTGTTTTGCATAAAAATCGATGCGCCCAGCGTACTGATGATCACGGGCAGATAAGACCGATTGCGCAAGGGGTAATAGACACCCAGATTAAAAATGATTCCAAAGACACCCATCATGACAAGTGCCATGATGATGGCGAGCCAATAGGGCAAGCCAGCGGCAAGAAAAGCCACCATCGCAAAGCCCCCCAGCATCGCAAAATCACCTTGCGCAAAGTTAACTACGTTAGTCGCGCGAATAATCAACACAAACCCTAACGCTACCAGTGCGTAAATAGATCCAAGCGCGAGGCCGGAAAACAGCACTTGAAAATTTGTTACCCAAAAATCTGTCACGTTGTCTCCTGATTATTTTTGCTTTTTTCTACGCTCACCAAAAAAGCTGCTGTGGTGCGAGTTACTTCGCACTGAGGCATCGCTATTATGAGGTCAAACGCCTGCCAAAGTGGTCCGCTGCGCCTAGGGTTTGCCCGATATATCGTCACTGCAAGTTACCATCCATTCACATGGGAAAATAAGCTCAATAAGACTCATATGCCGCAGACAATGATGAAAATACTTGACGTCATAACCAAATCACTTGGCCTTGGTGTTAAGGCCTGTATTTTGTGGCTTGCCCTAAGCGGCAGCGCGAACGGACACAGTTACCCTGTAAAACCAATCAAATGGATTGTTCCTTACCCACCGGGAGGGACAACCGATGTGGTCGCACGCAATATTGCCCAAACGATGTCCGAACAACTCCGTACCCCCATCATTGTGGAAAACAAAGCCGGTGCGGCAGGATTGATAGGCATGGCAGCGGTGGCCAAGGCAGAGCCTGATGGCTACACGTTTCTGGTCAGCGACGCCAGCTTAGCCACGGCTCCGAGCTTGCACGCCAATATGAGCTTCGATCCACTGAGAGACCTCGTTGCGATCACCTTGTTTGTCACTGTGCCGCACGTCATTGTGGTCGGGCCTAAAGTCGAGGTCGCCAATCTTGACCAGCTTATCGCGCTGGCAAAAAAAGATCCTCAACAACTCTACTTTAGCTCCGGCGGACTTGGCTCACCCCTACAACTAGCAGGCGAGGCGCTGCGCTACGCGACCGGAATCGACTGGGTGCATGTACCCTACAAAGGTGGTGGCCCCGCTATCCTAGCTGTAATGAGTGGAGATGCCCAGGTAGCGGTCCCTTCGCTACCCTCTGTGCTACCGCAAATCCAGGGTAACAAACTCAAAGCATTGGCCATCACTTCACCCCACCGAGTGGCGGCACTACCCACAACTGCAACAGTCACAGAACTAGGCTTTCCAAAGGCGCAGGCAATGGGGTGGATCGGCTTGCATGCCCCCACAGGCACACCCGCTACGATTATCAAAACGAATGAGCAAGCAGCTCTTCAAGCGCTAAAAAATACTGAGCTATTAAAACGACTCGCCGAACAAGGGTGTGAACTACCTGCAAACAGCTCCGCAAGTAGTTATCAAAAATTCATTATCGACGAATCAAACCGCTGGGCCGCTGTCGTGAAAGCAGCAAATATCAAAGCGGAATAAGTACTATTGAATCGTGACACCAGCGCGAGTGATCACGTCTCCCCATTTAGCGTATTCAGTCGCGATGAATTTTTTAAAGTCCTCAGGTGAACTACCTACTCTGATCATACCCAAGTCGTCTAATTTTGATTGGATAGCAGGGTCGGCCATTGTTTTTTGCAGTGCATCAGATAGTTTGTTAACAATATCAGGTGCCATTCCCGCAGGACCCACAATCCCCATCCAACCGACTGCCTCAAAACCAGTGAGGCCTTGTGAGGCGAGCGTAGCCACCAACGGCAACATATCGACTGGAGCACCTGTGCTCACACCCAACGCACGCAAATCGCCGCGTTTTATGAATGGCAGTACGAGCGGCGCACCTTCAAATAGCACGTCAATCTGACCACCAAGCAAGTCGGTAACTGCCGCTGCGCCCCCTTTATAGGGTACGTGCTGAGTTTTTATATTCGTTCTCAACTTGAACATCTCTTGAGTCAAATGACTCGTCGAACCATTACCTGGTGAGCCGAAATTCAAACTGTTGGGATTTTTCTTTGCCTGCGCAATCAGGTCCTGAACAGAGAAGATTGTCGATTTTGAAGAAACCACTAAAGTTTGGGCGATATCCGCAACCTCCATTATGGCTGTGAAATCAGTGCGCGGATCATAGTTAGCATCTTTAAACAGATGCGGGGCAATACCAAGCGGACCACTCGAATTCATACTGATCGTATAACCATCAGGACTCATTCGCGTTAAGTACTTACTACCGATCGCTCCTCCCGCACCAGGTCTGTTATCGATGATGACGGGTTGTCCAAGGTATTGGGACATGCCCTCGCCGACCGCTCGGGCAAGGATATCAACCGATTGCCCCGCTGGATAGGGCACCACCATTGTGATCGGTCTGCTGGGGTAACTCTGGACATTAGGCTGCGCTTGCGCACTACCCGCTGAGGCGAGGCAAGCTCCAACGAGAACAACGCGAGCGATAAAACTCATGATTAGATCCGTATCAATGTTAAGAAATTGATCACAACGCCTGCACAACGGCCGATTCAAATTTACCGTCTCGATAGTCGCGCAGAGTCTGCTGAATCTGCTCCGCTGTGTTCATTACAAAGGGGCCGTATTGTGCGATAGGCTCATCCAAGGGCAACCCGGCAATGACAAGCATCTTGGACTCAACGGTAGTTTCGATATGAATCGCTTGGGCACCGTCGTTCGCAAGCAAACCCATGTTGCGATCTGGCACATCTGTGCCGGAAATTTTGACATTACCGCGGTAAGTGTACGTAAACGCATTATGTCCAGAGGGAATATCTAGCGTCCATTGGACATTTGCTGGCAAATGGACATCGAGATAAATTGGCTGAGTATCCGGTCGCTGCACTGCGCCAACGAGCCCCTGGCAGCTTCCTGCGATGACGTACACTCGAATACCCGACTGATCGACTAGTTCTGGAATTTGCTCGCTTGGTATATCCCGATAACTGGGCTTAGTCATCTTGTGACCACTAGGTAGATTAAGCCATAACTGGAAACCTTCCATTAGTCCGTCAGATTGCTCTGGTAGTTCGGAATGGATCAAACCACTGCCGGCAGTCATCCACTGCACACCGCCAGGACCAAGCAACCCCTCGTTGCCAGCGCTGTCGTTGTGACGCATCTTGCCCGCAATCATGTAGGTGACCGTCTCAAACCCACGGTGAGGGTGATTTGGAAAGCCACCAATGTAGTCATCTGGGTTATCGTTCCTGAATGCATCGAGCATCAGAAAAGGATCAAGTCTGCGCTGCAATTGTTGAGTCAACACACGCGTGAGGCGAACACCCGCACCATCCGATGTCTGCACACCTTGTACCAGGCGCTCAATTTGGCGATAGATTTGTTCTGTCATGATTCACTGCCCTGTTAGCTAACTGACTCGCTTAATTAGTGCTTTGGTTAAGTCGCGCGTTGTTGCTGCACCACCGAGATCAGGTGTCTTGATACCGTCTTGATTAAGTGTCTCATCCACCGCTTTGCGCAGACGTTTTGCCAAGTCTTGATGTCCGGTGTGATCTAGCATTAATCCAGCGGCAAGCAATAGAGAAATCGGATTAGCTATTCCTTTGCCTGCGATATCCGGTGCTGAGCCATGTATTGCCTCAAAAATCGCAGCATCTCGACCAATATTCGCTCCTGGTGCCAAGCCCAAGCCGCCGACTAAACCCGCAATTTGATCGGACAAGATATCGCCAAATAAATTAGTACACAACAACATGTCGAACTGCCAGGGATTCAAAACCAGTTGCATAGAGCAAGCATCTACGATTCTGTCATCAAGTGCGACGCGCCCCTCATAATCCTTGGCAACCGCACGCGCCTCCTCAAGAAACAAACCTGTCAATACCTTCAGCACATTGGCTTTGTGTACAACTGTGATCTTCTTACGATTGTTTGCAAGGGCGTATTCAAATGCGTAACGAGCAATACGGTGGCAGCCCGCTCTCGTGTTGGCGCCGCCCGAAATCGCTACCGCACGGGGATCGTCTCCAATCGGCAAGTAATGCTCGTGGGCTACATAAAAACCTTCTAGATTTTCTCGAATCAAAACGATGTCAATATTTTCGTACCTGCCTGGAACAATCGTGCAAGCAGGACGAACATTTGCGTATAAATCGAAAGCTTCGCGCAAACGAACACTAGCCGATCGATAGCCCCCGCCCAATGGTGTAGACAATGGCCCCTTGAGTGCTAACTTTGTTCGGCGGATACTATTTAGCAAATCATCTGGCAGTGGATCACCCTTTTCTTTGAAACCCGCCAAACCTGCCAACTGGATATCCCATTCATAGGGTGCTCCCAGAGCAGCCAGCACCGCCACTGTTGCTTCAACCACTTCAGGGCCGATGCCATCACCCGGGATCAGAGTCGCCCCAACCTTTTTGTCATTTATAACGCTCATAGCAGTCAATCCATTGATATCGATTCTTATCAGAATACACCGCAGGACAAGCCAGCGGCGACGGTTGCGCCAACTTCGGCGCAAAGTTCTAACTGTTTTGGATCAATTTTTTT
>Ga0164297_10004858_pt1 | contig 11838 bp, 9 predicted proteins | sample GEODES058metaG_FD_113539 | JGI IMG/M metagenome (GOLD analysis project Ga0164297, IMG submission 113539) | Dystrophic lake water microbial communities from Trout Bog Lake, Wisconsin, USA - GEODES058 metaG | ecosystem: Environmental > Aquatic > Freshwater > Lake | place: USA: Trout Bog Lake... | reverse complement strand
GGCTGCTGCTTGGGAGTGAGACACTGCAGGTTTTGACGCACTCCAAAATAGATGTATTGGTGCTGCGTTGATTTAACCGAAAAAGATCCGTTTGAGTTGATTGTTTTTTTAGAAGCAATCTTGTAAAAGATGCTTCTAAATTAAAGATCAATTTTGATCACAAACGATTGTCAAGATAGGCTTGACCGAACACCGACAGCACACTAACTAAAAAGATCCAGAGCGCCTTGGGTCTGTTTGAATCTGTTTGAATCTATTTGGATCTATTTAATGCCTAGCAACTCTACATCAAACAACAAAGTTGCATTTGGTGGAATAACGTTTCCTGCGCCCCGGGGTCCGTAGCCCATCTGAGGAGGAATAATGAGAGTTCGTTTGCCACCCACTTTCATACCAGATACGCCCTCATCCCAGCCTCTTATAACTCGTCCAGCGCCAAGCGGGAAGCTAAAGGGCTGACCTCTGTCAAGAGAGCTATCAAATTTTTGACCCTTGTGGTCCTTGGCACCCACTGAGTAAAGCCACCCCGTGTAATGAACGGACACTGTCATACTGGGTTTAGCTTCTGCACCAGTTCCAACCACAGTGTCTATTTTTTGTAATTCATTAATGTATGCACCACTTTGCATTTGTGCAGTTGTTTGAGCAGACGATTGAGCAGAAGATTGAGCAATCGTTTGGGCTGTAGTTGATTCAGCGTGAGCGATAAAAGAAGTTCCAACCGATAAGACTGCGAATAGTGAAGCTAACAAATTCTTAAATTTCAAAATAAGTCTCCTTTTTATTTTTAAATGATTATTTCAGCTTCGCTCTCAAAAGCCTCTTTGCCTAACCGCCTCATACAAACAAATTCCACTTGCAACAGACACGTTCAAACTCTCTACTGCACCTAACATGGGTATGTTGACTAGGGCATCACAAGATTTACGGGTCAATTGCCTCAAGCCAGTGCCCTCTGCGCCAAGTACCAACGCAACTGAGCCCTTTAAATCGGATTGGTACAAAGAGCTGGTTGCTTCGTCACTTGCACCAATGATCCAAATCTGACGCTCCTTGAGCTCACCTATTGTTCTGGCCAAATTCGTGACCATGAAGTAAGGAACCGTCTCAGCTGCACCGCTTGCAACTTTAGATACGGTTGCATTAATACCGACCGCGTGATCCTTTGGAGCTATCACTGCGTGAGCACCAGCGCCGTCAGCAACCCTTAGACAGGCCCCTAAGTTGTGAGGATCTGTAACGCCGTCCAGCACCAGTAAAAGCGCTGGAGTAGCCGGATCTAAGCTCTCGAGTAGCTCGTCCAAACTGTTTTGTGTGTTAATTACTTCAGCTCTTGCAACAACGCCTTGATGACCAAGGCTAGAGCACAACTTTGTGAGCCTTGCCCCATCAGCTTCAATAATTCTGACCTCAGCTTCGCGTGCCTTATCAAGGAATTGACGCATCCTGGCGTCCCGCCTGCTCGGGTCCACATAGACCTCTAGGACTGATTTAGGGTGCGTTTTCAAACGCACGCTCACCGCATGAAATCCAAAGAGTACTTTAGGCGGTGATGACATGGCTGATGAGGAGAGACAATACTGAGCTTGAGAGCTATAAGTGAGTTAGGACTTGTTTTTCTTACGCTCATGCTCTTTTAAGAAGCGTTTGCGCAGTCGAACGCTTTTAGGCGTAATTTCAACCAACTCATCTTCGTCAATAAATTCAACACCGTACTCAAGCGTTAAATCAATTGGAGGGGTGATCTTTACAGCATCTTCCTTACCTGAGACTCTAAAGTTGGTAAGCTGTTTGGTTCTTGTTGCATTCACAATCAAATCATTGTCACGGTTGTGAATTCCAACAATCATACCCTCGTAAACTGGATCGTTGGCTTTCACAAACATACGGCCGCGCTCATCTAACTTACCCAAAGCGTAGGTAAATATCTCACCATCGTCCATGGATATGAGTACACCGTTTTTACGTCCACCGATGTCACCTTTGTGGGGCTCATAGCTGTCAAAGATGTTTGAGATCAAGCCTGATCCACGGGTTAAGTTCAAAAATTCATTGCTAAAACCAATCAGACCACGGGCTGGGATTCGGTACTCTAAACGAACGCGACCACGCCCATCTGGCTCCATATTGATCAGTTCCCCCTTACGCTCACCGAGTGCTTGCATAACGCCGCCTTGGTGGCCTTCCTCAATATCAGCTGTAACCAACTCAATTGGCTCATGACGCTCACCATTGACGTCCCTAAACACCACACGCGGCTTGGATACTGCTAATTCATATCCTTCACGGCGCATATTTTCTAAAAGAATAGTCAAGTGAAGTTCACCGCGACCCATCACTTCAAAGACACCCTCCTCATCCGTTTCCTTGACCCGCAAAGCCACATTGTGCTGAAGCTCTTTTTGCAGGCGATCCCAAATCTGACGACTCGTGACGAATTTGCCTTCGCGCCCAGCTAATGGACTTGTGTTCACACAAAAGTTCATAGTAAGGGTTGGCTCATCAACTTTTAACATCGGAAGTGGGGCCGGATTGATCGGATCTGTGATCGTCACACCAATACCGATATCTGCAATACCGTTGATCAAAACGATGTCACCGGGTCCAGCGCTTGTTGCTTGAACTCTCTCAAGGCCTTGGAATGTGAGTACTTGGTTGATACGTCCTTTGATGCTCTTACCGTCTGGCCCCTCCATCACCAATACGTCGGTCATGGGTTTGATCGTTCCTTGACTGATACGACCCACACCAATTCGTCCAACGAAGGTTGAGAAATCAAGGGCAGAAATTTGTAACTGTAATGGTGCCTCTGGGTCCCCGTTTTGCGCAGGAACATGCTTTAAAACCGTGTTAAACAACGCGGACATATCAGGACCCCATTGCTCCCCAGGAGCGCCTTCTTCAAGAGAGGACCAGCCGTTGATACCTGATGCGTAAACAACTGGAAAATCAAGTTGTTCATCAGTTGCGCCCAGTTTGTCAAACAAGTCAAACGCTGCGTTCACCACAAAATCAGGTCTTGCACCCGGCTTATCCACTTTATTCACAACCAAAATTGGACGCAGTCCAAGCGCTAAAGCTTTTTTGGTCACAAAACGAGTTTGTGGCATGGGTCCTTCCTGAGCATCGATGAGCAGCACAACGCCGTCTACCATTGACAAAGCCCGCTCGACCTCGCCGCCAAAGTCCGCGTGTCCTGGGGTATCGACGATATTGATATGGGTACCCTCCCAGCTCACTGCGCAATTTTTTGCCAAAATTGTAATACCGCGCTCACGCTCGATTGCGTTGTTGTCCATTACGGTATCAACAACTTTTTCATGTTCAGCAAAAGTACCTGACTGCCTGAGAAGTTGATCCACCATGGTTGTTTTACCGTGGTCAACGTGAGCAATAATTGCGATGTTTCTAATTTGACGTGTCATTTGTTTTCTCTAAAGTTTGATCTAAGATAGTTTGAATTTCGTTTGCATTTAATAAGCGCTGGGAGATCAGTTCTCCCCCCACTACATGGGCAGTCCCTAAAAGGGCCCGCGGATTTGTTCCATACACTACAACCTTTGCGCAGTTTGGCCAATCACCGCGCCGCCTCATTCCGGCCAAAAATTTACCCGCCTCAAAAGAGTCTAACTCGATGACTTCATGATCCTTTAAAAGAACCTCAGGCGGCATCAAATGGCGAGTGTGCTCAAGCGGATCCATCTGAGCTAACTCATCCAGTGTTAAACAAAGTGACTCATCGAACGAACCCGTTTGTGTTCTTCTCAAAGCCACCAGTGAGGCCCCGCAGCCCAGTGCCTCTCCAATATCTTCAGCCAATGTTCTGATGTAAGTTCCCTTACTGCAGCGCACCTTTATGCAAACCCTTCGCAGCCCAACTCCACCCTCAACACTGTCACCTAAATCTTTTATTGACAGTGAATGAATAGTGACCAATCTCGCTGAGCGCTCAATCTCAACGCCCTCTCTGGCATATTCGTAGAGTGCTCTTCCGTCCTTCTTCAACGCACTGTACATCGGCGGAATCTGCTCGATAGGACCCATGAAACGCTTTTGAACATCCACGATGTCCTGAGCACTTACTGATACGGGCCTCCTAGTTAACACTTCCCCTTCTGAATCTCCAGTCGTCGTCTTAACTCCCAACAACGCAATAGCTTCGTAACTCTTATCTGCCTCCAAGTGCATTTGACTGAATTTTGTAGCCGCTCCAAAGCAAATAGGCAAAACCCCAGTTGCTAACGGATCCAAAGTTCCCGTGTGTCCTGCCTTCTCAGCTCTAAACAACCGTTTGACCTTTTGAAGTGCATCGTTACTGGAGAGTCCAATCGGTTTATCCAACAATAAAACACCATGAAGTGAGCGTTTAGATCTGACAGGACTTTTGTTAGCCCTCAAATTCAAAGCAGACCCAAGATCACCATTTTTTTGATTTGCAATCAATCTCAATCATCCAACGCACGCTCTGAAACCGCTTTCGCGATCAAAGAGCTCATCTCAGCAGCCCGCTCAGGTGTTTGGTCATACACAAAATGCAAAGTAGGCACAGTATGAATGAGAAGTTTTTTAAATAAATGATTCCTCAAAAATCCTGCAGCCTGGCTAAGCCCCTCAAGTGCAACTTTAGGATCGCTCCCCAAGACACTGAAGAAAACTTTTGCGTGTGAATAATCTGGCGTAACTTCTACAGCCTGAATAGTAACCATTCCAACCCGAGGATCTTTTAATTCACGAGCAATCAACTCCGCCAAATCACGTTGAATTTGGTCCGCAACTTTAAAACCGCGATTCGGAGTTGAACTCTTTTTATGTCTCATGAGAAATAGGAACAATAAACACTCTTAGAGCGTTCTTGCAACTTCCTTGATCTCAAAGAACTCAAGTTGATCACCTTCGACGATATCGTTGTATCCTTTGATGTTGAGTCCGCATTCAAAGCTTTCTTTGACTTCGCGAACATCATCTTTAAAGCGTTTGAGGCTCTCGAGTTCTCCAGTAAAGATAACCACGTTATCTCTAAGAAGTCTGAGCCTTGCAGCACGTCTGACCACTCCATTGGTGACCATACATCCTGCAATGGATCCAATTTTGCTGATTCTGAAGACTTGACGAATCTCTGCAACACCAATCACCTCTTCTTTCTTATCAGGGGTGAGCATTCCAGACATCGCAGCGCGAAGGTCGTCAACAGCGTCATAAATAATGTTGTAGTACCGAATCTCAATTCCGTTGTTCTCAGCCAGTTTACGAGCCCCTGCGTCTGCTCGGGTATTAAAGCCAATGATCACTGCTTTGGAGGCAATGGCCAAATTAACATCGCTCTCACTGATACCACCAACCGCAGCGTAGACCATCTGCACTTTGACCTCTTCGCCTGACAATTTAAGTAGCGAAGAAGCAAGTGCCTCTTGTGATCCCTGAACATCCGCTTTGATAATAATCGGCAACATCTTAACTTCGCCAGATGTCATATCTGTGAACATATTCTCAAGCTTGGAGGCCTGCTGTTTAGCGAGTTTGGTGTTACGGAACTTACCGGCACGGTAAGTTGCAATTTCTCTTGCACGGCGCTCATCAGACAGGACCATAAACTCGTCCCCCGCCTGAGGCACCTCGGTCAAACCTTGGATCTCAACAGGAATAGAGGGGCCTGCGGATTTGATTGGACGTCCATTCTCATCAAGCATCGCCCTGACACGACCAAAAGTTTGTCCAGCTAAAACAACGTCTCCAGTCTTCAGAGTCCCGGATTGAACCAATATGGTGGCAACGGGCCCACGCCCCTTGTCCAAGCTAGCTTCAATGACAAGACCCTTGGCCATTGCATCTGTTGGTGCTTTAAGCTCAAGAACCTCAGCCTGCAAAAGCACTTGTTCTAACAAATCATCGATCCCTTGACCCGTTTTAGCGGATACAGGTACAAACGGGGACTCACCACCGAAGTCCTCAGGGACGACCTCTTCAGCGACCAATTCACTTTTGACACGGTCTGGATTGGCGTCTGGCTTATCGATTTTGTTAATCGCTACAACAATCGGCACACCTGCGGCTTTAGCATGCTTAATCGCTTCTTTTGTTTGCGGCATCACACCATCATCAGCAGCGACGACCAAAATAACAATATCCGTGGCTTGAGCACCACGTGCACGCATCGCGGTAAACGCTTCGTGTCCAGGTGTATCAAGGAAGGTAACCATGCCCCTTGGGGTATCGACGTGATAAGCACCAATGTGCTGGGTAATTCCTCCAGCCTCACCGGCCGCTACTTTTGCGGTACGGATGTAATCCAAGAGCGATGTCTTTCCGTGGTCCACGTGTCCCATCACCGTCACAACAGGTGCGCGTGAAATAGACTCCCCGTGATGCGCAGAGGCCTCCTCTTCTGTAAAGGCTTCAGGATCATCGAGCGCAGCAATAATTGCTTTGTGTCCCATGTCCTCAACCAAAATCATCGCCGTATCTTGATCCAAGGGTTGGTTAATCGTAACCATTTGCCCAAGCTTCATGAGTTGCTTGATCACTTCAGAAGCTTTAACGGCCATTTTGTGAGCTAATTCAGCAACCGTAATCGTCTCAGGGACATGAACCTCAATCACACGCTGTTCAACAACTTGAGGTGTTGATTGAGCTTCCTCGTGGTGCCTGTCCTTACGACCCCTGGGTCCAGCACGCCAGGCGTTACGCCCTACGCCGCCGCTTGCATCTCCACGGGTTTTAATTTCACGTTTTTTCGCGGCTTGCTCATCGGCCCAACTAGAAGAGAGTTTCGCACTTTTGACCTCTTTTTGACCTTCCTTGGCAACAGCGGGTTTAGCAACTGCTGGAGTTGCAGAACCTGTAGCAGGTTTATGTATAGTTCCTTTCTTAGCAGAGCCTTCTTCTTTTTCTTTTGGTTTCTCAGCAACTGGTTTTTTAACAATAACTGGCTTCTTAGGTGCAGGCGCATTCATCATCGCCCGGATAGCCTCAGCCTCAGCGAGAGCTGTGTTTCTTCTTCCCTCTAACTCTTTTGCACGATTTTCATCTTCTAATGCCAGTGCTTTTGCTTGCTCCGCCTTTTGATCAGCGAGCAATTTTTCAGCATCAATAGCCAACTGCTCGTCAACCAAAGCGTCTTTGCTAGCACCCGCTTTTTCTGCCTTTTCAGCCTTCTCTTTGATAGCGGCTTCTTGGATAGCTCGCTCTTTGGCTTCCTGCTCTTGGCGGACTCTTCTTTTCTCGGCGAGCTCTTCCTCTTGACGACGAATCAACTCAGCCTGGCGTCTAGCCTCCTCCTCTCGCCGAGCCAATTCAGCCTGGTCAAGGATTGAAGCCTGAACAGAGGGAGATGTTGATGTAGATGGTTCGCTAGACTCAGCGGGTACGTGTGATTCTTGAACTTCATCAGCCCCGTCATCATCGCGTTTGACAAATGTTCTTTTCTTGCGAACCTCGACTTGGATCGTACGAGCTTTGCCAGTCGCATCGGCTTGTTTAATTTCACTTGTAGATTTTTTAACAAGCGTGATCTTTTTCCGCTCTACGGGCGAAGAAACGGTGCCATTTGTATTCTTCAAAAATGCCAACAACTTTTGTTTATCTGTATCAGTTAACTCATCCGAAGAGCCTGTCTTAGCAACTCCGGCTGATTTAAGTTGTTCTAGCAACGTATCTATTGGTTTTTTGAGCTCATTGGCTAACTCGGCAACTGTTGTACTGGTCATATTTGGGTGTCCTCTTCATGACCGTTACTCTTGACCCGCAAACCAATGTTCGCGTGCCTTAAGAATCAGGGCCGTGGCCTCTTCTGGGGATTGTTGTGTAATTTCTACAAGCTCATCGACTGCAAGATCGGCAAGGTCATCGCGGGTATGAATTCCGCCTTCTGAGAGTTTTGCAATTAATTCGGGCGTTAAGGTCTCCAAATCCTTCAGATCTTGAGAAACATCTTCAACACTCTCCTCTTGCGCAATCTCCATGGTTAAGAGCGCATCTTTTGCTCGCGCCCTTAGTTCATTCACTGTATCTTCATCAAAACTCTCGATCTCTAACATCTCTTGAAGAGGAACGTAAGCGACCTCCTCTAGACTGGTAAAGCCTTCGCTGATCAAAATATCTGCTACTTCAACGTCTACGTCAAGTTTTTCGATGAAGAGGGTTCTAAGCGTATCCGTCTCATTGGCCTGTTTGGCCGCAGACTCGCTAGCGTCCATGATGTTGATTTTCCATCCAGTCAGCTCAGAGGCGAGTCGAACGTTTTGCCCACCACGACCAATTGCAATGGCAAGGTTTTCTTCATCTACTACGACATCCATGGCGTGTTTTTCTTCATCCACAACAATGGACTGAACGTTTGCGGGTGCTAAAGCCCCAATTACAAATTGAGCGGGATCCTCACTCCACAAAACGATATCAACTCGCTCACCTGCAAGCTCATTGGTCACAGAATTAACTCTTGTGCCTCTTACGCCTACACATGTACCGATGGGATCAACACGCTTGTCGTTTGATACAACTGCAATTTTTGCCCTAGACCCTGCGTCACGTGCACATGACTTAATCTCCAGGAGTCCTTGCTCAACCTCTGGCACCTCTTGGCTAAAAAGCTCAACCATGAATTCTGGAGCGGATCTGGACAAAATAATTGGAGCACCTCTAAGGGTTGGATCGACCTCCATGATCATTGCCCTAACCCTGTCACCGTTACGAAGATTTTCTTTAGGGATCATCTCAGTTCTGCGCAACCGGCCCTCAACACGACCGCTCTCAACAATCACGTCGCCCTTGTCCAAACGCTTTACGGTACCAACAAAAATCTTCTCGCCCCGAGCCAAGAAGTCATTCAATAACATCTCACGCTCAGCGTCTCTAATTTTTTGGAGAATAACTTGCTTAGCCGCCATGGCTCCGATTCGCCCGATTGCAAGAGATTCAACGCCCTCTTCGATGTACTCACCCTCTTCTACATCAGCAATTCGCTCTTTAGCGTCCATCAGCAACTCTTCTGCATCAGGATTTTGAAGTCCTGCAGAATCAGGCACGACCATCCACCGTCTAAACGTCTCGTAATTACCTGTATCTCTATCAATGGCAACTCGTATGTCCACATCGCCGACAAACAACTTCTTAGTTGCCTGGGCAAGAGCGGACTCGACTGCCGCAAAAACGACATCACGCTCGACATTTTTCTCGCGTGAAATAGCATCTACCAACATGAGCATTTCGCGGTTCATCTCAAACACTCCAATTTACTAATATTAGGCCTTGCGACCCTTGAAATCTACAATCGGTGCAAGACGAACTTCGCGAAGCTCGTCCCACTTGAAATTCAACACCTGCACAACCGGCGCAGCTCTTGACTTTGAAACTTTCTGTCCTGGTTTGACCTTGGGCTCATCCGCCCAGGAGATCTGCCATCCACCAGTTTCCTCATTCTTTTCTAAAGTACCTCTGAATTTCTTGCGGTTGGCAGCCACCAAGCCACCAGCATCAGCACCCAAGGCGGCCTTAAAAGTGAGATCAATGATCTCTCCGTTAAAACGCTCAAACTCAGACTCTTTTCTTATCAATCGATCAATACCAGGGGAAGAAACTTCAAGCCTTTTGTACTCAATTCCCTCCACTTCAAGAGTAAATTGCAACTGTCGAGTCACCTTTTCGCAATCCTCAACCTGGATGAACTGGGTCGCCCGCTCTGGGCTCCAGGGCAAATCTATTGTGATGCGTAACAGCCCACCCGCAGAGCGCTCAATCTCCACAGTTTCATAGCCTAAACCTGATACGATCTGTTCAACAGTTTCTTGTAGCGCCAAAGTCAATTCCCGTTTGACCAAAAAAAACGGGCGGTTTGGATTCCGCCCGGTTGGTCGTCAAAAGGATATTATAACGTCTATTAGTGTCACAACGCCACCCCCCCTGTAATCTTGATACAACATGCTTAGATTATCTGAGGTCCCCCTTATCGTGAGAGAATATTAGACAGTTTGTTCATATGGAGCTTAATTAATGTCGACGCACTCAGGCTTTTTAAATGGTAAAAAACTACTCATTACCGGCGTTTTATCGAACCGATCAATTGCTTACGGCATAGCCAAAGCTTGCTACGAACAAGGCGCGGAGTTGGCATTTAGTTACGTCGGCGAAAGATTCAAAGACAGGATCACAGAATTCGCCAAAGACTTTAATTCAAATCTCATTTTTGACTGCGATGTGGCAAGTGATGAGCAAATCGAGCAAATGTTCAAGGATTTAAGCACCCATTGGCCTAAGTTTGATGGATTTGTCCACAGCATTGGCTACGCACCAAAAGAGGCCATTGCTGGAGACTTCCTTGATGGATTGAGCCGTGAAGGCTTCAAAATTGCCCATGACATCAGCGCTTATAGCTTTCCTGCCATGGCAAAAGCAGCTTTGCCTATGCTCAATGAGCACTCTGCCCTCCTCACTCTCACCTATCTTGGCGCAGTTCGTACCGTCCCTAACTACAACACCATGGGACTGGCAAAGGCATCCCTTGAAGCTTCAGTGCGTTACTTGGCTGACTCTTTAGGTAGTAAAGCCCAGCATATGCGGGTCAACGGAATCAGTGCGGGTCCAATAAAAACACTGGCTGCCAGTGGCATCAAAGGATTTGGAAAGATATTGTCTGTCGTCGCTGAATCTAGCCCCATCAGACGCAATGTATCCATTGAGGATGTTGGAAATGTTGCAGCATTTTTATTGAGTAATTTAGCTGCCGGTGTTACTGCTGAAATTGTTTACGTAGACGGCGGCTTTAGTCAAGTGGTAGGCGGTATTTCTGAGCACAATGGGGCGTAAACATCAGAAAGTGGAAATAGCAGGCTCCTTTTGCAGTTCACGCTGTTGGTTGAGTGCTATTTCCTTAAGTAGTGCTTTGTTGGCCAGTTTTGATACCTCAAAAGGAGTCATATTCTTGAGTTTGTGATCGCTCCAAACTCTACGCCACCTCTTACCCCCTGGCTGAGCATGATAAAGACCAAGCATATGCCTTGCAACGCTTGACCAATGCACATTATTTAGCCTTTGTTCTTGCTCCATATAAATCACCATCTGCTCTTCAGCCCACTCCCTGCTTAATGTTACGGGGATGTCTAATTCTTGATGAATAGATTCACCCAATTGGAAGAACTGATCCCATTTGGTCAACATCCATGGGTTATGGTAGGCCTCTCGACCAACCATCACACCGTCGAGTTGTTTTAAATGAGTTGCAATATCCTCTGCTGTCTTTACGCCCCCGTTATAGATAATCTCTAAATCTGGAAAATCAGCTTTTAAGCGGTAAGCCCAATCTGGCTTTAGGGGAGGAATTTCACGATTTTCCTTAGGAGAGAGTCCCTCTAACCAAGCATTTCGAGCGTGAACAATAAAGGTTCTACAGCCTGCCTCACTCACCTTGCCAACAAAATCACTCACAAAGGAAAAGCTCTCTCCTCGGCCTAGACCAATCCTGTGCTTGACGGTTACGGGGAGTGGTCCAGCATCCATCATCGCACTTACACCTTCAGCCACCAGCCTAGGCTCATTCATCAGGCAAGCTCCAAACGCACCACGCTGTACTCGCTCAGAGGGACAACCGCAGTTGATATTTACCTCATCATAGCCATGTTGATGCGCTAATTTTGCACCATAAGCAAGGTCCTTCGGATCGCTGCCGCCCAATTGAAGAGCGACGGGGTGCTCCTGCGGGTTGTACTTAAGGTGGTAATCAGAGTCGCCGTAAACTAATGCACCAGTCGTAATCATCTCAGTGTAAAGAAGCGCTTTAGAGCTCAGGAGTCGATGAAAATACCTGCAATGTCTATCAGTCCAATCCATCATGGGTGCTACGGCTAATCT
>Ga0164297_10004855_pt1 | contig 11848 bp, 9 predicted proteins | sample GEODES058metaG_FD_113539 | JGI IMG/M metagenome (GOLD analysis project Ga0164297, IMG submission 113539) | Dystrophic lake water microbial communities from Trout Bog Lake, Wisconsin, USA - GEODES058 metaG | ecosystem: Environmental > Aquatic > Freshwater > Lake | place: USA: Trout Bog Lake... | reverse complement strand
ATAGCGCGACTTAATCACTCGGGTTGGCACGTCGTTATTGCAAGCAATCAGTCCGGTCTGGGTCGGGGTTTATTTGATGTGGGCACTCTAAACCAGATGCACGAGAAGATGAATAAGTTGCTTGCGCAAGAGGGCGGCAGAGTCGATGCGATTTTTTATTGTCCCCACACCCCTGAGGACCGCTGCCAATGTCGCAAACCTTTGGGGGGACTGTTTCAGCAAATTGGCGAGCGCTACGGAGTTGATTTAAAAGGGGTGCCTGCGGTTGGCGACTCACTGCGGGACTTGCAGGCCTGTGTCGAGCACGGCTGCGCACCGCATTTGGTATTAACGGGCAAGAGCGAGCAGTTCAGACATGTGGAGTTGCCCTCGCATTTTCCAGAAACAACGCTTACTCATAAAGACTTGTCTGCGTTTGTAGATTGGCTTTTGAATCATGAACAAACCCAGCTTGCGTCCAAAGAGAGTAACGCCAAGGCTGCGTCCCCCTCCTTTAGAGGCGGTAGATAATGTGGGCAGATCTATTTTGAATCCATCATCTACCAGATCCTTCAGCCGTGCAGGATATCTGTTGGTGCTGGTTCGCTCGGCACTTTATTTGTCCTGGCTGATCTTCTCTGTTGTGCCTTGTGCCATTGGGGTTGTGGTGGTGAGTCTTTTTGGCATAAAGGGGGATCGGCTTTATTGGGTTGCTGCTTTTTGGCTCAAGATGGCCGTTGACGCAGCGCGCCTCATCGCAGGCGTTCGTTATAGAGTACAAGGCTTTGAGCACCTCCCCAACCATGCAGACAGCGGTGTGATTTTGCTTGTAAAGCACCAATCAGCATATGAAACATTTTTGATGCCCGCCATCATGCCCCATCCTTTGGCTTATGTGTTTAAAAAGGAGTTGCTACACATTCCTTTTTTTGGTTGGGCAATGGGGCGCTTGGATATGATCCATATCGATCGACAGCAAAAGGTGCGTGCGTTTCAAAGAGTTGTAGAGCAAGGCAAGAACTTGTTGGCTAGAGGTGTTTGGGTCATTATGTTTCCCGAGGGCACCAGGATTGCACGTGGGCAGGTGGGCAAGTACAAATCAGGCGGCGTAAGGCTTGCAATAGAGACTGGTTCAGACGTAATCCCTGTCGCAGTGACATCGGCGCGGTGTTGGCCCAGAAAATCTTTCTTGCTTTATCCCGGTACCGTAGATGTTTCGATAGGACCCCCCATCGCCTCTCATGGGTATACCTCAGAGGCTTTAAATACAAAGGTCGAGCAGTGGATCGAGTCGGAGATGCACCGCTTGGATCCACAGGCTTACTTGTGAAATCGAAACGGTGTAGGGGAGCCGTGTATAAGAGCCGTATTTTAATGTGTGAGCGCAATTTTGAGTAACGCAAGTTGAAACAATTCGTTCAGTTGGTGTTGGATATGTTCGAACCCTCTAAGGCGGTGAATAGCGCGCGCGCTGCTGGCCAACAAGGGGGAGCGGGCGCAGCTGAACTGATAACGGATGTCCACGGCGCGCAACAAGGGCAAGGTGCGCCGCTCGATCAAAACCTGCTGCGAGCGCCGTCTGTGGACACGCAATCCCCTGTGCGTGCATCCATACAAGAGACAGGCACAGCGGGCGAGGCCAATTTATTTTGTCACCCCAACGCCAAAAGAGTAATTGTCTTGCACAACACGGAGATCGCTTACGCCTTCAGAAGAGCCAAGCGCACCACGATTGGTATGAGTGTGGGCTATGACGGATTAACCGTCAGCGCGCCACGGTGGGTGGGTTGGGCTGAGATTGAGCAAGCGCTGCAAGATCGCGCCCAGTGGATCGTGCGCAAGATTGTTGAAATGCAAGAGAGGCAAAGATTTCTCTCCAAAAGAAAGCTCATATGGGAGAACGGTGCAAGTCTGCCGCTCTTGGGTAAAGAAATTCAAATTGTTTTAGACTCCGCGCACGCTTTTAACCAGACTGGGGGCGTGCTCAGAGATGCAGCGCAGACCACTTTGAATAACGTGCTTGACGTCACAGACGGTGCGAAACTCTACTTGGCCTTGCCCCTCTCGGCGCACGCGAGCCAGATTCAAGATGCTGTGCAGGCTTGGCTGATGAGGCAGGCTAAAAACTTATTTGCCCAGCGACTCGACCATTTCGCGCCTAAGTTAGGTGTTCACTGGACCAAGCTTTCGTTGAGCAGTGCAAACACCAGGTGGGGAAGTGCAGGCTCGGATGGATCGATTCGTTTAAATTGGAGATTAATTCACTTTAAATTAGAGGTCATTGATTATGTCGTCGCTCACGAGTTAAGCCACCTTCGGGTCATGGACCATAGCCCAAGATTTTGGGATACGGTTAAAGAAGTGGTACCCGACTTTAAAGAGCGCCGAGCAGCGTTGAGCGATAAAAGTGCACCGAGTTGGAGTTGACAAAGTTGTCGCGGTAGATTGATGACAATTGCAACCAGGGCTGTCGGCCAAGGTGACGCAGCGCAGCGAGGGTTCAGGCGTGAAAACGGTAAATTTGATCCTCGCCCCGTTCGCGCTTTAAACTCCCCCTATGCCACCACCAGTGCAAGTGCGCAAGCGCCTCGCCAATTGCGAAGGTGATTTGGTGTAAGTCAAGCTCTCTGGTGAACATGAACTTTGTAATATCAAAAGCACTTTGTGGCTTTAGCTTACAAGCCTCAAACACCTCTGTTAAGCGCTCATTGTGGTGTGTGCTGAGCTCTGTCACGCGGGCGCGGATGCCGTTAAAGGGTATACCGTGAGAGGGACATACGAGTGTGTCCTCTGGGACCGCTTTGAATAAAAGCAATGAATCTAAGAACTGTTGGACTGGATTGGACAAAGGCTCTGTGGCCCAAACACTCACATTGGTTGATATCTTCGGTAGCAGCATATCTCCGCTAATTAAAACCTTCACATCCTCACTGTAAAGTGAGATGTGCTCGGGCGAGTGACCATGCCCTTGTATGCACAGCCACTCAGCGCTGCCGATTTTGATCCGTTGCGCGTGCTCGATGTGAACGAACTGTTGAGGGATACGGGGCACCATTTGGGAGTAAGTGTTGGAGCGCTGCTTAATGGCCTTAACCCATTCGTTGTTATCCAAGCCGTGAGAGGCCATAAATGCAGAGGCAATGGGACCCCCAAATCCAGAGTCCGAGGCAAGTGCAAACTGCGCTGCGTAAAACTCAGTTGAATTCATCCAAAGTGGGGCGTTAAATTGCGCGCTGAGCCAATGTGCATTACCCATATGGTCGGGGTGCATGTGGGTTGCCAAAATACGCAGTATGGGTTTGCCCATCAGCTGCGTATCAATGACCTCTTGCCAGTGCCTGCGACTCAGGACCGAGTCGATACCGCAGTCAACCAGCGTCCACCCCTCGCGCCCATCAATTGTGTCCTCTAAAAGCCAAAGGTTGATGTGGTTAAGTGCAAAGGGTAAGGGCATCCTTATCCAGTAGACGCCTTGTGCAATCTTTTGAGCAATACCTGGGGCAACGGGTTGCTCGCCCAGAGGGTAAGTTACGCTTGTGGGATCTAATGTAGGGTGAGTCAAAGTAGGAAGAGTCGTTTGGTTTGGGTAGAAAGCGCTATTTTTGTTCCATAATCAACACCGCAGGATAGGTGTGAACACAACAAAACGGGCATTAACGAGGCGCGAGAATTAAATTGACATCACCTTTAAAACACTTATTTGACAATAATGTGGAGTGGGCTGCTCGCATGGAGCGAACTCGCCCAGGATTTTTCTCGCATTTAGCCAAGCAGCAGTCTCCCAAATATCTTTGGATCGGATGCTCCGATTCTAGAGTACCCGCAAATGAAATTGTAGGGCTTGATCCGGGTGAGATTTTTGTGCACAGAAATGTTGCCAACGTTGTCGTGCACTCCGATTTGAATGCGCTCTCTGTGATCCAGTTTGCGGTTGAGCATTTACGAGTTGAGCATATCATGGTGGTTGGACATTACGGTTGCGGGGGCGTCATCGCTGCTGCAAGAGGTCTTCGCATCGGACTGGCAGATAACTGGTTGCGCCATGTGCAAGATGTTCATCTGCGCCACAGAAAGCGGCTCAATTACTTGCCTCAAGATGAGCGAGAGCGCGTGTTGTGTGAGATGAACGTTATCGAACAAGTCGGTAACGTAGCGCTTTCAAATGTGCTCCAAGATGCTTGGGCGAGGGATCAAAAAATTGTTGTCCACGGCTTAATCTACGGTCTACAGGACGGTTTGGTGAAGGATTTAAATGTGAGCATGTCTGCCCCCTCTGAGGTCGTTAACGTCTTTCGGGCTGCCTTTAAACGCTACCCCATTGGCGTTTAATGGGCGCGCATTGCAGCACCCTTAATAGCTGTTTCGAACCTTTTGCACAAGTCAACCCCCCCGTGAGTAACTCCCTTGTTTGAAGCTGTTTTATTTGATTGCGACGGCGTACTCGTTGATAGCGAACCCATTACTTTGGGTGTTTTAACGAACTGCTTGAATAGTGCGGGTTGGCCGCTAACGCTCGCTGAGTGCTCAACCCATTTTCTGGGCCGAGCTGTTAAAGACCAAGCCCACCTCTTCAAAGAGATGACGGGCAAAACCTTAACCGAGCCTTGGTTGGCCCAGTTTAGAGCGGCCAGGGATGAGGCCCTTCAAGCGCAGCTCCAAGCCATTCCTGGGATTCACGATTTTGTGGAATTTGTACACCAACGCTTTGACTCCAAAATAGCATGTGCATCTGGAGCCGATAGGGGCAAAGTCGAGCTCCAGTTGATGAAGGTAGATTTGATCAAGTGGTTTGAGGGCCGGATATTTAGTGGTCACGAAATGCCTAAAACAAAACCCGCCCCAGATGTGTATTTGGCAGCTGCAAAGCACTTAGAAGTTTCCCCTCAATCTTGCTTGGTGATTGAAGATACCCCTACAGGGGTTTTAGCAGGGACAAGAGCTGGCGCGACTGTTTGGGCTTATTTGTCCAGCTCGGGCGCGCAGCGCGTGAGTGAAGCCCAGTTAAGGGAGGCTGGAGCGCAGCAGATATTTACGCATATCCATGATCTTCATACACATTTGCAAAGTATTTAGCCAAAGCGCTCGAGCCAATATCTAAGCGGTGCGTGCTTTGCCGCCCCCCTCAGTCTTCCTTCCCATAAGCCTGCACAGCTATGCGCTTGGACGCTTGTGGGTAAATCGTTGGAGCATTTGGGGAAGGGGGGAGTGCTGGTTAAATAAAGCGCTGATCAAGATTCACAGGCGCATTTGCAATGCGTTTTTAAGAACGCATAGCGCGTTAACCCTTGCTAATTCTTGCTAACCTTATTTAATTGAGGTTAATTATTGTGTATGCATCAAAGTTGATTGATCCAAATCAAGCCAATCTCATTAGTACAACCCTTAGTATCAAACTATAAAAAAAACGGGCATACTGGGCATTAGGCATTTAGTTTTAGATGTTGCTTTTAGGTAAGGCAACCTCAAAGAGTAAATCCTGGTGTGTAAATATCGTAAGTATCTACTGCGTAAGAAGAGGACTTAAATATGAGTGATCCTATTGTCGACAAAATTCAAAACCATCCCAAATACCATGAGCTACAAGCCAAGCGAAACAATTTCGGTTGGCTGCTTTGTGTATTGATGCTTATCGTCTATTACGGCTATATCGGGTTAATTGCATTTAACAAACCATTCTTAGGTCAACCGATTGGCACTGGTGTGACGAGTCTGGGTGTCCCAATTGGGATGGGCGTTATCTTATTCACGATTTTGATCACGGGTATCTATGTGAGCCGCGCAAACAGTGAATACGACGCTTTAACAGCGGAAATCTTAGAGGACGTTTCAAAATGAAATTAAAAACACAACTCATCATACTGTTCTCGCTCTTTTGTGGGTTTGCATTTGCAGCGGGAGGCGATGTTGGTCAAACGGTTAAGCAAACCACCAACTGGACTGCCATTGTTTTGTTTATTGTCTTTGTCGCTGCAACGCTTGGCATTACGAAGTGGGCTGCGGCGCGCACGCGCTCTGCGGCGGATTTTTATACTGCGGGTGGCAGTATCACTGGCTTTCAAAACGGACTCGCGATTGCGGGCGACTATATGTCTGCAGCCTCCTTTTTGGGAATCACAGCTGCTGTGATGGCCAACGGCTATGACGGATTGATTTACTCTATTGGGTTTTTGGTCGGCTGGCCAGTCATTACATTTTTAATGGCCGAGAGACTTCGCAACTTGGGTAAATTTACCTTCGCTGATGTGGCCGGCTACAGATTCCAACCCGGTCCTATCAGGGCTTTTGCAGCCTCGGGAACATTGATCGTTGTTGCCTTTTATTTGATCGCTCAAATGGTGGGTGCAGGTCAGTTGATCAAACTATTGTTTGGACTCGATTATTGGGTGGCCGTTGTGTTGGTCGGTGCGCTCATGATGGTGTATGTGATCTTTGGTGGAATGACGGCGACGACTTGGGTTCAAATTATCAAAGCTTGTATGCTCTTGTCAGGTGTGACTTTCATGGCCTTCATGGTGCTGGCACAGTTTAGTTTCAGCCCCGAGGCCTTATTCGCAAAGGCCGTAGAGGTTAAAGCTGCTATTGCCCAAGCCGGCGGGGCAACCCCAGAGGAAGCTACAGCAAAGGGACTTCAAATCATGTCACCTGGTGGTTTTATCAAAGACCCCATCTCAGCGATCTCCTTTGGTATGGCGCTCATGTTTGGTACTGCAGGTTTGCCGCACATTTTGATGCGATTTTTTACGGTTCCTGATGCAAAGCAGGCGCGCAAATCCGTATTTTGGGCAACCACTTGGATTGGTTACTTTTATATTTTGATTTTTATCATCGGATTTGGTGCAATAACACTGGTCTTAACGGATCCAGAGTTGGCTGATACGGCCAAAGGTGTGATCAAAGGCGGTGCGGGTACAGCAAACATGGCGGCCGTTTTGGTTGCTAAAACAGTGGGCGGCGATGTCTTCTTTGGCTTTATCTCTGCGGTGGCGTTTGCTACGATTTTGGCGGTGGTGGCGGGTCTGACTTTATCAGGCGCCTCCGCGGTCTCACACGATCTGTATGCAACGCTGCTTAAACACGGTAAAGCCGATAGCAAAGATGAGCTGCGCGTGTCCAGAATTACGACGCTTGCCTTGGGTCTGGTGGCGGTGCTCTTGGGCATAGTGTTTGAGAAACAAAACATTGCGTTCATGGTCTCACTTGCATTTGCCGTAGCCGCTTCTGCTAACTTCCCCGTCCTCTTTATGTCAGTACTGTGGAAAGACTGCACCACCAAGGGGGCTGTGATCGGAGGCTTTTTAGGTCTCATATCATCCGTTGCCTTGACAGTGGTCTCCCCCTCTGTTTGGGAGGCAGCACTTGGAAATCCTAAGGGCTCAGCACTTTTCCCCTACGCCTCGCCGGCCTTGTTTTCGATGGCGATTGCGTTTCTTGCCATTTGGATTTTCTCAATACTAGACCGTAGCGAAGCAGCGACCAAGGAGCGTGCTGCGTTCCCAGCGCAGCGCGTTCGCTCAGAGACGGGATTCGGGGCTTCAACGGGTTCTGGACATTAAGACTTATAGACAAGCGTCAGGGCTAGAGAAAGAGATAGCGATAGATATAGGTTAGAGGGCGTGCATCATTCAAGATGATGCACGCCCCCTTAACCCCCTAGCGTTTAGAGTAAGGGTCGGCAATTACCAGGTCAATTTTTGGTGATTGCTGACTTTTTTTTGCGCGCTTGTTTTTGGTGGTGATGTATTTAAGACGTGCGAACGAGCTCTTGAAGCTTAACAAATGCCAGTGCCGCCATCTCAGCGTCATTGAACGCATCATGCCCTTGGCGGTGGGGGAGTTCAAGGTCATTCATCAGACTTACAAATCTCAAATCAATGTCTGCGTTGGCATATTGTTGGTAGGGGGGGAGTTGTTTGAACTTGTAGTCATAGTAGATGTTACAAACATCCAGGTGTGCATTGGGTAGGCGAATCCCAAGGACGGGGTAGACAATTTTATTGATCATTGCAATATCAAACTCGGTGTAATAGCCAACCAGTGGGCGACTGCCGATGAAGTGCAAAAACGCTCTAGCAGCCGAGTGCGCATCAAGCCCGGACTCTAAATCACAAGCGCGAAGTCGGTGTACGCGCACACTCTCAGCAGAGAGTCCTTGCGTTGGTTTGATCAACAACTCAAGACGTTGGCTCGTGAGCAGGCTGTTATTTTTGATTGGAATAGCTGCAATGGAGATAATCTCATCACGGCGCACATCAAGACCAGTGGTCTCACAGTCTATTGCTATCCACTCGCCCTCTGGGGGATCGTCAAGGAGGAAAGAATAGGCTTTGTCCTTCAGGAGATATTTTTGGCACTCCTTTTTAAAGAATCGAAACCAACTTTGAATGGTTAAGGGATTGGTCATTGGTATGAGGACGATTGACGAGCAATGAGATTCGGTAGGTGCGCTCTTTTGTATTTTTTCTGCAATTAAAAAGAATCTAGCTTGAATTGCTGGGTTAATAGAGATTTAAAACGACGTACCACATTAATCGTGTCCTTTAACAAATCTCTCTCTAAAGTTGATAATGCGTCAAGATCAACGCGTCCCGAGACAGGCTGCGCGGACTCCAGCTCTTTAAGTCCTGACTTAAATCTGATCTCAATCAACAGGTGCAAACTTTGCGTTAAGTCTAGCCCCATTTTTGAGCTCAGGTGCCCCCCCAGCACGAGCTCCTCGATCCTAGCAACCGTTCCAGTTTGGTAGATGCTGTGTTTTAGCGCAAGGCTTCTCACGCCGTGCACGAGGGGGAAGATGGCTTCTCGCTTGATGCTAAAAGACTCCGACTTTGCGCCCATGCCTAAAATCTTGTTCCACCAACCCGAGTCCGAGCCAAAGGCGTTAGAGGCCGAGGCAAAGCGAGAGAGCATGGCGTCATTGTCAGTCGTAAATTGCATCTGGCTGCGACGCACCTGCATTAGCAATCCTGCGTCACCACAAACCGCATCAGCGTCCATGAATATAGCCAAATTCATGAGCCGCGCTGGATTGGGCATGATGAACCATTCCCTGATCTTTTTACTAAATTCGCTTGTACTCATTCGCCACTCTGGATTGGAGAGCATGATGTGACCGGGACAAGGTGGGTAGCCAAATTCAATGAGTGCGTTGGAGAGTTGCTCCGTAATCGCTTGTAGATCGCTGGGTGGGGAATAGCCATCGCGCAAGATGAGCCCGTTGTCTTGGTCTGTCTTTAAGAGTTGCTCGCCCCGCCCTTCGCTGCCCATTACAAAGAGACAACTGTTGGCTATTAAATCGGCCGGCGCAAGCAAGGTCCAGGCACGCTCGATGAGTCTTGCATTGAGCTCTTGGACCAACCCGCAGATTAAATGTATCTTGGAGCCGCTTTTGTACAAAGCACCCATCATGATCGATATCTTTTGCGCGGCCTTCCTAAGGGTATCCAAGTCCTTGGCCTCTTCAATCAACGTACTGATGAGGTAGGAGTGGTTTGAGAGAAAACTAAACAAATCAAGAGACTCTAAGACGCCGTGGATCCTTTGTTCATCTTGAACCACAAGACGGTGAATGCGGTGCTTGAGCATCATCGAGAGCGCGTCGCCAACCAGACTTGAAGGTTTCACAGAGACTAGGTTAAAGCGTGCGAAATCAACGACCTTGAGGCTTTGAAATTGATCGGGACTCGATAGAATTGCACGTTGCAGGTCGTTAGAGGAGAACATGCCGGTTAACTGCTCGGATGTAGACTGCTTGGGGGCGTCATTGCTTTTGGTCCCGGGTTCGCGTTGCACCAAAACGCTTGAAATTCTGTGTTCACTAAAGACTCTTACAACGTCCAGTACTGTTGCCTGGGCGGGCACAAAGTGCGCAGGCCTTAAAAACGCCTCGTCTACGCGAGTAAGCGTAAGAGACTGCATTTGGTGCTCTCCTGCGCGGTTGGAGAGAACGTTGAGCTTTTGCCCCAAATCCGAGAAAAGCAGTGCACCAAAACTAATATTTGATGCAATCAAGTGGCTCACCGTTTCTCGACCGAGTTGATAGGCCACTACCTCCTGAGCGGCGACAAACTGGCTGCTCGATTTGCCAGCAACAAGGCCCCTTCCATCAAAACAGTCGTCAACATCATAGGTCGCTACGATTTCGTTGTCTTCGACTTGCACAACGCGACCTTTAATAATGATAAATAAATGGCTTGGTGTCTCTCCCACTTCAAGGATGACAGTGTTTTTAGGGAAATAAACCACATCCACTCCTGCCCTAACCCGCGCTTGTTCTTCTTTGGTTAAACAGTCAAACGGGGAGGATTGAAAGTTAAATGCGTTTGGCATGGGTGAGCTGTATTTGAGTTTGTGAGGGGGAGCTAACTAATAAGTAATGAGCAATAAATAATGAGCAATAAGCAATAAAGCAGGCAACAAAAATACTTGTTTTACTCTTATTCAATTGCACACTCGAACGCTCGAACGCTTGCATGCACTTGGACAACTTTGAATACGCAAGTGCTGTGCCTGAAAACCCAAATGCGCCCACCTAAAGTTCTGGATGCGCAAGCTTTATCCGGTGAATAAGATTGTTCCATATTTCGAGTTGTCGCGGGGGGCTAAAACTTGACCAGTTGGCTATCTCCTCCATACTGCGGTAACAGCCCATACAAACATTCTCCGCGTCCACCTGGCAAACGCTAACGCAGGGTGAGGGCAGGGGGCTGGACTCTTTCATTTTTGAGATCAAAAGCCAGCGCCTGAGAATAATTTGCTGGTGAATGCTGGGGCGCGATTCTTTCACTGTGAGCCTTCATATGGGGTTTAAAGGGCGGGCGCAAGCACAAGTCTACAAATGGACGCGCGCGTGCACAAAGTATCGCATAGCCCAAGGTCCACTCCCTTTGACCCCACAAATATACTGTCTTCGAACCTCTTTAGAATGTACGTTTTCTTCAAAAAACACAGCATCTATGGACGACGGCATTATCAAGATCTCTGGTGCAAGACAGCACAACCTTAAAAACCTAGATGTTCAAATCCGAACGGGGGAGCTAACGGTTGTAACCGGACCCAGTGGGTCGGGCAAATCCAGCCTTGTCTTTGATACGCTTTACGCTGAGGGGCAGCGTCGCTACGTTGAGACCTTTAGTGCCTATGCTCGACAATTCTTAGACCGAATGGATCGTCCCGCAGTGGACAAGGTTGAGGGCGTGCCCCCCGCCATCGCGATCGATCAAACCAATCCCGTGCGTAGCTCTCGCTCCACCGTTGGCACAATGACTGAGTTGAATGACCATTTGAAGTTGTTGTTCGCCAGAGCCGCTCAGCTCTTTGACCGCAAAACCGCTCAGCCGGTGCGCATGGATAACGCACAAACCATCTACGAGCAGATTAAGCAAAGAGTGGCATCGCTGGCATTGGGCAAAGACGTATCCGATCCAAGACTGTACTTTACCTTCCCCGTTGAGTTACCAAGCTCTGCAACGCCTGAGGAAATCGAGCAGTGGTTAAGTGCCAGTGGCTTTACCAAAGTACAAGCGCAGCGTGAGGTTGCAACCCCTAGTGGTCCCAGGAAAGTGTTGGATGTTGTGGCCGATCGCTTTAGGCTGGGCTCGGTTGAGCAGGTCCGTGTATTGGAGGCCATTGAGACCGCTATCAAGCGCGGCGCTGGCAGACTCAACGTGTATGTGGATACGTCTGAGCTCGCAACCAATGGTCCCGCAAAAAGTGATTCTCAGGTTTGGAAGTTCTCAACAGGTCTGCACTGTCCTGACAGTGATTTGTCCTACAGCGCACCCACGCCTTCGATGTTCTCCTTTAACTCCCCCCTGGGAGCGTGTGAGACTTGTAGAGGGTTTGGACGCGTTATTGGCGTGGACTATGGGCT
>Ga0164297_10004853_pt1 | contig 11849 bp, 1 predicted proteins | sample GEODES058metaG_FD_113539 | JGI IMG/M metagenome (GOLD analysis project Ga0164297, IMG submission 113539) | Dystrophic lake water microbial communities from Trout Bog Lake, Wisconsin, USA - GEODES058 metaG | ecosystem: Environmental > Aquatic > Freshwater > Lake | place: USA: Trout Bog Lake... | reverse complement strand
TCAAAAGCAAACAACATTGCACCTTCTCCTAACAACAAAGCATAAAACCCGTGAGGGATTTTGTCTGATTCGTTAGCTTATCAAGGGCTAGATAACAGATACAGCAAGGGTTGTATTGCTAATTGGGTTGATAATAATGGCTGGTCTTCAAAATAAGTTGTTCTTTAGTAGACCTCTTTAACAATTACGAAACGGCAATAAGAAAGTGGGAAAAGTTATTTCCCCAAAAAAATATAAATCCATTAGGGGTTACATATATTATTTGCGTAGTAATAGTTGTAGGTACATTTCGGTCTTTGAAATTTTAATGAATAAAGAAACGCTCAATTATGAAAACTAAATTTTTATCGTTCTTCCTGCTTTATCAGATATCAAAGTAAAACCTCTCTTCTTTTATTTCTCCTTTTCTGTTAGCCAACTTTGGTCATGCGATAAGAAAAAACAATATGCTGATAGAAATTTGATTGAGAGTGGATAAAGCAGGTCTTTTAGGTATAATTATTAACATCGAAAAACACATAAAATAATTTTTTTTTTGGAAAAACGTTTTAGTATCAAAAAATCACTGTACTTTTATCGCCGAAAAAAACCTATTCGGTAATGATTGTTTTGACATTTAGGATGATTCGACACTTAAAAAATACCAGATTGGTTTAATCAGTACGATTGTGCGCTATTGAAATTTCTTCTCTTGGATTGCTTGAAGGGTTCAATTTAAAATTAAAGGTTACTTTTTCAGATGAAAAAAATTTACTTCTTACAACAGTTACTTATTTCTTTCATTCCTTTTCTAAAACGGTTTAGAGGTTTTGTAGGATTGACTGCCATTTTTAGCACAAACGCTGAGGGCAATACTATACTGTCAAATAAAATAATAAGCTATGCAAGCATGAAGCCTATTTGGGCAGCTGCTTGCTTTGTTGGTTTTCAGCAAGACGTTGGCATCGTAAGCAGGGGTTCGCCAATACTGCGGCGAAAGCAATAAAAAGCAATAAGTTATACCTCTATATATATACACAGTTAAAACAAAGAATACACTACAAATTTTTTTACTCTCTCTCAACACGATTTATATGAAAAAGTTAATCAACACAAACAGTTTCTCTACAGCAATTAAGAGTGTTTCAATCCTCTTGGTTGCTTTGTTATTTTCGGTAGGGGCAAAAGCTGGTACTCCTGGGGCACCAACAATTGCTAGCGTTATTCCTGCTAGTTCTACTTCTGTGACAGTTTATATTATCCCCCCGACAAATAATGGAGGAACAGCAATTACCAGTTATACCGTAACTTCCAGTCCTGGTGGATTTACAGGAACATTGTCTGGTACTGGTCCAGGTTCCGCAACTGTATCTGGGTTAACGGCAGGTACAGCATACACTTTTACAGTTACTTGTACCAATGGTTCTGTAAGTCCTGCAAGTGCTGCTTCATTACCAGTAACCCCTGGGTCTCCTGCTCCAACAAATGTTATTGCCTATCAGGCATCAGCTACCTCTGCGTCAGTTTCATTTACTGCGCCTCTTATTTCGGGAGGTGCTACATTGAATACTGCGTTGGCTTCTAGTCCTTATGTAATTACACCTTATGATGTCACTACATCTACAGTTGGTACACCCACTGCTGCTTTTTTATCAATACCAGGAACCGTTACTGGATTGACAACAGGACATACTTATACTTTTACGGTTACAGCTGTTAATACAACTCCAATAACAAGTTCTGCAAGTATTGCTTCGATTCCTCTTACGCTTGTTGCGGCGCCTGCAACCAATAACTATACTGGGGCTACCCTTGGCGATTGGAATACACCTGGTAACTGGTCGCTCGGTACTGTACCTACAGCCTCTTCAAATGTTACTATTCCAACAGGTATTAGTGTAATAATAAGCAATACCACTACTGCAATTGCAAATAGTATTGCTTTGGCTGCAAGTGCAAGCCTTACTAATAACGGTACGCTGATTGTAAATACTGTTACTACAGGTGTGAGTGGTATTGCACTGACGAGTGCTACTTTTGATAATGAAGGGATTCTAAATATAACTAGTGCCAATGCTAGTTCTATCAGTTTTGCTGGGTCTGCTGCCAATACTTTTACAGCTAATGGGGTTTGTAACATTACCCCTGGTTTAGGTTTTTATGTATTCACTAGTACTGCAACTTCAACAGTAACAATCAATGGAGCTGGCTTTACAATGGGGTCATTTACTGCCCCTGTTGGTTACGGTTTGTTATACTCAAATGCTGCCGCTACAATTTCTGTCGGCAGTAGTACTGTTGTTACTGACTACATTGATTTTATGCCTTCTGGAGGTACTTGGTATGGTATAAATATTAATGCGGGCGGGTCATTTACCAACAATGGTAAAATAGCTGATACAATGCCAACCACTCCACAAGCAAAAAATACTTATCCAGTTTATATTAAATCGGCGACTACTGCTGTTGGGTTTACAAATTCAATTACTGCTACATTTAATTGTTACACGCAAGGCAACTCCACCATTACACTTGGTTACAATGGCGTTGGTACTCTTACTTTAACAAATGCCGGTATTATTAATCATTTTGGCTCTTATTTTTTAATATCGCCAGTTTCGCTAAATTCCGTCTTTAATAACAGTGGTACAATGACATTGGCCGGTGGTTATGAGCTAATGCAGTATACTTCAGCTTCAGGAATTACACAACAATTTAATAATACTGGCACCTTCACTGGTACTGTTAGTAATGGGTCATATCATGCAGGTGTTTTTTATTGGGGTGGTACCCCAACTGCACCTGCTTCGGTAGGACAGAATATTACTAATTCTGGGACTATGACACTTATAAATGCAAGTGGTAGTAATCCGTTTTTGACAAACATTACAAACGGTGTATCTACTGGTGCAAGCCCAACCGTTACTGGAGTATATCCTACAATTACTAATAACACTGGTGGTGTAATTAATTTTAATAGCCCTGCAGCTACTAATGCTTTCTTTAGTTACCAGTATGCTGGCTCTGCAAACTCATATAGCACTTCTACCACATACGGTACCCTTGGTGCTCAGATTTATGTAAATGGATATGTATATACAGTTACTACAGTAGGTACAACATCCTCTGCTGCACCAACTTGGCCTACAGCGTCTGGTGCCTCAGTAACATGTGCAACAGGCGGTGCTGTATTTACAAATGCAACAGTACTGCCTATATTAACAAATAGTGGTGGTAAAATAACAGGATATAATGTAACGTTTCCTACAATGTTAGCTTACACAACTCTTGTAACTAACACATCGCCTTTGGGTACGATTGCACCAAGTCCAAACGGTGCTGGTACTGGTACAATAACACTACCAACATCTTATGCACTTTATGGTACTTTTTCGCCAGCTATTACAAGTAATGCTGCTTATGGAATATTAGGTGGCACAACTGTAAACTACGCAAACGCCACCATAGCGCTAAATACTACTTATGTACCCACAACAGCTACCCTTAGTTTGAACATAACTACAGCTACTGCTACCAATACGGCATTAGCTACTAACAATACAGGTGCTGCAAGTGGATGGTCTGCGCCTAGTACCTCTGCTGGTACTACTACAGGGATTAGTATTAGCTATTCTGGTACTGCCTTTGCTGCACCAACCATTGGTACTGCATCGGCCACTTCACCTACTTCTGCCACCGTTTCCTTTACTGCGCCTACAAGTTTTGGTGCGGGGTCTGCGGCAACATTATATACTGTTACTTCTAGCCCAGGTGGTATAACTGCTACTGGTACTACGCCAGCTGGTATTGTTGTTACAGGGCTAACTTCGGGTATTGCTTATACATTTACAGTTACTTGTACCAACAATGCCACACCAGCAGGAACAAGTGCTGCAAGTGCTGCTTCGGGTAGTGTAACATTAGTTGCACCAATTGCTCCAACAAGCATAACTGCCACACAAGCAAGCGCTACAACAATAAATGTTTCATGGACTGGTTCAAGTACTTATGGAACTGGTGGTACTGCATGGGGTTCTTATACCGTGACTGCGATACCAATTTCTGGTAGTACCAGTGTCGTTTATTCTGGAGGAACTAGTACTTCCGCTACATTTACAGGTACGGCTGGTGTAGCTTATACCTTTACCGTTACTGCTACTAATAATGCATCTACTCCTGTAACAACTTCTGCTACAACCTCCAGTACTGTTTCTTTAATAGGGATACCAACCATTGGTACAGCTACAATAAATGGGGCAACGTCTGCGGCAATTGCTTTTACACCAATCACTGCCTACGGCGCTGGTGCTACAGGTATTACCACGTACACTGCTACTTCTAGTCCCGGAAGTATAACTGGTACAAGTACTACTAGTCCCATTACGGTTTCAGGGCTAACGGCTGGAACATCTTATACGTTTACAGTAACAGCAACAAACAACGCATCTACACCTGTAACAAGTTTGGCAAGTGCTGCTTCTAATAGTATCGAAGCTGGCACGCCAAGTGTGCCTACAAGTGTGGCTGCTATTGCAACGGGTAGCACCACCGCAACTATAACTTGGGCTGTTCCGGCTACTCCTAATAGTCTTACAGGGTATACCGCAACTGTTTATTTGGCAGGTGTTGCTCAATCTTCTCCTGCACCTATTTCGGTTGCTAGTGGTATATATACAGCAAGTTTCTCTGGGCTAGCTACCAATACTACCTATACTATTGGGGTTTATGCTACCAATGCGACAGGTAACAGTAATGTGGTTTATTCTAGTAACATTACTACCACTAAAGTTTCTACTTTTAATGGCACAACAAATACAGATTGGGGTACAGCTTCAAACTGGTCTAATGGTGTGCCTACAGCTACAACAGATGCAACAATAGCCTCCAACGCTGTTATTGCTGCAAGTACAGTTGCTGTGGCAAACTCTATAACCATAAACGCTGGTATTACACTTTCAAATAATGGTACAGGTTCAGGTGGATTGACCGTAAATACTTCTACAATTGCCCCTGGTATTACATTAATCGATGCTACTTTTAATAATAATGTTGGATGTAACCTAAGCGTAACTACCGCTGCAAGTAACTGTATTGCATTCAGTGGCTCTGCAGGAGGTTCTTCAAACAATAATTTTCTTGCAAATGGAAATATAAGTTTCAGTGCGACTGCTCCAACTTCGGCAACCTCTACTGAATACTATGCGTTAAGTGCCATTGGTACGGATTCATCTACCGTAAGTGGTAGTGGTTTTACAATTGGTACAACTGGTGCTGGCGGCGTAGGATATGGATTGATTACTTCGGCTGTTGCTACCAAATTGACTATTGCTAGTGGTACAACTATTAAGGATTACTTCGCATTTACGCCCACAGCTACTTATAATGTTATTAATTTATCAACTGCCAGCCAAACATTGTATAACAAAGGGGTAATAGATATCTACCAACCTGCAACTATTACAGGTCCTACGATTTATCCTTTTTATGTAAATGCTAACAATAGTAGTACGATAACTTTTAATAATTCAGGTACATATTACGATACTACTATTGGCAATTGGCAAGGTATCTCAGTTGTAGGTGGTGGTACATTCAACTTAATTAATTCTAACGGCTTTAGCTCTGTTTTTCCACAGACTACGGGTAATGCTATAACAGTTGCTAATACCAATATCGCTATCACTAACAGTGGTACACTAGCTGTGCGTGCGTACTTTGGGTTTAATCTCCAAGCAAATAGTTCTTATAGCCAAACAATTGTAAACAGTGGTACGATCACTTCGTATTCTAGTTCACATGGTGCTTTCGATTGGACAAGTACAAGTGCATCTGCTACACAAACTGTTACTAACACAGGTACAATTACTATCGGTACGGGTGCTGCTAATATTGCTAATGGTGGTTTTCAAACCCAAAACGGTACCTATAATGTTCCAACCATTAACAACAATACTGGTGGTGTAATCAATATACCATACTATTCAAATAGTACAAATGCGTTTATATTGAGTTCTGGTTCAGTATATGCTCAGATAGTTAACAACGGCGGTTTGCTAGAGGGTAACTTTACGGTTCCTAATGCTGCTTGTTTAAGTACAAATACTGGCACTTTGGGTACATTGTCTCCAACTGCATTAAATGGTACGGGAGTGGGTACTATTACCCTGCCTACCTCTTATGCTTTGTATGGCATATTTGCACCAGTGTTTACATCAGCTACTGCTTATGGCACCATTGCTGGCACAACACTAGCTTTGGGCAATGCAAGTTTTGCTCCCATAGTGCCTTCCGCAATACCTAGTACTACTGCAACAACTGTGGTTACATCAGCTTCACCAAGTGGTTCAGCTTTCCTAAGTACAGATTTTACAAATGCTCCTGGTTGTGGTGTTAGTTATTCAACATCATGGGGTGTTACATTTAGTGCAGCTGCACCAGGTGCACCAACTATTGGTACAGCCACTGCTGGCAATGCTCAAGCTAATGTGACCTTTACACCTCCTACCAACTTAGGACGTGGTACTGGTGCTATAACCTATAATGTCATTCCTTATGATGTTACAACTTCCACAACAGGGACTTCAACTTCTGGCACTACTAGTCCTATTATTTCTGATAATGGGGGTACAGGTCTAAATAACGGGGACACTTATACCTTTACAGTTACGGCAACCGTTCCAACGGGTGGAACAAGCTCTCAAAGTAATCCTTCCAATTCTGTTGTTCCTGCTGCTATTACTCCAACAGCACCCACAGGTGTTATAGTATCAGCAGGTGATACTAAGGCATTGGTATCGTTCACCGCAAGTAGTAGTTTTGGTATTGGTGCCACTAGTGTAACTTATACTATAACCCCGTATATAGGCGCAACAGCACAAACCTCGCTTGCTCAAACTGTTTCTGGTAGCCCTTATCAGTTTACAGGATTAACAAATGGCACTACTTACACATTCTCTATTATTGCTACCAACAATGCCTCTACACCACAACAAAGCGCTGCTACAGTTTCATCTTCGGTAACACCTTCAAATACTATAACATGGACTGATTTAGCAGGAGATGGTTTGTGGGTAACTGGTAGTAACTGGAGTGGTGGTAGTGTGCCGACTTCAACTGAGGATGTAACCATCGGCAACTATACAGTGACCATTGGTAGTTCTGCAACTGCAGTTGCCAATACGGTAACATTAACAACAAGTGGTGGTAGTATTGCCAATAGCGGTAGCCTTACAATCAGTGGTGCAACTGGAAGTACCACTCACTCTCTCAATTTAGTAACTGGTACGACTGTAACTAATAGCGGAACATTGTCTATTACTGCAACTGTTTCTGGCAAGTCAGGTGTTGCCATGGTAGGTGGTACATTTACGAGTACCGGAAGTGGCTTGACTGTTAATACTAGTTCCGCAGCATCGGTTTGCTTCTTACTTTCCGGAACAAATTCACTTAATTTGAGTTGTACCAACACCACTCCATTTACAGCAGGAACAAATAGTTATGTAATGTCTCTAAGTTCTGGTACTACTACTTTGGGTGGGTCAGGTTTTACTGTTGGAACATCAGCTTCTGGTGTAGCTTATGGCTTATTCTATGATGGTGGGGGTGCTACGCTTACAATAAACAGCAGCGTTACATTAAATAGTGTCTATAATTTTTTAGCTGCTACTTATGTAACTAATATGTATGTTACTGGTAATAGTACTGTATTTAATAATTATGGTACAATTTCCATTACACCAGCTAGTTCAGGAAATACAGGTTCATGTTACGCCTTTGCATTGAATGCAAGTAATAGTCAGACCATTACGTTTAATAACTATGGTACATATAGTTATTCCGGTAACTATCAGGCTATGCGTTTAGGTACTACAGGAACGATTGTTTACAATACCGAAGGGTCAATTGTTGTAAATAATAAAAGCACAGGAATACTTAATTTGAATGCTGCGGGTGGTACTGCGACCCCTATTGCAGGCACTGCTGAGGTAAATATTAATTTCACCAACGATGGTACTATCAATTTAGGAAATAGTAGTAGTGGCACACAGAATGTTATACAAAGTAATAATTATCCTAATTTTACTGCTACACAATCAATTACCAATAGCAGCACAGGTGTCATCAATGTTTATGGTGGTGCTTTCGACCTAACATATCTTCCAGCAGTTGGTGGTACTGCACCTTCATTTACTAATAATGGTACTATCAATTTTATGTACAATAGTGCTACAAACTTTATCTACACCACTGGTGCTTACAGTACAACAACAACTTATGCAGTAGGTGCATTGGTTGGTTCAGGTGGTTATCAGTATGTATGTACTACTGCTGGTACTGCACCTTGTACTACTACACCTTCTTGGTCTTCTGCAATAACTCCGGGTAGTACGGTGACTTGTGCTACTGGTGGTGCAGTATTTACAAATATTGCTTTGGGTGTTCTTACAAATAATGGTACTTTAAGCGGATATAATGCTTCCTTCTTGGCAACTACATTAACAACTAGCAGTACTTCTGTTTTGTCTCCAAAATTCAATGGTTCAGCAAATGGTACCATTACCTTGCCTGCTTCTTATGCGTTGAATGGTACTTATTCGCCAATAACAAATGGTACATATTACGGCAAGGTTGCGGGTACTACCTTGAATTTCACAGGGGCGAACTTAGGCTTGACTTTAGCAAGTGGTTATGTTGCTCCAACAGGCGGTAGTGAATTGACAAGTATTACTTCTGTTGCACCTGCTGGTGATTTTTCTAGTCCATCAAACATTTCCTTGCCTTCTGGTTGGACAGTAGATTCTTCTAACCTAAGTGGCAATGGGTATAGTCTTAAATATTATAGTAGTCCAACCGCACCAACCATTACTTCCTTGTCTGCTGGTGATGGTTCTGTAACAGTCAACTTTAATGCCTCTTCATCTACTGGTGGAGGGGTTACTTATCAAGCGTTTTCTACGACAGGTGGTTTCTCTTCAACACCAAGTACCGCTTTGTCACAAACAGTTTCAGGGCTTACAAATGGTACGGCTTACTCTTTTTATGTGGTTGCCACCAACCCTGCTGGCTCTGCGACAAGTGCAACCTATGGTCCAACTACTCCAAATAATCTCCCTCCAGGCGCACCAACTATTGGTACCGCAACTGCAGGGGATGGTAGTGCATTGATTTCCTTTAGTGCTCCAAGTACTTTAGGTTCAGGGGCTACATCTATTACTACTTATACCGTTACTAGCAGTCCTGATGGAATTACTAATACTGGTTCAACTAGCCCTATACAATTAACTGGGCTAACTAATGGGACGGCTTATACATTCACGGTTACTGCAACCAATAATACTGGCTATACAGGTGTTGCAAGTGGTGCATCAAATAGCGTAACACCTTCTATTGCTGTATATTGGACTGGAAATGCTGGTGATGGTTTGTGGGGTAGTGGAGGTAACTGGAGTGGTGGTAGTGTGCCACTTTCTACCGACAACGTAACTATAGGCAACTATGCTGTAACAATTTCAAGTGGAACTGCACATGCCAATACAGTAACATTGAGTACTGCTGGAGGTAGCCTTACCAATAATGCTACTTTGACTATTAATACATCTACCGCAAGCACACCAAGTTTAACTCTTACAGATGCTACATTTACCAATGGAAGCAGTGCAACATTGAATGTGACTACCCTATCATCTAACTGTGTATCAATAAGTGGTTCTGCAGGAAGTGGAAAGAGTAACACTTTCACAGCAAACGGCACGCTCAACTTTGTTTCAACTGCGGCTAACAACTATGTGTTCAGTTCAACAGGTACAGATGCGGTAACTATCAATGGTACTGGCTTTACCTTGGGTTCTTCTGGAACAGGTGTTTCAACTGGTGTTTTGATTTCTTCGGGAGCTGCAACTGTTACAATTGGTTCAAGTGGAAGCCTTAATGGTACTGTTATTACAGATTACTATGTATTTACGGCAGCTACTGGTTATGGAATATATGTGAAAGCGGGTACATTGAACAATTATGGCAATGTGACCGTCACACAAGCTGGCACGTCAAGCGTAGCAAATTATCCAGTTTATTTATATTCACAAGGGCCGTCACTTCCAATTGCCTTTAATAATTATGGCACATTTACTTCTACTGCTACATCAGGTAGCAACCCAACTGGTATTGACTTGATAGCATCAGGGACTACGGGAGGAACTATTAATGTAACCAATAGCGGCACGATTGCGATAGCAGCTACTTATGGTATTAGTATAAACACTGGGTTTAATTCAACAATTACCAATTCAGGTACAATGTCCTTGACTAATGCGTATGATGCAATTAATTATAATTCAAATTCAGCAGTAACGCAGCAGTTCAATAATAGCGGCACATTGACTTTGTCAACTAACAATGCTTCTACTAATAGTAACAATATACTTTGGAGTGGAACACCTGGTACCGCCCAAAACTTAACAAATACCGGTACTATTACCTTGACTTCGACCACAACCAGTGGTTACATTAAATCGGGTACTACTTCAGGTACTGCACCTTCTATAACAAATAATACTAGCGGTGTAATTAATTTCAATTATACGTCTGCAACAACCGCATTTACATCTGGTGGATATAATTATCCAATTCTTACTAACAGCGGTGGCACGGTTGCCGGTTATAATACAACATTCCCTAGTGGAACTTTTGTGAGCAGTACGGGTACATTGGCACCGCAATACACAGCAACAGGTAGTAGTACCATTACCTTACCTGCTAGTTATTCGTTAACTGGTACATTGGCACCACAAATTTTGTCTGCAACGCACTACGGACAGTTAGTTGCAGCAAGTTTAATTACTACTAGTACTACTTTGGTTTTGAGCCCTAGCTATACACCATCTACAAGTACTCCTACTGTATTTAATATTATAAATTATACAGCAGCCGCTCCTTCACCTAGTTTCCATACACCAGTTCCTTCATTGCCTTGGTTGGTAGGTAATAGTGGTAATTATATTACAGCAACCTATGCAACAGTGCCTGGGGTACCTACAGCTGTATCTGCTGCTGATGATAATGCACAAGCCGAGGTGACATTCACTCCACCTGCTAGTACAGGAGGTTTTGCAATACAAACCTATAAAGTATATGCCTATCCTAATGGTAGTGGCACGGCTTCGGTTACACAGAGTTTTTCTGCAAGTGGCTTAACATTGGTTAGTGGTCACTATACTGTTACAGTTTCACCTTTAGTAAATGGTACGCCTTACACGTTTGCTGTTTCTGCAAACAACTACCTTAATTCAACTACAGGTATAGGAGAAGGATCGTTAAGTAGTCCATTGTCTAATGCAGTAACACCATCTTCTACAACTACATGGAATGGTACAAGTTGGAGTGCCACTGCACCAGATGCTAGCCAAAGTGCTATTATTGCTGGTAATCTTAACAATAGTAACCCAGTTGGTACATTCTCTACTTGTGCTAACCTAACCATTAATGCTGGTGTGACCTTTACGATGAACTCAAATGTAACAGTAAATGGTTCGTTTACCAATAATGGTACGATTACTGGTACAGGCACTTTGACTTTGGCAGGCGGCTCTGCCCAAACAGTTTCTGGCACAGGTATAGTGGGTAATCTTACTATCAATAACAGCAATGGTGTCACCGTAACTAGCGGCAGCAACAGCTTTGGCATTAGTGGTGTATTAACCTTGCAAAGCGGCACGTTGACCACCAACGGCAATGTTACCATGAAATCCCTTAGCATCAGCAACTCTGGTGTGGTTGCACCGATTGGTGCGAGTGGCAACAGTGGAACAATTAGCGGCAATGTTACAGTTGAGCGTTTTATACCATCCAAGTGGCGTTCTTTGCGTGACCTATGT
>Ga0164297_10004850_pt1 | contig 11856 bp, 8 predicted proteins | sample GEODES058metaG_FD_113539 | JGI IMG/M metagenome (GOLD analysis project Ga0164297, IMG submission 113539) | Dystrophic lake water microbial communities from Trout Bog Lake, Wisconsin, USA - GEODES058 metaG | ecosystem: Environmental > Aquatic > Freshwater > Lake | place: USA: Trout Bog Lake... | reverse complement strand
TATACTCTCCACGCCCTATCAAATACAACGGTGCAGGGGGTTGGGGGGAGGTAGCCCGCGAAGCGGGCGTGACGTCCCCCCCAATGAAATTAGCATATCATTATGTTATACTCTCCACACCCTATCAAATACAACGGTGCAGGGGGTTGGGGGGAGGTAGCCCGCGAAGCGGGCGTGACGTCCCCCCCAATGAAATTAGCATATCATTATGTTATACTCTCCACGCCCTATCAAATACAACGGTGCAGGGGGGTCAGGGGGGAGGTAGCCCGCTTCGCGGGCGTGACGTCCCCCCCCTAATGCGCCCAATCATGGTTTCGCTCATCTCGATTCCATATTTGGAGCTCAAATAGGCCCGAATGGATTTTAATGACAGTGACGAATACATCTCTACTGTGCTCCTCACGGTTTCCATTTCCTCTTCACTCCATTTGCCTCGTTTCGTCTCCGATTCCACATGAATCACCACTCGTTCTGGTCCGTGTGATGTCTGTTGCAAGGGTCCCACTCGCAATGTTCCCGCATGCACCTTATCATGACATCCTTGGCACAATACCATCAGGTTCGACGCCGAATTCATCGGCGTTCCATCCGGTAAGACCCCCTTGGTCGCGGTATGTCGTTCTTGTACATGATGCACTTCCAGTTGTTGCGTAACCGGTGACCGACAGACTTCGCAGGTTCGTTTGACCACATCTCGGTTCCAGGCGGAGGCCGTCGCATTCTGTTGCGGAGTGGTTCCCATGATGCGATGACGAACCGCATGGGCCTGTTCCATAAATTCCAACGGAAGGTCCATCGCACGCGCCACTTCCAGTCCATATAACATCGCGGTATGTCCTCGTCGCAAGGAACGGTCATAGATGAGTTTGTGTGTATGCGGGTCCATTTCAACATGCAAATGCCATACCTCCACCCGCGTGGCATCCAGGTGTTCCGACAATCCCTGAAGATGAGTGGCAAAGATAAACTTGCTGTTTCGTTTGGACAACCACTGAATTCCACTGGCCACCAACGATTGAGCCGAAATGGATTCCGTTCCCGAGCACAATTCATCTCCCAATACCAAGGTATGTTCCGTTGCATTTCGAAGAATATCGCGCAATTCCGACATTTCCACCGCAAACGACGACAGACCCGCCGCCAGATTATCATTGTTTAAGATGCGGGTATACAGTGCCTGAAAGGGTTGAAGGTGCATGGACTGGGCCGGTACATACGACCCCGCCTGTGCCAGGAGCACGCACAGTCCCGTTGCTTTCATCACACTGGATTTGCCGCTGCTGTTCACTCCATAGAGCAACCATCCATTGGCCGCATCCTTTCCCAACTGAACATCGTGCTTCACATACGTGATGCGTGTGGAGCTGGCTTCCACCAAGGGATGGCGAAGTTGTCGAATGCTCACCGATGAACCCTCTGGACCCACCTCCTCAATGACAGGACAGCACCATCCCCTTTCTCTCGCGACGCGCGCCATGCATTGGGTTCCATCCAAATGGGCCACCCATTCCTCCATCCGACTCCAATGATGTTGTCCTGCCTTCGAAAGGGCACTACAGGCTTCCACTTGATGAATTCGTACCAAATGGGAAAGGGATTCTCGCAGAGAAGACAACGTGTGATTGGCCCGATGAAGGGCGGGGCACTCCACCCATCCGCCCGATTTCAGTTCCGAACACCGTGTTCCTTCGGGCAGCTGACTCATTTTCTTTTTGAGTTGTTGCAGAATCACGCTGGAGACTTTGAATCCGAAGGGCTCTTTTTCTCGTTCTTCGATGCGAATGGAGTCTTCGGGAATGGCGCCCTGAAGGGCCAGGTGGCGTCGAAGTTGATGAATCTCCTGCAGCACCTCCTGAATCTTCTTTTCTTCTTGTGCGATGTCGGGATACGTCTCGGAGGAAAAGGGAGTGACATCCGCGTTTGCGCGTTGTGCTTTCTCTTGATGAAAATGAAGACAGAGCACTCGCTGATAGGCATGGGATTCTTCCTCTGTCCAAGGGGGCGAAAGAGAAGAGCCTGGAATGTCTTGACGGATGACTTCCATCGCGGCATAGGTTTGAAAGAGTCCCACCATCTCGGCGGCGGTGACCGTTCCGCATTGGATTTTTCGATGCAACCGTGGCAAATCAAACATGAATCGGAGCTGGCGCTCCAGCCGATGATGAGTGGATTCGGGCCACCGCTCGTACTCTTGAATTTCTGCCAGTCGAGAACGAATGGTGGTCGCATCCGAATACGGGCGCAGGAGACGCTCTTTCATGGCTCGTTTTCCCATGACGGTGATGCATTTATCAAATAGGGCCAGAACGGCCGGCATCTGCAACTGGGTGAGGGCGTGATTTCCGCAGAGTAAGGTGGCATGCGGATTCCATGATTCGTTCGGGTGAAGGCATCGCAGCAGCGTGGCATCGTGTTCTTCGATAAATTGAAGAAGATACAGAAGGGCATATTCCTCCTCGAGTGCGCGAAGCCCCAGATAGGTTCGAATGGGGAGCATCGTGGGGGGTTGATAACAATGTTGTAAATATTCGGTTCGGACCAGTTCGTGCTCCAACGAGCCCTGCGGGGGCGAACGGCAATGCAACGTCAGGGTGGGCGACAATCCAAATTGTTGACGTAAGGAAATGTCGTCCAAGACGGCCTCTCCATACACAATGGCTTCTTTGGGTGGATAGACCGTGAGCAATTGAACGACATCGTCCGCGGTCCAGATATCGGGTCGGCCTTTTCCCTGGGTTTGATACGTTTTGGTGGTCCCTGTGGTTCCATCCAACACGGCGGCGCCGATTCTCGGAGGCTGATGAGGAACCGAATGAATCCAGAGTGTCACCACATAGGGTGTATCGATGGCGCTGGTATTCTCAATATGAGTACTGGGAGACAGAATTCGACTGACTTTTCGTTCGGCCACTTTTCCTCGCGCGTCTTTATACTGGTCCACAATTACCACCGTGTAGCCCATCGAGGTCAATCGACCGGCCCATTTGTGCATGACATAATCGGGGAAACCCGCAAAGAGCCCTTCCATCCCTGGACCTACGTCCCCCTTCTTGTTTGCCAACTGAATGCCCAGGTATTCGGTCAGTTCGCGAACATTGGTCTGGGTTTCGCCCGTTTCGATGTTCTGTATGTCATATAATTCGTAGAATGAACCGACTTGAAGAAAAATTGCCGTGTGACGGCCATATTTCTGTGAGTATTCGCGATAGAGTTCGATGTATTCTTTATGCATAATGGGTGGGGGGGAGTTCAAATAATTAATGGTGGGCCGTCTTTATGCTCTTGCGCGACCATAGCAGCATCGCGTAACCCGATAATAAGGTGAGGGCTCCTGCCGAAATGCCCGTTAGGTAGCCGTACAGGTATCCCTGTCGTTTGCCGTCGGTCCAGCCCTCCTCGTATCCGTCGTCGTGTCCCTGTTGATAGGCTCGGTCTTGGCTTCGTTTGATGCCAATGTCATGTCCGTCGTCGTATCCTTTTTTATACATTTCAATGTGCGTGGTGGTGATGACCGAATGGACCCCTGGGTCGGTAAGGGGTTTGTTTTCACGAGGAGTAAGGTATGCCATTTGTTAGGATTCGGTCACCGAGTTTAGATGGTTTACCAATAGCATCCCTTTTCTACTTTTTTATGGTCGGCGGGCTGTTCTTCTTTGGAGGGTCGCACCCATTCCTCCGTCACCAGTTTCATAATGCGCGGATGCGTAAACCATCGCTTTCCAATGACGCCAAAAAAGAGCTGCAAGGCTCCGCCAATGTAGAGAACGGAGGTATGCAGGGTGGTATACAAATAATCGGAAATGAGCATTCCGTATCCGCCCGCCGCGACCAGTGCGACGTCGCACTGGATTCCATGCAGGGAGGGCAAAAAGGCATTCAGATGTTCCTGCCAGTCCTTGTTTCCGTGATTTCCTGCAAGGGTCATGGGGGGCTTCATAAACGTAAAGGAAGCATAGGGAAACCAGGGTCGATTAGGAAAGAGTTTGTCAAATTGCGTGATTTGTTTCTGAAAGGTTTCGGCAAAGGGGTGAATGACCAACACATGTTTTCCTTTCATGTAGGGCATCCATCCGCTGTTCTCCTCATAATAGGGTTCCAAGGCCATGGCATTGAATCGTGGCGTAGTCGGGCACCGTTGTGCGATGAATTCTTGTCCCTTTCCTGTGATGTCGTACACGGGACCGGATGTATCCCATTCTGCAATGTGCGTGCAATGGTCGTAACTGGTAAGAAGGCGCTCGACGTACTGATGCAGGGAGGCGGGCGTGGACACGTGAATGCCCGCATTGGTTTCCAATTCTTCTCGGGAGCGAGTGACGTCTTGTAGGGTTCCTTGCTTCAAGTGATAGGCCATTTGTAGTTCAATTCCCGCAATGCGTCCAATAAAACATGGAGGGTGCTGAAGAGCATGGATAATCTGGTCAGTCATGTGTTGTGTGTATCTATATGGTCACATGGGTTTAGATATTTACAGTGCCTTTCCTTCCATAATCTGGGCATCGGCGGCAATTTGGCGCAAGACGGATTCGGGTGCCTTGCTGTTGGGTTTCATTAGTTTTTTGCGGAGAAGGAGCTCCTTCAACGAGGCGAGGGGCATCTCTTTGACCTTTGCATGCACTTTTTTGGCACGGGTCATTCGTCGATGAAGCGCCATCACACCAAGCAATACCTTGCGATGCTTTCGTGTCTTCTTTGGCAAGGGTTTCGGTTCCACTTTCTTTGGTTGCAATTGAACTCGTCGAGTCTGTTGTTTTTTCTTGAGCTCCACTCGGATTTGTTTTGCCTCACCGCCCTCTTGGGCAGGGGCAGGGGCAACCGGCGCAGAAGGCGCAGAAGGCGCAGAAGGCGCAGGAGCAGCAGGCATCTCTTTCGTGATTCGCACCTCTGCACCCATGGGCGCATTCATCGAATCACTCTCTGCCCCTCCATGTTTCTTCTTTGCCGTTTTTCTGGTTTTTTTGGCCTCTCCCACGGATTCGCCCGCTCCGCCTACAATCCGAATGACTTTTGTGTCCGATTCTGCCATCCCGTACTACTATATGATAAGGAGAAAAGAGCCTAAACAGAAACGAGCCATAAAATTGACGCGCGCGGCGAAATGAAACGAAACGACTACCCGCAACCATGACCGATGTTCTCCCTGACTATCGCCATATCTTAAAAACCTTTCTGACTCAATCTGATGGAAAACAGTTGATTAGCCATCAGATTGAATCCTTCAATCAATTTATCGAAGTCGACATTCCTGAAATTATCCATATGTCCAATCCCATTACTTCCTATGGTTCACCGGAAATTCCCTTGGCAGGCCCTCGTTCCGCGCTGGCCACCGCGACGGGCTTGTCCACCACGGCGGCAAATGCCTTGATGGGGCCCGTTGCGCCCGTGGACGGAATCGCGATGGTTCGTGCCAAGGTGCAGCACGAGTATGAAGTGACCCTGGAATTCGAGAAAATCTCCATTCGTAAACCGACCATCTTTGAAAACAATGGTGCCATTCATCCCATGATGCCCAATGACGCACGACTTCGTAATCTTACTTATGCGGCTCCCTTGAATGTCGATGTGAAAGTGACGACGACGTTCATTGACCATACCCGAAACGGAATCCGTGAATCCAATGTGCGCATTTTCCCGAATGTTCATCTGGGAAAGATTCCTGTGATGGTGGGTTCCAAATACTGTCTTCTCCATGACCAAAAACACATCCACCCCTCCAAGATGGGAGAATGCGCGGAAGATGTCGGCGGCTACTTCATCATTCAAGGAGGAGAGCGCGCCATGATTTCGATGGAGCGCATGTCGGAAAATCGTCCCTTTGTATTCCGCAACGGTCGCGTGGCCGCCAAACAACTGGAAATTGTGGAAATCAAGTGCATCGGGCCGGATAATGACCAAGTACCCAAATCCAATACCGTAAAAATCGTCTATCATCCCAAGAATCAACTCATTACCATGCTTCGTGCGACGGTTCCGCGCATCAAGACCGATGTTCCCGTTGCCATTTTGTTCCGTGCGCTGGGGGTCCTTGAAGACAAAGACATCTATGAGCTCGTTCTAGGGCCCGTGGAAACCGTGCATGAGGACGTCTATGACCCCATCATGACCGAGACCATTTTGGAAGGAAGCGCCATTCGAACCCAAGAAGAGGCGCTGGCCTGGCTGGGGGAACACACCAATACCTGGTCGGTGAAATCCCAGAAACAAGGAAACGTTCAGGACATTCTCTCGGATGAACTCTTTCCTCAAATCGGCGGACATGAAATGAATTATGAGAAGGCGTGCTTCTTGGCCCACATGTGCCGCAAGGTGCTCTGGACGCTTACCAAGCGCATCCCCACCGATGACCGCGATGCCTACCCCAATAAGCGCGTGGACATTCCTGGATTCCTTTTGGCGGACCTGTTTCGCAAGACCTACAATAACCGCATGGTAAAGGACATGAAGGCGGCGTTGTCCAAGGAGATTCATGGCGGTTCATGGAAGGCGACGGGAAATTGGTCGGAAATTGTAAACATCAATAACATCAATAAAATTGTGAAGGCGACCATTATGGACGTGTGCCTGAAATCCTCCTTGGCGACGGGCAACTTTGGGTGCGGCAAGATTGGTGGTCCCAATAAGGTGGGCGTGTCTCAGGTGCTGAATCGCATGAACTTTTCGGCGGGGCTCTCCCATTTGCGCCGCATTTCCACGCCCATCGAGAAAACCGGCAAGCTCATTGCTCCTCGAAAGCAGCACAATTCTCAGGCCTTCTTCATTTGTCCTGCCGAGACGCCTGAGGGCCATGGTGTGGGTGTCGTCAAAAACATGGCGGTGACGACCATGATTACCGTGTTCAGCAGCCCTGCCACCGTTTATGCCTTCCTTCATCGCATGGAGAAGTTGATTTCCTTGCGGCAATCGACGATTGAACAAAAGCACACGTGCACTCGCGTCTTTCTGAACGGTGCATGGATTGGCATCTTGTTGGATGACGATGCCCAGGAGGTGGTGGACCGGCTCAGAAAGGCCAAGCGGGCGGGTGTGCTTCATCTGTATACAGGCATCATCTGGAAGAATGCGTTCAAGGAATTGTGGTTAACCACGGAAGCGGGGCGCGTCATTCGCCCCATTTACTATGCGCCGGCCTTGCGGGAGGTGGCGGCGGACAAAACGGGGAGCTTAAAGCGCCAGATTGAGGCGATTCCCGAATGGAATCATTTGCTTCGCTGGCAGACGCCGAGTGGCAAGAACCTGTTTGAATACATTGATGCGGGTGAAACGGATGGCGCGTATTTGGCGATGGATTATGCGAAGGCGCTGGCCGACCCCACGACCACCCATTGTGAAATTCATCCCAGTGTCATTTTGGGTACCACCGCGTCATACATTCCTTTCCCTGACCATAATCAATCTCCCAGAAACGCATACCAGTGTTTGTGGGAAGAGGAAGAGGTGCTGATGGAGAATGGTACACGAAAGGCCATCAAAGAGGTAACGGTGGGCGAAAAGGTGATGAGCTTTGACCCTGTCACGGGACGACTTCGCTCGGTAGGAGTGATTCATCAGTATGTTCGTGATACGGATAAAACCATCTATCGGTTGACCACGGTTTCGGGCCGCACCATTGTGGCAACGGACAATCACCCCTTTATCACGGAAGATGGTTGGAAATCTGTGAAGGAAATTCATGAGGGGCCTGTGAAAAAATTGGGCATTGTTCCGAATTGGATATTTCCTGATTCCCATATTCCTGAACATCATGTGATATTTGATAAAAATAATATGGAAATGATTCTTCGACAAACAAATATGAAAGAGTCTCTAATTACAAGCCATTTGGCTGTAATAGAATCAGTAGGACTTTGCCCGTTATGGTCAGATGATGTACGACTTCCAATGCTAGCACGCATGCTGGGATTTATTCAGACAGATGGGTCTATCAATGTCTACACTAATAAGGGGACACGCATGCCTCAACTTGGCTGCGATTTTGGAGCTCTATTGGATGCAGAACAATTTGAACAAGAGGTGGCATCTCTTGGATTTCAAGCTCGTCCTATCTTTCATCGAACTGCTCAGGTAAATGGCTATCAAATGCAAACTTATAATGTAACACACAATGGGCCATTTGCTTCTTTCATGATTTGCCTTGGGCCGACATTAGGGCGCAATACACAAACGAGACGCCTACCTGTTCCAGAATGGATTATGTATGGCTCAGATAATGTTAAACGAGAGTTTCTTGGTGGATTTCAAGGTGGCGATGGATGCATGATACGTCATAATCGTACATCTGGCAATCAGAACTTCGTATGTGCTGAGACAACTAATCAGATTGAAGTAGATAATAAAGAAAGTCTTATCGCCTTTATGACACAGATTCAAGAATTATTTACTCATTTTGGGGTGGAATCGAAAATAGTACAGCGCCTAGAAAAACGTACTGAGAATCGCTATACAGTTGGTATTAAAATTGCAGACCGTTCAGAAAATCTGATTGAATACTATAATACAATCGGCTATCGTTATGATACACGAAAAATTGTAGAGAGTTTCAAGACAGTTGAATATTTGAAATACAAGGCTCGTCTTATTCAGGTATATGCCCAAAAAATTCAGGCAATTCGTCAGGATATTACAGAGGGGCTGACACGTCAGGAGATAGCTGATAAGTATACTCTTACTATTGCTCGTATAAGTGATATAGAGCGTGCATTTAAGGTTGGGCGCAAAATTACGATGCGTAATCTAGAAGCACATGAATTCTGTGATGTGATTTGTGAACAAATGACAGTACGTGACCGCATTGTATTTGTTCCCTTGGAATCCATCGTGGAGCATCCCACCGTGCGCATTGCTGACATCACTGTGGACAATGAGAATCACAGCTTCCTTACCAGCCACAACATTGGCTCTCACAATAGCTCGATGGGGAAACAAGCCATGGGAATTTACGCCCTGAATTTCCGCGAGCGATTCGATGCCATGAGCCATGTCCTGTGCTATCCTGAAATTCCGATGGTCTCCACCTACATGAGTCGATTCTTTGGTGCACAAAAACTGCCTGCAGGACAAAACATTGTCGTCGCCATTATGACCTACACGGGATACAATCAGGAAGATTCCAACATGATTAATCGCGCTTCCTTGGACCGCGGACGATTCCGTTCCATCTTCTATCGAACCTACAAGGATGAAGAGCGCAAAAATCAATCTTCGGGAGAAGAGGAGAAATTCTGTCGACCCGACCCTGTAGAAACCAAACACATGAAAAATGCACACTATGAAAAAATCGCAGAGGATGGATTTATTCCACGAAATACCTATGTGACGCCCGATGACATTCTGATTGGAAAAGTGGTGCCGCTCCGTGTGCCCACGGGCGCGGTGTTGCCGGCGGGTGCCAAGAAGTCGCGCGATGTCAGCAAAATGCCACGAAACAATGAGAAGGGCTATGTGGACAAGATTTACAAAAATCGAAACGGAGAGGGGTACTCGTTCGTCAAGATTCGCATGCGACAAGACCGCATTCCCGAGATTGGTGATAAGTTCTCATCCCGCCATGGACAGAAGGGTACGATGGGGATGATTTTGAACCCCGAAGACATGCCCCAAACGGCATCAGGCATTGTGCCCGATATCATTATTAATCCCCATGCCATTCCATCCCGTATGACCATTGCTCAACTGATGGAGACATTAATGAGCAAACTAGGATGCATGGCAGGCTGTCTAGGGGATGGCACGCCGTTTGGCGAGGTGACCGTGGATGGATTGGCGACGCATCTGCGTGATACTTATGGCCTGGAGCCACATGGAAATGAAATTATGTATAATGGATACACGGGGCGGATGATGGAAACCTCCATCTTTATTGGACCGTGTTATTATCAACGTCTTCGACATTGCTCGGCGGACAAGATGCATATCCGTGCATCGGGTCCGTTGGTGATGCTCACGAGACAACCGGCAGAAGGAAGAGCCAGAGATGGTGGTCTTAGATTTCAATTAAGTCTAAGTACGATATTAAAAATCGTGCTAGTTTCATGGGAGAAGCTACACAATCAAATTCAGGGAAACTCTCGCGCGAAAGTTCGTCTCCTAAATGTTTGTACGAAAGTCAAACATGGCCACATGGAAAACTAGTGGGTAGAGGTACAATGATGAACATAGAGACAATCCTGAGCCAAGGCCCGTAGCGTAGGGCAAGGTGCAGAGACTAGATGGTTGTGGGCAAATGTGCATTCGATGCGCGGCTGCTTAAGGTATAGTCCAAACCCACCTGTGAAGGTGTGATTCATAAGCGTTCCTTCTTTCTCACGGCGTGTTGAAGGAGAGCGAGTGTTTCATAGCGAGGATCCGATGAGTAAATGAATCGGGGAGCGAGGTATCATTGTTGGTGAAATGGAGCGCGATTGCGTTGTCGCGCATGGAATGGCGGAATTTACAAAAGAAAGATTGATGGAGTGCTCGGATTCATTTATGTGCTACACATGCAAGGATTGTGGTCTGCTGGCCATTGCCAATCCAGAACAGAACATCTGGGCATGTCGTGGGTGCAACAACAGTACATCCTTTGCGAAAGTGAATGTTCCCTATGCGTCGAAGCTCTTATTGCAAGAACTGGAAACCATGGGCATTGCTTCGCGAATGATTACGAATCAGAAGTTGATGACGCATGCTCCGCAAACAAAATAAAAATAAAAATGGAATATATTTTTTGTATTCTATCATACATGTAAAATATGCCAATGTTCGATGCAATGTAACAAATGAGGTAACTAATTCTTCCAACCAATATTGAAAAAAACAAAATTGCTTTTCCATTGGAATCCATGAACTTATTTTTCTAAATAAATCCGGAAAGGTTTCGGTAGTATGAAATGCACTTTTTATGCCGTCTTCATATTGTTCTATTAACTGTCGTGTGTGGAGTGAAAGATGGTTCCATCGTTGTACAAGGTCATTCCATGTCCACGATGCTTTGGTTTCGATAGCGGCATACTGTTCTATTTGCGCACGGTACTCCGAATGGGCCATGGGGAGGGTTGCATTCCAGTGCATTTCATACCACGATTTTTTATACAGTGCAATCGAAAATACAATTAAATCCATGGTCTCATGCGACCCATAGAGGTACGTTCGATCATAACATTCTATTCTGCGAATACGAGGATACGTTATACAGAGGCATTGTTTTCCTGTCGTGGTAGTATATCCAGACTGTATGTCTTGTTGCATCAATGGATACAATTCGTCTAGATTATGAATCAATAGACTATCATAATTCTCGTAGGATTCTATCTCTACATGAAGTATTATCCCAGTAGAAGTATGATATTTCATCTCTCTTTTATCCATTTTTCTTTTAGATTCTATTCTCTAAAAAATCGAAGAGAGAGGTAGAACCATGGCTGTGAACTCGATTACCTACGTGGCAGAATACTTGGGAACCTTTTTCTTTATTTTGGCGATTTTTTGCAGCGGAGGCAACCCGTTGATCATCGGTGCGGCATTGGCCCTTGCCATTTACTTGATTGCCCCGATTAGCTCGGGTCATGTCAACCCGGCAGTGTCCTTTGCGATGTTGTTGAAGGGCGACCTGCGTGTGTCTCACTTTATTGGCTATGCGGTGGCCCAGCTTCTCGGTGGTGCTTCGGCGTATTATGCGTACACCTTGACCCACTAGAGGGGGACGCTGCGCTTCGCTTGCCTCCCCCTGGCCCCCTGCACCGTTGTATTTTAAGGGAACTAGCTTGCATTCTATGTGATTGCACCATTGTATTTTGAGGGAACTAGCTTGCATTCTATGTGATTGCACCATTGTATTTTGAGGGAACTAGCTTGCATTCTATGTGATTGCACCAT